>Ga0265338_10003938_pt1 | contig 20455 bp, 45 predicted proteins | sample 42126metaG_FD_193579 | JGI IMG/M metagenome (GOLD analysis project Ga0265338, IMG submission 193579) | Rhizosphere microbial communities from Carex aquatilis grown in University of Washington, Seatle, WA, United States - 4-21-26 metaG | ecosystem: Host-associated > Plants > Roots > Rhizosphere...
TGATGTTGGCGACGTACTTGCCGGAGTAAACGGCAGCATCGGTCATGCCGCGATAATGAGCGACTTCCCGCGCCACGGCCTCGCGGTCAACTGCGGGGGTGGATTTCGGCCATACCAGACGTAGTGCTTCCAGCACATCCTTGTGTTCGAGTTCGCCGTAATCGCGCCACCGCTTCACGCCCATGCCGCGCAGCCGCTCGGCGACCGCCATGGCGTCGTAAATCGTCGGGCCTTGCACTGGCTCCCCCGCCTTGGCTTCCGATGCGGAGAGGGCGGCGTCAGCCTGTTCCGCAATGCGCTTCAATGCTCGCGCACCATCAGCCCGCAATTTTGGATCATTGGCGTAAGCTGCGTCTGCAATCTTCTTGATACGTTCCAACGCCTCCCTCATCGCCACATCCGGCGCAGACGGGGTGCGGGAGCGGAGGGCGGAAAGAATAGTTCTCGCTTCATCGTCATTAAATCTGTGGTCAAAGCCGTTCTTGAGATTGAGTTCAATCTCATCCGCCAGCGCCTCTACATCATGTCTGTTGGTCATGCGACTTCCCTTTTCAATTCAGTGGCGCGAGCGCCCTTTTGGGGTGATGGTCCAGAATACGATGGTGCCGCCACCATGACCAGCGCGGCGCGGCTCGCTTCTGCGGGTGAAGTATCCGAATATCGCAAGGCGCATCATCCAGCGGTAGACAACGCTGTGATTCTTTCCGGTGATCTCGATAATCTCACTGGTGGTCATGGTGTCGCGGGCAGGCCATAGGCCAAGCACGTCACTTGCGCGCGCGGTGTCAGGGAGGGGCTTCATTTTGACCATGGCAGCTTCCCCTTGGTGACATATGCCTTGATGAGTTGCGCGGTGACGGCTGGCGAGATCGCTTTCAAAAGGCAGTAGGTGACAACCTTCTGATATTCCTCGCTCTCGAACCTGTTGGCGACCTCGTGGGCATAGGCGATGTAGTCTTGCTGCAAGACCTCCCTTGCTCGATCAACGGTCGGGTTTGTCCAACTGGAAAAATCAAATTTCATTTTTGTCCATCCTCTGCATGACGTTGCCAGCACGCTTGAACGCTTTAGGTTTACGCTCGAAATTGACGGGATCGCCATGTTGATCCACCAACGGCACCATCCGGCCAAGTTCGTCCTCATACAGCAGATGCGTCTCAACCTTGCCGTCATATAGGCGACGCACCCCATGGGGAGCCTGCTTAATCATTGCTCTCGATCTCCGTCCGCTCGCGCAGTTCAAAAAATCCCTTGTGTTGAGGAAATTTTTTCATGAACCAGCGAGCCATCGCTGGCGTCCAGTTATTGTTTGCCTTGAAGCCGCGATCCCCGCGCTCGACGTGATGGTGCCAGCGGATTTGATGGAGAAGCGCGCGGGCCGAATAGTGGTCGAAACCCTTCTCGATCAAGTCCAGGGCCAGCTTCTCGAATAGCTGGTACACCTCGACCGGCACCCCGTCCGGATAGACGGGGTGCGATGGTTCGAGGGACATGGCAAGCTGCTCGCTCATGTGGCGGTGGATTCCTTCATGATTTCTGGATCGTAGGCTTCCATCAGATTGATGAACCGCCCATGCACTTCTTCGGCCTCTGCCATTTTCTTAATCACCATGATTCCGAGGCCAGCCCCCATTACACTCGCGGGAATTCTCATCAGAAGATCGCAGGTGCTGAGTTCGATGTCGGTGGTGAGATTATGCAAGGCGGCAATGAGCAGATCAGCGCGAAGCTCGCGACGTTCTGAGGTTTCGCATTTGCCTTGCGCGGCATCTGCCAACAGGATGTTCATCAACAACCCGAACCGCATAATGCTTTTGCCTTTCGCGGACTGGCTATTAAATTTTTCCTTCAAATCTTCGAGGGTTATGGTGTCAGTCATTCGGCTTCTCCGGTTGTGAATAGATCGGGGTTGGTGTCGTCGGCCGGTTTCCCCTCCGGTTCGGGATAGTCGCCCGGCAACGTCAAGAGCTTGCGGCATGGTGGAATCCAGGTCGTTGGCTGGCGATCCGCGTTCTTGACCCATACCAACCAGCAATATGATGTCGCCGTTGAAGGCCGCTTCCATTTCTGTTCCTCGACATCCCAATATGGTCGGTCGGGATCGCGCAGGATGCCCTTGTGCATGATGACGCGCTCGGAAAACTGCGCGTAGATCGTTGGCGGGTTGTCGCGATAGATCGTCTCGTAGCGTTCGGTGCCTTCAAGAAATGCAGATCGCACCAAGAGAGCGGTGCCAAGCCATCCAGGCGTCTCGAACGAGCGAAATAGAAAATCATTAGCGACCACGAACGGCGGATTCGCAATCGTCCATTCGGCCGCCGGAAGTGGGCCGGGAAACAGATAGTCGCGCACCTCATAGCCTGCGCCATAGTCCATCACATCGCTCGCGATGACGTTCTCGAAGTATTCGAGCAGCGGCTTGACCATGTAGCCGCGATTGGCGCACGGCTCGGCGACAGTTTCCATCTTTGGTATGCTCATCGGCAGGAATGGCATGATGACATGCTCGATCAACGCCCGCGTGGCCCATGGCGGCGTCGGGAAGTCGTCGAGGCTGTCGTGAGCCTCGACGCGCTGCTGCATGACGGCGCTGGATGTGTTCTGCGCCATTACCCGATCCGCTCTTGATGCTCGGCGTAGAGAGATTCGGCGGCATCCCATGCTGCGTCGGACACCTTCTCGCGCCACGGCAGCATCAGCCGCTCGTATTCGGTCACAAGGCTTTCGGAATCCTCGCAGCCTGAGAATGCGCCACCGAGGCCGTTGAGCCAGTCGCGCTCATCGTCGGTGAATGTCGGTTTGGCTTGCTCCGGCTCCGGCTCCGTTGCGGACGGGATGATGATTTCCTCCGGCTCGGCTTCGGCGGTCTGCTGCTCGATCTGCGGCTTTTGATCCTCGGGAATCGGCGGCACCACCGGCGCGACCTCGTTTCTGGTCATGTCCTCGACCTCCTCGCGGATGTGCAGGCCCTTGAGGACATCGGCGAAGGTGTCTCGCAACGGCCATGCGCGGGCGCGGGCCTGCAACATGCGCTTGGGGTAGGTCTGCCATGGGCCGTCTTTCGTCAGCAGCCCGGCAGTTCTCGCATCGGCCAGCGAGAAGGTGCCGACTGCCGGTTCGGGATCGCCCTTGCGTTTGAGGGTGCAGGTTGCGGTCAGCACGCCATCGACCTCGGAAAGGCTCTCGCGCATCCATTCCAGCAGGCCGGAGGCGCGGATCAGGCCGATTGCGCCGTCGCCCCATATCGTCGGACGGCCATTGATGACCGCGATGGATTGCAGGGCGTTCATCGGGGTCAGGCCGACCTCAAGGCCGTGCAGGATCGCCACCATGGCTTTCTCGACGGTATCGAGCGTCTTGGGTGCCATTCTGGCCTGCACCACGACATTCGCGATCCGGTAGGCTCCATCGAAATCCACCGGCACGATCGCGGTCGGTTTATTGCCTGCGATCAATGGGGCCTTGGGACGCGGCGGCGGGGCCGCATCGGTCGTCTGCGCTGGCAGATTGTTTTGATTGTTGGTCATATCAGTTCTCGCGGCTTGGGTGGTTCTTGGCGTAGTAGATGTCGGGCGCGAGCAACGCGCCGCGCTCATGCAGAAGGCGGGCGACCTGCGCCGTCACCAGTGCATCCTCCAGCGCGGTGTGCCGCTTGTCCTCGGGGTAGGGGATGCCGAAATGCGCCGCAGCGTCGATCAGGCGCGGAAAGCCGCCCTTGCCGTTGAGCTTCTTCACCTGTCCTTTCATGTTGGTGGTGATCGAGCGCATGGCGCAGATCACCGGCGTGATCTCGAACAGATCATCCATCCCGGCGCGGCGCAGTTCGGCCCTGATCTGGCGACCGTCATGCTGCTGGTTGAAGCCAAGCAGCACGCGGCTGCCGGTGATCGCGTTGCTGTAATAGTGCAGAGCGCCTTGCACAGGCCGCCCCTCGGCGCGCAGGAAATCCATCGTCAGGCCGTGGATGGCGTAGGCATCAGGCGGCATTTCGTCGAATTCCCAGCCGTCCGGCCGGACATATTGCTGATAGGTATCCAGCACATTGAACTCGTCGTCGCACAGCACGGCGGCGAACTCGGCCATGCGCGGCTGGCCGGGCGCGTCGGACGGCATGGTGTTGCCGTTCTCGTCCTTGTGCTTGAACAGGCCGGTGCCTTCGGTGTCGATGATGATGTAGCTCATTTGGTCCTCGCTTCGGTTTCTACGGTGGTGCCGGGAACGGTGATCCCGGCGTCGGTGTCGCGCTGTGCCAGCTTGAGCAGCAGCGCGGTCAGATCGTTGTCGGTGCGGTAGAAGGCGTACACCTTGTCTTGATCGATGATCTTGGCGACACGCACCGCCTTGGTCGAGACAGCGCGGCCATAGTTCGCCTTGATCTGCGCCGCCGGTGCCGGGGTGGTCGGCTCCTGCATCGGAATCAGCGTTTCGACACTAACCTCGGTGCTGGTTGCCGCCGCGCGATCCAGCAGCTTCATGTTGGCTTCCTCGGCCTTGCGGTTTTCTTCCGCGATCCGCGCTTCTTCGGCCTGCCGGGCGCGCAGCTTCTTGGTGGCGTAGGCGTCCAGCAGCTTGCGGGCTTTCGTGGCGGCCGTGTCGGCGAGATCGATAACGGCATTCCATTTCTTCGCCACGGCATCGGCGGCCTCCTTGTGCGGCCGGAATTCCTTCTCCTTTTCCTTGGCGGCCTTGTTCTTGAATTCGTTGAGCCGGTTGCGGGTGGCGGCGACCTGCGCCGATTCCTCGTCGGTGGTGATCTCGGCGATCTCGTTGGCTGCGATGGCGTTGCGGATTTCCTCGGCCAGCACCGCCTCGGGCGGCAATGCGGCTTCTTCCGGCGGGTTGTTGTTGCCAGCGACGGCGCGCGGGTTGTCGGCGGGAAGCTGACATTCATCCATCGCCTGTTTGAGATTGTTGATGTCGCCCTGAGGATACGCGGTGCGGCTGGCCTGCTTCGGCTCGCCGATCAGATCACGCGGCCATGGCAGTCCCTTTTCAACCACGTCGCGCCAGACATCCTCCGGCACCGGATAGGCGCACACATAGGTCCAGTAATCGACAAACTGCTCGCTGGTGAGCCGACGCTTGCCGCTCATGCCGACCATGATGCTGTTGTTCAGGTGCATGAAATAAGCAACCGGCTCCCAGCCGGTGATCTTATTGCCGTTCTCGCGCGAAGTGCGGATCGGCTTGCGATAGAAGCCGCAATCCGGGTCGCCGTCATACGTCGGCACCTTTTCGCCCTTGAGACGCTTGAAGTAATTTGCGTAGGTGATGTCGCCCATGGTCCTATCCTTTGAGTGCGATGTAGATGAATCCGATGGCGCTGATGAACACCACGGCGTTGAATACTTCCCATAGGAAGCGGGCGATCATGCCGCGCTCCTTCTGATGTCGGCGATACTTTCCAGGGCGCGGCGGGCTTCCTTGCGCCAGCCGCGACGGCGGCAATCTCCGGCCCAATTCAGTTCGCCAAAATCGAACCGGCGGCAAAACGCTTCGTGGCAATGCGGATCGGCCTTGCGGATGTCGCCGACATATCGTGCCATCATGTCCTGCACATAGGTGCCATCGTTACGGATGCGGATGTGGCGACCTGCGAACATGACTATGGCGATGCCGCCTTCCTGCTTGACATAGAGCGGACGATGGCCGTGAGCCAGCGACCGGCGCAGCAGGCGGCGCAGCGAGCGCATGGTGGCAGTTGCTTTCTCCATTGTCGTTTCCTTTCGCAGAAAATCCGGGTTGATGTAGCCGGGCTGCTCGCAGATGCACGGCTCGGTGTCGTAGATGCTCAAGGTCTGCCCGCAATGGTGGCGGAAGAACTCGAAATTGTAGCGGCTCCCCATCACGCACCGCCAGTCTTGGCGAGAGCGGCAAGGGCTGTCTTTTCGTCGATGCAGTCACAGCCCATATCTTTGCTGCCGATGCCATGACCGCACGGCGTCGTAGTGATCGGGTTGCTAAAGCTGTACGGGACATAATCGTAAAACGCGACGTTCGCGCATGTACGGCAACGAAGCCACTGGCGCTTATGTCCGCGTGCGACCTTCGGCAATCTGGCCGTCCGCGCGCCTGCTGCTGTGGTCTGGCTCATGATTCCGCTCCCGTCGCCTTGGCGATTGCTGCATGTCCGGCGCGCAGCGCATCGGCGAAAGCCGCGTGAGGGCTGTCGTGTTCAACGAGGCAGGCCGGGTCGGTGGCGGCGACAAACGCTCGCAGCGCCGCCAGAAGTTCAAGGGCGTGGCGCTCGATGCGGTGGATGCGTCGTTGCGCGGCCTCGGCCTCATCGCGTTTTGCCTTCTCTCTGGCGCGTTCGGCACGGCGCTCCTCGATCTGCGCCAGCGTCGGGATGCGATCCTTGCTCCACAGCAGATTGATGTCCCGCTCAAAACATGCCTGCTTATCGATCTTGTAGGCATGTCGATGATTGTCGGCCTCCTTGATGTCGCGCCCATCGATATCCAGCAGGCGGTATCCGATGCCGTGGCTGATCTTGTGAATGGTGGCGCGGTGTTCGCCGCCGATCAGCACCTTGAAATCGTACAGGATGCCGGTCTTTGCGCCAGAGGCGCGCAGGACCTTATTGTATTCGCAGTCGCGCTCGATGCGCTCGAATGTGATGCTCATTCTCCAGCCTCCATTGCGCGAGCCAGCTTGCCGCACCGGGACGAAAGCTCGCGGATGGAATCCGCGAGATAGTCTTTGTTGTGGTCATCCCTGATGCGCTTGGCATCGTATTCAAGCTCATAGGCCAGCCGATGCAATTTGCTGGCGATAGACCGATCCCCGGTCAGTTTCACCTTGCGGATGCTCATTGCTCGCCCCCAATCGGCCGATACTGCCGGGTGATGCAGAAGGAAAAGAAGAACCGGCCGACCTTCACAAAGCGAAGGCCGCCGATCTTGCGGGTGCTGATGTTAAACATCGTGTGCAGCATGACATTCGACCAAGGCGACGTACTCGCCAGCGTAGCTGCGGTATAGCTTGATGATCTTGCAGCTTTGATAACAAAGGAGTCCGGTGCAATCATAGTCGCTGTAAATCGGGATGCGACCGGGGTTGAGATCGCGGATTGTGCGACGGATCGACAGCAGCGATGATGACGTGATCGTGCGAATGGATGTGCGCGATCCCATGTCGTCGTCAATGCACAGGTCCGTCTGCGACACCACCGCCTCCGGCCGCGGGTCTGGCTGAAACCAGTCAGGCACCTCACCAGCCCAAGGCAGCGGCACCGGCTTGTAGCAAGCCGTTGGGGCGCAATCGTCGGCTGTGGCCTGCATCGCTGCGTGGGTGCCGACCTGATAAATCACGTTGCGCTCGACCTCGCAAAGGGCGGGCAGCGCACCCTTCGGAGAGGTGTATTGAAGGCCGTAAACAACGATGCTCATCGCCGTGTCCTTTCCCGCAGTTCAGCGAACCGGCGTTCGCGCTTGGCCTTCTCGGCGGCTTCGACCTCCCGGCGCAGACGCCGGGTGGCCGCTTCTTCCTCACGGGTGCGCTCGACCTTGAACCGGCTGCCCTGCTTGGTCAGCCGGACGCCGCGCCACGCCGCAGCCCTTTCGGACTGCGGGATGGCGACGATCAGCAGATCGGGGTTGAGGGTGATGCTCATGCGTACACCTCTTTGCCGAACAGGATGAACTGCATGAGGATGTCGGCGGTCGCCGCATCGTCGTTTTCCGAAATGATGTCGTTGAAATGCTTGCTGTAAGCGCCGTTCTCGGCGGTCGCCAGCGCGGTCAGGCCCGCGATGAATTCCTTCTTGGAAATCAAGTGCGCCTTGCACTGGTCGGGATCGCCGGTTTCGTCCTCGTCCTCAAGAACGCGGATCATCCAGTCGTCGGCGGCCCACAAGGCAGTTTCGCCATACCAGACGTTGTGACGGTCGATACGGGCGCTGCCGGAGGTTTCAAGATAGACGCCCTCGCACCAGCCGCGCGTGACGGGATCGCCGCTTTCGATGAAGGAGATCATCAGGTTGGCGATCTGCTTGGCGGTGACGGTGAGGGGAATTGCTGCGAAGGCAGCGGGATTTTCAGTTTGCGACCCTATTGGCATGGGGCGGCTCCATTGCGGTTGATGGCGTCAAGTTGCTCTTGACTTCCGCAACATAAGCCCCATAAATTGTAACGTCAAGCCCTTTAATGGGTCGAGTTATCCACAGACTAGAGGTTTAACGTGAAACAGAGAACGCCTTTGGCGCGGTGGATGTGGGAAAATAACTACCAAGATACCACGTTCGCCGTCGCCGTCGAGAACCGGATGCGCAGCACCGGCCATCCCGACGCCAATGTGTCCTCCCGCACCGTCGCCAAATGGCGCACCGGCCTGTCGGTGCCGCGCAAGGTGGCGCTGCAAGCGATTCTCGACATAACCGGCCTGACGGCCGAGGAAGTAGTGCTGACATGACCGCTGACATCATAAACCGCCTGCGCAGCGTTCATATGCTGGGCTTCGACCACGGCTCCGAGACGGAGGATGCCATCCTGACCGCCGCCATGGCCGAGATCGTGGCCCTGCGCGCCCGCCGGGACGATCTGCTGCGCTCGAACAATGAGTTCGAGGCCCGCGCCCGCGAGGCCGAGCGCACGGTGAAATTCCAGAACATTGCTCTAGCTGGCACCCAGCGGGCTTATTTCGACCTGCGCAACGACATCGCACCGCCGGTCATTGCCCGCCCCATCGCCGAATACCACGAGGACATGGGCGATGTGCTGTGGTGGAAATTTCCGATCACCGAGCCGCCCTATGTCGGGACGCCGAACGATCTTGGGTTCGATGTCTGCACCGACACATCGATGCACGGCCCTGATGGCAATCAGATCGCCAGCAGCGTTGTCCGTGGCCGCGTCGGCGGCTGGCCCGGCTACCACACTCATTTCACCCCGATCCCTGTCCCGAACGCGCCGGAGAACGCCAATGAGCAAGACTGACCATCCGTTCCAGCCCGGCGCGCGCGTGGCCGTCGATAGGTCGCCGCGATTCAGCAACTACCGAAGCTGGCACGAGGATTTCGTGCTGAAAGTCTACAAGAACGGCAATTTTGTCCTCAAAGGCGAGCCGACCCAGCAATGGCGAGCGTGGAGCGTTGTGCGCGCTGATGAGGTGCCCAGCGCGCACCGGACAGGCGAGGGCGGCAGAGGGTTCCTCAAGCTCTGGACCGAGCAGGCCGACCGCGAAATCAAGGCTGACATCGCCGAGACCAAGCGCCAGGCGCGCTGGTCCGACGTTTCAATCGCCATCGATCGCATCCGTTACGAGCGCGTGACGGACGAGACCCTTGATCTGTTCGAGCGCGGCATCGCCGCCCTGAAACCCAAGAAGCCGACCGCAACGTGAGCAAATTCCTGCTCAATCCGCACAAGCCCAAGGGAGCCGCCCATATCATGCGCGGCGACGATACCGCCTGTCGGATGCTCTCGACCGGCGGCATCCCCGGCGGCGGCGAAGGCTACAAGGCGTTCGAGACCGCCCAAGGCCGCCGCATCTGTCACATGTGCCAGAACGTCACCGACAAGCCCGTTGCCGAGGCCGTCGATGAGCCGCTGCCGGATGACCTGACCGGGGCCGAGATCAGGCAGTTGAAGCTGCTGGCTGCGCCTGGAGCGTCCGTCAGCGTCGGCCTGACCATCCACGCCATGCTGCGCCGCCGTGGCTTCCTCGTCCCCCGCGCGGGCGAGCGCCGAGGCAAACGCTATTTCATCACCGAGGCCGGACTGGCCGCCATCCCCAAGGAGAGGCCATGAGCGACGATCCGATCATCCTCACACCCGAGGAAGCCGAAAGCCTGCTGGTAGACGGCGACACTATCCATAATTTCATGCAGGCCAGCATCATGTTGGTCGGCTGCGACTATGACCGCGCCGAGGCCATCGCCGCCATCAAGGCCGCAACATCCCTCGAAATCGGCGGCGACCAGTGCAAGTCCCTCAATCACGCGCTGGTGTGCCACGAGGCAAATGGCCGTTATTCGTTCTTTGAAACCGATCCGGCCCGCGTCGAGGCGATGGAGGCCGCAAAGGCACCGGCTGCATGAAGCCCCTCGAAACACGCCTGCTCGCCATGGCGCTGGACGGCCCGGTGACGTTCAAGGCTGTCTATAAGACGCTGTGGCCGCCATACAGCCCCGAGGCACCCGACCGGGCATGGGCTTTGCTCAACAAACTGCGCACCCACCAGTGCATCACCCACGTCCGCTACGGCCGATGGGCCATCACCGAGCGCGGCCGCATCGCCCTGGCCCTCGCCCGCTGCACACCACGGAGAATTGCATGAAACGCCCAAAACCCGACCTGATGACCCGCACGCGCGCCGCCGTAGCGTTCTGCAATACCACCATTGCCGATGAGGGGACCGAAATGGCCGCCTTCATGGCGCTGTTCCACCCCGACTACGATCCCGAAAAGACGCGGGAAATGGTCAATGATGCCCGCGAGCAGGGCCGGAAGCGCCGCCGATGAGCCTCACCATCCTGTGCGGCATCTGCCGGGGCGGCCCGCTCGACGGCCAGTCCTATAAGCAGACCACCAGCCCGCCGACCCGATCCGGCCTGTTCGACTATGAGGGATTAGGAGGCGTGCGTGGCCGATACACCTTCCGCAGCACCGTCATCGGCGGGGAATGGCGCTGGGAAGCCGCCGCCAGCCCCACCAAGCCCGCCGGGGACGACCCCACACCCATAGACCCTCAACCATGGGGACCGTACTGCCTCATCGGCTGGCCAAGAGGCGTGGTGATCCCCACGCCGTACCACCCCAATGACATCTACGGCCTCCTGACCACCACCACCCTGCCAGCACCACACGCCGCACCACCGGCCAGCGGCGCGGAGGCCAGATCAGCGGGGATAACCGATGACGCAGGGAGCGCGGCGGCTGACGCGACTCGCGACTCATGACACGCTTGACGCAATCGAGGGCAGCGATGCCCGTTATTATTGGCTTTCGGACTGCCTGACACAGGCGGTCTTTTTTCATGGGTCATGTGACCCGAGGGGTAAACCATGGACGTTCTTGCATCGGCGATCTGCCGGAAGGCTGCGGAAATCATCAATCAAAACGGTTGGACGCAGGGCGCGCACGCCCGCAACACCGAGAACGTGGTGTGTCAGATCATATCCGGTGACGCAGCGAGCTTCTCGATCTACGGCGCGGTCTCGAAGGCGATGTACCTGCTGGGCTGCGCCCATGATGACAAGGCGATGCAGCACCGGCTCGACCTGTGGCAGGAACTGACCAGCCGCGCCGCCCGCGAGCGCGGGCAGTATTCCGGGGTCCACCCGCTGTTCGATTTCAACGACGACCGCAACCGCACCCAGGGCGAGGTTGTCGGATTCCTGAACGACTGCGCCTATGCGCTCGAACAGGCTGAATCTGCCAAAATGGCTGAAAATGGAGAAAAGGCATGAAGATGAAGGCTTTTAGGAAGGCGCTGGCGCGTTTAATCGAAGGCCCGGCTACCTCGGTATCCCCGGAAACCGAGCTTCCTGACTTTCTGCCGGGCGCGAGCCGGGAGCCGTCACGGCCGAACGAGGGCTTGCAGCAGATGGCAGGAAGCGAAATGCGGGTTGCATCCGGTCCGCATCAGGGTCGCCGTGTGACCGGCGGCCTCATCAATGTCGATCCGCGCGGCAAAACCCGCGAGCAGATCGAAGCCGAGATCATCGCGCAGATCGAGGCGATGCGGAAAGCCGCAGGCTTTACCAGACTTGGCCCGGTCAAGCCCGCCGAGATCGCCGCCGTCATGGAGCAGGTCGATGCGGTGCTGGCCCAGCGCCGCAGCGGCCCGATCAACCCGCACACCGGCGAGATACTGCCGCTGCCCGACGACATCACATGGTCGCAGTACATCGCCATGCGCGACCGCAGCGCCCGCGACGGCTGGGTCTATTGCCGGATCGCCTGCCACACCGACGAGGACCGCTGCATGTTCCCGTTCGGGATTGTGCGCGAGCATTTCGGGGTGTTCTGGCAATCGTTCTGGTCCTGCGCCCAGGAGGCAGAGGTGCCGCACGCCTGCCTCGTCCACCTCAAGACCGGCGGCGGCCTTGGGGTGTTCGAGAGCCTTGCGATGGCCTGCGATGCCGCCGAGAGCCTGCTGGCCATTCGCAACATCGACTGGCCCGCCGTCGATCCCGAAAACCGCGAGAGCTTCGGCAAGATCACCAGCCAGATCGAGGGGGCCTGGGAGTTCATCGGCGCACGCACCGCACCGTGGTGCATCCATGAGGTGCTGCGGGACCAGAACGACATCGGGCCGCCGATGAAGCTCTATGTCCGCGAACAGGAAAAACCGGAGGGAAAACTGTCATGAGCGACGAATACCACCACTTCACCGCGACCGAGTTGCGCGAATCCGCCATGCGCGGGCATCGTCTCGCCGAGAACATGCTGCTCAACTGTGATGGGATCGACAAGCTCGACATGGTTCATGCTGTCGGTGCCATGGCTGTGGCCGTGTTTCGTCAGATCGAGCCGGAGCCGCAGAAAAACAACCCGCTCGACCCGCGCCTGATCGAGTTCGACAACTGGTGCGCCATCGCCCGCAAGACGCTGGCGGACTGCATTGCCCTGGAGAAGAAGCAATGAGCGACGACATTCTCAAGGGCCTCGCCGAGATCGACCAGAGGCTGTCGGCCACCAAACAGGGAGCGGATCGCTTCCGTGCCGAGGGCCGTGGCGTTGGCGCGGAAGCACTGGTGCCGGTGCTGACCACCCTTGTCGCCACGCTTGAGAGCGCGTTGAAGGTTGCCAGCGGGTGCATTCGAGGGGTGCCCGAGCCATTCCCCGGCGCGGCCGAGTATGTGATTTCACAGGCCCTCGATACCGTCGAGATCACGCGCCGGTCGGGGCTGCTGCCGGAAAGGGAGAAGCGCACATGAACAACATCGACACCATCGAGTGCCTGCGCAAAGCCAAGGAATTGTGCGCGGAGGGCTGGGCACAAGGCTACGAGAACGTGTGCTTTGGCTATGTGAATGGCTGCTATTGCGTGGCGACGGCCATCAGCGCGGCGAACCAACATAGCTATCATCGCGGGGCGCATCTGGCCTTCGAGGCAGCCAATCACATCTGGTCTGGTGGCGTTATGCGCTGGAACGATGATCCCGAGCGGACGCAGGAGGATGTCCTCAAAGCCTTCGATAAGGCCATCGCTCTTGCCGAGAAGGAAGCCTTGCCCGCGCTGGTGGCAGGGAGGGCGTCGTGATGTCAGAACCCTTCATCGGTCGCCACACGATCTACGGCGTGGATGGCGAACACGCCACGCCGTACATGACGCGATATTGGATCGGCCGTTTGCGCCTGCACATCTTCCACCGAGGCGATGCCGATCCTGATTGCCACGATCACCCATGGGACTTCTGGACCTTTCCGCTGGTATCGTATGTCGAGGAATATCTGCACACCGTGCCCGAGGGAAAGACCGAGCATTGGTGCAACAAGGTTTATCGTGCAGGCGAGCGGTATGTGCGCAAGAATAGCGTGGAGGCGCTAAAGTGGCACTATCGACCCGCGAGCTTCGCTCATCGCGTGCTGCACTCAACGTACCTGCGCACCCCAACCGGAAGCGTGGAGTTTTTTGGCCGCTTCATCCCAGAGGTTCATCAGGAATGGTCGCGCAAGATCGTTACTATCGTGTGGCGGGGAAAGGGCGGTAGGGAATGGGGCTTCTGGAAGCATCGCGATGGCAAATGGTGCTGGTCGCATTGGCGCAGCTACATCTTCCATGGCGGTAAGAATCAGCCCTGTGGAGACGCGGAGTCTTGACATGCGCTACATCGTCCTGACCGGCCTTGGCATTTTCATCGCCTGCGTGATCGCCGGTGCCACCTTCGGCGTCCTGCCGGAGCATTCCAAGCGCACCATCCTGTGCGCTTTCAACCTGCCGCCCAATGGGGACTGCAAATGATCTGGACCTATATCGCGCTGGCCTATCTGGCTGGTGTCGCCACGCCGTTCCTGGCGCTGAAAGCCATCATCACATGGGATGAGCGGCATGATTCAGAGGAGGGTTACAACCCATGATCGTCACCGAGGAAGAAGCCAAGACCAAGCGGTGCCAGGAATCGTTCGGGCCGCTCTATGTCACCGAGCGCGGCGGCGAAACATATGTGCCGTCATTAACGGCGGTCCCGGTGGGGTACGCTGCAAGTGCAGTCTCTGGCGGCCCGCACCTCCCGACTATTGCCTCGCCATCGCATTGCATCGGTTCTGCCTGCATGGCGTGGCGGTGGGCTAATGCCTTCGATAAGAATGGCGATCATATCCCAAGCAAGACCAAGGGGTACTGCGGAAAGGCTGGCAAGGCATGAGAGCCGCCAACGACAACCCCGGCGCGTTCGATGAATGGGTGATCCTCGCCACGCTGATGGCGGCTAAGGTCACGCAGGAATACCCGCGCTGGCGATCCGTGCCCGCTATCGTGTGCGACGATCCCGCCGATAGCGGCGCGATCCTGTATCAGCCGATTGGCATGTGCGTCGGCTGGGAGAAAAAATTCACATCGAGGACAACGCCATGATCGTGCCATCACACCGGATGCCGCTCTTATCCCTGCACCAGATCGCGGACGGTCCCACCTATTACCCGCTGCTGCTCAATGGCGAGGACCATCCCATCATCCGCTTGCGCCCGCAGTATCGGTGCTGGCTGATCGCTGTGATGCGCAGCGGCCATATGCTCGCCGTCGAATCCGGCAGTCGGCAGACCTGCCGCGAGGCGCTGTATCGCCGCGTCCCACCGGGCAATATCGCCTATCTGATCCATGTGAGACCGAAATGAAGCAGCCATCGAAGCGCGAACTGACCCGGCGGCGCATCCGCTGGCAGCAGCACGCCGCGCAAAGCGCCGACAAAGCCTACAGCAAGAAGGCCGGGTATCAACTGCGGCCGCAACCATCCATGCCCAAGATGCCATGGGACGATGAAACCAAGGGGGAACCAAATGGACGTGACACCGGAACTGATTGAGATCGCCAACAATGCACGCCGTGAGGCGATGGCGCGCACCACCATTCGCAAGATTGAATATCACGGCACATCGGCGTTCTGGCAGATCATCGTCAACCCAGAGCCGCCGACGCTCGATCTGCGCGATCCTGTCGCTTCTTACGCCAGCGAATTCCTTGTGGAGCAATTCCCTCACGAGAAGGCCGCGCGCAACGCTTTCGACCGGATAATCATGCGCGCTGTCCTCGACGCCGTTGCGAATCACCTTGTCAAGGGACAGGATCAGAACCCTTCACAAGCTGCGTGAATCCCCCGGAGAGCGGGGATAACCCATCGGTCGGTCCCGCAAATGGTGCCGACAGGGGCTATAGCTCTTATCGTTGCAACCAAAGGAGAGATCGAATGTATTTCCGCGACATGCTCGCCCACTACCGGCGCGGCCTGCTGTTGTCACAGGCCGACGACGAACTGGCCGCCGTGGTCAAGGCGGTCCTCGCCACCAAGAAGGGCGGCGAAGTCAACGTCAAGATCAAGGTGAACCCGTCCAAGACCGGCGACAACGAATTGAGCATAAAGGCCGAGGTGTCGTCCAAGGTGCCGAAAAAGACCCTGCCGGATGCCGTGTTCTTCGGCGACGAAAAGAGCGGCGAGGTCCACCGCGACGATCCCAAGCAGATCGACGCCTTCCCCGAGGAAGCCGATGGCGTCACCTCGCTTGAGCGCCGCCGTGCCGGTGCCTCCGGCGAGCAGATCGCCAATGCCATGGGACTGGCCTGATACTCATTACCTGCCGTATACGTCCGGCAGGCCACCCCTTTGACACAACAAGCCCTTTAACCGGAGAGACCACATGGCTGACAAAGCCCAGACGACCAATCACGCCGAAACCATCCGCGATCTGACCGTGCAGTCATTGCGCAACCCCGCCGTCATCGACGTAAAGGATGCGCCGGTCGGCGAGCGCCAGTTCATCCTGCTGCCGCGTGACGGCGGCGGCTACGACGCCAAGGACATCACGCTCGATCACAAGAAGGCCCCGCCGGTGCCGTCCTTTGTCGATCAGGTGGTGACGGTCAAGGACGAGGCCAGCCTCGTTGTCTATCTCAATCGCTTCAAGAACGCCGATAGCGTGCTGTTCGGCAATATCGACGACAACCAGATCAAGGGCGTGATCGACTATCACCGCAAGCCTGCGGAAGCCAAAGACCCCGAGCCGCGCCTGTGCGAACACCACGTCAATCTCAAACTGCCGTTCTCGCAGGAATGGGAGGCGTGGACCGGCGCGGACGGCCAGATGATGCGACAACTCGACTTCATCCGCTTCATCGAGGACAATTCGCTTGAGATCGTGGACCCCTCCGGTGCCGATCTGATCGAACTGTGCCGCGATATGCAGGGCCTGAAAAAGGCCAGCTTCACCAGCGTGGTCCGCACCTCCAGCGGCAATGCCGAGAAGTTCGAGTACACCGACGACACCAAGGTCAACGTCAAGGGCGACGTGACGATCCCGACGCAGTTCACGCTGCTCCTGCCGGTGTATTTCAACGGCGATAACTACAAGCTGATCGCCCGGCTGCGCTACCAGATCGAGGACAATGGCGGCCTGCGCCTGGGTGTGAAGCTGTTGCGCGCCGAGCAACTGCGCCAGAAGGCGTTCCGCGAGATCGTGGAGCGCGTCACCGCAGCCACCGAACTGACCACGGTGTACGGCTCGAACTTCTGATCGAATGCTACTCCCGGTGCGATGGGCCGCACCGGGAGCCTCGAACGGCGATGGGGCAAGCCGCCGTGCCGATCCGCGACGAGAACAAGAGCCGGTATCCGGCCAACTGGAAATCAGAAATCCGCCCGCGCATTCTGGCGCGCGCCACCCGCGAGGGCGAGGATGTCCCGCGCTGCGAGGAATGCGGCGTGGTGGACCGCGACATCGGCTATCGCGATTCCGCCGATGGCGGAAAGTTCTGCTCCGTGTTCGGCGCGGCCTATCCGGGCGAGGATTGGTATGGCGAGCGCGTCATCCAGATCATCCTCACGATCGCGCACCTGTCCGACGAGATCGAGGACTGCTCCGACGAGAATCTCAAGGCGCTTTGCCAGCGGTGTCACAACCGGCTGGATGCGCCCCGGCGCGCGGCAGGGATCAAGGCGCGCCGCCACGCACAACGCGCTGGTGGCGATTTATTCAAATGTGAGGGGTGTTAGCTGTGTCACTACCGTGGTTTCCGTTTAACGGGAAAGCCTTCATCACCGACACGCTCCGGCTCTCTACCGAGGCCAAGGGCGCATACCTGATGCTGATGCTCGATTACTACGAGCAGGAGAAGCCGCCGCCGGATGATGACGAGGTGCTTGCCAGCATCACCGGCCTGCCGCTCGACCGCTGGAAGCATCACCGGCGGGTGATCGAGCCGCTGTTCACCATCAAGGAGGGCGTATGGCTCCATGAACGCATCCGTGACGAAATCCGTAACGGACACGAAAAGCATTCCGCCAAGGTCGCCCGCGTCAAGGCGGCAACCGATGCCGCCGCCCGTAAAGCGGCCGAACGCCGATCCGCCACGGTATCCGTTACGGAGCCGAAAACGGACAAACCACCCAAGCGCACCCGTCACAAGTCCGACAACGGACCCGTCACGGATTCCGTCAGCCCATCCGTAACGGAGACACATAAACAAGAACAAGAACAGATATTCATTGGTGGTGGTCGCGCGGGCGCGCGCGAGACGAACGATCCGCTGCCAAGCCCGGCTACCGACAGTGTGACCGGGATCGAGGATCAACTCGACGGCACCCATGCCGACGATGGCCGTATCCCGATTGACCTGTGGAAGCCGGATATTTCCGGCATGACCGCCGACGATCTGGCGCTGCTGAACAAATTCGCGGCCTACCACATGGACGAGGGCACGTTCTCGCGGGACTGGCCGTCGCTCTGGCAGAAATACCGCGACGATGCCAAGCCCAAGCCCAAGCGCGCGCCGCCGAGGGTGGAAACCAACAAGCGCCCCGAGCCGCTGCCCGGTGCCCGCGTCAAGATCAGTCCCGATGCCATGGCGCTGGCGGGTGAGATCGAGCGGATGTGCGGGCTTGAACACCATCCGGCGACCGTGGGCCTGCCGCTGCTGCTGGAAACGTGGCTGTCAGCGTGGCCCAGCGAATTGATCGTCGGCGTCATCCGCAACGTCATGGAGCAGCGCAACGGCGAGCCGCCGAAAACCTTCAAATACTTCGAGAGCGCCATCGCCCGCGCCTTCGCCGACACCCAGCGCGGGGTGCCGACTGCCGCCGCCACCACCCAAGGAACCACGAGCTATGACCGACGCAAAGCCAACTCCACTTCCGAAGTTGCCCGCAGACTTGCCGCAGAGTTCGAGACTCGCGATGCGGGCAAGCGAGCCGATGGCGGCGAAGTTCTGCGCATTGCTGATGGGACAGTTCAAGCGCAATGACGCCGACGATCCAGAGATATTCACCCGCGCACTGATTGCGGTGATGCAGCAATACCCGGTGGTGGTGCTGGAGGAAGTCTGCTCGCCCATCAACGGGCTTGCCACCAAGGGAACATTCTTGCCGTCGCTGTTCGAGATCAGGGAAGCCTGCAACGAAACCATGCGGGTGATGATCGCGCGGTGGCACCTGTCCCGCCTGCCACCGGAACGGCTTGCGCGAATCAATGGACGCCCCGACGATAGGCGGGCGCTGCCGTCGCCGGATGACACCCCGGAGCGGCGGTCGGCCTTCATCGATAGCCTGAAAGCAAAACATGGGGAGAAATTCGGCCTTGGTGGCGACGAGCCGGAAAAGCCGAAAGGTGAAGCGTATAAGCCAAAGACCCTCGGTGAGTTGACCGAGCATTACCGGACGCATGGGCTGGCGTTCGTCAAGAAACCACACTCACAGATCAAACCGGAGAAGAACGATGACCAAGACCGTTTCCAGCACAACGCTATTCCGCAAGGCGCGGGCGGCGAAGAACCCGACAATGGCGGCACGTCTGCGTAAGCAGGCATCGGCACAGCGCCGCGCCGAGCGCGCCGCCAAGCGCACCGGCAAGGACATCACCAAGCGGATTCGGAAGGCGAATGCGCGGATTGATAAGCAGACTGCCAACGTCATCGGCAAGCGCCGCAAAAAGATCATCGCCGGTCTGCAAGAGGCGGTCGATGTCGCCAAGGTGGCGCAGGATGCGTTCAATGAGGTGATGAATCTCCAGGTGGGGGATGCGATGACCATCAATGCCAAGTACGAGGGCATGAATGCCGAGCGCAAACGCCACGACGACGAGATCGTGTGCAGCATCATCGGCTCATACGAGACCGATGCACACCGCTTTCCATGCAATGCGCCGTGGACACTCTCCGGTGCCGAAATGCGCTCGCTGATGGAGGTGCTGCACCGCGCCGGATACTCGATGTTCGGTGCGCCGATCGATGCAACGTCGGACAAGACCAAGACCGACCGCGCCGACTGCTGCAATGGCGTAGCAGGTGTCGCATGACCTTCGAGGACGCCATAGAGAAGGTATATGCTATTCAGTATCCAAGCGGCCATGGCCGCGATGCGATCGGGGGATTCAACAGAGAAACCGCGCGCAGAGAAATAGCGCGGCTTCTGCACTCACTCCAAGCCATCGGAATCATCACCTTCGATGAGGTGACACCACCCAAGCCAGAAACCGTTGAGGATCGCTTCCGAGCGTTCCTCGCCAAAAACCTCACGCCGAATCAGCCGGATTGCGCCGACAGCCTGACCGTCGAGGAATTCATGATGGCGTTGGATGATGCCGGTTTCCACATCAGTCAGGCTGGTTTCGGTCAGCCGGTGGTCACGGTGGCATCGTGGGATAACAAAAAACGTGATCGCAGGATTGGACAATAACACCATGTTGCAAATGACAGGGGCTACCAAGATGAATGCACCGCCGATCAAATCCGTCTCTGCGGTCAAGAAGTACGACCGCTCCAAGACGCCGAAGCAACGCAACGCGCGCACCGGCTGGAAACGGATTCAGCACAACATCGACGATCTGGTGGCAAAAACCGCCGCCAATCCCGAGTTGGGATCGGTGATCTCGCGCTGGGTGCTGTTCGGGCACCTGACGCGCGGGGAAGGCATGGCCGCCCGGCTCTACGGCGAGATCGTCGGCGAGTTCGAGCGGTTCTTCATGGAGGGCGTCAAGCGCAACGCGCAATCGCCATCCTACCAGCGCGGCACCGCAGGCGCGCAGGACATCATCGCCAAGAAGGAGCGGCTTGGCACCATCGCCGACTATGAGCGGGCGGCGAAGCGGGCGAAGAAACGCTACAAGCGTCTGGAAAAGGCGCTATTGCCCTATCCGGGCGCAACCAACATCCTCAACGATCTATGCCTGCACGATGCCGAGGTGGCGACTGAGTACCGGCCCCACGTCAAGATCATGCTGCGCAAGGTTGGCGAGGCATTCGGCCTGATCGGAGGGAGGCGGACATTAGCTTTTTGAGCGGAAAACCCACTGACGACGACATG
>Ga0265338_10003939_pt1 | contig 20451 bp, 19 predicted proteins | sample 42126metaG_FD_193579 | JGI IMG/M metagenome (GOLD analysis project Ga0265338, IMG submission 193579) | Rhizosphere microbial communities from Carex aquatilis grown in University of Washington, Seatle, WA, United States - 4-21-26 metaG | ecosystem: Host-associated > Plants > Roots > Rhizosphere...
ACTGGAGAGAATGGACCTCACCAACGCACAGAAGCGCGATATGCGTTTCTATCCGCAAGATGCCGTCATTGTTTTCAATCAGAAAGTCCGCAATGCCCAACCGGGCGCGAAAGGCAAGCTGGCGGGATTTTTGAAATCGAGCGTGCTTATAGAAGTCGGCGGGAAATTCGTAATGGTCTCGAACCAATTGCTTGACCGTATCACGGTCTGCCAGGCGCGCGAGATTTTCGTCGCCGATGGGGACCGTCTGCATCTCAAGGCCAATCGCAAACTGGCTTCAGGCGGGCGCGTCACCAACGGTGAACTCGTGACCGTGAAATCTGTTCGCGCCGATGGCGGCGTTGAACTGACGGATGGCCGCGTGCTGGACAAATCATTCCGTGAATTTCTTCCCGGCTACGCGGTCACGTCCTACGGTTCACAGGGCAAAACCGTGGATTATGTCCTGTTTTCCGATTCGACGGTCAAGCCGGCAACGAACGCGCAACAATGGTATGTGACCATTTCGCGCGGGCGGCGCGGCATTCGCATTTTCACGCCGGACAAGCAGCAACTTCGTGAGAATATCACCCGCTCCGGTCATCGGCCACTGGCGATGGAATTTGCGACCGGTTTTGTCCCGCGCGGAGGGCATCCGCTTTGGAATCGGCTGCACGGTTATCTTATTCGCTTCGGTCGTCGAGCCGCCGAGCGAATATTCCGTCTTCATCTGGCTCAACAACATCAACCAAAACATCAAACCATACAAAAACATGAGCACAAAAACACCCGAATGTTGGGCCAGCGACCCACAGGCACGCGCATTACGCATTGAGGCAACGCCAGAGCATTCACTGTTGTTGCCGCACAATCATTTCATCTTTGCGGAACTCGACAGTGGCGGCGACGAGCAAACCCTTAAGCTCGTCTTCACCACGCACGAGATTTCCGTTCGCGGCCATCATCTACGGCGGATTGAAACGGTCATGCAGCGGTTGGAATTGGCGCTTCTTGCCAAGTTACCAAGCAATCAGCGGAAACTCATCACGGAAGGTCAACCAATGGTGTTGGAGATTGAGGTGACCGAAGCAACTGATGCCGAGAAGAAGGCTAAATGAATCGTTGAGGTATATTGAAAATCTAAGGAGGAAGCCCCGTTCCCCCAGCAACCAAATGAGGCGATTTGTCTGGCCTGTTTCCGAGTGCCGGACATCTCACAAACGATTATGAGCATGTAGCGGGTAAATTCAAATGGATGCAATGCGGTCGTAAATCGCCAGTAAAATCGGGAACGCTGACGCCGAAAGGATATTACCAATCAACGAAGCGAGCAGGCATTTGAAAATTGATGGTGATGCCAGATCAGATTTGGCCGGTGGGACAAATCGGCAAATCAGATAAATCAGGGTTCCTTCGACCAAAACCACCAACCCTTCGCCAATCCCGACGGCAAAAGCCGGGCGTATATTTTGTTCCAGCCAAAGGAATCCCAGAAACGCCGGATATGTGAACAGATGAATGCCGACGAGCCATAAAATGAAGAAGCGTGGTTTTTTTGAACGCCAAAGCATCAATAATATACAAACCACCTCCAACAAGATGGCGCAGATGATCAGGAAAGTGATTTCCGGCGTGAGCGGTTTTTCGGGCATCTCAATGGGGTTGGCACTCGCAGTCGCAACCGGAAGGAATGCCGCAGCGAAAAACGCCAGACGGCGAATGTAATTTTGCGTTTTCATTTTATTCCAGCTTTGGCGGCGGCGGCGGGATCAATTTCTTTGAGCTGATTTGTCGCACTCAGCCGAACATCTTCGTTCGGGTCGTTCAACAATTTTACAAAAATGGGAATCGCCTGTTGGCGCCATTGGGGAAAATCTTTGCCAATTCCATCCGTCAAATTATTGGCGGCTTCACCGCGAACTTCCGGAAACTGGTTGGTCAATCCGTTGAACAAAATTGGCAAGGCGTTTGATCCCGTTCCAACCGTTGCAAGCATGGCAAACAAGGCGGTGTCCTGGTTGGTGCTGTCCATGAGCGCCTGCAATTGCGGAAGTGCGGGCGTGGCGTGTTCGCCCAAAGTGATGAATGCCCTGACGGCATCAAGGTTGACTTCGGGAGCGCGCAGACCAAAGGGTGGTTGCACATAGACGATTCGTCTAAGCAATGCAGGTATGGCATTCGTTCCCATCAGCTGGAGCGCCTGTTTTGCCTCCTCGGAAAATGCGCCTTCGGTATCGTGCGCCTTCAGCCATTCTCCCAAGCTTTTGCCTGCAACGCTGGGGTCATCCGAAAACTGTGATTCAATCGGATGCTCGGCCTGGTATTGCTTGGTAATCAATTCTCTGGCCCTGCGAGCCAAGGCCGGATCAGGGTCTGAAGCCGACTGTTGCATCGCCGTTTGAATCTCCAAATTGGTAGCCGGGTATTGGTTTAGCAATTCTACGGATATTTTTCGCCGGTGGGAATCGGCAGACCGAAAATTTTCAAAAACAATGGGTAGGGCTTTGTCCGGCGCGATGACCACCAAGGTTTTCAATGCCTGATTAACTGTATTCGGACTTCCATGTTCCACGGCGTTGCTCAAATCTGGAAATGCCCGCATGGCGTTGGTTCCGAAATTTGTCAAAAACTTGGCGGCCCAAGATGCGACGGTATCTTGTTTATCTCGCAATGCTTCAAGCAAAAGTGGTATGGCTAAATCTGGCGCTTGAGTTTGCAGACCGATGCCCTGCACGGCGGCGAATCGGACCGAACCATCAGGGTCTTGGAGGCATTCCCGCATTTTTGCTAGATATACTTCGTCGCTATCCGTCACCCACGCGAATTGTTGGGTGGCAAAATAGCGAACCTGAACGCTCTGGTTGGTCAACGCTTGGGATACGGATAGCTCGGCGGGTGGGCCGACCGCGACCAGACAGCGCACGGCTACGAAGGCGTGCTGCTTGTCATTCAGAAGTTTTGTCAATTCGGCGACGGCGGGAGCGGCATTAGTTTCCAAGGCTTCGAAGCCGGCGATGCCAAGTTGCTGCCAATCTTCAGCCGAACGCCAATGCAGGAAATCAATTCTCAACTTTTCGCGCTGCCCGATGAGCCAGGTGCTGACGGGGTCTTCCTTTGTTTCAACCAATTTCAATAACACCGGCACGGATTTCTTTGCGCCAATCGCACGAACGGCCGCTTGCGCTTCCGATAGGCGTTGAGTTTCGTTCAGCGGCGTGTCGTAGCATTGCTGCAACCAACTGCTTAATGTCCGTCCCTGATAACGCGGTTCGCGTGGAAATAGCAGCAGGATGACGCCGCCCAAAGCCAGAACCAGAGCGATGAAGAAAAATATGAGTTTGGTCTTCATCTGATTTTAATGTCAAACATGGTTGTGACGCTTCCGCATCATGTTTGCAAGTTGAATTTGGAAAGGCCAGCGTTCCCGCTGCCAAAGGCAGGATTCTGAACTCATCATTCTTCATATTCGTCGTCCGGGATCAGTTCCATGCGCATCTTGCGACCAAGGCTTTCGTCTAATTCACAAGTTGAGTCCATAAAGGATTAGACAGATGGCCGAGACAAATTTGAAAAATAATGCCGAGTTGAAAAATAAAAAAGGGCGATTCTTCATTTTTTGAATAATCGCCCTGTGTGCTCGGCATTATCAAGTGCTATAGAAATATCCAAGACTGCGAAGACTGGAATGATTTGGGTTTCCAATTACGATGTGGTCGAGAACTTCAATCTTGAGAAGTTGACCAGCTCGAATGAGATCACGGGTAATTTTTATGTCGGCTTCCGATGGAGTGGGATCACCGCTCGGGTGAGAATGCGCGATTATGATTGCGGCAGCACTTGCCATTATTGCCAATCTAAAAATTTCCCTCGGATGACAAAGGATTGTATCCATCGTGCCAATGGACACCAAGTAGTGACCTTTAATGCGTCGGCGGGTGTTGAGGATGAATACCACCAAACATTCACATTCAGGATTGAAGTAAGGATGAGTGGCGATATGCGTTTTCCAATAGGCGGCTGCCTGATCAGGCGTTTCACAATGTTGCATGGTGTCGGGAGTGGGACATTCCCTCAATGAAACGATTTTCCATTCCTGCGGTTGAGCCGGGAACTTTACCGGCTTGACGAGTTGGTTGACGGGTTGCGGAGCGGTTGCGGGGCATCCATTGGAGATGAGGTTTTCATTTGTGTTCATGTTTTGCGTTTTGTTCTGAAGGAGCGGGACTGCTCTCTTCACCCGCCCCGAGAGAGCAGACCCGCTCCTGACAAAACGCACCCACCTGTGCCCGCGCCGCCGGGCAGCGGAGCATCAGCAACTGAGTGACGGCGGGCGCAAAGATGTTGCGGCCGCCGGCGCGATGTTGCGCGGAGCAACCAGAGGCGCGGGTGCAGGTGGGATGAACACGACTGAAAATCACATCGGCGGATGCCCGGCGAACGGTTCATCGAGGCATCACTTGCCTCTTGAGTCGTGACATGCGTCCGATTGGATGCTTTGCTGATGCGCGTGCAATCAAGAAAATGGTTCTTCGGCCAGCAGCCTCAAAAAAGGTAAAGGCTTGCCAGGTAAAGATCGTTAGTGTATTTTTAACACTATATGAAAAATGATAACGAAAAGGATGCGTGGAACGGGCGGGCGCTCCTGACCGACCTCTATCAACTGACAATGGCTTACGGCTATTGGAAATCGGGGCGAGCCGAGCGTGAGGCGGTTTTCCATTTATTCTTTCGTAAAGCCCCTTTTCAATCCGGTTTCACGATTGCCGCCGGACTCGCCACGGCCATTGATTTCCTAAAATCATTTCACTTTACGGAGGCCGATTTGCAGTTTCTGTCATTGATGACAGGAAACGACAGCAAACCGCTGTTCGAGGCCGGATTCCTGGAATATCTGCGAACGCTCCGCTTCGCTTGCGATGTGGACGCGATTCCAGAGGGAACGGTTGCCTTTCCTCACGAGCCACTCTTGCGGATCAAAGGGCCGATTCTGCAATGCCAGTTGCTCGAAACAGCCCTGTTGAACCTGGTCAATTTCCAATCTTTGATCGCGACCAAAGCCGCTCGCGTCTGTCTGGCCGCTCGCGGTGAACCGGTGATGGAATTCGGACTGCGCCGGGCACAAGGCGTGGACGGCGCGCTGGGAGCCAGCCGGGCGGCATACATCGGCGGTTGCGCGGCCACTTCCAATGTTCTGGCCGGAAAAATTTATGGCATTCCTGTGCGCGGAACTCATGCGCATAGTTGGGTGATGTCTTTTGACGATGAGCGTGAAGCATTTCTCGCTTATGCCGAGGCGATGCCAAACAACTGCGTGTTTCTTGTGGATACCTATGACACTCTGGAAGGCGTTCGTCATGCGGTGGAAACCGGAAAATGGTTGAGGGAACGCGGTCACGAAATGGTTGGGATTCGGCTGGATTCCGGCGATCTGGCTTGGTTAAGCATAGAGGCCCGAAAAATTCTGGATGAGGCGGGTTTTCCGAAAGCGGTCATTGTCGCAAGCAACGATCTGGACGAACACATCATTGCCAGCCTCAAAGAACAGGGCGCAAAGATCAACGTGTGGGGCGTGGGCACAAAATTGATAACGGCTTACGACCAACCTGCGCTGGGCGGCGTTTACAAGTTGGGGGCGATTCGCGGTGACGACGGGAATTGGGCTTACAAGGTAAAATTGAGCGAACAAGCAGCCAAAGTTTCAAATCCCGGCATTCAACAAGTTCGGCGATTCCGCTCGGACAAGGAATTCATCGGTGACGGAATCTTCGATGTTGAGACGGGCGTGCCCAAGACGTTCACAATTGTTGACCCATTGGACTCAACGCGCCGCAAACATCTGGCACCTGAAACGGCATTTGAAGACTTGCTCGTCCCGATTTTTCGTCATGGCCAGCTCGTATATCAAACGCCCGCCTTGGTTGAAGTCCGGCAGCGCGCCCAGACCCAGATTGGAATGTTCCATTCCGGGGTGAAACGGTTCGTGAATCCGCATGAGTATCCTGTGGGGCTTGAACTTGGACTTCATGAAATGAAAATGAAACTCATCCTGCACGCTCGCGGAGAGACATGACGCCATGAAATTGATCCATGTAGCTGCGGCAATGCTGAACCAAACGCCGCTTGATTGGCAACACAACACGGCGAATGTTCGCCGGGCAATTCAAGCGGCACGGGAACAGAGCATCAGCGTGCTTTGCTTGCCGGAACTCTGCCTTACTGGCTATGGTTGCGAAGACGCATTCCACGCAACCAACACTCACCAGCGTGCATGGAACGCCTTGCAAGAGTTATTGCCTGAAACTCGCGGAATGGTCGTGTCATTCGGATTACCCGTCTTCCACCAGAACGGCCTTTTCAACTGCGCCGCAATGGCAGTGGACGGCAAATTGGTTGGTCTGACCGCAAAAAGATTTCTCGCTGGCGACGGAATCCACTATGAACCGCGCTGGTTTAAGGCGTGGCCGTCTGGTGTTCGCGATGAATTCGTTGCTTCCAACGGCACGACGATTCCCATTGGCGACATCCATTTCGACATCGGCAATGTCCAGATCGGTTTTGAAATCTGTGAGGATGCTTGGGTGGCAAATCGTCCGGGTGCGACACTGGCCTTGCATGGTATTGATTTAATTTTGAACCCGAGCGCCAGCCATTTTGCGTTTGGCAAACTTGAAGTGCGGAAACGATTCGTCCTTGAAGGTTCGCGCGCTTTCGGCGTCAGCTACGTTTACGCGAACCTGCTTGGTAATGAAGCCGGTCGCGCGATTTATGACGGCGGCACACTGATCGCATCGGGTGGAAAACTGATTGCCGCGGGCCCTCGATTCAGCTTTGCAGATTTCAAAATCACCAGCGCGGAGATTGACGTGGATGCCACCCGGATGAATCAGGCGCGAACGGCAAGTTTTAAGCCGGATTTAGGCGGCGATAGCAAGTTGCGAGTCATCAAACCATTCAAATGGCCGACGGTGAAGGCCAAGCAAACGGCAAAATCAATTGCTCCTGCTTCAGCGTGGGAAACCAGTCCACATTTGAAGGAAGAAGAATTTCTGCGGGCGGAGGCGCTGGCGCTTTTTGATTACCTGCGCAAAAGCCATTCACAAGGATTCGTCGTTTCTTTGAGCGGCGGAGCAGATTCGGCGGCGGTTTCGTGTTTGGTTTCGCTTTCGTTGGAAATGGCATTGGCGGAACTTGGTGTGGATGCCGTTCGGACTAAGCTCGCGCATATCCGAAAGCTTCCCAAAAAGATCACGCCAAAATCTTTGACCAGAGCGTTGCTGATGACGGCTTATCAGGCCACAGCCAACAGCGGCGAGGTCACGCGCACGGCTGCTCGCGCCATCGCTGATGCCATCGGAGCGACCCATCTTGAACTGGACGTGGAAGAAATCCATCAGGGTTATCTGCGTGCCATCGAGAGTTCCCTCGGTCGCAAGTTGGGCTGGGAACAGGATGATCTCGCGCTGCAAAACATCCAGGCTCGTGTCCGTTCACCGGGAATATGGCTGCTTGCCAACCTGAACAATGCGCTGCTGCTTTCCACTAGCAACCGCAGTGAAGCCGCCGTGGGTTACGCGACGATGGATGGCGATACCAGCGGCGGATTGAGTCCGATTGCCGGCATTGATAAGGCGTTTCTGCGCCAATGGCTACGCTGGCTCGAAACGAAAGGCCCGACTGGATTTCATTCCATTCCCGCTCTGGCCGCTGTAAATAAACAGGCGCCGACGGCCGAGCTTCGCCCCGCCGACCGTCACCAGACCGACGAGGATGATTTGATGCCTTACGAAGTGCTGGATGCCATTGAACGCGCAGCCATCCGTGACAAAAATTCTCCAGTTGAAGTGTTTGAATTGATGCGCGGCCAGTTCCCGAATTTCTCGCCACAACAACTCGGCATTTGGGTGGAAAGATTTTTTATGCTCTGGTGTCGCAATCAGTGGAAACGCGAACGCTACGCGCCTTCTTTTCACCTCGACGACGAGAATCTTGACCCGAAGACGTGGTGCCGGTTTCCAATTTTGTCGGGCGGATTTGAGCTTGAACTTGCGGAGTTGAAATCACTCATTTCCAAAATGAAATAGGCTGGAAGTCAATGGAATGGCTTTTCAGCAACGAGAACCATATTCGTCGGTGGCCACGGCAAAACCTTTCCTTCCAAATCAAAGATTTCTGCGTGTCCGGTGTGCCGGTGTTCCACAATCCAAGGATTGATGTAAACGCGTGAACCTTCGACATGATTGTTTGGGTTTTCGTAAATCTGGAAACCGATTTCGGTGAGAACCTGCTTCCATTGTAAGAAATTCCAAAAGCAGAATTCTTCGTTCATCTCGGAAGACCAGTTGTCGGTGTAATCCTTCTTGGAAAGAAATTCCGCTGCTTGCTGAAGCGTAAGCCGGAAACATAGCCGATTGTGATGCGATTCCTCCTTGAAGGAAAAACCACTTTGTCCGCCCAGGAAATCTCGTGCGAAAAGAAAGAAGCGGCTTCGCGTTGATAATTTATGCAGCCATTCCGGGCTGCGATCTTTGTGTTTAGCAATTTCAGCGGCAGAAAGGTTTTGTCCATCGGCGTCAGAGCACCACAACAGGACTTCACGTTCGCCATGATCCGGTCCGACCACATCGCGAACAACCAGCCTGCCTGATGGCCGCAGTTGCCGAAATTTTTCACCAAGATAAGCACGGACGGTTTTCTCCTTTTCGACGTAGCTCCACAATTCATGCAGCGTGCTGTTGCAAATGGTGGTGTCAATGGATTCCGGTTCAAAAATCCGATCCAAAAGGTTGCGGTGAAAAAAATGGACGTAAGCGCCGCCAAATTCACCCGCGCGCTGGCGTTCCGAGAACCGGCTGGCAAACTCCGAGGACAAATCTATGCCGAATAAATCCGAGTCGGGAAAGTCACGGCTGATTTCGGCAAGCAACGCGCCATCGGCGCACCCTTCGTCCACGATACGCCCGGAACGTATCGCCTTTTGGATGTCGAGGAATTTGAGCCGGATAATTTCATTCATGCCACGGGCGTAGGTGCTGTAATTTCGGGTCTCTGTCAGACTGCCTTCCTGATTGGTCAGCGGGTCCTGATACAGTCGCACAATACGCTGCGGCACTTCCGGGAAATCTTCAAACAAGCTGATATGACTGGCGGCGAGTTGCGTCCCGGCCAATTTGCCCTCACGCCAGTTTTCCTTTTGTCTGCCGATTTCTCTAATGATTTCAATCGGTGTGGCCGGACGGGCTTGCGGTGCGCTCAGTTCAGCGGAAACAACCGCGAAACCAAGGTCTTGATAAAGCCGGATGACTTCCGGTGTGGAGCACAGAACGACGCAATTTTCCGGGGAAAGCTGGATGGCTTGCTCACTCTGATAGGCAATCTCTTTGATGGTAAACGCGGCGAAATTATTCGTGTGTCCGTAGTGCGGAATTCCAAACACCCGGTAACGGAAAGGCGTCTGCTTTTGCAACTGGCGCGCGAAACGATCCACGCCCACGGCACGGATATGAAATGGAATTGGATTGAAACGGGAGTTCTCCTGATTGGCCGAAGTGATGGCGAAAATAATTACGGTCGGCGGCTTTGAAAAGGCAACGCTGCCAGCGTTGAAGCCGGGCAATGTTGTCGGCGGTTCGGTCAGGACATGCTTCAAGTATTGTTCCTGAAACGTCGTGTTGACCAAGTGCCTGCCGGGAAATAATAAAAAACTCATGCGTATCCGTATTTGGGTTTTGACAGGCCATCGCCGTGCCATTTCAGCTTCTCGCCCAAAATGTCGTAATAATTGATTTCCGGTAGAAACGCGATGGGGACGGATTCTTTTGAGGTTTTCATAATTATACGGCTCTCTGGTTTGGCTTTTGCCAACGTCATGCCGTCCACCTGCACAACTCCCGGCCCGGAAGTCGCGTCCAGTTTCATTTCAATCGGCTCGGTTGAGTTAACCACCACTGAACGGTTGGTCAAGGCTTGGGGACAGATTGGGGTGATCGTCAGCACACTGCATTCGGGACTGATAATCGGCCCGCCCGCAGCCAGGGAATACGCCGTCGAACCGGTTGGTGTCGCAACAATCAAACCGTCGCAGCGATAATTGGTCAAACGCCGCTGGCCAATCCTAGCTGAAATGCTGATCAAATGCGGGTTGTCACCCCGGATGATGAGTGTGTCGTTGAGCGCCCAGCCCAAAATGCGTCTCTTCGGATCTTCAATCACCAGATCAAGTGCGGTGCGCTGACTGATGACAAATTCTGCGTTGAGCACCCGTCGCATCTCCTGCCGAACACGGTCGCCTCTGACGGAAGTGATGAAACCTAGATAGCCGATGTTGATGCCCAGAATTGGAATCCCTGTGCCCCGAAAGCGATGTGCCGCCTGCAACAAAGTTCCATCACCACCACAGGCGATGACCAGATCGGCCTGCTTGTCTCGCAAATCGCCCAACCGGCGGTAAAGATTGCGCTGGGGCGGCAGGGTTTCCACCCATTCCTGTTTCACCCGTTCGCGATCCAGCACCGCCTTGAGGGTGCTGGCCGTTTGGGTGGCGTGCGTTTTCGACCGGTTGATGACAATGACGACTTTGCTGATTTTCATGGAGAATATGCCTTTGGCTTCCATGCGGAAGTTTTGAACAATGACCTTGTTGCAAGGACAGCTTCTCGAAGTCGATCTTCGTGCAAACCGCGTAATAGTTTCCATGGCACGGACTGAGCTGCAAGAGATTCTTCAAACCAGCGATGCATCTCCTGCCGGATGTGCTCGCCGTCACGCAGTCCGTCCTGCACGAAGGGGATCTCATCGCCCGTGAGCAGGTAGAGGTCGCACTTGCCGTGGCGGGCGATTTCTTCCACAGCGGCGCTGTGGCTGCCGATGTAGCGGCGATGCCAGAGCACGGTGGCGAAGGCGTTGGTGTCGCAGATCAGCACCCGGTTCGCGAGCCGCGCCGCCTCATCTTCGCGCCGCATCTGCTCTCTGGCAATCATGGCGAATTCATTCGTGTTCCATTCGGCTTCATTTCGCGCGAGCTTCACAACGGAATATTCGCGGCCGTATTCCTCAACCCAATTTGTTTGAAATGTCTCTGCCAGCGCGTGTGCCAGCGTGGTTGTTCCCGTGGACTCGGCACCGACGACGCAAACCCGCTTCGCGAACCAACTCCGCACGGGGGGCTCGATAAAATCCCAGTTGGCATAGGGATCGTTTCGGATTGCCGTGCCGGAAATTGGAACCCGCCCGCGAGCTTTGTCCACGGCGATGTGCTTTGATCCCATAAGCTCTGCATATCGGTCGCCGTAATCTTCGGAAGTGAACACCGCATCCGGCGCACGGCCCAGCCAGCGGAGAGTGTTTTCGGCCCAGACCCGCGAATCATTTTCGTCGTAGTGGTCGTCGATCACCATGACACGGGCGGCGGGGTGGATCTCCTGCAACCACCGGCCGCGAAGCTCACCGGGAATCGTGTCGGTCGGTTTGCCGCAGACGATGACCACCGCCCGTTCGGACTGTGCGATGGCCTCGTCGATCAGCAGTTTGTGACCGCGATGGGGCGGATAAAATTTGCCGATGACAAGACCCAACCCAAATTTCATGGTGTTGCGTTTCCTTTCTTCAGGTTGCGGTTCCACTCGCGCACACCCACAAGGCACATCGCCAGAAACACGGCGTAGAGCAAGGCGGTCAGCGGCAAATGACGGCTCAGGTAAAGCGGGACGTAGACGACGTCGGCAGCGATCCAAAGAAACCAGTTTTCAAAACGCTTCCGGCAGAGGAGATATTGTGCGGCTAGGCTCAATACGGTGGTAAGTGAATCCCAGAACGGCGCCGCCCCATTCACTACCATCAGAATCTCCCGGAATCCCCAGGTGCCGAGGGAAATCAGCAAAGCCATCATCAGCCATTCGACCTGGGTGGTTTTGCTGATCTTGAGCACAGTCCGGTTCTCGCCGCCAAAAACCCAGTTCAGCCAGCCGTAGGCTCCGAGGCCGAGATAAACAATTTGGAGGCTCATGTCGGCGAACAACCGCCCATGTAGAAAAAGAAAGAAGAAGACGATGTTGTTGGCAATGCCAATGGGCCAGTTCCACAGATGCTCCCGCACGACCAGCCAGACGCAGATGCCGCCGGTGACGAAACCCCAAGCCTCGGTGACGCTGATGGACCACCAACTCCGATAGGACAGCAGCAAAATCAGGAGGGATGCTCCCGCCATGCCCCAGAACTCAACTGGTCGCAGGCCAAGCCATCGTAAACTCGGCTGCGGAATTGGGTCCGTCGTCGGGTCGGAGGCTGCCACCGGTGTTGAGTTCACACCGGAAAAGCTACCAGATGCACCATCCGACTCCATGTTTTTCAGATTTCCGCTTGACATGGTGTGCGTTATACACTAACAATAGAACGTGTAAAGAGAACACGAATAAAAATATGGCATACAACTATCAATTTCCTCGTGCGGCCTTGACCGTGGACTGTGTGGTCTTCGGCTTTGACGAAAGCGAACTCAAGGTGCTGTTGATCCAGCGCGCCCTTGATCCCTTCAAGGGAAAATGGGCTTTGCCCGGCGGCTTCGTCCGCGTGGACGAAACGCTTGATGACGCCGCACGCCGCGAGTTGGCCGAGGAAACCGGCCTCGAGAATGTCTTCCTCGAACAGCTCTACACATTTGGAACGGTGAACCGCGATCCGCGCGAACGCGTGGTCAGCGTGGCGCATTACGCCCTGGTCAAGCTTACCGACCACAAGGCAAAGGCGGCGACTGACGCGGCCAATGCCCAATGGTTTCCCATTTCCAAGCTGCCCAAGCTGGCATTCGACCATGCCGACATCGTGGCGGCGGCGCTCGCACGGTTGCAGGGCAAGGTCCGTTATCAACCAATTGGATTCGAGTTGTTGCCGCCCAAATTTACATTGTCCGAACTCCAGCATCTTTACGAAGCAATTCTTGAAGCAGGCTTGGACAAGCGGAATTTTCGCAAGAAAGTCCTAGGTTTCGGATTGCTCGTGCCATTGAAGGAAACCCAGATGGCCGGACGCCATCGCCCGGCACAGTTGTTCCGCTTCGACGCGGATAAATACGAGAAACTCAAGAAACGCGGATTCAATTTCGAGCTGTGAAAACAATTTTGACTGACAGAGAAAATCATTAAACGAAAGGCATATTATGTTCGGCATCAAATTCATCAAAGTCCAGCCCACCACCTACCTTTTGCAATATCGCGGCGGCAAAGTGGTTCGCGAAGGTCTGGGATTATCTTTTTTCTACTATGCGCCGACCACGTCGTTGGTGGCCGTGCCGGTGGGGAGTGCCGACGTGCCATTCATTTTTCAGGAAACGACGGCGGATTTCCAAACCGTAACGATTCAGGGCCAGGTGACATATCGCGTGGGTGACCCAAAGCGATTGGCCGCCCTGCTGAATTACACGCTGGCTCCGAACGGACAGACGTATGCGGCAGAGGACCCGAAGAAACTGCCGGAACGGGTCATTCATGTGGTAAATGTTCTCGCGCGAGGCGAACTGCAAAAGCTTCAACTCCGCGCGGCCGTCCGTGCCTCGGATGAACTGGTCAACGCCGTGAAAACCCGGTTGACGGCGGCTGAAGAAATCACTTCGCTCGGTCTCGAAGTTCTCGGACTCTCCATCTTGGCCATCAAGCCAACACCGGAAACTGTCCGGGCGCTGGAAGCTGAAACCCGCGAAAAAATGTTCCGCGAAGCGGATGAGGCGATATATGCCCGTCGTAATTCGGCAGTGGAACAGGAGCGCGCAATCAAGGAAAACGAGTTGAACACCGAGATTGCCGTGGAAAACAAGAAACGCCAGATTCGCGAGACGCAGATGGATGCGGAACGAGCGGTGCAGGAAAAGAAGCATCTGGTTGAGAAGGAAGCACTCGCCGCCGACATCGGCATGGAAGGCGAGCGGAAAAAGCTGGTTGCGCTTGCCGCAGAAAACGCACGGGCTGAAGCCGACGCCCGCGCTTACGGCGTCGAGACAACCATGAAGGCTCTTGGAACTGCCGACCCGAAGATCCTGCAAGCGCTGGCCAGCACCAGCATGAAACCGGAGCAGCTAATTGCCTTCGCGTTTCAGGAACTGGCTGGCAAAGCCGAGAAGATCGGGCAACTCAACATTACGCCGGACTTGCTCCTCGAATTGATGGGACCGCAACCCGCAAGAAAATGAACCGTCTGACCGACAATAAAATTGTTCTCGTGACGCGACCGACGCGCCTGGCTGAACTGGTGATCCGGTTCAACACCGTCAGCCAAGCCCGTTTTTATGTCGAGCACCAGGGCGCGGACTTCTCGGACTATCTGCGGGAGGACGAGACATATCACCGGGCGTTGACGGACGCCGAAGAAGTTCTCGGTCAAATGGGCCGTGTCCAGACCGTGGATCGCAGCTTCCTGCCGAACTTTGTTTTCGCGCCGGAAGACACGGTGGTCACGCTCGGTCAGGATGGATTGGTCGCCAACACCTTGAAGTATTTGGATGGCCAACCGGTAGTTGGCGTGAATCCCGACCCGGAACGCTGGGACGGTCGCCTGCTGCCGTTTCGAGTTCGTGATCTTGCGAAACTGATGCCCGAAGTTATTCTACGCAAACGCAGCACCCGTTCAGTCACCATGGCCAAAGCGGCATTGAACAATGGCCAGACGTTATATGCCGTAAATGACTTGTTTATTGGGCCGAAAACACACACGTCGGCCAGATATTTCATCCGGTGCGGCAAGATTGGTGAAGCTCATTCTTCCAGCGGAGTGATTGTCTCCACGGGCATGGGGGCGACGGGATGGCTGAAAAGTTTGCTCACCGGTGCAGGTGCCATCGCCAACGCCACCGTCAATCGTGGTAAAAAAGAACAGCCACAACCGGGTTGTTATGAACGAGCCGTAACTGGTTTCAAATGGGAATCAGATTATCTGTATTTCACCGTGCGGGAACCTTTCCCGACGCGGACGACCAGCACGTCATTGGTGTTTGGTCGTGTCACAAATGAGACTCCATTGATTTTGGAATCCCAAATGGCAGAGAACGGCGTGATTTTCAGCGACGGGATTGAGAATGATTTTTTGGAATTTAATTCCGGGACGCAGGCTGTGATTGGTATCGCGGAAAAGAAAGGCGTGTTGGTGGAATAACAATTGATCAAATTGATGAATACAAAAGTTGCCATTTTAGGTGCGGGTTGCTCACTCGACTACGGCTATCCAATCGCCAATCAGATGAGGAGTCACATGAGCGACTTTGCCACGAGTATAGAACTCACCGCTCCAAAACTTCACAAGTTGGTTTGCAATACGCTTGAATTATTTGACGAGTTGGCTGCACAGGGAAGTCCTGCACAAACACTTGATGACCTGGCTTGGCTCGTTCACCAAGGTAAGATCCGTGCGAAAGCTGGCACATTTCAAGATGAGCATGGTCACCGTTTGGTCGAGGATGCGAAGGCAGTCGTTTCTGCAATGTTCCTAGCAAAAGAAAGCAGTCCGGGGGCGAAAACGCTGGCTGGATACCGAAGTTTTTTGCGAAGAGTTTTCCCAAACTCCACTCGCTGTGAGCAAGCGCTCGCCGGGTCACCTTGGCGGGTTTTAACATTCAATTATGATCGCCTATTTGAATTGGCATTCCGCCAGCATTTCACTGTGGACCCAACGAAGGCGTTCTATGGCGAATCATTGCTAAATTCAGGTTTATATCCTTTGGCACCCGAAAAAGTGGAAATCAACACCAGTCGTTTTTCGCTCCTAAAATTGCATGGCTCAGTTGGGTTTAGTTCCATTGAGGAATATGGTGAGTGTAACCATTATCACATGATACCAGATTTGCTTAAATCCGAGCCAATATCCGACGAAGCATTCTTTTTTGGGAAAGGTCAGGGTATTTATTCAAACAGAATCAAGCCATCGCTCATTGTATTTCCGCATGAGAAGAATCACCTGAAAGAATATCCCGGTAATATTCTTCCTTTTCGAGCTTATATTCCGAAGGTTTGGAGTGCGGCTGCCGAATTTGTAGCGGCTGCCGACGAATTGAGTATTATTGGGTATTCAATGCCTGAACCTGATTGGGCTTCGATGGAAAACCTGCTCAACAATACTAAACCTTCTTGTCATATTGTTGTTCAAAATCCCGAAGCAGAAAAAATAGCCGTAAAGATGCGGATTAGGTTCCCAGCGCTCGCTAACCGGATCACCGCATACACTGCATCATTCGGTAATTAAATGAAAACGATTCTCATTCTCGAAGACAACGACGAACGCATCGCCGGTTTTCAGAAAACCGTGACCGAGCTAAACGGTAGTTTTGAACTAAAAATCTGGCGCGACGCTCCTTCGATGATTGCCGAGTGTGCGGAGTATTTTCCAAATGCCGCGTTGATTTGCCTCGATCACGATTTGAATCCACGACCCGGTGCCACTATCGACCCCGGCACGGGCTTGGATGTCACCAAATATCTTTGTGATTTCATGCCGGTGTGTCCGGTGTTGATTCATTCATCGAACGTTGACCGCGTTTATTCCATGCACAATGAATTGCGGTTCGCCGGCTGGATGGTGGATCGGGTTGGACCGCTCGGAACCGACTGGATTCAGACAACATGGTTGCGGCGAGCACGGGAACTGTTGGCGGAATACGGAAATACTTGGAAAGCTAACGTGCAAACCAACCACGGTGAAAGAGTCGCGCGAATGCAGTTGTCTCTGGACGGGCTTGGACTTGGCGACGCGCTCGGTGAAATGCTTAGTTATCAATCGGCGAATGCGTCGCGGCGACTGGCAGAGAATGATCTGCCGGCCGGTCCTTGGTTTCATACGGATGACACTGAGATGGCAATTTCCATCGTCGAAGTTCTCAAATCACATGGGGAACTTAATCAGGACGCGTTGGCACGTCGCTTTGCCCGGCGCTTCGAGCGTGATCCAGATCGTGGTTACGGCAGCATGACCCGAATCCAGCTTCGGGAAATCAACGCCGGGGCTAAATGGCGGGAAACGGCAGCCAATGCATTCAGCGGTCAAGGCTCGATGGGCAATGGCGGCGCGATGCGGGTTGCTCCGCTCGGCGCTTATTTCGCAGATGACCTCGCCCGCTGCGTTGACGCTGCCCGCGACTCGGCCTTGGTCACGCATACTCATCCCGAAGGGGTGGCGGGCACAATTGCTGTTGCCGTGGGTGCGGCGATGGCGTGGCAACTGCGTGACGCGCCGCAAACGGATTTTGCGCAGAAATTCTTTGCTGCAATTCTCCGGCTCACGCCTGAAAGCAAAGTGCGCCGTGGAATTTTACTGGCCAGCCAGACGCCGATTGAAGTTCCATTTCAAGATGTAGCCAAGTCGCTGGGTAACGGTTCGCTGGTGACCGCCCCTGACACAGTTCCATTCTGCATTTGGATGGTGGCGAATTATTCACTGCAATTTGTTGAAGCAATCGGGAAAACCATCAGCGTAGGTGGCGACTGCGATACCAACGCTGCCATCGTAGGCGGAATCGTTGCTTTGAGTGCAGGCCGGGCGGGCATTCCAGGCGAATGGCTGCAAGCGAGAGAAAGGATTCAGGTCTTATGAACGCGATTATCCAAACGGTCGCAGGCAATCCTGAAAATCAGGATCGCGGACTCATCCAACATGATGGTCCGCGAATCATCCTCTGCGTTGCTGATGGTGCTGGAGGACGCAGCGGTGGTGCAGAAGCGGCAAGCATGGCCGTAAAGCTGATTCGTGAGAATGCCTTTCTCTTGGGCAACGGTAATTCGTGCGTAGAAGCCTTGCGTAAGATGGACGAAGCGATTGCCAAGGACTCGATTGCTGGTGAAACAACTTGTGCTCTCGCCATCGTAACTCCGGAAGACATTTTCGGCGCAAGCGTAGGTGATTCCGGGGTCTGGTGGATTCCCGAAAATGGAAATCATCTGAACCTTACCCACGCCCAGCAGCGCAAACCTTTCATTGGTTCTGGCGATGCCTGGCCAGTTCCATTTCACCATCTGACTCAGCCCGGCAGTCTTCTGCTCGCTACAGACGGATTGCTCAAATACACAGCGGCAGAAAATATCATCGGGACATGTCGCGAACATCCCGCTGAAGTGGGTGCCAAACGATTGATTGAATTGGTGAGATACCCATCCGGCGGGTTCCCTGATGACGTGACAGTTATTTTAACCAAGCCATAAAACATTTATGAAAGCACTCATCCTAGTTGATATTCAAACCGACTTCCTACCCGGTGGTGCACTCGCGGTGCCAAACGGCGATGCCATTATTCCCATCGCAAACCGCCTTCAAGCCGTGTTTCCGCTGGTCGTGGCCACGCAGGATTGGCATCCGGTAAACCACGGCAGTTTCGCAGCAAATCACCCCGGAAAAACTTTGTTTGAGCAAATTGACCTGAATGGCTTGACGCAGACTCTTTGGCCGGTGCATTGCGTGCAAAAAACGCCGGGAGCTGAACTCGCGCCGGGATTGGAACATGAGCGCATCGCCAAAATCTTTCCCAAAGGCACTGACGCCGGCATAGACAGCTACAGCGGTTTGTTTGACAACGGCCATCGCAAAAGCACGGGGCTTGGCGAATGGCTCAAGGCAAAAGGTGTCACGGAGGTTTTCGTGTGCGGCTTGGCCACAGATTATTGTGTGAAGTTCACGGCGCTGGACGCCGCAGAGTTGGGGTTCAAAACACATTTCATCGAAGACGCCAGCCGGGGAGTAAATCTCCAACCCAATGATGTTAAGAATGCCGTCGCGGAAATGAACCGCGCGGGAATTACCACCGTGCAAAGCGCTGATCTTTTGAAAAGCAAATGAACCAAACCACCCGAACAACCCTGTATACCGGCAAGTTTCTGGCTCTGGTGAAAGAAGGCCATTGGGAATTCGCTGATCGGGTCAACGCAACCGGCGCAGCCATCATTATCGCTGTGACAACGGAGCAGAAAGTTTTGCTGGTCGAGCAATACCGGACTCCAGTTCACGCCCGCACGATTGAACTTCCTGCCGGAATAATCGGAGATGAACTGGGCAGCACCAACGAATCAATAGCCGAAGCTGCCCGCCGCGAACTGCTTGAAGAAACCGGCTACACCGCCGAGCATATTGAGGCAGTAACGACCGGCCCTTCCTGTAGTGGAATTACGTCCGAAAGGTTGACGTTGTTTCGTGCTTTGGGCTTGCGGCGCGTTGGCAAAGGCGGCGGCGTGGCAAATGAGAATATAGAAGTTCATGAAATCCCACTGCCGGAGATCGTGGACTGGTTGACAACGAAAGCCAAAACCGGCGTCCTGATTGACCCCAAGGTTTACGCAGGTCTTTTTTTCATCAGCCAAACTAAATGAGCGCATCGCCAGTCATTTCACAAAAAGACCGGATACTCGGCGGCCTATGGGGTTCGTTGGTCGGCGATGCCTTGGGTGTGCCTGTGGAATTCATAGATCGCGCCACTGTGCAATTAAACCCCGTCAATTCCATGCGCGAATTCGGGACCCATAATCAACCGCGCGGAACATGGTCGGATGATGGCGCGATGATTCTCTGCACGACCGACAGCTTGCTGAACCACGAATTTAGCTTGGCCGACATGGGTGATAGGTTTGTGCGATGGATGAATGATGGTCTTTGGACGGCCAATGGAGATGTATTCGATGTTGGAGCGACTACAAGTGCCGCACTTCGGCGTATCGTTAAGGGTATTCCTGCTGAGCAAGCCGGCGGCCAGTCTGAAGACAACAACGGGAACGGCTCATTGATGAGGATTTTACCAGTCGTTTTGCGCTCTTCCACTGACCCCACCGCATTGTTTGCTGAGCGTATTGAAAAAGTTTCAACCATCACCCACGGTCATGCCCGGTCGAGAATGGCCTGTGTGTTTTACGGGTTGGTGGTGCGCCAACTTCTGTTGGGCTGGCAGCCTCAAGCCGCTTTGGATTCAGCGCGGGCGGAATTTTCAGGCTGGTATGAACGGTCAGCGGAGTTTTCCCATTTCCGCCATATTCTGGAAGACAATTTATTTTCCCTGCCCGAACGTGAACTTTTTTCAACGGGTTATGTTCTCCACACATTGCACGCCAGTCTGTGGTGTTTGCTGACGACTAAGAATTTCAATGACTGTGTTCTAAAAGCCGTCAACCTCGGGGGAGACACCGACACCACGGGTTGCGTGGCCGGGGGTTTGGCAGGAGTAGTCTATGGAATGAAATCTATTCCTGCTGACTGGATTCGCCAACTTGCGCGCAAAGGCGACGTGGATTGCTTGTTCCATGAGTTCGCTGACGTTTGCGAAGAAAACAGGGTGAAAAAGTAAATTATTATGCCCACACCCGCGCCGAGGATTGATTTAGAAGACCGCTTTGCCGGGCTGTTGCTTGGCACGGCTGTGGGGGATGCGCTTGGGTTGCCCGCAGAAAATCTTTCGGCTGAGAAAATTCACAAACGCTGGAATGGTAAATGGAAAATGCGTTTCATTTTCGGCAAAGGAATGGTCAG
>Ga0265338_10003940_pt1 | contig 20451 bp, 20 predicted proteins | sample 42126metaG_FD_193579 | JGI IMG/M metagenome (GOLD analysis project Ga0265338, IMG submission 193579) | Rhizosphere microbial communities from Carex aquatilis grown in University of Washington, Seatle, WA, United States - 4-21-26 metaG | ecosystem: Host-associated > Plants > Roots > Rhizosphere...
CGGTTGACCCAAAGGATTCCACCAGCGTGGACGTGGCCGTCCCCGACTACGAAAAGCTGCTGGACGGCGGCATCAGGGGCCTGCGTGTCGGCATTCCCAAGGAATACCGTATCGACGGTGCGCCGGCAGAGATCGACGCCCTCTGGTCGAAAGGCGCCGACTGGCTGAAAGCGCAAGGCGCCCAGATCGTGGAGGTCTCGCTGCCCCACACCAAATACGCGCTGCCCACTTATTACATCGTGGCGCCGGCGGAAGCCTCGGCCAACCTGGCCCGCTATGACGGCGTGCGCTTCGGCTACCGCGCCGAAGGCGTGCACGACATCATCGAACTGTATGAGAAGAGCAGGGGCGAGGGCTTTGGCGCCGAAGTGCAGCGCCGCATCCTGATCGGCACCTATGTTCTGTCGGCCGGTTACTATGACGCCTATTATTCGCGCGCCCAGAAGTTGCGCAGCCTGATCAAGCGCGACTTCGAGCAGGCGTTCGAGACCTGCGACGTGCTCCTGACCCCGACCACGCCGGGGCCCGCCTTCGGTGTGGGCGCCAAGACGTCCGATCCGCTGGAGATGTACCTGCAGGACGTCTTCACCGTTACGGTGAACCTGGCGGGCCTGCCCGGCATCTCCGTGCCAGCCGGTCTGTCGGAAAACGGCCTACCGCTGGGTCTGCAGCTCATCGGCAAGCCCTTCGATGAAGCGACCCTGCTGCGCGCCGCCCATGCGGTCGAAACCGCGGCGGATTTCAAGGCCAAGCCGGCCAACTGGTGGTCCGTATGAACGCTCCCGTCAAAAACAAGCTGCTTAAGGGTGAAACCGGCGACTGGGAGATCGTGATCGGCATGGAGGTCCATGCCCAGGTCCTCTCCAACTCAAAGCTGTTTTCCGGGGCCTCGACCCAGTTTGGGGCCGAGCCCAACAGCCAGGTCTCGTTCATCGATGCCGGTTTCCCCGGCATGCTGCCGGTGATCAACGAAAAATGCGTCGAACAGGCCGTCCGCACCGGCCTGGGGATGAAGGCCAAAATCAACCTGCGCTCCATCTTCGACCGCAAGAATTATTTCTTTCCCGACCTGCCCCAGGGCTACCAGATCAGCCAGTACAAGGACCCTATCGTGGGCGAGGGTGAGGTCACCATCGACCTCAAGGACGGCGAAAGCATCCGGGTGGGGATCGAACGCCTGCACCTGGAGCAGGACGCCGGCAAAAGCCTGCATGACCAGCACCCGGACAACAGCTTTATCGATCTGAACCGCTCGGGTATCGCCCTGATGGAGATCGTGACCAAGCCGCACATGCGCACCTCGGAAGAAGCCGCGGCGTTCCTGAAGAAATTGCGGGCCATCGTGCGCTATCTGGGCACCTGTGACGGCAACATGGACGAGGGCTCCATGCGGGCGGACATCAATGTCTCGGTCTGCCGGGTCGGCGGCTATGAGGAATTCCGCAAGACCGGCAGCTTCAAGACCTTAGGCACCCGCTGCGAGATCAAGAACGTCAATTCCATGCGCTTTATCGCCCAAGCGGTGGAATATGAAGCCCGCCGCCAGATCGAGGTGATCGAGGGCGGCGGCACTATCGCCCAGGAAACCCGGCGATATGACAGCAAGGTGGGCGAGACCCGCTCCATGCGCTCCAAGGAAGAGGCGCATGACTATCGCTATTTCCCCGATCCCGACCTTCTGCCGCTGGAGCTGGACCAGGCCTGGGTCGATGCGATCAAAGAGACGCTGCCCGAGCTGCCGGATGAGAAGAAGGCGCGGTTCATGTCACAAGGTCTTTCAGCTTATGACGCCTCCGTGTTGGTGGCGGAGCGCGAGCTCGCTGACTTTTATGAAGAATTGGCGAAAGGCGTGGATGCCAAGGCCGCTGCCAACTGGTTGAACAATGAAGTGCTGGGCCGTCTCAATCGTGACGGTCTGTCAATCACCGAAGTGCCGGTAAGCGCCGCCGCCAACAACACGATCATCCAGATGGTCGCGGACAAGACCATCTCCGGCAAGATCGCCAAGGACCTGCTCGACATCGTCTGGAAGGAAGGTGGTGATCCCCGCCAGGTGGTGGAGAACCGCGGACTGAAGCAGGTGACCGATACCGGCGCGATCGATGCGGCGATCGAAGCGGTGATCGCCGCCAATCCCGACAAGGTGGAAGAGGTGAAGGCCAAGCCGAAGCTTGCCGCCTGGTTCGTCGGTCAGGTGATGAAACAGACGGGGGGCAAGGCCAATCCGGCTGCCGTCAACGCCGCCCTCAAGACCCGACTCAATCTGCCCGAAGAGGGGTGATTCGCACAAAATGCTAAAATCAGGGACCAGCCCCCTGTTTTTCGCATTTTTTGATCCGTACACGGAATAGCGATTTTAACCCTTATAAAATACGGGTTTCTTGCGAGTCCCGATTTGTGGCCTTTTTTCGAAGGCCCGGCAGAGTTGCATTTCAAAAAGCAAGTAATTCATATTGATGACGTTTTGGGGGGCGACGAGAGTCGTTCGGACCCGAACAAACGATAGAGGAGTTGAACATGGCTGCGAAGAAGAAGGCCAAGAAGGCCAAGAAGGCGACCAAGAAGAAGGCCGCCAAGAAGAAGAAGTAATTGACCTCGGTCAGTTAAATCTTCTCGGTTACCCCTGAACATTCACTCAGGACGTATCCGATGAATAAGGCAAAGGCCGCGGCACCCGGGTAATACCCAAGGGTTCCGCGGCCAAGCTTTTTCTAGGGTGAGGCACGACCGGTAAAGCCGGTCAGAAGGACTCGGCGGATCGTTTTGAGGGCCGAACGCGCCGAGCTAAAGCGAGGCGCCGGACAAAGTCCTTGCCCCGCCGCCCCGCATCCCCCATCTGCTCTGAGAGCATTAGGGAGATAGCGATGGCCAAGAAACCCACCAGGAAGCCTGTGAAAAGGACGGGGCCGAAGAAGGTCCGCAAGTCCAAGCCCATCGCTCTTTATTACTGGTCCACCCCCAACGGTCATAAGATCAGCATCATGCTGGAGGAGCTGGGGGTACCCTATGAGCTCCACCCCGTGGATATCGGCAAGGGCCAGCAGTTCGAGCCGGCCTTCCTCAAAATCTCCCCCAACAACCGTATCCCCGCCATTGTCGACCCGGACGGTCCGGGCGGGCGGCCGATCTCGGTCTTCGAGTCCGGGGCGATCCTTCAGTATCTCGGCCGCAAGTTCGGCCGCTTCTACCCGGAAGGCGAACGCGTCCGGGTCCAGGTGGAGGAGTGGCTGTTCTGGCAAGTGGGGGGGCTCGGGCCCATGACCGGCCAGGCCAACCATTTTGTGAACTATGCCAAGGACGATGTCGCCTATGCCAAGAAACGCTACACCGATGAGGTCCATCGCCTGTTCGGGGTGATGAACAAGCGGCTGGCTACCCGCAAATTCCTGGCCGGCACGTATTCCATCGCCGACATTGCCTGCTGGAGCTGGGTGCTCTCCGGCTCCAAATATGCGCCGCTCGACGAATTTCCCCATCTCAAGGCCTGGCGCGACCGGGTCGGCAAGCGCCCCGCTGTGGTGCGCGGCAAGGCGCTGGCGGCGCATATGCGCAAGCCGATGACGGACGAGGAGCACAAAATTCTGTTCGGCCAGCGCGCCCGATAGTTTTATCTCCCCCATCCGTCACAGCTCGGGTTGGCTTCGCCAACACCTCGCGCGACACCTTCCCCCGCTCGTCGCTCCGCTCGCGGGGGAAGAAAGCCGGCGCTTGCTGCGATTTTAGAGATTTATTCACCGCGCCTAACAGGTCTTAGCAATTATGACTAAAGCGCGTTTACCGCGTTTTAGGTTGTGCCACGTCACCATCCTCGCGCGCGAAAAAGGGGTGCGCGCAAAGGGGGACCAAAGTGGCCTGCATAGACGTGGATTCACTGGCGCAGTATGAGCGCGACGCCCGCGAGGGCCGCGCCGATGCGCTTTACAATCTTGGCCTGGCCTATTCCACCGGCCAGGGCGTGGCGACAGATATGGTCGCCGCCCACAAATGGTTCAACCTGGCGGCGGTGCGCGGCATGGAAGCGGCCAAGAGCTGGCGCAACCAGGTGGCGACCGAAATGAGCTCCGGCCAGATCGCCGAAGCGCAGAGGCTCGCCCGCGAGTGGCTGAAGGTCTTTAAATAGCGCGGGTCTTTTGCTCCCTGAGGGCGTCGCTCGTCGCTCATGGGCTCTTTAGCCCACATTGCTCCTCGCTCCTGCTCAGGTGCCAAAATCCCTCGCGCTATTGATTCCTATTTGGCTGCTAACACCGGCATGGCCGGAGGATTGGGCGCGTAGAGATCCTGCAAGATCCTCAGCGGCACGTCCTTGCCCGCCAGCCGGGCGCGATAGACTTCCGTATTCTCCAGCACCCGCTGCACATAGTTTCGGGTCTCCCCGAACGGAATCTGCTCGATCCAGTCTATGGGATCGGTCACCCGCGGATCGCCATTGGCCGCCAGCCACTTTTTCACATTGTTGGGCCCGGCATTGTAGGACGCCGCCGCCAGCACATAGGAACCGCCATAACGGTCCAGATGGCCGTGATACTCGGTCATGCCCAGCTGCATGTTGTAGGTCGTGTCGGTGAGCAAGGTCTGCGGCCGGTAGGGCAGGTTCGCCTGCTTGGCCGCGATCTTGGCGCTGCCCGTCATCATCTGCATCAGCCCGCGGGCTCCGGCGTTGGAAACGGCGTAAGGATCGAACTCGGTTTCCTGGCGGATCAGCCCCAGCACCAGCGGCGGCTCGGGCGCTGTGCCGGGACCGGGATAGGCGGGCAGGGCGATCACCGGATGGGTGAAGTCGGGCAGATAGGTGCCCGCATAGCTGAGACCCTTGGCCAGCCGGACCGCGATCTCCGGATAGCCCCACGTCTTCAGCAGCATCATAAGCCGTTTGATTTGCGCCGGTGCGGGATGGGCTTCGGCCACCCGGTCCACGAACAGGCGCAGGGAGCTTGCCTGACCGAGTTCACCCAGCACCTTGATCTCAGGCATGAACGGGTCGGATTCGATTTCGCCTGAGCCGACCGCCTGAACCGGCGTATCGCTCAACTTCAGGGTGGGTGTGGCGTCGGTATGGGCCAGGGCCACCTGACCGTAGAAAGTTTCGGGATAGGCGGCGGCGAGGCGATAGCGGCGCAAGGCTTCCGCGGTCTGCCCCGCGGCTTCATAGGCGCGGCCTTCCCAATAACAGGCGCGGGACTTGCTGATGGGGCGCCCGACGGCGGTTTCCAGCCGCTGAAAGGCGGCCAGCGCGCCGGCGGGGTCCTTGAGAAAGCGCAGGGCGATAAAGCCGGCCAGAAATTCCTGGTCGGAATACTGATCGCCCGCAGTGAAGCCGGCATGCTGCACGATCTCCAGCGCCTGCCCGGGGTCGGCGGCAGTAAGGGCATCGCGCGCCTGGACGCTGCTTTCGTTCCACCAGCGCGCCGCATGCTCCTTGATCAGGGAGGCGGCCTCGATCCGCAGAAGCACCGCATGGGCTTCGTTGTCCCGGTCTGCGAGGCGCAGGGCGCGGCTCCAGTCGAACATCAGGGCGGGGTCCCGCGTGTCGCGCAGTTTCTCCATGACCGCCTGCGCCTTGGGCCAGCCGGAGGCGTAGAGCGCGATGCGGGCGCCTGCAATCTCTTGCGTCGCCGGGTCGACGCGAGAGAGTTGGCGCCGGGCGGCTATGGTTTCGCCGCGCCAGAGCAGGGCATCCATGCGCGCGCGGTCGCTTTCCGGTGTCAGATAGGTCGCGTCCTTTGCCAGGATCGCCTGTTCGACCGGCGGATCGAAGCTGCCTTCGGCCCAGCCCTGACGAATCTCGCGCGCCCCACGAGCCTTCTCACCGGTCGCCACCAGGGCTTCACCGAACCGGATATGGCCGATGGCGGAGTTGGGCGTCTTGCCGGCGAACCAGGCGACCACCTGGGCCGGCGGCATGTTCGGGTCCATCGCCGTCTCGGCCCGCGCCTGCAAGGTGCCGCGCAATGGCCAAGCGCCACCTTCTTTTGAGACGGCGTCCTTCATGACGGCATCGATCTCGGCAAAGCTGGCGCCGCTGTTCTTGTCCTGGGCGTAACGCCATTCCAGCAGCCGCCGGGCAAGCGGGTTCTGCCCCTGCGCGGCAAGGGCTCTGGCTCCAGCCCAGTCGCCGCGACCGGCGGCGTCGAAGGCGCGGACATAGAGGTCGTGGTCGGCCGGGGTCAGCACATGCAGGGAGGTCGGCCGCGGGCCGGGCAGGCTTTCGCCTTCCGACGACCCGTCCGGGATGGGCTGCATCATCACCACATTGCCGTTGCGGGTCAGGCCTCCCGGCGGGGGCGGAACGGCGGGCTGGGCGGCCGCGACAGAAACCAGGACGGTAGAGACAAGCAAGGCACGCAAGACGGGCATGACCATAATCCGGGAAAGCGGCGCTTGTTGAAAAACGCCAAAAAGCCTAACGACAGCTTAGACGGGAAGCTGCCCACGAGGCCATAATGGTCACGCAAAAGCGGGCAACAATGTGCCCATCTTATTTTGACGTGCCAAACAAAGACCGGGAAGTGTCATGACCAGCATCCGCAACCGCATCAAAGGCTCACTCACCGCTCTGGTCACGCCGTTCAAGAACGGCAAGGTGGATGAAGCCGCGTTCCGCGCCCTGGTCGCCTGGCAGATCGCCGAGGGAACCCAGGGGCTGGTTCCCTGCGGCACCACGGGCGAATCACCGACCCTCAGTCATGAAGAACATGACCGGGTGATCGAGCTCTGCGTCGAGGAAGCCAAAGGCCGCGTGCCCGTCATCGCCGGTGCGGGGTCGAACTCCACCACCGAGGCGATTCGGCTGACCAGACATGCGAAAGAAGTCGGCTGCGATGCAGTGCTGTCAGTGACCGGCTATTACAACAAGCCCACCCAGGAAGGGCAGTATCGCCACTTCATGGCCATTGCCGAGGCGGTGGACATTCCCATCGTGCTCTACAACATCCCCGGCCGCGCGGTGGTGGGCATCAGCGTGGAGACCATGGCGCGCCTGGCCAAGCATCCCAACATCATCGGGGTGAAGGATGCCACCGCCGATCTGATGCGTCCGTCACGCGAGCGCCTGGCCTGCGGCAAGGACTGGCTGATGGTCTCGGGCGAGGATGGCACCGCGCTGGGCTATAACGCCCATGGCGGGCAGGGCTGTATCTCGGTGACCGCCAATGTGGCGCCGCGGCTTTGCGCCGAATTCCAGGCCGCGTGCGCTGCGGGCGATTTCGCCAAGGCGCGCGACTATCAGGACCGGCTGATGCCGCTGCATGACGCTTTGTTCTGCGAAACCAGCCCGGCGCCGGTGAAATATGCCGTGTCGCTGCTGGGCCGGGGTTCGGAAGAGGTGCGCCTGCCGCTGGCGGAAGCCAGCGAGGCGGCGCGGGCCCAGGTAAAGAAAGCCATGCAGGGCGCCGGCATTATCAACTGATTGATCCTCATGCTTCGGCAAGCTCAGCATGAGGATTATGTTTTAATCCTCACCCTGAGCCTGTCGAAGGGTGAGGGGATCTAAAGCTCATGGCGAAGAAAAAAGACGACGGCACCAAGATTATCGCCGACAACCGCAAGGCGCGCTTCGCCTATGCGATCGAGGATTCATTGGAAGCCGGGATCATGCTGGTGGGCTCGGAGGTGAAGAGCCTGCGCGGCGGCAAATCCACCATTTCGGAAAGCTATGCCCAGGCCAAGGACGGCGAGCTGTTCCTGGTCAATGCCTATATTCCCGAATACACCCAGGCTTCGCGCTTCAATCATGAGCCGCGGCGGGTGCGCAAGTTGCTGGTGCACAAGCGCGAGGCGGCCAAGCTGGCTGCCGCCATCCAGCGCGAGGGCATGACACTCATTCCCTTGAAGCTCTATTTCAACGCCAAGGGCCGCGCCAAGGTCGAACTGGGCATCGCCAAAGGCAAGAAACTGCACGACAAGCGCGAGACCGAGAAGAAGCGCGACTGGGCAAGAGACAAGGCAAGATTGTTGCGGAACCGAGGCTGACGCAAAGAGGGGCGGCGTGGTTAGTCGTTGTACCGGCGCACTTTGCGGGGCGCCCGACTATTTGTTCTGGGCCCTTGGTGGTTTGGCGATCCTGAGCCTATTCGTAACGGATCAGCTATTTGCGCGCCTTGAAATCCACCACAATCCGCTTTGGAGAAAGCTTGGTAGTCCTGATTTCAGATTGAAAATTGGTGTTCCTGGCAATCTGACGAGTTGGCCTCGAGTTACGTATTTTCTTTGGACAGAGCGAATTTCTCGGCATAACGATCCTACTCTAACAAGGCTTGTTTGGGAGCTTCGGGTAATTGGGGCGATTGCGGGTGTTATACTGACTTATGCTTATTACTATGTAAGCTCATCGGGCCATTAACGTCTTCGCCTTGCCCACCACGTCTTCAAACATCTCGGTCGTCAGTACCCCGGTGTTAGTGTTGTAGCGCGAGCAGTGATAGCTGCTGATCAGCTTAAATTTCCCGACATCGTAACTGACGCCATGTTTGAAGGGATGCAGGGCCTTGCGAACCCCCAGCGTGTCGCACACCGAGTCATGCGCGATCTTGCCCAGCGCCAGGATCACTTTCACATTGGGCAAGGTCTTCAGCTCCGAGGTCAGGAATTGGCGGCAAGTCTTGATCTCGCTCGGCTCTGGCTTGTTCTGCGGCGGCACGCAGTGCACCGAATTGGCGATACGGCAGTTCACTAGTTCGAGCGTGTCGTCAGCGCGCTCTTCGTATTTGCCCTTGGCCAGGCCCAGCTTGAGCAGAGTCTCGTAGAGCAGATCGCCGGCCCAGTCGCCGGTGAAAGGCCGGCCCGTCCGATTGGCGCCCTGCAGTCCCGGTGCCAGGCCCGCGATCAGCAGGCGCGCGCTGAGCGGACCAAAGTTGGGCACCGGGTCATTGAACCAGTCTGGGTGTTTACGCCGGTTCTCATGCCGGAAGGCGGCGAGCCGCGGGCACAGCGGACAATCGGACGGCGGGGCGAGAGGCGATTTCATTGCCTCCGGTTAAGGCCAAGCGCAGACCCTGTCTAGGCCGAGGCGAAAGCCGGCGAAGCGGCCTTGCCGCCCTCCCGGGCGATCTGGCTTTTCAAATCGTCCAGCTCGATGAAATTGTCGGCCTGGCGGCGCAATTCGTCCGCCACCATCGGCGGGGAGGTGCGGATGGTGGAAACCACCGACACCCGCTTGCCGCGGCGCTGCACCGCCTCGACCAGGCGGCGGAAATCCCCGTCGCCGGAAAAGATCACCACATGATCCACCACCGCGCTGATCTCCATCACGTCGATGGCGAGTTCGATGTCCATGTTGCCTTTGACCCGGCGGCGGCCCTGTACGTCGGTGAATTCCTTCAGCGGCTTGGTCACCACTGCAAAGCCGTTGTAATCCAGCCAGTCCACCAGCGGGCGCAGGGGCGAGAATTCCTGGTCCTCGGCCACGGCGGTATAATAGAAAGCGCGCACCAGGGTGCCCTTGCGCGCGAATAGCTCCAGCAGCCGCTTGTAATCGATGTCGAATTGAAGCCCCTTGGCCGCGCCGTAAAGGTTGGCGCCGTCAATGAACAATGCCAGCTTCTCGGATGGGTAGAACAACATATGACCTCCAAACCTGAAGAGCGGCGCGCCTTATCGGCCGGCGCGGGCCCATGATCCTGATCGCCCTAGGGGCCAATCTTCCGAGCCTGGCGGGACAGCCGGCCGACACGCTGAAGCGCGCGTTGGGTGAGCTGGAACGCCAGGGCGTTGAAATTCGACAAGTATCCGCCTTCTACGAAACCCCCGCCTGGCCCGATCCCGCCGATCCCGCCTTCGTCAACGCCGTGGCCGCTGTCAAAACCAGCCTCCAACCCGTTGAACTTTTGGTACTTTTGCATGGTGTGGAAACTGACTTGGGGCGGTTGCGTTCCGCCGCGAATGGCCCTCGCACACTTGATCTTGATCTTCTGGACTATGACGGCCGGGTGATGGACGAGCCCCAGCTCACCTTGCCCCATCCGCGCATGACGGCGCGTAGCTTTGTGCTGGTCCCGCTCCGGGACGTGGCGCCCGGCTGGCGGCATCCGGGTACCGGGCAGGGGCTGGCGGAACTGCTGGCCGCCCTGCCGGACCGGGATGCCCCTAAAAAGCTACCCTGAAGGGGACTTTTCTGTTATGTCCCCGGGAAATCCCCAAAAGTTGGCGTCGCTTTGCCGCTAACCTATTGATTGTGAAGGATGCTTCATGGCCCGCGTCACTGTCGAAGATTGCGTCGACAAGATTCCCAACCGCTTTGATTTGGTGCTGACGGCGGCGTTCCGCGCCCGCCAGCTTTCGGGCGGCGCCGAGCCCATGCTGGAGCGTGACCGCGACAAGAACCCGGTGGTGGCGCTGCGCGAGATCGCCGGCAAGCTGGTCAAGCCGGACGAGGCCAAGGAAGACTATATCCGCTCGCTGCAGAAGCATGCCGAAGTGGACGAGCCGGAAGAGTCGCGTCCCGAAGCCGACGATCGCGAGGATCCCTCGCATCGCCAGGTCACCGAGGAAGAGCTGCTGCGGGCTCTCACGACCGAGGCCCAGCGCCGCGCTGAGCCGCAGCCTGAGCCTGAGGCGGATTACGAAGAGTAAGCCACGACCCGCCGAAGGCGGGACAAAATGGTCCAGTGGACCATTTTGAGTGGCGAACGCCGCGAGCCCAAAGCGAGCGGCCATTTTTCGGCACGATTTGGCGGAAATCCGCCTTTTCGCCTCACCGTCTGGTTCTGATTTAACGGTAAACTGCCTATATTTGGGCGGATGAACTCGCCCGTACCCGCAACCCCGGCTGAAAAGCCGGCCGCCAAGCCTGTCCCTGCGCCCATGCGCGGGCGCCGCCGGCTAATGCGCCAGACCGATCTGGTCGAGCGGGTGCTCGCCTACGACCCCGACGCCGACGAGGCCATCCTGAACAAGGCTTACGTCTATGCCATGACCGCGCATGGCAAGCAGTTCCGCGCCTCGGGCGATCCCTATTTCGCCCATCCGCTGGAAGTGGCGGCCATCCTCACCGATCTCAAGCTGGACGTGCCCACCATCGTCACGGCGCTGCTGCACGACACGATCGAGGACACGCTCACCACCTACGAGGACATCAAGGAAAAGTTCGGCGAGGAGATCGCCAATCTGGTGGACGGCGTCACCAAGCTTTCCCAGTTGGAAGTTTTTTCCGAGCGCACCAAGCAGGCGGAAAATTTCCGCAAGCTGATGCTGGCCATCACCAGCGACATCCGCGTGCTCTTGGTCAAGCTGGCCGACCGGCTGCACAACATGCGCACTCTGGGCTACATCGACAAGCCTGAGAAGCGCCGCCGCATCGCCCAGGAAACCGTGGACATCTACGCCCCGCTGGCGGGGCGCATCGGCATGCAGAATATGCGCGAGGAGCTGGAAGACCTGGCCTTCGCCGAGCTCGATCCGGAAGCGCGCAATTCCATCGTCACCCATTTCGCCCGCCTGGACATGGTGGGCGGCGACCGGGTGGGGCGCATCGCCGACCAGATCAAGCGGAAGCTGGCCGAGCACGGACTGGAAGCCTGGGTCTATGGCCGCGGCAAGCGGCCCTTTTCCATCTGGCGCAAGCTGCAGACCAAGAAACTGTCCTTCGAGCAGCTCTCCGATATTTTCGGCTTCCGGGTGATCGTGGGATCGCTCGGCGACTGTTACCGCGCGCTCGGCATCATCCATACCAGCTGGCAGATGGTGCCGGAGCGCTTCAAGGATTTCATCTCCACGCCCAAGCCCAACGGCTATCGCAGCATCCACACCACCGTGATCGGGCCGGAAAAGCAGCGGGTGGAAATCCAGATCCGCACCCAGGACATGCACGACATTGCCGAACGCGGCGTCGCCGCCCATTGGCGCTATCGCGAGCATGTGCCCGAAGCCAGCCCGGGGCGAAACAATGACAGCGCCGCTTATGGCTGGCTGCGCGATATGGTGGACCTGCTCGAGAAGGGCGACAGCGCCGAGGAGGTGCTGGAGCATTCGCGCCTGGCCATGTACCAGGATCAGGTCTTCTGCTTCACCCCCAAGGGTTCGCTGATTTCGCTGCCCAAGGGTGCCACGCCGATCGATTTCGCTTATGCGGTGCATACCGACCTTGGCAACAGCGCGGTCGGCGCCAAGGTCAATGGCAATCACGTCGCCCTGCATACCCCACTGAAGAACGGCGACCAGGTGGAGATCATCACCACCCAGGATTCCACGCCTTCGCCGATGTGGGAGCAGTTCGTGGTCACCGGCCGGGCGCGGGCGGAAATCCGCCGCTTCCTGCGCCATGCCCAGCGTGACGAGCATGTGCGCTTCGGGCGCAAGATCCTGGAAAAGACCTTCACCGACGAGGGGCGCGAGCTGACCGACAAGGCCATCGAAGAGGTGGCCAAGAAGCTGCGTCTGGCCAAGGCCGACGATGTCTTCGCCGATGTCGGCCGCGGCGCCCTGCGGGGCCATGAAGTGCTGCAGGCCGTGTTTCCCGAACTCAAGCGCGCCGGCAAGGTGGCCAAGCAGCCTAAGCCGGGCGAGGTCAAGCCTATCTCCATCCGCGGCCTGACCGAGGGGATTTCCTATACCTTGGGTCAGTGCTGCCACCCGCTGCCGGGTGACCGCATCGTGGGCATCAACACCCCGGGCGAGGGCCTGGTCATCCACACCATCGATTGCGCCGAACTGGACAAGGCGCATGACATGAATGACTGGCTGGATGTGGGCTGGGGGCAGGGCGCTTCCGACATGGGTCTGTCGGTTGCGCGCGTCCATGTGCGGGTGAAGAACGCGCCGGGCAGCCTGGCTACCGTGCTGACGGCCATCGCCGGCAATGGCGGCAATATCTTCAACCTGAAAGTGGCGGGGCGAAATCCGCTGTTCTTCGATTTTGTCGTGGATGTGGAAGTGCGCGACGTGGCGCATTTGCAGAACATCCTGGGCGCGTTACGGGTGTCGGATGCGGTCGAATCGGTTGACCGTGTGAGAGAGGCCGAGGGCGCAGTGCATTAGTTTGCCCTCCCCTTGAGGGAGGGCCGAAAAATCGAGCGCGTCAGCCGTGAGATTTTTCGGGGAGAGGCATTGCTATTTACCCCTCCCCGAAATTTGCTGGTGCAAATTTCGACCCTCCCTCAAGGGGAGGGTGGTATTGGAGAGAGTATGAACGTCGAACAAGTCCTCAAGGAATTCAAGAAAGCGGGCGCGTTGCTCGAAGGCCATTTCATCCTGTCCTCGGGACTGCACTCCGACAAATTCCTGCAGAAGGCCCTGGTGTTCCAGGACGCCAAGCGCACCGCCAAGCTGTGCAAGGCGCTGGCCGCCAAGGTGAAGAAGGAAGTCAAGGACGAGATCACCGCCATCGTCTCGCCGGCGGTGGGCGGGATCGTGCCGGGCTATGAGATGGGCCGCCAGATGGGCCTGCCGGCCATGTATGTCGAGCGCGTGGACGGGGAATTCCAGCTTCGCCGCAACTTCACCCTGAAGAAGGGCCAGAAGGTGCTGATGGTAGAGGACATCGTCTCCACCGGCGTCTCCTCGCGTGAATGCATCGCCGCCATCAAGAAGACCGGCGCCAAGGTCGTCGCGGCCTGCTGCCTGATCGATCGCTCCGGTGGGGATGCGAAGGTCGGTGTGCCGTTGATCGCGCTGGCGGAATGGAAGGTGAAGGCCTGGCCGGCCGACAGACTGCCGCCGCATCTGCGTAACATCCCCGCGGTGAAGCCGGGGAGCCGAGGTCTGGCGTGACCAAGCTCCGCCTGGGCGTCAACATCGATCACGTCGCCACGGTGCGCAATGCACGCGGTGGCGACAATCCTGATCCGGTGCGCGCCGCCATCCTGGCGCAAGGCGCCGGCGCCGACGGCATCACCGCCCATCTACGCGAAGACCGCCGGCATATTTCCGACGATGATATCGAACGGCTGACCAAGGCGCTTTCCATTCCCCTCAATCTCGAAATGGCTGCCACCGACGAGATGCTGGCCATCGCGCTCAAGGCCAAGCCGCATGCCGCCTGCATCGTGCCGGAGAAGCGTGAAGAACGTACGACCGAGGGCGGCATCGATTGCATCGGCCAGCATAACCGGCTCAAACCCATCGTCGGGGCGCTGATACAAGCCGGCATCCGCGTTTCCATGTTCATCGAACCGGACCGCAAGCAGATCGATGCGGCGCGTGCGCTGCGTGCGCCGGTGGTAGAGCTGCATACCGGCGCCTATGCCAACGCCACCGGCGAGGCGCGGGAAAAAATCCTCAGGCACATCCATAATGGCGCGGAGTTCGGCGCCGACCTGGGGCTGGAAATCCATGCCGGACATGGCCTGACCTATGACAATGTCGGCCCGATCGCTGCCATCGCGCATATTCGCGAACTCAATATCGGCCACTTCCTGATGGGCGAGGCGATGTTCGTGGGTCTGGAGGCGTCCATCCGCCGGATGCGCGCTCTTATGGATGAGGCGAGAGGGTGATCCTCATGCTTCGACAAGCTCAGCATGAGGATACTTCATGCGGCCTCACCCTGAGCCTGTCGAAGGGCGAGGCCGCCTTATGATCCTTGGTCTAGGCAACGACCTGATCGACATCCGTCGCATCGAAAAGACCATCGAAAAATATGGCGAGCGATTTCTCGCCCGCGTCTATACCGACATCGAACGCGCCAAATCCGACCGCCGGGCACAGCGCGCCGCTTCGTATGCCAAGCGCTTTGCCGCAAAGGAGGCATGCGCCAAGGCGTTGGGAACCGGTCTCAACCACGGTGTCTTCTGGCGGGACATGGGCGTGGTCAATCTGCCGGGCGGCAAACCCACCATGGCGCTGACCGGCGGCGCCCTGAAAAGACTGGAAAAAATCACGCCGCCGGGGCACCGCGCCCAGATCGATCTCACCATTACGGACGATTTCCCCCTGGCCCAGGCCATCGTCATCATTTCGGCGGTCAAAGATTAACCCCTAACTCCTTGACAGGGCGGCCTTCGGCCCGTTTCTTCCACCCCGCACAAGGAATCCAGGCACATGACGGACACCAAGACGGCGGCCAAGCAGCAACAGGGGGAATCCTGGGGGGAACTCGCCAAGACGGTGATCTATGCCGGCCTGATCGCCATCGTCATCCGCACCTTCCTGTTCCAGCCCTTCAATATCCCCTCGGGCTCGATGGAGAACACGCTCCTGATCGGCGACTATCTCTTTGTTGAGAAGTTCGCCTATGGCTATAGCCGCTACACTTTCCCGTTCGGCGGCTGGCCTTTCGGCCAGTATGTGCATGGCCGCTTCATGGGGCGCGATCCCCAGCGCGGCGATGTGGTGGTGTTCAAATTCCCGCGTGACAACTAGACCGACTTCATCAAGCGGGTGATCGGCCTGCCGGGCGATCATGTGCAGATGAAGAACGACGTGCTCTATCTCAACGGCAAGCCGGTGCCGCGCGAGCGCGTCGCCGACTATGTTGGCGAGCTGGACGGCCAGGACGGCCACTGGACCCAGTATCGCGAGACGCTTCCCGGCGGCAAAAGCTATGTCGTGCTGGACAAGTATACCGACGGGCCGATGGACAATACCGAGGAGTTCGTGGTGCCGCCCGGCCATTACTTCATGATGGGCGACAATCGCGACAATTCCAGCGACAGCCGCGAGGATGTGGGCTATGTGCCGGCGGAGAATCTGGAAGGGCGGGCGCTGTTCCGCTTCTTCTCGACCGACGGCTCGGCCCATTTCTGGGAAGTGTGGAAGTGGCCCTTCGCCGTCCGTTATTCCCGCATACTTACTTTGGTGAAGTAATTTGGCCCTGGTGACATGACGAACCCGGTGCGCGGGGCGCTGTCAGAGACGCTGGGTTACGACTTCAAGGATCCCTCGCTGCTGGCCCGCGCGCTGACGCATGCCGGCGCCAATGCCGCCCGCTCCAATGAGCGGTTGGAATTTCTGGGCGACCGCGTGCTGGCCCTGGTGGTGGCCGATACCCTCTACCGGCTTTATCCCGAGGAAGACGAGGGCGCCCTGACGCGCCGGGTGCACAGCCTGGTGCGGTGGGAGGCTTGCGCCAGGGTGGGCGAGGAAATCGGATTGTGGGACCATCTGATCCTGACCCGCTCGGAAGCGGCGGGCGGGCGCAGCAAGGGGCCGATCCTGGGCAGCGCGCTGGAGGCGGTGATCGCGGCGATCTATCTCGATGGCGGCATGGACGCGGCGCGCCCCCTCATCGAACGCTTGTGGGCCGATCAGTTCGCCGATGCCGCCACCGACAGCCGAGACGCCAAGACCAGATTGCAGGAATGGAGCCAGGCGCGGGGCAAAGGCGCGCCAGCCTATATCCTGAAGGAGCAGGAAGGCCCCGATCATGCGCCACACTTCGTGGTCGAAGCCAAGGTGTCGGGTTTTGATCCGGCGCTGGGCGAGGGCGGCTCCAAGCGCCAGGCCGAGCAGGATGCGGCGGCCAAACTGCTGGCCAGGGTGGGTCCATGACTCAACGTTGCGGCTTCTGCGCCATCATCGGCGCGCCCAATGCGGGCAAATCCACTCTGGTCAATGCGCTGGTCGGCTCCAAGGTCGCCATCGTCAGCCCCAAGGTGCAGACCACCCGCATGCCGATGCGCGGCATCGCCATGGCGGGCCAGACCCAGATCATCTTTGTGGATACGCCCGGCATCTTCCGGCCGCGGCGGCGGCTGGATCGCGCCATGGTCACATCCGCCTGGTCGGGCGCCGAGGAAGCCGATGCGGTGCTGCTGATCGTGGACGCTGCCGATCTGGACGAGAAAAGCCCGGCAGCGCGCGATACCGCGGCGATCCTGGAGGGCCTCAAAGACCGCAAAGGCAAGAAGACCGCGCTGGTGCTTAACAAGATCGACGGCATGAAGCGCACCGATCTCTTGCCGCTGGTGGAGAAATTCCACGCCGAAGGCGTGTTCGAGGATGTATTCCTGATCTCTGCCCTGAAGGGCGAGGCGGTGGCCGACGTGGCCGCCTGGGTGGCCTCGCGGATGCCGGAGGGACCCTGGCTCTATCCGGAAGACCAGGCTGCCGACATCCCGTCACGCCTGCTGGCGGCGGAAGTCACGCGCGAGAAGATCTATCTGCGCCTGCATGACGAGCTGCCTTACGCCTCGGCGGTGGAGACCGAGAAATGGGAAGAGCGCAAGGACGGCTCGGTCCGCATCGACCAGGTGATCTATGTCCAGCGGGACGGTCAGAAAGCGATTGTGCTGGGCAAGGGCGGGGCGACCATCAAGAAGATCGGCGAACTGGCCCGCACCGAGCTTGAGGAGCTGTTCGGCCGGCGGGTACATCTTTTCCTGTTCGTGAAGGTGCGCGAGGACTGGGCCGAGAACAGCGAGCACTATAAGGAAATCGGGTTGGATTTCCCTCGCGAGTAGGCGTCATGGAATGGTCTGACGACGCCATCGTGCTGTCTTCCCGCCCACTGGGAGAAAGCGGCACGATTTTGGAATTGCTGACCCGCGATCACGGCCGCCACGCCGGCCTGGTGCGCGGCGGTGCCACGCGCCGGGTCAAGCCCACCCTGCAGCCAGGCAACAATGTTCATGTCGGCTGGCGCGCCCGGCTGGAAGAACATCTGGGCAGTTTCACCTGCGAGCTGGCGCGGGCGCGCGCTGGCGAATTGATGGACAGCCGGGAGGCGCTGGCCGGGCTCAATGCCTTCACCGCCATGACCGGCGCCGCCATGCCGGAGCGCGAGGCCCATGCCCCGGTCTTTCTCAGCGGCGAGATTTTGCTCGACGCCATGATGACCTATGACGCCGCCCACTGGCTGCCGCTCTATGTGCGCTGGGAGGCAGGCCTCCTTGAGGCGCTGGGCTTCGGATTGGATCTGTCGGAATGTGCTGCCACCGGCGTGAAGACCGACCTCACCTATGTCTCACCCAAAAGCGGGCGCGCCGTCTCGCGTGATGCAGCGGGCATTTATGCCCGCCGCATGTTCCAGCTTCCGGCGTTCCTGCTGGATAGTTCGGCCGCGGAACCGACACCGGGAGAAACCACGGCAGGTCTTGCCCTGACCGGGCATTTTCTGCTGGAGCGGGTTCTGAAATCCCATGGCAAGCAGATGCCGCCGGCGAGACTGCGACTTGAAGCCATCGCCCGCGACATGAGCGAATCGGCATAAAAGCACTTCATGGTTGCTGTTCCCGACGAAATCCGCTCCGAACCCCTGAGCAAGGCGCTGGCCGAGCGCTATCTCGCCTATGCTCTGTCCACCATCACCCAGCGGGCGCTGCCTGACGCCCGCGACGGCCTCAAGCCCGTGCACCGGCGCATCCTTTACGGCATGCGGCTGTTGCGGCTCAGCCCTGATGCCGCCTTCAAGAAATCCGCCAAGGTGGTGGGCGATGTGATGGGCTCGTTCCATCCCCATGGCGACCAGGCCATCTATGACGCGCTGGTGCGCCTGGCCCAGGAATTTTCCGTGCGCTATCCGCTGGTGGACGGGCAGGGCAATTTCGGCAATGTCGATGGCGATAACGCCGCCGCCATGCGCTACACCGAAAGCCGCATGACCGAAGCCGCCCAGGCGCTTCTGGAAGGGCTGGACGAGGATGCGGTGGACTTCCGCACCACCTATGACGGCGAAACCCAGGAGCCGACGGTGCTCCCGGCGGCCTTTCCCAATCTCCTGGCCAATGGCTCCAATGGCATCGCGGTTGGCATGGCGACGTCCATTCCGCCGCACAATCTGGGCGAGCTCTGCGCCGCCACCATCGCCTTGATCGAAAATCCCAATGTGCAGGACCGCAGCCTGCTGAAATTCGTCAAGGGCCCGGATTTTCCCACCGGCGGCATCCTGGTGGAAGACCCGGCCTCGGTGGCAGAAGCCTACAAGACCGGGCGCGGCTCCTTCCGGGTGCGCGCGCGCTGGGAGAAGGAAGAGGGCAACCGCGGCGCCTGGCAAATTGTCGTCACTGAAATTCCCTACCAGGTGCAGAAGTCCAAGTTGATCGAGCGCATCGCCGAGCTCCTGGAACAGAAGAAGCTGCCGCTGCTGGACGATATCCACGACGAGAGCGCCGAAGACATCCGCATCGTCCTGACGCCCAAGAGCCGGGCCGTCGAGCCAGAAATCTTGATGGAGCAGCTTTTCCGCGCCTCGGACCTGGAAGCGCGCATTCCGCTCAACATGAATGTGCTGGACAAGGGTCTGGTGCCCAAGGTGATGAGCCTGAAAGAGGTTCTCACCGCCTTTGTCGAGCATCGCCACGAAGTGCTGGAGCGGCGTTCGACCCATCGGCTGGAAAAGATCAAGGCGCGGCTGGAGGTGCTGGAAGGCTATCTCGCCGTCTTCTTGAACCTGGACAAGGTGATCAAGATCATCCGCACCGAGGATGAACCCAAGCCCAAGCTGATGAAGGCCTTCGGTCTTACCGAGTTGCAGGCCGAGGCCATTCTCAACATGCGGCTGCGGTCTTTGCGCAAGCTTGAAGAAATGGAAATCCGCGGCGAGCATGCGGCGCTGACCAAGGAGCAGGCCGAACTGACCCGGCTGCTGAAATCCGACAAGCTCAAGTCCGAAAAGCTGATCGAGGAGATGCAGGCGATAGACGCCCGTTTCGGTCTGAAGACCGAGCTTGGCAAGCGCCGCACCCAGATCGCCAAGGCCGCGGAAGTGGCCGAGATGACCGCCCTGGCCGAACATGTCGAGGAGCGCGCCAACCAGGTGGAGCGCGAGCCCATCACCGTGGTCTGCTCCGCCAAGGGATGGCTGCGGGCGCTCAAGGGCCACCAGGAACAGTCCAAGGACGACAAATACCGCGAAGGCGACCGCGCCCGCTTCTGGTTCCACGCCCAGACCACCGACCAGATCATGCTGCTGGCCACCGACGGCCGCTTCTTCACCCTGGACGGCAGCAAGCTGCCGGGGGGCCGCGGCAATGGCGAGGCCATCCGCAGCTTCATCGATCTGCCGCCGGATGCCGACATCGTCACCATGTTCGCCCATGTGCCGGGCCGGAAGCTGCTGGTCGCCGCCAGCAGCGGGCATGGCTTCATCACCAATGAGGATGACGCCGTCGCCATGACCAAGAACGGCAAGCGGGTTCTGAACGTAAAGCCAGGTGTCGAGGCGGCCTCCTGCCGGCCGGCCGATGGCGATCATGTCGCGGTGGTCGGCGAGAACCGCAAGATGCTGATCTTTGCCAGGGACGAGGTGCCGGAGCTGGGGCGTGGGCAGGGGGTCTATCTGCAGCGCTACAAGGATGGCGCGCTGATCGACGCCGTGGTCTTCACCTGGAAGGACGGGCTGAAAGACGAAAATGGCCGGCTCTTCTCGCCTTCCGAACTCAAGGATTGGCGGGGGGAACGCTCCCAGGCTGGGCGGATTGTCCCCCGCGGCTGGGCCAAATCCGGCAGATTCGGCGGGAATTAGCCAATTTTGGGATTAACACTGGCTGTCCCGAAACGGGACAGTTCAGTATGCGTTCGCTGTCATTCTCAAGGCGTGCGCTTTCATGTCTGCCCTGCGGCTTCTGGCCCTGTCCTACCTCA
>Ga0265338_10003941_pt1 | contig 20450 bp, 20 predicted proteins | sample 42126metaG_FD_193579 | JGI IMG/M metagenome (GOLD analysis project Ga0265338, IMG submission 193579) | Rhizosphere microbial communities from Carex aquatilis grown in University of Washington, Seatle, WA, United States - 4-21-26 metaG | ecosystem: Host-associated > Plants > Roots > Rhizosphere...
GGTCGCAATTTCCATCGCAACCACGCCGCAGCAGACGCCCTTATTGATGATCAGGTCGGTGACAAAAAATTCACTGTAGAAGTGTATTCCTTGTTTAATACAGCTTTCAAAGAGCGTGTGAAGCATAACGTGCCCGGTCCTGTCCGCTGAATAGCAGGCACGGCGCACGGCGACACGTTTCGAATTCGGGTCCGCGGGATTTTCCGGCCGCGTGTGACCGCCGAATTTTCGCTGCGCAATTTTCCCGTCCGGAGTGCGTGAAAAAGGGAGCCCCATGTGTTCGAGCTCGATGATGGCGCGGATGGCGTCGCGGCACATGATCTCGATAGAATCCTGGTCGCCGAGATAGTCGCTCCCTTTAACGGTATCAAACATGTGCCATTCCCACGAGTCCTCTTCCTCGTTTGCGAGGGCGGCGCAAACGCCCCCCTGCGCCGTTCCGGTATGCGAGCGGGAAGGGTAGACCTTTGATAGAACCGCACAGCTGCGTCCCTGGGGAATTTCCAACGCCGCACGAAGTCCCGCTCCACCTGCCCCGACAATAACGACATCAAACGTATGAACCATTGAAAACTCCGATAAAAAGACTCATGTTCCTGAAATAGATCTTCGAAAGATTGTTGCCAGGCGCCAATGCCAGTGCGTGACCTGCGAAGATCGGTCGAATGAATTAAAATGATAGAATCGTTGCAATGCCAAGGCTGCCAAACGTGATGCCGGCGAGATAGAGAAGCCCGAGAATGCTCCAGCTCATCCAGGCCGGCATCCTGTAATCTCGAAAAATATTCCAGGTCCCCGAGAGGCCATGGTATAAACCAAGGACGACGAAAGAGATCTGGAGAGCTTTATAGAGTGGATTCTGCATCCGGGCGAGGACTGCGTCGTACGTGTGGCCGGAATCAAGATGATAATGCATGAGAATGTAGTGCCCGATTGCGACGACGAACAGCGCGACCCCCGAGACTCGCTGGAGGTACCATGCTGGCGCCCCCGAACCACGCGACCCGTAATATTTTGAAGACATAGCGTCGATCCCTTTAGCTTAAAAATTTATTATTTCACCGCCGCGACGGAGTGAAGTGTATCCTGCGTGAACATGATATAGCCCATGCCGAAGAACAGAATGAGCCCAAGAATTATGACCGCATAGTACAATTTCTTGTGATAGCGTGCGCCTTCTGCCAAATCCACCAGGACGATGCGGATTCCGTTCAACGCATGGAAGAGGAGAAACGCAAAGAGGAACCATTCAAGGAACAGAAATAACGGCGTGCGGAAAAGGAGCATCTCAGAATCAAACGCCTCTTTCCCTTTTTGCAGCGACATCAGCGCGAAGATATGCAGCATGATGTATCCGGTTAGGACGAGCCCGGTAATGCGGTGCAGTACCCATGCCCAGCTTCCGGAAAATTTGTGGTATGCTAGGAGGACTTTTGCCCAACCGCCGGCAGGATAGTTGCTAGACATGAGAATTAAACTCCTTCTTGAAGCGGCAGAATGAATAGTTGTGACGGCATTCGCTGGTGTGTCATGAAAATCTATACCGCGCTACAGGCTGTGAAAACGCTGGTAATGTATGAAACAATTTTTTAAATCTCAACTTTTGATTACCAGCGATGCGAAACCTGCTCACCTGCCGCCAAACGACCTGTGATGGCTCGATTTTTCGAGTGAGGTTTCCGACAGCTGGCCGAACCCTGGACCTCCGGTCGAGTTAAGGATTGAAACTATTGACAAGCGCGATGCTTCATTAATTCGTCAGCGCAACGCTTTCGCTTATGAACTTTCTCACAGAAATGACGCTTCCGAGAAGCCCCAAGAGCGTCCCCGCGGTGAGAATGATGAGGTAAAATGCCGGATCAACATAAACGATCGCCGCCATGTCTCCGCCGAATATCCTAGACGCATACTCGACGACGAAATAGATGACGCCCGAAGAGAACAATCCACCCAGGACTCCCTGGATGATTCCTTCGACAACAAACGGAAGGCGGATGAACATGCGGGTGGCGCCGACGAGCTTCATCGTCGTGATGATCTTTCTCTTTGCATAGATGGCAAGTCGAATGGTGTTAGAGACGAGGAAGATCGCCGTAACGAGCAGGGCGACACCCGCAGCAAGGCTCGCGACGGCAAAGAGCTGCGCGCGCCTGTCCAGTAGCTCGAGGAGCGTCTTCCTGTAAATAATATCATCGACGCCCGGGACAAGTTTGAGTTTTGCGTAAACTACTTTCGCGCTGTCGGTATTTTTGTATTCTTTCTCGAGGTAGATCTTGAACGAAGGAGGGAGAGGGTTAAAGTCGAGAATGTTGTGAATGTCCTCGCCGTACTGCTCCTTAAATATCTTTGCAGCCTGATCCTTTGAAATATATTTCACCTGGTTTACGCCTGGGATCGCGAGAATTTTCCGTTCGACGATCGGAGAGGTTTCTTCGGTCACGGGCTCTTCGAGGAATGCTTCCATTTCGACCCGGTCGCGGAGTGACTCAACGATTTGGTTGGTGTTGCGGAAAACGATCGTGAAGAGACCGAGGAGGATAAGCGAGATGGTGATAGTAAAGATGGAGATGACCATCGAAAGCCGTGCGCGTTTGAAGCCTGAAATTCCTTCTTTGAGAATGTAAAAGATATTCATAGGTTCGTGTCCGTAGACGACATCTTCAACAGGGAGTTACAATATTTCCCGATTCGTACGATCCGAGATTCTTGAAGTAGGCTGTCAGTTCCTGCAAATGGTTCAACGCATTGATACATTCCTTTTCCCGCGCATCCCCTTCGATGTCCAGATAAAACAAATATTCCCATGGGGCACCGACGATGGGCCGCGATTCTATCTTCAGAAGATTGATGTTCCGAAGTGCGAAGACGGAGAGGCATTTGAACAGGGCCCCAGGGATGTTCTTTGTCGAGAAGATCAGCGACGTTTTTGCATTCCTTTTCGGCCTGATCTGTTTTCTTGCGATGACCAGGAAACGGGTAAAATTTCTGTGATCGCTTTCAATGCCCGGCCGCAGGACCTTTAAACCGTAGTCCGTCGCAGCCTGCAGGCTTGCGATGGCAGCGGCGTCCCGGCGGCGTTCCAGGGCGATCATTTTTGCCGCCCCTGCAGTGTCGTAAAATGGGTTGACCGACACGTTCTTCAATTTGCGCAGAAATTTCTCGCATTGCCCCAGCGCTTGCGGATGAGAATAGACCGCACGAAGGTCCTTGATCCTCACACCGGGGAGGGCGAGCAAATTCATCTTGATGCGGAGTTTAATCTCTCCAACGATGTGAACGCGATGTTTCCATAGCAAATCGAAATTCTGGTGTACGCTCCCGTGAAGCGAATTTTCAATGGGCACGATCGCGAACGCCGAGCGACCCCGTTCGACATCTTCAAATATCTCGTTGAATGTTTGCCGTGCGGCAACCTCGCAGGATCTCCCGAAATAGGCTTTTGCTGCCTGCTCGCTGAACGCGCCGGGTTCGCCCTGATAGGATATTTTTGGATGAGATGGCAAGGAAAGATAATTAAGAATTATGAATTAAGAATTATGAATTAAAAGCGTAAGAGCTAACTCCCTCGTTAAAAATTCGACTCGTCATTCCACCGAGAAATTCTCCATTTGTCGTTTACGCTCGTTCGTTCGAGCGTCAGACTTGCATATCCATCGATGCTGACGATGTCCGTAGGACTGAAGGTGACGGTCAGATTAAAATTCCTCGTAACATTGACCGTCACATCTACTGTATCGCCTTCAACTGGGATGCTGCCGTTCCACACAAGGTCGAGGCTCTGCGCATTCTGGAAAAGTCCGTTCGTCGTGCGCATGTCGTCGTCGCGGCCCCAGGAAACATCAGCGCCGATGTCGTAATCGAGGTAGACAAAAACAAAATCGGGGGAGAGCAGTTGTCCATAAATTGTCGTGTCTTTGAACAAGTACGCTTGTTTGAAATTCTGGAACACACCGTCGATCGTCTTCTGATCTCCGAGAACCGAGCCGTTCGTTTGACTTGAAGTGTCGAGCGCTGGCGCGAATGGATTAATGCAGCCCATCATCGCCGTTGCAAAGGCAATCATTATAGCCGCCGGCTTCATTGGCTGAATTGTCCTTTCAAATCACTCCAAGTCAACGCTGAGCTACTTGCTGATTGGTAGTCTTCCCAGCGTGACACAACCCATGTTCCGTTATTCTTATTCGGCAGCATTAGTATACGAGTGTGTCCGGAATACGTGGTCGGTGCAAGGAAGACGCTGTAGTCGGCGGTATACAGTGATGAATCATTAGCCCCGAAGGTCGTGTACGCGTCGTTTGCAAACGAAACTACCGGAATGAACGAAGGGCCGACGCTTGTCATCACTTTATTGAAATAAATCCGCTCTGATTCTATTGTCCATTGTGAAAAGATTGCAGCGTAATTTCCTGCAGCCGCTTGTGTCGGAGCAAAGACGTACGGTTTTCCAACAGATCCGGCATCCGCAAAAATTTTCTCGTAATCGTTGACGTTCTTATTCGCAAAACAAGATTGCAGGTTGTTGATGAGCACTTGCGGCAATGTTGCCGGCGGATTAGCTGTGTTTCCCGAATTGGGCGGCTGGGATGGCCGTGGTTTCAGCAGGTCGCACGAGCCTGCCGTCACAGCAAGCAGCACACACGCCGGAATGATAAGTCTAGAGCGCAATTCGTCCCTCCAGTGCACGCGACAACGTAGCTTCGTCTGCGAATTCCAGATCTCCTCCTATTGGGAGGCCGCGTGCAATGCGCGTTACATGTACTTTCAACGGCTTGAGGAGACGGGATAAATAGACGGTCGTTGTTTCCCCTTCAACATTCGGGTTCATCGCGAGGATGATCTCTTCGATATCATCGGTGATGCGCGCCAAGAGTTCTTTAACCTTCAAGTCCTCCGGGCCGACATTATCGAGCGGCGACAATGCACCTCCGAGTACATGGTATAAGCCGTGAAACTCGTTTGTTTTTTCGATCGCCATAACGTCGTTAGGTTCCTCGACGACGCAGATGACCCGCCGGTTCCGTTTCGGGCTTGAACACACGTTGCACGGATCGCTTTCGGTAATGTTGCTGCAGACAGAGCAATACCGGACTTTCTCTTTCATGTTGATCAGCGCCTGGGCAAACCCCCCGACTTTTTCACGCGGCATTTTTAGAATGTACAACGCCAGCCGCAGTGCCGTTTTCTTTCCGATGCCCGGCAGTTGGGCGAATTCTTCAACAAGTTGTTCGACCGATTCCGAAGTGTATCGCATCACATTCCCGGAAGATTAAGCCCCGGAATATTCGGCAGCATGCCGTTGGTCACCTTCGCCATTTCGGATTGCGCGAGCTTATTCGATTCTTCAAGCGCTTTGTTGACCGCCGCGACGATCAAATCCTCCAGCATGTCGCTTTCCTGGGGATTGATGACTTCTTTCTCGACTGCGATCTTGAGAATTTGCTGCTTCCCGTTTGCAGTGACCTTCACCATCCCTCCTCCCGATTCGGCGGTAATGGTTCTTTGTTCAAGTTCGGCCTGCACCTGCGCCATTTTTTCCTGCATCTTCTGCACCTGCTTGAGCATTCCCTGCATGTTTCCTCCCATTCCTGGAAAACCTTTCATCTCGACCATCCTATTAAAGTAATGCTGATTGAAAAAAATATTGCCTGAGACAGATGAAAACATCTTTCTCGCCAAAACGCAATTTCCAGACTTGTTTCAAAAAAACACTTTGCGCCTTGCGCCTGGCGAAGCCATCCCTTCGGGATTTGCGTGAGCAAATCTTTTGTCACCCAAACATCTCTTGTTCGACTTCCTGAAAAATAATATGTCCGATCGTGATATGCCCTTCCTGGATCCTCTGCGTGTCATTCGAAGGGACGACGATCGCGAGGTCGACCAACCCTTTCGCCGCTCCTCCGTCCTTGCCGAGAAAACCGATGGTCGGCATTTTCTTTTCGCGTGCTTTGATGAATGCGTTGTTTACGCTCGCAGAGTTGCCGCTGGTCGTGATACCGATAAGCACGTCTCCTTCATTGCCGAGCGCTTCGACGGAGCGTGCGAAGACTGCATCGTAGCCGAAATCATTCGAGCCCGCTGTGAGCGTCGATGAATCGGTCGTGAGAGCAATGGCCGGGAGGCCGGGGCGCTTAATGCCTGGCGCCAAACGAATGACGAATTCCGTCGCGAGATGCTGGGCATCTGCAGCGCTCCCGCCGTTGCCGCAGAGCAGAATCTTCTTCTTGTTGTTGAACGCATTGACGAGGATGTCGATCGCCTTAGAGATGTCGGCGTTGCAATGCTCCGCAATTTTCAATTTTGTTTCAGCACTGGCCTTCAGAGAATCCTGAATGAAGCTTTGACGATAGACGAGCGTGAGCGGGCGATGGGCCATAATACTTCTTTCTGAATTTCCCTGTTGTAGTGACTTCAGCGAACGTGGATTGCCGAGGCGAATTCTTTGACAAGGTCTTGCGACCCATTCTTTTCCAACACATTTCCGGTAACGACAAACTTCGCACCGGCCTTCACCTTCTTGCGGGCTTCTTCTGCTGTACGGATCCCTCCGCCGACGATCAGCGGAACGGAGCAGTAGTTTGAAACGGCTGCGACCATCTCGTCGGGCACGGATTGCTCCGCGCCGCTGCCGGCTTCAAGGTAGAGAAGTTTGAATCCGATATACTCCGCCGCGAGCGCGTGTGCAACAGCAATGTCCGGCTTGTTGCGCGGAAGCGGTTTGGTGTTGCTCATGAATTCCGCCGAGGTGGTCCTTCCCGATTCTACGAGCATGTAGGCAGTGGAAATTGCCTCGAGGTTCATTTTTTTGATGATCGGCGCCGCGGTTACCTGGCTCCCGATGATATGTTCTGCGTTGCGTCCGCTGAGTAAAGATAGATACAAGATCGCGTCAGCTTCTTTTGAAATTTGCTGGACGCTCCCCGGGAATATTACAACCGGCACGCTGGTGTTGTTCTTGATCGTTTTGATGCACTCTTCGAACGTGTCGGCAAGCACCAGGCTTCCCCCAACGAGAAATCCGTCCACGCCGGCGACTTCAGCCTGTTCAATAAATTTCGGAAACGTGCGACCATCGACTTTATCAGGGTCGATCAGGACGAGATATCCAGCTCCTTTAGTATTGGCAGCTGTAATTAAAGTTTGATAAACGGACATGTCGGCAGCTCTATTTCAAATAGGAAAAAGAATTTCAACACTTTTAATTTGTCACTTTTAACTTTTCACTTGTTACATCATTCCCCCAATCACCGCCGCCACGCTTCTCAACGCTTCATCAAGTTTCGCCACATCCTTGCCCCCGGCAGTTGCGAGATGCGGTTTCCCTCCGCCGCCTCCGCCGAGTATCTTTGCGACCGCGCCGACAATCTTCCCGGCCTGAAGATTCTTGGTTTTTATGAGATCGTCGGTTACCACGCAGACGAGCGCGACTTTGTCGTCAATAATCGATGCCAGCAGTCCGACGCCGCTGCCGATTTTTGAACGAAGCGTATCGCCGATGGATTTCAACGTTTCCATATCTGGCGCGGCAACGGTCGACGTGACAAGTTTAAATCCGTTGACCGAAGCCGCTTTCTCAATGAGTGCATCGATATCCGATGATGCCGATCTCAGGTTGTATTTTGCAAGTTCTTTCTCGAATGATTTCTTCTTTTCTGCCAGCATGCCTGTATAATCTTCCAGTTTCCGAAACCGCTGCTGCAGCTCGGTAAAGTTCTGCGATAGATTTCGGGCCACGATCGCCTTCGGTATTTCGGGGAGCTGCTCCAGCTTCCGCAGTTCGATATCAAGATTAAGGGTGTCTTCTTTTGACAACGGAGAAGAACCGTCGTTCAACCGAACGATATCTTTTTGAATCGATTGAATTTCATCGATAAGCTGGTACCCGCGTTCTACTAGTTCTTTGTAGGTCTTGTTTTCGTTTCTTAGAAATTCAACTGCGTACTCGTGCGTGATTGCTTCGATGCGCCGCACGCCGCTCGCACTACTCGATTCCGACCTGATCTTGAAATAGCCGATGTCCCCGGTATTCTTCACGTGCGTTCCGCCGCAAAATTCCTTGCTGAAATCGCCGAATTGGACGACGTTTACTTTGTCGCCGTATTTATCGCCGAAGAACATCAACGCCCCCATTTTTTGCGCTTCCTCAAAAGGGATGTTGCGCCAATGCTGAAGCTGAATGTTCTCTTCAATCTTCTCGTTAACAATGTTTTCAATTTCTGCAAATTCCTGCTCGCTGACTTTCGAAAAATGAGCAAAGTCGAATCGTAAATGCTGGGGCGTCACGAGCGAGCCGGCCTGATGGACGTGCGTGCCGAGGACTTTTCGTAACGTGGCATGAACCAAATGCGTCGCCGTATGATTTCGCATGATGGAATGGCGGCGGGTTTGGTCGACTTCCATTTTTGCGCTTCCCGCTGCCGATAGACCCTCATAAATGCTTGTTAATGTTTTGAAATCCTTTACGTAATGAGCAATAAAATTGGATTCTTTTCGTGTATCGACAATATCTACGACCATGCTGCCGACATGAACTCTCCCCGTATCTCCTACTTGCCCACCGGACTCAGCATAGAATGGAGTTGTAGGCTTATTAAGCAGAAAATAATCGGATTCCGGTTTATCACCGGACCGAATACGATTGATCCAAAGCTCGCTTACATCATCTAACTCAACTTCGAAAGAATCGTAATCAAATTTGGCATTCAGGATCTTTTGTGATAATTCCTCAGATGCGCCGGCAACATCGCTCATTGTTGCTCGACCAACACTCCGCGAACGTTTTCGCTGCTCCTCCATGAGAGCCTGGAACCTATTCTCGTCGACTTTCATGCCTTTTTCGTTAGCGAGCAGCACCGTAAGATCCTGCGGAAATCCGAACGTATCGTAGAGCTTGAACGCATCTTCCCCGCTTATAACTTTTAAGTTTAAACTTTTAACTTTGTTCACCGCCTCCTCAAAGATCTCCAAACCCCTGTCAAGCGTCTGATTAAACCCCTCCTCTTCGGCCTTGATTACCCGCTTAATATGTTCCCGCTGCTCTTTAATCTCCGGGAAAACATGCGACATGGTTTGCACGAGTGTGTCGACCAGCTTGAACATGAACGGCTCATGCAATCCGAGATTACGTCCGAAGCGTGCGGCGCGCCGGAGAATTCTTCGCAAGACGTATCCGCGCCCTTCATTTGAAGGGATGGCCCCGTCGGCAATCGCGAAAGTGAGTGCGCGAATATGGTCTGCGATCACCCGCATCGCTATGTCGGCTTCACCATCCTGGCCGTAGGCCTTCCCCGATATTTCGGAAATGTTCTTTATGATGGGAGTAAAAACATCCGAATCGTAATTCGATGAGGGACGCTTGAAATCGCTTTTCATCGCTTCCATCACCGCGCAGACACGCTCGAATCCCATGCCTGTGTCGACGTGTTTCATCGGAAGGTTTTCGAGATCTCCCTTTGCGGTACGATTGCTTTGGATGAAGACAAGATTCCAGATCTCGATCATTTGCGGAGAGCCTGCATTCGCCAGAGACGCAGTTGCATTTCCTTCGGGCGTCAGGTCCATGTGGATCTCTGAGCAGGGGCCGCAGGGACCGGTCTCGCCCATCTCCCAGAAATTATCCTTCTCGCCGAACCTGAGAATATGCGACGGGTTAATGTCGGTAACCGTCTTCCAGAGTTCAAACGCTTCGTCGTCAGTTTTATAGACCGTTGCCCACAAGCGCTCTTTCGGAAGCTTCCATACGCCGGTCAGCAATTCCCACGCCCACGCAATCGCTTCTTTTTTGTAATAATCCCCGAACGACCAGTTGCCGAGCATTTCAAAAAAAGTATGATGATATGTGTCGCGTCCGACTTCTTCGAGGTCGTTGTGTTTCCCGCTCACGCGAATACACTTCTGCGTATCAGCGACGCGTGTGTAATCACGCTTGCCCGTTCCGAGGAAAACTTCCTTGAATTGATTCATTCCCGCATTTGTGAAGAGGAGAGTCGGGTCGCCGTGGGGTATTACCGGCGCGCTCGGTATGATGCGGTGCTGTTTCGAAGCGAAGAAGTCGAGGAACGATTGTCTGATTTCGGGGGACGTCATTTGCTGTTACGGTTCTCTTTCCAATGATCCATTGATTTTCTTAAGGAGTTCTCTGGTCTCGTGGACGTCTTCTTTCTCCTTTTTTCCGGCTTCGATCGCGGTCTCTGCGTATAGTTTTGCCTTTCTCAGGTCGCCGCTTTTATAGAGAAGAGCGGCGTATGTGTCGAGCAGCATATATTTGGGGCTTACTGCTACGACCTCGCTCATCCAGTGCGTTGCCCGGGCGACAATTTCTTTATCGTCACACACCTTATAGATTGTCCAGCTGTAGTTGTTTATTGCATTTTCATCCAGCGAGCCTGTCGAATTTTTTACGCTGTCGATAAGGTCTGCTAAAGCCGTCCACCGGTTGGTGCCGTGGTAGAACCGGAGCCTGTAGTTCAACCTCGTCTCATCGGCAGATCCGCCCACGTACTTCTCAGAGGCGGCGATGACTTTTTCCAATGCCGATTCATCGTTCATAGTGACCGCGTTTGTCAGATCGGATGAGAGGAACGCACTGACAGAACTCTGGACATCGTTAGCGCCGTACATTTTCATCAACATGTCAAAATTTTTATAGACAAATTCCTTGTACTGGTCCGTTACCAAATAGCTAAACCGATAGAGGACCGACCATGCAACTTCGTCCGAAAGGTCCTTCGCAGAGGCCAAGAATGAGTTCACCGTCGCACTGTCGGGCCGTTTTCTAAGGTCGCCTTTGAGGAATGAGTCTTTATAGAATTGCGGGAATCCCGGGTCGAGTGCAGCAGAAATACCGGTCAAATGGTCCTGCCTGGACGGGTCGAGCGCTGTGTTGAGCTCTTGGATGAATTCTTTCGATTTATGGTAGCCAATGATACGGCTGACAACTTTTCCATCTGGCGTAAAAATTAGATACGTCGGAAAAGCATTGACGCGGTATTTTTCCGACATCGTCAGACCAAAACCAGTTTCCATCTCGTAGTGCACCGGAACAAACTTCTTACTAATGAAATTTGCCACCGAGGTATCGGAGAACGTTTCTTTGTCCATCACTTTGCACCAGCTGCACCAATCGGTAAAAGCGTCGATGAAGATCAACTTGTGTTCTCGGGCTGCGATCGTTTTTATTTTGTTCCAGGACGTTGTTGTGTCCTTGAAAGGAATCAACTCGGCTGCAATGCCGCATGCAAAGAGACCTAGGATCATTACCATCAACACAAAGAACCTTCTTCTCATTCGATTCCCTTCGTCATACTTCAATTTGAGTCATGAGTTCAATTTCTTCCAGAATGCGCGTGATCTCCAGGCAACGGGTCAATTCGCCCGTGTACACACATGACTTGCCAGTGTTGTGGACTTCCCATGTCAACGCTTCTGCTTTTGCATGGTCGCACCGCAATGCCTTGATGAGCTGGTTGATGACTTCATCGAATGTGTGGACTTCATCGTTGAACAGAATTGCCCGGACGGGTTCCTTGAGCTTCGTCTCATCAACGACGTCTTCCAGTACATCAGAATCTGTTTGAGGCTTCTCACCCATCGTGAATCCTTTTTCGCAGCTAATCGATGAAAAATAACAAAAAATCGACTGCCGTGCAAGGTAATCTCTTGCGGGGAAGGCGGGGGATTCATATATTTATAGAAGGAATTTGCCACGTAATCCCAACGATAAGGAAGCTTTGTCATGATTTTCGACCTCGAAATGATTAAGAGACTGTACGCCGCACTCCCGGCAAAAGTACAACTTGCTAGGAAACTTGTCGCACGTCCATTGACGTTGACCGAAAAGATTCTCTATGCGCACCATTATGAAACTCCAACAACGGCGGCGGAACGAAGCACGTCATACGTCGATTTTGCGCCTGACAGAGTCGCTATGCAGGATGCGACCGCGCAAATGGCTCTCTTGCAGTTCATGTCCGCTGGAAGAAAAAGGGTTGCAGTCCCATCGACAGTGCATTGCGACCATCTGATCCAGGCGCAGGTGGGTGCGAAGGGGGATTTGTTAAGAGCGAGTGAAGATAATAAGGAAGTGTACGATTTCCTTGCGGGCGTCTCGAATAAGTACGGCATCGGATTCTGGAAGCCGGGCGCCGGCATTATCCATCAGGTAGTACTCGAAAATTATGCATTCCCGGGAGGGATGATGATCGGGACTGATTCGCACACTCCTAACGCGGGCGGCCTCGGTATGATCGCAATCGGTGTCGGCGGGGCTGACGCGGTAGATGTGATGGCAGGGATGCCGTGGGAATTGAAATTTCCAAAAGTGATCGGCATACATTTGACCGGTACGTTGAATGGCTGGACCTCTGCAAAAGATGTCATCCTGAAAGTTGCCGGTATCCTCAGTGTGAAGGGGGGGACGGGAGCGATCATCGAGTATTTTGGCGAAGGAACGAAGTCCATCTCCTGCACCGGAAAAGGCACGATCTGCAATATGGGCGCGGAGATCGGTGCGACGACATCCGTCTTCCCGTTTGATTCGCGGATGGCGGATTATCTCCGCGCGACGGAACGCGCTGATGTTGCAGTCCTTGCAGAAGGTATCGCAGAATTCTTGGTCCCGGATAAGGAGGTTGCAGCCTCGCCGGAAAAATTCTACGACCGTGTTATTGAGATCAATTTGAGCGAGCTTGAGCCGCATGTGAACGGTCCCTTCACACCGGACCTCGCCTGGCCGATCTCGAAATTCGCCGAGGCGGTACGGAGAAATAATTATCCTGAAGAATTGAAAGTGGCACTGATCGGGAGCTGCACAAATTCTTCGTATGAAGATATCGAACGTTCGGCATCGGTGGCGAAACAGGCGCTGGGAAAAGGACTAAAGGCGAAATCAGAGTTCACGATCACTCCTGGCAGCGAGCAGATCCGCGCAACAATTGAGCGAGACGGACAGCTGAAAACCCTGACAGATATCGGCGGGCTCGTTCTTGCCAATGCGTGCGGTCCGTGCATCGGGCAATGGAAGCGCCACGACGTGAAGATGGGAGAAAAAAATTCCATCATTACTTCGTATAACCGGAACTTCACCGGGCGCAACGACGCGAATCCGGCGACGCACGCGTTCGTCGCCAGCCCTGAAATTGTTACTGCGTTCGCGCTGGCCGGCAGACTCACGTTTAATCCGTTAACGGACTCCGTCGTCAATGCGAAAGGGGAAATGGTCAAACTCGACCCTCCGAAGGGCGACGAGCTCCCGAAAAAGGGATACACTCAAGGAGAACGCGGATTCGTGGAACCGGTGCCGGACGGCGGCGCAGTGCAAGTGAACGTGGATCCAAAGAGTGACCGTCTGCAGATTCTCGAGCCATTTACACCATGGGGAAAAAAAGATCTTGAGGGCCTCCGGGTGCTGGTGAAAGTAAAAGGGAAGTGCACCACCGATCATATTTCTCCCGCCGGGAAGTGGTTGAAGTTCCGCGGGCATCTCGACAACATTTCGAACAACATGTTCATCGGAGCGATCAACGCATATAGCGGCGAGGCCGGCAAAGGAAAAAATGTTCTGACCGGCGAGACGAAAGATTTCTCGGCGGTGGCTCGCGACTACAAAGCCCAAGGGATCGGCTGGGTTGCGATCGGCGACGAGAATTACGGTGAAGGCTCGTCGCGCGAACATGCTGCGATGGAACCCCGATTTCTCGGCGGCCGCGCGATCATCGTGAAGAGTTTTGCGAGGATCCACGAGACGAATCTGAAGAAACAGGGAATGCTTGCTCTCACGTTCAAGAATCCATCAGACTACGACCTGATCCGAGAGGACGACGTGCTTGCGATCCGGGGTCTGACGTCATTCGCTCCCGGCACCGCGTTGAGCCTGGAAGTGAAGCACAAAGACGGGTCGATAAACGTGATTGCACTGAACCATTCCTTCAACGAGGGGCAGATCGCGTGGTTCAATGCGGGAAGCGCGTTGAACACAATGAAGAATTAATAATTAAGAATTAAGAATTGGGGGAGCGATGAAGCAGGGGAATATTGTTCAGGTTAAGAGTTACCAGTTCGCACTTGAGATAGCAAAAACATGCCGATCACTGGTTGATGCTAACAAAGAGCGGGTCATTTCACGGCAACTTATACGAAGCGGAACTTCGATTGGCGGCAATATTGAGGAAGCAATTGGCGGGCAGTCAAAAAGAGATTTTCAGTCGAAACTAAGGATATCTTATAGGGAAGCAAGGGAAACTCATTACTGGTTAAGATTGTTAAGAGATGTAGGAGACATTGATCTTGTTCAGTCTAAGAAGTTGATAACAGACTGTGAAGAACTCTTGAAAATCTTAAGCTCGATTCTAAAAACTTTGCAGTAAAGAAACTAATTCTTAATTCATAATTATTAATTTTTAATTGGAGTTAAAATGTATGATCCGGTAGCAATCCAGCCATTCCGCGATGAGCTCACGAGCATCGGGATCCGCGAACTGCGGAGTGCTGCAGAAGTAGATGATGTGATGAACCAGAAGAAAGGAACGCTGCTCGTCGTTGTCAATTCTGTCTGCGGTTGTGCGGCGGGACGGGCGCGGCCCGCCATCACGAAGGCCCTTCAACATCCCAACAAACCCGACGTGTTGACAAGCGTCTTTGCCGGCCAGGACATGGAGGCGACGGCACGGGCAAGGGAGTGGTTCGGTCAGATTCCCCCATCGTCACCGTCGGTCGCCCTGTTTAAGGACGGCGAGCTTGTGCATTTCATTCCAAGATTTAGGATTGAAAACCGCGATGCGGATTCTATCGCCGCAGACCTGACAAACGCTTTTGATGAATATTGTGCCGCTGAAAAAGTGAGCGTGTAGCAGCAGAAGTGGGGGATGCAGGCAAATGAGGAAACAGATTGAAAAGAAGAGGGATCGCAATGATGCGATCCCTCTTTGTTGTTTTGCAGTTACTTCTTCTTATACATATCGATAAACGGCGTTAACAATTCCATCGGAAACGGGAAAATGGTGGTCGAATTATTTTCCGATGCCACTTCCGTCAATGTTTGAAGATACCGCAATTGCAACGCTATCGGATTCTTCTGGATGATCGCTGCCGCTTCTCCGAGTTTTACGCTCGCCTGTAATTCTCCTTCTGCATGAACAACTTTGGCGCGGCGTTCTCGCTCCGCTTCCGCCTGCTTCGCCATTGCACGCTGCATCTCCGGAGGCAGGTCGATCTGCTTTACCTCCACCGTTGAGATCTTTATTCCCCACGGCTCGGTGTGCTGGTCGATGATCATTTGAAGTTCATGATTGATCTTGTCGCGCTGTGCGAGCAGGTCATCCAATTCAAACTGTCCGAGGATGCTGCGCAGCGTCGTCTGCGCCAATTGCGATGTGGCATAAATGTAGTTCTCGACGCTCACGATCGCTTTGTCCGGCTGCACCACGCGGAAATACACGACTGCGTTCACTTTGATGGAAACGTTGTCCTTTGTGATGACGTCTTGCGGAGGAACGTCCAGTACTACCGTGCGAAGGCTGACGCGGATCATCTTGTCAACGATCGGTATAAGAAGGATCAGTCCCGGCCCCTTCACGCCGATCATCCTTCCGAGGCGGAAGATGACGCCGCGCTCATATTCAGACAAGATCCTTATTGCGTTGGAAATAATAATGATGCCAAAAAAAATAAGAATGATAAGAACTACTCCAATTGGTTCCATAACAAACTCCTTTTGATAATTAATGGTGAGAGATCCTTGATCTCTTACGACGGCAATGTGTCCCGAACATCCTTCTTTACTCGTAATGAAAGATCGTGCATTTCCGCAACGATGATGCCCGCGTCTTTCGGCAGAGGACCGTCCAGGCTCTCAGCGTTCCATAATTCGCCGTGGACTTTGACCTGCCCTGATGGATTCAGCTTTGTAAATGCTATGCCGTGTTCTCCGATGATCCCTTCGGCGCCGGTTGCCGGTTTGCGCCGCTGTGCCCTGAGCCCCGCGCCGATGGCGAAAATAAAGAATGCCGCCGTGAGAAGAACGGTGGGGAGAATAACATTCAGTGAAATATCCTGAAATTCGAACCATGCATCGGTATTGATAAGCATAATAGAACCGAGAAAAAGTGAAATTGAACCGCCGACCGTGAGCAACCCGTAACTTGTGATTTTGATCTCGAGGAGAAAGAGGATGATGCCGAGGACAATGAGGGCTACTCCTGAGTAGTTGATCGGCAGGGTGTGCATTGAATAGAGAGCGATAAGAAGAGAAATCGCACCGGCAACGCCGGGAAAGACGGCGCCCGGGTTGTAGAGCTCGAACAATAACCCGTAGATGCCTATCATCATGAAAATATAGGCGATGTTCGGATCGCTGAGGATGTCGAGGATTTTGTATTGCCAGCCCATCTCCCACGTTTCAATCGCGGCATTTTTCGTGGAAAGCGATACGGTTCTTTCGCTGGTGGAAATTATTCTTCCGTTCAGTGAGTCGAGCAGGGCAGCCCGGTTCTTGGCGATGAAATCAATGACGTTCTTTTTCAGCGCCTCTGTTTCTGTGATAGACAGGCTGTTGCGCACAGCTTCCTCCGCCCAGAGAATATTTCGGTGTCTTTTTTCCGAAATCGTTCTTATAAAGGCCGCCGCATCGTTGGTAACCTTCTCTGCCATCGTCGAGTCCATGCCGCCCTGCAAATTCACAGGGTGTGCCGCGCCGATGTTTGTTCCGGGAGCCATCACAGCGACATTGGCCGCGAGCGTGATGAATACACCGGCAGATGCCGATTGAGACCCGGCCGGAGATACATAGACAACGACCGGGACCCGGGACGCCAAAAAGTCCGTGACAATCATCCTCGTCGATTTTAACAGGCCCCCGGGGGTGTTCAGCTCGACGACGCAGCAGACAGCATTTCTTTCTTCCGCTCGTTTAATTCCTTCATGGATATAATCGGACGATGCAGGGTTGATTGAACCGTCGATCTTCAGAAAGAGAACGACGCCATTGTCGGCAATCGAGAACTGGGGAAGTGTCAGAAGGATACATAAGGCAAGTTTTTTCATAGCACATCGGGTAGAAGTGTTCGCACCGCGGTCTTCATCGCTCAAAGTACGGAAATTGCACTGGGAAAGCAATTGTGGAGTTATCACGGAAGCAGGAGTGACACCTGTGACCCCGGCAACTGAAATTGCGAGGATTTAAGGATAAATCCGTCTTAGTGAGATATAACGATGACGGCAGTTTGTTGTTTGTCCATCTCCAATTCTTTCTGTTATTCTCGTTCCCGATCTCTGATTGGGAACAAAGCCGCAGAAAGACAGTGATCTTACACTTCCAAACGGAGTCTGGGAACGAGGGCCGAACGAGAATTGTCCGATGCATATCTATTTCAGCTGTCCAATTTCCGATCAAGAGAGTTTGACTATCAAGCCTATTTTTTCTATATTTTCAGGGATTTTTTTATCCATAAATAAATAGAAAGAATTAGCTAAGGAACATCGTATGAAACTACTACTCCAGTTGGGGGTTGTTGCGGTCGTGTTAGCCGCGATCGTGACGACCGGTTTTGAATGCGCATCATCGGAAATGACGAGCGCAAAGTTATACATTCAGCGTAAAGATTATGAAAACGCAAAGACACAACTTCTCAAGGAAGTAGCAAAGAATCCGAATAATGAGGAAGCGTACTATTTGCTCGGAAGTCAAGTTCAATACATGCAGGGGGATTACAAGGGAATGAAAGAATCCTTTGATAAGGCCCTGGCGATCGCTCCGACGCATAAAAAGGAGATTCAATCACTGACCGTCGGCGCGTGGGGGAAATTATACAACCAGGGGGTCGACGAGATTAACAAGGCAATTGACACTGCTTCTTACCTGGATAAGGCCATTCTCTCATTCTCAACAGCCGTACTTGTACTCCCCGAAAGCCTTTTGACTCGTCGAACGCTCGGGGTGGCGTATTTGAGGAACAACGACATGCTTCATGCTGCGGAGCAATTCTCCGTTGCATTTGAGCAGGGAAAAGATACGCTGTCCGCTAAACTTCTCGGGAAAATATATATTGACAGCGGAAACGTCATGAGAGCGGAGTTCACTGCGGCTCATCACCAGCAATATGAGACGATGAAAAATTTGGCCAACATCCATGAAAAGATCAAGACTGCCGATGTTTCGTACTTGCTCGGAGATTCCCTCATCAAAATTACCAAGCCTCAAAAACCGAAAAAAGGCGATACGAAAGAGACGTGGAGGATCGAAAAGTATAACTTAACATTGTCTGTCGAAGACGGATTGGTGGCAAAGATGAAATACGACGGAGACAAACCGTATGCTCCGGCGATCGATTCGACAGAGCTCAAAGCAGCAATCGTCATGTTCGACAAAGCGGTTGCTGCTATGAAAAAGGCGCAGGCTATGTTTCCGGAAGATCCGGATATTTCCGATTATCTGATGAAAGCGTACATCGGAGCCGAACGTCAGGAAGAGGCCCGTACCCTTCTGATTGAACGGGTAAAGAAATTTCCCGACAGCAAGATTGATCACTACAACCTGGGGGTTTTTTTGCTGAAAGATTCGTTGTTCTCGGACGCGATCATAGAGTTCAAAACGGCGTTGGGTCTTGATTCTTCTTTTTCAGACGCCCAATATAATATCGCTGCCACGTATGTGAACTGGGGCGTCGTGGAGCAAGAGAAGTTAAAAGCAGCAGGCAAGGATGACGATGTTTCCTACAAAGAGAGATTCCGATCGGCTCTTCCGTATCTCGAGAACGTGGTAGTTTTGAAGAAGAACGATGTATTGATGTGGGAATTACTGGGTCAGGTGTACGCGAACCTCAATATGAAAGAAAAAGCGCTGCAAGCGTACGATAAGGCTGATGCAATCCGTCAAGGAAAGAATTAAGTCGATCATCTGAAAAGTTATCTCACGCGAAGGCGCTACGTCGCGAAGGTTCTGTTTTTGTCATCATCATGCGGCTTTTCCCAAAGGGATGGCTTAGCCAGCGCCTTCGTGTGATGCTTGCTCGTTGAATAATGAAGGGTGTGAATTAATTACTAAGAGGAAATGCTGATGAGCAATCCACAGCCCCCGCAAGGGCAACAGATCAATATCGAGTTGGGCGAAAAGGAAGCCGAAGGCATTTACTCAAATTTGGCGATCATCACCCATTCACCCGCTGAATTTGTCATCGACTTCACCCGGATATTGCCGGGCGTCCCCAAGGCAAAAGTCTTCGCGCGGATCGTCATGACTCCTCAGCACGGACGTCTGCTCCTGAATGCGCTCAAGGACAATATTGAGAAGTACGAATCCAAATTTGGTGAGATTAAGATCTTGGGGGATGAGCCTCCGACGCCGAATTTCGGGTTTCAGCTTCCCACGAAAACCAAAGAAGAAAAGATCCACTGATTGCTGTGTTTCACCGAGTGACGGACGCCGCAAGTAGGCGTCCGTACTTTTCCCTACCGTGGCCGCTGCTCATTGTATGACGTACATCAACAATTGTCCTGTGCGGGTGACATACATTGTCAGCAGGTGGTTCATTTCATTCAACGAACTGTGGCCTTCCTAATGCCGAATATCGCTTGTGGTACCACTTTAGTCAGGAGGACAGTATGAAGTTTCTCTCCAGGGTGAAGCTTGAAAAAGCTAGAATTATGTTGTTTTTTCTTCTTTTCTTCACGCTTCCTTTTTCGTTCCAATGTGTGAACAAGCTGCTGGACACTAACAAACCAAAAGCGCCATCGTGGCAAGTTCCCCTGAATATTGGGCTCATCGACAGGACGTTCACGTTTGAGCAAATGATCGCGAAAGACCCAAAGTTCGATACCTCCGGCGGCAAAATCGTATACCGACCGTCATCTCTTTTGAACAAACCTACTGCGATCAATCTCCCCGAGTTGAATCCGCTGCAGGCATCGGTAAGCAACAAGATCGGATTGCTCCAGCTTGACGTGAGTGCGATTTCGGGCATCAATGTCGGAGCTTCTCAGTTGTTCCCTGCAAGTCCGTTGCCGTTTACATACCCGGCATTGGGGCCAAATCTCTCGGTGCCACTGCAGCAGTCGGTCAGCAACCCCGCAGCGTTGTATGATTACGTCGTGTTTGAAAACGGCGAAATGACCCTGTCGATAACGAATAACTTCCAGTTCACGGTGACCTTCGCAAACCCGGGAGTACAGCTTATCAACACCGATATGCTTGCAGACCCGGCCATCAACGATTCCGTTGTGGCAACGTTTGTCTTCGCCAGCGGAATCGCACCCGGTGCGACTGCGACTTCAACCGTATCCATCTCCGGGAAAACGATGAGTGCGAACCTGATCTTGAGGTTAACTGCGCAATCGAGCGACATCCAGGGAAAGACGATCAACGCAACCGATAATCTCTCAGCCAGCATGACCATCGACGGCGGCGGTCCAGGAGTGAAGCCGTCGATCAGCAAAGCGAAAATTCAATTGAGCACGCCGTACGA
>Ga0265338_10003942_pt1 | contig 20450 bp, 17 predicted proteins | sample 42126metaG_FD_193579 | JGI IMG/M metagenome (GOLD analysis project Ga0265338, IMG submission 193579) | Rhizosphere microbial communities from Carex aquatilis grown in University of Washington, Seatle, WA, United States - 4-21-26 metaG | ecosystem: Host-associated > Plants > Roots > Rhizosphere...
CTCCGCCGGTGCTGGGCATGAGTGTAGCGCCGTGGCGTCCCATGGCCTGGTTGGCGGCGATGTCTTCGGCGTGCATGCGCTTCGCCTCTTCAATCAGATCCTGCTTGATCTGCGAAATGGGGCGGATGCGGATGCGCTCAAATTTTTCCTGCATACGGCGCACTGCCCAGAAAAGATTGACCGCGGTAGGGCGAGTCTTGGCGATCAGGTCACAGGCCTGATCGAAGTCGCGCTTCAGGTCACCCGTGGACTCGGCTTTGGAGTTGCTCACGCCGAGCGCGATGCCCATCGCCGCGGCGACGCCGATGGCAGGGGCTCCGCGCACGACCATGTTGCGGATGACGTCGGCAACCTGCTCATGCGTCTTGCAGGTGACGTAAGTTTCTTCGGTAGGGAGCTTCGTCTGATCGATGAAGCGGACGCCTTTTTCGGTCCATTCGAGAGTCTGGATCATAAGAATTTTATTCTCGTAGAGACGTTGCTAGCTACGTCTCTGCGAAGTGATCTTCACGCCTTGTGAGCCTCGCAGCGCGTTCGAGGATTGTTTGTAACTGCCGGTCGGCCGCAGATTTCACAGGCGGCTGCTACGGCGAATACTCCGGGCTCGGTATCGTCGTTCTGCAGGATGTGTTCTTTGCGTACATCGTTGGCGGTGAAGATTGAAACGAACGGTGCGGGAGACGCTGCTTTTTCGACGTGCGGGCGGCCTTGGGCTTCTTCCCGCTCAACCAGGCACATCGCACCCACGACTTCGAACCCGAATTCGCGAGCCGCTTCGATGGCCTGAACCGTGGACGCTCCCGTGGTACAGACGTCGTCCACAATTACGACGCGGGCGCCTTTCTCGCGAAAGCCCTCGATGCGCTGTCCCGTGCCGTGCTGTTTTTCAGCCTTACGTACCAGGAATCCGTTCAGTTCACCGCTGACCACCGAGACGGCTACGACAATGGGATCGGCGCCCATGGTGAGGCCGCCGATCGCCTGGGGTTTCCATCCACGCCTTTGAATTTCTTCGAAAAATACTTCTCCCGCGAGTCGCGAGCCCTTGGCGTCGAGCGTGGTGGTGCGGCAGTCGATGTAGTAGTCGCTGGTCCCGCCGGAGGAGAGCTTGAATTCTCCCAGGCGGAAGGATTTGTGGGCCAGCGTGCTGAGCAGTTTCTGACGTGCGGAATGCATAAAAACCTACGATACCACGGGACGGCGTCTGGGCTCTTGGTTGGCGCCTGGCGGGTGTCGAGATCGGACCTCGGACCCGAGACAGGCACCGCAGACTCTAAATCTCACTCCAAACCTTGCAACCCGTTGCTCCAGAAACGATTCATATCAGGGTATTTCTGTACCAGTTCCGGCGGGCACCCCGCCAAATCGCGTGATAACCTGAATTCTCACGGTTCACCGGACGAGACGTGGCGAGAAACATCTTCACATTGCATCTCCAGATCGAGGTATGACAATTGCAGAGTCTGCGTAGGGTTCCTTGTTCGTTTCTTACCGGCTTCCTCGTTTCCACACTTGTCATTTGCGGTGCGGCGGTCACTGCCGTGGCCGATGGGACGCGTACCTGGGAGCAATCAAAATTCGAGGATCTGACCAAGGGGACCGCGACCGGAATCGCAATTCGCAGCTCCGGCGGCCTGGAACTGGCTCCTTCGTTCAAGCTTCTCTACGCGACGCCATCGACGTACATCTGGGCGGTCGCCGCGGACGAGGCGGGAAATGTATACGCGGCGACCGGATCGCCGGCGCGCGTGTACCGGATTTCTCCGGATGGCAAAGCCACAATTATTTTCGAGCCGCAGGAGCTGCAGGTGCAGACGCTCGAGGTCGGGCCCGGTGGTGTGATCTACGCGGCGACGGCGCCCGACGGTAAGGTGTACAAGATCGAACACAAGGCGCAGCAAAAGAGCGAGACGGCCAAGGCCGATACGAAAGCTCCAGAAAAAGACCTTCAGAAAGACCCCGCGAAACCCGTGCTGGATTCGTCGTGGAGTTCGTCGGTGTATTTTGCGCCGGGAACCAAGTACATCTGGGACGTCGTTCTCGACAAGGCGGGGAATCTGTACGTAGCGACCGGAGATCACGGCGAGATTTACAAAGTCACGTCCAAGGGCGAGCATTCCCTGTTCTTCAAGAGCGACGAGACGCACATTCGCGTGCTGCTGCTCGATGCGAAAGGGAACTTGATTGCCGGCACGGATGGGAGCGGGCTGGTCTACCGCATTTCTCCGACCGGCGAAGGGTTCGTACTGTACAGCGCTCCGAAAAAAGAAATCACGGCGCTGGCTTTGGATCGCGAAGGCAACATCTATGCAGCCGGAGTAGGCGAGAAACGTGCTGCGGGCGGAACATCGACGTCCAGCGGGGCCTCGGCGCTGATTTCGATAGGACCGAGCGCGGGCCCGTCCACGAGTCCGCAATCTCCCGGCCCGGTACCAACGACCACCAGCACGGTGCAGATGGGGCCATTCCCATTTCCCGGAGGCGGGGCGAGTGGCGGGTCCGATGTGTATCGGATCGCGCCCGACGGTTCTCCGTCACGCATATGGACCTCGCATGACGACATCGTCTATGCGCTCACATTCGATTCACACGACAAGTTGCTCGCCGGAACCGGAAACCGTGGGCACGTGTTTGCGATTGAAGGGCAGGACGAGTTTTCGGATCTGCTGAAGGCACCGGCATCGCAGATCACGGGCTTTGCGAAGGCTGCGGGCGGAGTTCTCTACGCATCCAGCAGCAACCTGGGGAAGATTTTTGTGGTTGGCCCGGGGCCGGAGAGCCAGGGCTCGTACGAGAGCGACGTGTTCGATGCAAAGATTTTTTCTCGCTGGGGACACGCGGAATTTCGCGGCGCCGGCAATGTGGACTTACTCGCGCGCAGCGGCAATGTAGACAATCCCGACCGGAACTGGAGTCCCTGGAAGCAAGTCGACCTGACGAAAGACGGCGAGATGGGGATTCCGCCAGCCCGCTATGCGCAGTGGAAAGCGGTGCTGCACGCCGGAAACGCAAAGCCCGCCGTGGATAGCGTGACTTTGAATTATCTGCCCAAGAATATCCCTCCGGAGATGGATGACGTTACGATCCAGATGGGCGTGCGTTACCAGCCCCTGTCGAAGCCTTCCGGCATCAGTCTGAGCGCGGATGTCAGCGGATCATCGGGCGGGCATTTTGAGTCTCCCATCCCGAGTACGCGCGACCGCGATGCGATCGGCATCAAGTGGAGCGCGCACGACGAGAACGACGATCAACTGGTCTATTCGGTCTACTATCGCGGCGACGGCGAAACCCGCTGGCTGCTGTTGAAAGACAATTTGAACGATAAGGCCTACTCCTGCGACGCAAGCCTGCTTCCGGATGGTGGCTACACTGTGAAGATCGTCGCCTCCGATGCGCCATCGCACTCGCCGGGCGAGGCGTTGACGGCTGAAAAGGTGAGCCGCCGCTTTGAAGTGGATACGACACCGCCGCGCATCGAGAATCTCACGGCGGCTGTGGAGGGCACCCAGATTCATGGGCGCTTCCGGGCTCAGGATATGTTCTCAACCATCAAGCGCGCCGAGTATTCGGTGGACGCAGGCGAGTGGAGGTACGTGGAGCCCGTGGATCAGCTATCGGATGCGAAGTTGGAGGACTACGACTTCAAAGTCGCGCTCGATGCCGGGAAAGACGCAGCGTCGGAGCATGTGGTCGTAGTGAGGGTCTACGACAAGTACGAGAACATGGGCGCGGCGAAGACGCTGGTTCGAGCCAAGTAAAGCTTCGAGCCCGTGCGATTCCAGGAATCCGGACATGTCCGAAGGGCCTCTTTCGGGCTGTCCCTCGCTTAGCGAAAATCGTAGTATGATGCGCTGCGATTCCGGCTCAGTCAAGGCGTCCTATGTGTTTCTCGCTATTCTCACCGCGTCGGTGATTTTTCTTTCGGCCTGTTCCGGCGTGTCGCATCCGCCTGGAAGCCCTGGCGGACCGGGCGGCGGGGGCACCGGTGGTGGCAACCTGGCCTGCAATGTGATGGCAGTCGGCAAGACGGCCAGTCTGGGTGGATTCGTTCCGTTCTCCAGCGGCAGTCTGTGGAACACCGATATTTCTTCCGCGCCCGTCGACGCGAATTCCAGCACGATCATGAGCAACTGGGTGGGATCAGTGAACGTGCATCCAGACTGGGGCACGGATCCTACTTACGGCATTCCATACGTTGTGGTCGATGGAAACCAGGCGCTGGCGAAGGTCAATCTAGGCGCCTACGGCGATGAGAGCGATCCCGGGCCCATGCCTATTCCCTCGAACGCGCCCATTGAAGGCGGATCGTCGAGCAGCGGAGACCGGCACGTGCTGGCGCTCGACAACGGCAACTGCTTCCTCTACGAACTCTACAACGCATCCCCCAATTCTGACGGAAGTTGGAGTGCAGACTCGACCGCGGTGTGGGATCTTCTAAGCGACGACCAGCGGCCTTACACCTGGACCTCCGCGGATGCAGCCGGGCTGCCGGTTTTTCCGGGGTTGGTGCGCTACGACGAAGTGGCGGCAGGAAAAATTCAGCACGCGTTCCGCTTCACGCTGCCAAAAACGCGTGCGGCTTTCACTCCTCCGGCGACCCACTGGGCGGGAAATACCAGCGATTCCAGTGCGCCGCCGATGGGCATGCGGTTGCGGTTGAAATCGAGCTACAACATCTCCGGCTTCTCCACGCAGATGCAGGTCATTCTGACGGCGATGAAAAAGTACGGCCTGATCCTGGCGGACAACGGCAGTTCACTTTATGTGACCGGCGTCTCCGACAGCCGCTGGGGATCGGATCTCGATTCCCTTAAAACCGTTCCGGCCTCGGCATTTGAAGTCGTGCAGATGAATCCGATCTACACCAGCGCGAACTACCCGACCGGAGCCGCGCCCACAATCAGCAGCTTCACGGCGTCGGCCGCACACGTCTCCTCGGGAGGCAGCGTGACGTTGTCCTGGGCCGCGAACAATGCGTCGTATGTGATCGTGTCGCCGGGGGCAGGTGCCGTGCGCGACACGAGCGTGGTTGTGAATCCAACAGCGACGACTACCTACAAGCTGTATGCCACCAATCCGTACGGGCGGACCACCGCAACCGTGACGGTGAGCGTACCCTAGGGTGGTGTCAAGGCGCGGCAGGAGAACGGGGTGGCCTTCGGGTCGCCCTTTTTTTGGCCCGGTACACCTGCGGGTGGGTCGATGAGTGTAATAGAGATGTTACAACAGGTAAATTTCGTAACTGGGCTCCGTACCGGGGTCGAGCTTTATCACGCAGATTATGGACGCATTCCAGCTGCCAAGACTTGTTTCTTACGGAGCGATCAAAAACATCGGCGCGTTTTATTTGCGGAAGATTGCGTGCCGGATGTCGGGCCAGAATTCATAGAACTCGTTCCAGCCCGCAGCGACTCCTAGTTGTATTCCCCAGTTGCCCAGGGTTTTCGCGGCCGTGCGATCTACGGAGGGATAATAGATTCTGGATATACCAGCCGCTACGCCGGTCCCCACGATTTCAGAGACGTTGGCCGTCCGAGTCCCGTCGTCGCGCCTGGTGACCCACAGGCGACTCAGCCCGTAGCCAACGCGTTTCCCAAAACCGCCGCGGCCAGAACGAAAATAGCGCGGGTCTTGCTTGAGTAGTGACGGGAAAACGGCTTGCGCCATCACGTTGCCGATCGCCTGGTCGGCAAATGAAGTACCGAAGCGCTTGCCGAAGCCTTGCGCCCCTTGGCCCCATGTCGGCTGCTGATTGCTGGCCTGTTTGATACCGGCGATTAGCGCAACTTCCGGATAGGTGAGAGGGCTGAATGAATTCCATGCCGCGAACCCGAACTTCTGTTCCACGGAGAGCGGTTCGAATTTGTCGGCGGCATTTCCTGTTCCAAGATATGGGCCGACGCCGTGTCCTGTTCCGTGCTTCTCCGTCTTTGCCGGCGGCGTCGTTGCCGATGGCGCATCAGGCACTTGCGCCTGCGCCGCCAGAGCAAGACCGACAATCAGAAATGACACCAGAGCTTTGGACATCGCTTCGTTACCCATGCGTGCTCCGCTTCGTCGTGCTAGCCACGCGGCATCTCGTTACATTGAAAGTCGATGCTGCCTGCCCTCTACCGCACGCGGCTAGGTGGTACAGCCCACGAAGTTCTCCCGGAGGCGACTGCTACACCTCGGCGGGCACTTAACTCCCCTGAGGGGAGAAGGGTTGCTAATCGGGCGATACTCCCTTTGAGCCCTTGAGAACTTCCCAACCCTTGATCCGCTCTAGCGAACACTCCCTCAGAGTCGCATCGGCTTTTGTGAATATTTCCAGCAACTCCGCAGGGTGAGGGTCAGTAGCCGCGCGAGCCGCGAGCATGGGGCGAACTCCTATCGGATAGACATGGTTCTATCTCTTGCCCCGAGCTTAGGGGACATGGACCCCGGAGAACTGTTTCATAATGCTCACTCTGGACAATCCAAGGCAGACTTTAGTCTGAGACCCACATCTGGACAGCAAGTCACACCCGGGTGTTGTAACCAGGCGATTTCGCTCATTGAGGAGTTTTGAGCGTAATGGGGATGTTACGACAGTTACGCGTCTGCGGCAGCCAAATTGGGGGAAGTAGCATGGCATCCTGATGCAAATCCATGCACCATTGACAATGGCTCCCTTTAGGCGCACTGTGGCAGGCACGTTGTGGGGAGCCTGTTCCTAGCCCATCTGTCCTTCCCTTCTAGGCGCTGGCTTTCGAAAGCCGTATTGGGGCCTTGCCAGCACAAGTTCATTAAGAAGTACGTCATGAGGCGCATCGATCTGCGTCCATCGTATGCCGGGCGGAACTCCTCTCGGCGTATCCGAGTTGGCGGAGGATCAATATGAACTCAAACAAGAAGCACCGCACCCACTGAAGTAAAAAAGGAGAACATCATGAAGCAAAGCACAAGGTTTTTTGTATTCTTTCTGTTGGTGACCATTGGGGCGGCAAGCCAGCACGCTCAGGCAGCGAACCTAACCGTGAATTGCGACAAACACGAATCCATTCATAAAGTCTTGCATCTGCTTGCGAAGACCAACCCGCAAGGGCCGAACACGATCACTATTTCGGGCAATTGCAAGGCAAATTTCGTGATTCAGAGCATGGATCGATTGACGCTGATCACCAAGACGGGCGCTTCGATTACGGATCGTTCCAACGGAACCTTGGCGGTCGTGGATATCGAGGACTCGCGCAGCGTGACCGTGCAGGGATTCACCATCAACGGCGGCGCCCAGGGAATCCTATGCAGCACCGCAAGTGTGTGCTACCTGACTGGCAACACCATTCAGGGTCCTGGACATTTTGGTGTAAATGTACTTCGAGGCTCCCGCGCCTTTCTTGAAAGCAATGTGATCCAGAACTGGGGCCGCGGGGCATTCATCGACCGTAGTGCGGAAGTGTTCAGCAGCAATGACGTCTTCCAAGGCAATGGGGGTTCAGCAATAGTAGTACTCAACCGGTCTTACTTCGAATCGCTCAATTCCAGCCTTGACAACAACGGCGTTGGCATCGAAGCGGGCGGGAGCGGCGTGTTTCTCGGTGGCGGTACTATCAGTGGCAACAGCTCCGACGGCATAAGAGTCCTTGCTGCCTCCGAAGCGATATTTTCGGGGCCGACAATCACCGCGAATGGCGGGGTTGGTGTCCAGGTGTTAGACGGCTCTTTCGCGGCCTTCCTCGCGGCCAGCATAACGGGTAACCTGAGTGGCCTGGACGTAGACTGCGAACCGCAATTCCCGATGACTCGCTTTGTCGACCGAACAGGCGGTATTACAAACTGCGTTGAGCCCACCAACAATTCGCCGCTAAAAGACTTGAAATAAAATTGCCCAGTCCCGGTACGAACACTCTAGCCGCTCCGATGTCTGGGCGGCTTTTCTTTGCATCACGCTGAGGGCAGGGGCGCGATGGTTGTTGTTAACAGGCGATTACACTCATTGACCCGCTTGAGGTTTGAGGCCGGGGGCGCGAACGACCCAAAGTCGATGAACGGGCGTTGGGGAACAGCCGCTAAAGCGGAGAATGATTTTGCTGCATCTACGGCTCGGCTCAATGCCCCGCCCTTTCAAAACAAGGCCGAATATCCGAGGTTTTCCGCGGCCTCCCAGGCCGTCCTAGCCCGCCGCCAGGTACGCATAGCGGAGCAGGAACAGCACAGTAAGAATCCAGATGACGGGGCTGATTTCGCGGAACTTTCCAGCCGCTGTCTTGACCAGCGTGTAGGAGATCAATCCCAGGCTCAGGCCGGTGGCGATGCTGAACGTGAGCGGCGTCGCCAGCAAGGTCACGAATGCCGGGACGGCCTCAGTGAATTCCTTCCAGTCGACGCGTCCGATCGATTCGGTCATCAGCGCGCCCACCAAAATCAGAGCCGGAGCGGTGGCATAGGCCGGAATCGCCGCCGCGAGCGGAGAGCACAGCGCAGCCAGCAAGAACAGTGCCGCGACGAAGATGTTGCTGAGCCCGGTTCGGGCCCCAGCGGCCACTCCAGCGGCGCTCTCGATGTAACTGGTCACCGTGGAAGTCCCGGTCAGCGCTCCGAAGATGGTTCCAACGGCGTCGGACACGAGTGCGCGGCCGACTCGCGGAATCTTTCCGTCCTTTACAAATCCACCCTGCTCGCAGACCCCGACCAGGGTTCCGACGTTATCGAAGAGATCGACGAAAAGGAAGACGAAAATAATCTCCAGCAGGCCCAGGTGCAGAGCACCGCGAAGATCCAGTTGCAGCCAGGTGGACGACGGATGAGGCCAGGAGAAGATTGCAGTGGGCCAACTCGCCATCCCACGCAGGATTCCCAGCCCGGTCGTGGCGAAGATGCCGATCAGGATTGCCCCGCTGATCTTGCGCGTCATGAAGATCAACATGATGGCAAGGCCAACACAGGCGAGCTGGGCTTCACGGTTGGAGAAACTGCCCAGGCTTACAAACGTAGCGGGATTGGCCACCACCAGCTTCGCGTTCCGCAGACCGACGAAAGCGATGAACATTCCGATGCCCCCGGCAGTGGAGTGCTTGAGGCAGTCAGGGATTCCGTTGACGATTTGTTCGCGGACGCGGGTTACGGTGAGGATCAGGAAGAAGACGCCGGAGAAGAAGATGACGCCGAGGGCGGTGCGCCAGGGGACGTGCATGCCCAGGCAAACCGAGTAGGTGAAATAGGCGTTGAGCGACATGCCCGGTGCGAGCGCGATGGGATAGTTCGCGTAGAGTCCCATGACGAGCGTGGCGGCTGCCGCGGCTATGCAGGTGGCAAAGACCACGCCTTCGACCGGCATGCCGGCTTGCGAGAGGATTTGCGGGTTCACGACGACGATATAGGCCATCGTGAGGAAGGTGGTTATTCCGCCGAGAAGTTCATGGCGGACCGTGGTTTGGTTTTCGGTGAGCCGGAAGTAGCGGTCTAGCAATTGGCCGTCCTCTTCGGTTGTCGATAAAGCTGTTCATTCTACGGCATTGGTTGTGACCGCGCCGAAAGGCGCTAACCATGGAGGATACGAAGGATCACGAAGGAAGGCTGCTGGTATCCGCGACGTCTTCAGGGCTCGAACTCCTGATCGAATGCAGGTCGCCGGCGTGTCGAAGGTCGGGGAAGAGCCATGCCCATACCGCGATCACGACCAGAGTTCCAACTCCTCCCAGGATCACGGCCGGCACAGTGCCGAACCATTGTGCCGTGACGCCCGATTCGAACTGGCCGAATTCGTTGGAAGTCCCGATGAAGATCATGTCGACCGCGGTGACGCGTCCACGCATCTCGTCCGGGGTGGCGAGTTGGGTGAGCGTGGCACGGATGATCACGCTGATCATGTCGCTGGCGCCCAGCAGCACCAGGGCGACGAGCGAGACGACCAGGCTGCGCGAGACACCGAAGATGATGGTGAAGATTCCAAATCCGGCGACCGACCAAAGCAGCGCGATTCCAGATCGGGCACGCAGCGGCCGATGTGCGAGCAGCACAGCCATCAGCGCCGCCCCGACTCCTGGAGCCGTCCGCAGGAGTCCCAATCCCCAGGGTCCGGTGTGGAGAATTTCGCGGGCGTATACCGGCAGCAGCGCGACCGCTCCTCCCAGAAGCACGGCGAACAGATCCAGTGAGATCGCACCCAGAATCAGCTTCTTGTTCCAAATGTAGTGGAGCCCGGCGAAAACGGTCTTCAGAGTCATGGGCTCGCGCGGGCGGGCTTTCACCTCAGGCTTGATCCGGAATGTGGAGACCGTCGCGCCGATCGCCGTCAGCATAGCAACTGCGTACACCACGGACGGGCCGTGAAACATGGCATACAGGATGCCTCCGAACGACGGTCCGAGGATGGTGGCGGTCTGAAACGTGGTGGCATTCCAGGCGACGGCGTTCGGGAAGTGTTCTTCGGACACCAGCTGCGGCAGAATCGAGCGGCTGGCCGTGCCGTTAAATGATCGAACGACGCCGAGCAGGATGAGCACGACGTAAATAGAGGTTACTGAATGAACGCCACGCTCTGACAGCGCCAGCAACAGCGCGAAACAAACGGCAAATCCCGCATAACAGGCCGAGAGTACTTTGCGGCGTTCGAAGCGGTCCGAGGCATGGCCGGAGATGGGGAAGAGCAGGATGCCCGGAAGAAATTGCGCGAGGCCGACGTAGCCGAGATCAAGCGGACGCTTGGTGATTTCATAGACCTGCCATCCCACGGCAACCGCCTGCATCTCCACGGCCGCGACAATGAGAAAACGGGCGACCTGGAACAGAACGAATGCCGGATGCGTGAAGGCGGCGCGTCCAGACCTGGCGTCGGCGGGTGCGGGCATGAACTTCTAATGTGACATAGAAATGGGAAGATGTGCACGGGAGGCACTTGATGGGGAACAGCCGCCCACAGCTGTCCGGTCGAGCGAGTGTCGACGTGGGGAGAACGCCTAGCTTTGACCCGCGCTTGTGGAATTGCTGGCGGGTGAGAAAACTTCCACGCGGTTTCTGCCGTTCTTCTTCGCGGTGTACAGGCTGACGTCGGCCTCGCGAAGGAACTCGGAGACCGAACAGTCACGCGTCGAGACGGTTGCGGTGACGCCCATACTGACGGTGGCAGCGCTGGTCCCGAACGGCGTGACAATGGGGTCTTTCGCCACCAGAGTACGAATCTCATCGGCCCGGCGCGCTCCGACAGCCAGGTTGCAGCCCGGCAAAATGATCAGAAACTCCTCGCCACCGTAGCGTCCCACCACGTCGTAGGGCCTCAGGTCGACTTTCAGCCTGCGCGCGACTTCTTTCAGAACTTCATCCCCTGCGGCATGGCCCAGCGTGTCATTGACCCGCTTGAAGTGATCGATATCCACCAGAATGACCGTGGTCGGTTTGTCTTCGCGACCGCTGCGCGAGAATTCACGTTCGAGAGCCGTGAGGATCTCCGCCCGGTTCAGCAGGCCGGTCAGAAAATCATGAGTCGCGGCAAAGCGCAGCGATTGCTGCAGTTCCACGATTCTTTTGCCCGCCATGATGCGCGAGCGCAGTTCCATGGGATCGACCGGCTTCGACAGATAGTCGTCCGCTCCGGCGTCCATGGCGTTCAAGCGATCCTTCTTCTGATTCTTGGCCGTTAGCATGACGGTGTAGATATAGTCGCCCTGGTTGCGCTTTCGAATGCGCCGCAGAACATCGATGCCATCGAGACCGGGCAGCAGCCAGTCGAGGACGGCAAGATTGGGCGGATCGGGAGCTTCGAGCAGCTTGAGGGCCTCGGTGCCGCTGCCCACAGCGACATAGTCGAGTCCCCAGTCGGTCAGATAGCTGCCGACCTTGCGCCGTTCGATGTAAGAGTCCTCAACCAACAGGATCTTCATGCTTGCCCCGTTGGGATCTTCGCAGCGGGGCTGTGCCTTCACAAGGTTACGGGCGCTAACGAAAGTACATGTCCTGTGAAGCCGTCGATTTCGTCCAGGCCGGGCGTGGTCTCAGGCCACCAGCGGAGCGTTGGCGATTCCCGCGTTGCCAAACACTTTTCGATAGCGCTCGACTTCCGAGGGCGGGCCGAGCGCCTTGGAGTAATTGTCGGAGAGCTTTACGGCGGGGCGGCCCTCTACGGTCTTCACTTTGCAGATCAGGCTGATGGGATCGAAACCGTTGCCATCGTTCGGATTGCATCCGCGAAAATCGTTGGTCAACAACGTACCCCAGCCGGCGCTCACGCGGATCCGGCGATCCTCGGTCCATTTACCGCGATCATGAAAATCGGCGGCGCTGCGAAAGTCGCTGGGGGAAAGGCCCCCCGGTATGACCCCACCAAAATAGGCGTGCAATCCGAGGATCTGGTCGACGTCGAGTGTGTCGGAAGCGATGAGGAGCTTCTCGCGCGGGTCACGGCCACGCGCTTTCAGCCACGTGATGAATTCATCTCCGGCGATGTAGGGATCCTTGCTATCGACACGCTGCCCGGTCCAATCCGCCGCCCAGTCGGGTGCGCCGGCAAGAAACTGCGTGGTTCCAAAGGTGTCGGGAAGCATGATCCGCAGCGCGCCTTCGTACGTCTGCTGCCAGAGTTCCAGCACGTGGTACTGCGAGGCTTTCAGCCCCACGTCACTCTCTTCGAGGGCAGCCATAACCATCGGAATCTCATGCGCATTCGTGCCAATCGCTTCCAGATCGTGCTTATGCGCGAGGAACGCATTCGATGTTCCGATGAAGTTGGCGCCAAGATTTGCCGCCATCGCCACTACTACATATTCCTGCCACAGGAAGCTGTGGCGGCGGCGCGTTCCGAAGTCCGCAACACTTAGTCCTGGAATGCCGCGCAGGCGCTCTATCTTGCTCCAAAGTTTTGTCTTGGCGCGGGCATAAAGAATGTCCAGCCCGAACTCGCTCAGCGTCTTCAAGTGCGCCCGTGTCTTCAGTTCGTCAAGAATGGCGAGCGCATAGAGCTCCCACATCGTGGTCTCAGTCCACAGTCCATCGAACGACAGGTGGATCTGGCCGTCCTGCACTGACAGGTGATAGTCCGACAGGTGGAAGTCGCGCTCCAGCCACTCCAGAAATCCCGGCTCGAAAATTCCGCGGTGTCCATAGAAGGTGTTGCCGGCCAGCCATACGAGTTCCGATTTTCGAAAGCGGCGTCCACGCACGTGTTGCAGCTGCACCTTGAGTTCTTCGACGTGGACAATATCTGCGACCCGCACCGACGCATGCCGGTTAAACAGAGAGAACTGCACCTGCGTCTTAGGGAAATGCTTCCAGATGAACTGCAGCATCAACAGCTTGTAGAAATCCGTGTCCAGCAGAGACCGGATGACCGGATCGAGCTCCCAGTTATGGTTGTGCGCGCGTTCGGCGAAGTTGACGATCATCGAGAGAGACGGCTTTGGAAGCTAACAGTCTAGCGGATTCGAGTTATTCCGTGCGCCGGAAGTCGTGCGGCGGGCAAGGAGGATGCCCTACCGAGCGCGGCATCACTGGGCCCTGGGCGATGCACTACCGCTTCAATGTGGTCTCTAATTTCTTCAACGTAGCCAGGGAATATGCCGCGGACTCGCGTTCCTCAAGGTGATTCGTCAGTTTCAGCAATTCACCGAGCCGTCCCATAACGGCATGCTTAGCTTCTCGAATGCGCTGGGGAACCTCATCGGCAAGTATGTCGATAAGACCAGCCTCGGAAAGCAGGCTCCAAACCCGTTCTTCCTCGGATTCCTGGTTGGGTTGGCTCACAGCTCTATGTTCCATTTCGTTCTGGCGTTTCACGCCGAATTTGCTTGAACCTGAGATATGTGTACGCCAGATACTGATTCAGTTCAGCCCAGAAGGGCTGTTCCTGATCACGGGGATCCAATCCGGATTCCGCCATCGTAACGATCCGTCTCTCCCAGGCCTCTCTTTCATCCTGAGTAACGTCCTCTGCCTTACGCCAAACCGGCCGCTCCGGATGATCCAAGACCTTGTGCTCTGGGATTACACGTCCATCCTCAAGAATGAAATCCAACCACACAAGTCCCCATCTCACCTCTTTCACGACACCGGTTGCCGAACCATCGCGGGACTTGAAGGTGATGATCTCGCCTTCTTCGGGAGGCCAGTTCGCACCGGCAGCCGCTTGCTTTGCCGTAAGTTTCATCCGTCGACTCGGGGGAACGTGTTTTCAATTGCGTTGTTCTGGGTCGGGTTTGCGTCCGACGACTTGCGATCCATTCACCGCGGGCCTTGGCCACGAGTTCCGAGACAAGACGCGGTCCACGGCCTGCTCCACCATGGAAAGAAACCCGAGATCCCCGGCTTCCGGCGAGGTGACTAAGGCCACATCCAGCGCGCTAAGCTGCGGAGCGACCTCGATCTCTGCCGTCGACTCGCTTCCACGCCGCAGGTACATGATCCACAGGAAAGTAACGGCATTATAGGCTGCGCTCTTGATCAAGCTGACGATCGCAACCCTGCCGTCGCCGACATACATCACCACGCTGACCAGCACCAGTTCGATGCTGGCGAAGATGCCGAATCCCAGAGCGATTCCGAAGACGCGCTGCCGCCAGCAATTTTTGAGAAACCGGCTAAGAACCAGCAAAAGGAAGCACAGCCCACATTGCATAAGGCGCACGCTACGGTCGAAGGACAGCACCGCTGATACCACCTTGTCGGCGCCGGCCTGCTGAGTCAGGAAGGCATTTACGATTGAGAGCAGGAGCAGCAGCCCACAAGCCCATCTGAATATGACGAATGCCAGCCTCTGAATGCCTCCGTATTGTTTCAGGAGATGGTGCAGTATTTCGTCCATCACCGTGACCGTAAGCAGCACGCTAAGGGCGTTGCCGGCCCAGTACGCGTCGAAGTAGTTGTCCGGAGAGTAGCGGAATATCACGAACAGAATCCCGGACTTAACGATTTGAAAGGCAATATAGGAGAAAAATCGTGGGAAAGCTCCGTGCAGTTTGCGCCGGATCATGAAGGTCAGAAGGGCGATCTGCAGCAGCGGACCTGCAAGCCAACTCACGTACATGACTATCCCGTTCATTGCTTCTGTCCCCCCCCAGAGTCCAGAAGCATACTTCTCCCTCGGCGGCACCGCAAGGGTTTTATCGAGGGCCGTCTACTCACAACTACCTATTCAGATTTCCTTATTTGCAGTGCTTTCCGCGGCACAGTGGCATGGGGTCACTACCATCGGCAACCAACACCACCTGTTCTGCTCGGATCACACCGTTATCGACCGGGGACGCATGCTTTGGAATGGCACAGTAGATTCCGGTCAATGCCAAAACAGTGAGCAAGATCTCAGCTGTCTTTTTCATGGGGGAGGTTCTCCTAGGCGCAAATTTCGCGCCGGGCGAGTATATGCCTTGGGGACGACTTGAATGTGTGGATATTTACGAACTTTCGATCCGCGCAAGAGATGAAAAGGCTTAAACCCCTCCAAGCTGCCGACGGCGGATGCCACAGAGACGACAGCCAGTCAACGACAGTCCAGGGATGTTTCCGCGCGGCGGAGGTGGATGGGGGGTCGATAAACACTTGATTGGACGGAGTTTCTGCAGATTGTGTCACTGGATGCCGTCGGGCAGGATTCCCGGAAAGGGGCTGATCCCGGCTCGAAAAAGCCTGTGATTCTTGTCACCGGTAGGTGTGCTTCCAACGACGGTGGAGCCGCATCGAGAGTCGCTAAACTCGAATCGAGCGAGCCTCGTTCGGAGGACCGTACATGGAAACACTCTCGCCTGGAAGACTCCCTACCGAAGAGCAAGTATTCATCGACAAAGCCATCCGCAGTCGCCAAGGGCGTCCCGGAGCCCTTCTGGGCATCCTCGAGGACGCGCAGGAAAGAAACCGCCACAAATATCTTCCCCTGGAAACGCTACGCTACATCGCGGCCAGGACCGAGATGCCGCTCTCACGCATTTATAGCGTTGCCACCTTCTATGCCTTGTTCAATCTCCAACCGCAGGGGGAGAACACCATCTGCATTTGCCGCGGCACGGCGTGCCACACGCGTGGTTCCCGCAGCCTGTTGCAGGGTGCTCGCCTCGAACTGGGACTGGGGCTTGAAGACGCCGAGGGCAACGGTGACGAAGCTGACAAACTCCTGCTGACAACGCCCGACAGGTTGTTCACGGTCCGGACCGTAGCCTGCTTTGGACAATGCGCGATGGCGCCCGTCGTCGAGGTGAACCACCGCATTTGCGGACACGCCAGCGAGCGCACCTTGCAGCGCGAGATCGAAACTATTCGAGCAGGAGAGTAAACCAATGCCTCGAATTCAGGATATTGGAGCGTTCAATGCCGTGCGGGAGGCTGGTCTCGCCAAACTGGTTCCACCAGTTCCGCGCGTGGCGGTCGGGATGGGAACTTGTGGCCGCGGCAATGGTGCAGAGGGGCTGTATCACGCTTTCGTGCAGGCGATCGAGCGGAGCGGCACGGATCTCGTCCTGGCGCCGGTCGGATGCTTTGGTGCGTGCTTTCAAGAGCCGCTGGTGAACGTGCGCCTGCCGGGAAATCCGCTGGTGATGCTGCGGCGGGTACAGGCCAACGATGCCGCGCGTTTGCTGCACGACCTGACTGATGGCAACCTCAGCCCCGACCTCATCTACTGCAAGATCGAAGAATGGGATCACATTACCGGCCACGTCCGGTACGGCCAGGGATATCCGGAAGTACCGTCGTGGAATGACGCGACGTTCTTCAAGGGGCAGAAGAAGATCGTTCTGCGAAATAGCGGGATCATCAATCCCGACGATATCGAGGAATACATCGCGGTCGGCGGTTATCAGGCGCTCTACAAAGTACTGATCGATGCGAATCCTGGCGGGGTGATCGAGCAGATCAAGGCGTCGAAACTTCGAGGCCGCGGTGGCGCCGGTTACCTGACCGGCAACAAATGGGAGTTTCTCGCCAAGGCGAAGACCGAGCCCAAGTACATCATCTGCAATGCGGACGAGGGCGATCCCGGCGCCTACATGAACCGCAACGAAATTGAGAGCGATCCCCACTCGCTGCTCGAAGGCATGATCATCGGCGGCTACGTCATGGGCGCGACCGAGGGGATCATCTACGTGCGCGCTGAGTATCCGCTGGCGGTGCACCGTCTCAATCGCGCGATCGAACAGGCGCGGGAATACGGGCTGCTCGGGGAGAACATCCTCGGCCGCGGATTTAAGTTCGATATCGAACTTGTCGAAGGCGCGGGCGCGTTTGTTTGCGGCGAAGAGACCGCACTGATCGCATCTCTCGAAGGAGAAGCCGGTAGGCCGAGGCCGCGGCCGCCTTTCCCGGCGCAAAAAGGTCTTTGGGGCAAGCCCACCAATATCAACAACGTTGAAACCTGGTACAACATCGCGCCCATCGTGATGCGAGGTCCGGCGTGGTTCACAGAAACCGGAAGCGCCAAGAGCTCCGGCACCAAAGTCTTCTCGCTGGTCGGGAAGGTGAAGAACACCGGCCTGGTCGAGATGCCCCTGGGCACGTCGCTCAAGACTTTTATCTATGACATTGGAGAAGGAACCGCCGAAGGACGGCAAGTGAAGGCCGTGCAAACGGGCGGGCCTTCAGGCGGATGCATTCCGCAAGAGATGTTCGATACGGCGGTCGACTACGAGAATCTGGCGCAACTCGGATCGATCATGGGCTCCGGCGGCATGGTCGTCATGGACGAAGACAACTGCATGGTCGACGTGGCCCGCTACTTCATCGAGTTCACGCACTCCGAATCGTGCGGGAAGTGTATCCCTTGCCGGGTGGGCTTGAACAAGTGTCTGCGCATTCTGAACCGCGTCACCGAAGGGGCAGGGACGACGCATCACCTTGAGATCCTCGACGAACTGAGCCGATACATCCGCGACTGCTCGCTTTGCGGGCTCGGGCAAACGGCGCCGAATCCGGTGCTCACCACGCTGCGCCACTTCCGCAACGAATTCGAGGACCACATCCTTGCCCGGCGCTGCACGGCTGGCGTGTGCGAAGAACTGGCGCTGTCTCCCTGTGAAAACAGCTGCCCGTTGCACATGAACATCCCGCGCTTCCTGCAGCTCTACAAGGAAAACCGGCTGGAAGAAGCGTTCCTGTCGGTGATCATGGACAACCCGCTTCCTTCCTCGACCGGACGAGTGTGCCAGCATCCGTGCGATAGCCGCTGCCGCAGGCAAACGCTCGACCAGGCCGTGAACATGCGGGAGGTGCATCGCTTTATCTCCGACGCGATTCTCGAATCTGACAAGTTTGAGCCGATGGCGAACACCATCGCTTCGCGCAAACTTGACGCCACGGGCCGCAAGATCGCGATCGTGGGCGCCGGGCCCGCCGGGCTCACAGCCGCGTTTTATCTGGCCATGCTCGGCCACGACGTCACCGTGTACGACAGCAAGTCCGAAGCCGGTGGCATGCTGCGCTTTGCCCTTCCGGAATACCGGCTGCCGAAAGGAATCCTGCGACGCGAGATCGAACTCATCGAGCGCCTGGGAGTGAAGTTCAGCTTCAACACCCGGGTGGGCACTGACCTGGCGCTGAACGATCTCGACGATCACTTCGACATGATCTTCCTCTCGATCGGCACCTGGAAAGAATCCTGGGTCTATCAATCGGGCACAGAGCTGAAGGGTGTATACCCGGCGCTGAATTTCCTGGAGGCCGTCGCCGCCGGACAGGAAGTGAACCTCGGCCGGCGAGTGGCGATCATTGGCGGAGGCAACGCCGCCATCGATTCCGCCCGCACGTCGCTTCGCAAGGGCTGCGAAGTGACCGTCTTCTACCGGCGCGAACGCAAAGACATGCCCGCGATCGAGGAAGAAACCCGAGCCGCCCGAGACGAAGGGGCCAAATTCGTGTTTCTCGCTGCACCCCATCGCGTGATCGGCGATGCCAAAGGCAATGTCAAGTCGATCGAAATCGTGAAAACCAAGCTGGGCGAGTATGACTCCTCGGGCCGCCGCAAGCCGGTCGCGACCGATGAAATCCAGCGTGTCGATTGCGATTCCGTCATCTTTGCGATCGGCGAGACCGTCGACTTGGATTTCGTGCGCGCCTCTGGGCTGGTTCTCAAAGAGAACGGAACGATCGAAGTGAACCGCTTCACGCTGGAGACCAGCCGTCCGCGATTCTACGCCGGAGGCGATCTGGTGACCGGGGCGTCTAACGTTTCGAACGCCATGGCCTACGGAAAACAGGCAGCCAGAAGCATCGACCTGCAGTTGATGGAGACGGATCGTTGGACCGCTCTTTATCCCCAGGTGGAGTACGGACAGACGCCACCGGAAGAGCCGAGCGCGAGCCGGCGCCACTCTGGGCATCCACTCGCTGCCAGCGTGCGTGTCCGTTCGCAGGACGAAGTTGTCACTGGACTGAGCCACGAAGAGGCTCTGGATGAAACTTGCCGTTGCCTGCGTTGCGACGTGAAGGCCGTCAACGTCAGCTAGGGCGTTGTGCGCTGAAAGGAGCGAATCTTGCCTCAGAAGAAGCTATCAATCCGAATCGACGGAGAACTGATCAGCGCGCTAGAGGGACAGACCATCCTGCAGGCAGCGAAGGCTAGTGGTAAATACATACCGACACTCTGTGACCTCAACGGCCTGACCGCAGTCGGAGCATGCCGGGTTTGCCTAGTCGAGGTCTCAGGAACAGAGCGCCTGTTCCCGGCGTGCACGACGCCGATCCAGGAGGGGATGTCGGTGACGACGAACTCGCCGAAGCTGACCCGGTATCGCCGGATCTCCGTGGAGTTGCTCCTCATCGAGCGCAACCACACCTGCGCGGTGTGCGTTTCGAATGGCCATTGCGAACTTCAGACTATGGCCACGGATCTTGGCATCAGTACGGTTGGGCTGGCTTACAACTTTCCCAAATTATCGATCGACATGTCGCATCCCCGCTTCGTGCTCGACCACAATCGTTGCATCCTTTGCACGCGCTGTGTGCGGGTTTGCGCGGAACTCGAAGGTGCCCACGTGTGGGAGCTTACTTCGCGTGGCATCCACGCTCGGATTGTCAGTGAAATGAACGAGAACTGGGGGCAGGCCACAACCTGCACCAGTTGCGGCAAGTGTGTGCACGCCTGCCCCACCGGCGCGCTCGCGGAAAAAGGTTGGGCCGTTGGAGAGATGGTGAAAAATCTCGACGCCGTCACCTCGTTGGTGCACCGGCGGGGAGTGCAGGTATGAAGAAGGTGAAAGTAGCTACGGTCTGGCTCGACGGATGCTCCGGCTGCCACATGTCTTTGCTCGACATGGATGCGGCCATCATTTCTCTGGCTCGGAAGATCGAGCTGGTGTACGGCCCGCTCGTCGATGCGCAGGAGTTTCCCGAAGATGTGGATGTCACGCTGGTTGAGGGCGCGGTCAGTTCTCAGGACGACCTCAACAAGATCCAGAAAATCCGCCAGCGGACAGCCATCCTCATCTCGCTTGGAGACTGCGCAGTGACCGGCAACGTTCCCGCGATGCGCAATTCCATTCCGGTCCAGAAGCTGCTGCAGAGCGTGTATGTGGACGGAA
>Ga0265338_10003944_pt1 | contig 20449 bp, 32 predicted proteins | sample 42126metaG_FD_193579 | JGI IMG/M metagenome (GOLD analysis project Ga0265338, IMG submission 193579) | Rhizosphere microbial communities from Carex aquatilis grown in University of Washington, Seatle, WA, United States - 4-21-26 metaG | ecosystem: Host-associated > Plants > Roots > Rhizosphere...
CGCTGTCGGGCACGAGCGTCACCGTGGGCACGGTCGCCAACATGGATTCAGGGCCGATCAATGTGACGACAACCGCCGGGCATGTCCTGCAGATGCAGATCACCACAGCCGGCAGCGGATGCTCGACAAATGCCGCATCGTTCAACGGGTTGGTGCAGTACCAGTAGGCGGCGAGCTGCGGGAAGGATCGAGTAAAAGCCCATGGAATCCATCACAGTAGGCGGCAACACCTACAATCTGGTCGCGCTGCCGTCGACGCCGGGGCCGGCGGAGATCGAGTTCGGCATGTTCGACGCGATCGCCCTCAACTCCTCGCCCTACTCGTTGCAGCAGGAGACGCAGCAGTGGCCCGGCGCCGACGCTTTCGACGCGAAGGTCACGCTGCCGCCGATGAATTCGGCGACCGCCGCGCCGTGGCGCGCCTTCCTCGCCGAGCTGCGCGGCCAGCTCAACGTCTTCCAGCTGCAGGATCCCAGTGCGCCGCTCCTGCCGCTGGGCAACGTGCTGGGCTCGGCGCCGGTGGTGGATTCGACCAGCGCCAACCTTGCCACCACCACCACGCTGGGCACTTCGGGCTGGAGGCAGTCGACGGCGCGCGTGCTGCTGCGCGGCGACCGCTTCCAGCTCGGCTATCGCTACCACATGGTCGTCGAAGATGTCAGCTCCGATTCCAGCGGCAACGCACAGGTGCCGATCTGGCCGTCGCTGCGTGAGCATCCCACCGCCGGCACGGCTCTCGTACTCAGGGCTCCTAAGGCGCTCTTTCGCCTGGCGGCGAATCGCCGGGCGATCCAATGGTCGCCAGCGCGCGCCACTACTCTCAGCTTCCCGGCGATGGAGGTGCGGTAGTGCCGCGCGCGAATTACGACGCCACGATGGCGGCGGCGATTGCGACGGGACAGTGGATGCCCATCTGCCTCGCCAGCTTCGCCTTCAAATCGCAAACCGCCAACTGCTGGAGCGGCCCCGGTTCGCTGGTCTGGAACGGCATGACCTTTCTCGGCATCGGCTCGCTGGGCAAGATTGGCAGCTTCGGCGGCGGCGACGGCTCGGTGGTGGCGGACGGCGCCAGCGTCAGCCTCTCCGGCATCGATGCGACGCTGCTGGGCGAGACGCTCGCCGACATTCAGATCGGCGGCGCGGCCACGCTCTGGCTGGGCGCGTGGGCCGACGGCGCGATTGTCGGGACGCCGTACCCGCTCTTCGCCGGCGGCGTCGACCAGCCGGTCATCATGCCCGGCACGGAAACGTTCGATATCGCGCTGCGCCTCGAGACGCGCATGAAGCAGCTCGCCCGCGCGACCTGCCGCCGCTACACCGCCGCGGATCAGCGGTTTTACTACCCCGACGATACCGCCTTCAACTACGTCGAGCTGCAGAACGACATCGCCCTGCTCTGGGGATAAACGCTATGACAACGGAAATAACGCAGATGGCTCCGGCGGCGGCCAGCGCTGTACACACTGGACTCGCGCGCCAAAAGCACTGGGCGACGCGCAGCTATCACGAATTTCTGCTGGCGCGCGCGCGGATGCCGTTTGCGTGGGGATCGAACGACTGCGCTCTCTTTGCCGCCGATGGCATCTGCGCCATGACCGGCATCGATATCGCGGCGGCGTTTCGCGGGCAATATGACGACGAAACCTCGGCGGCGGCGGCGATTGCGCGGATTGCCGGCGGGTCCACGGTGGCCGACGCGGCCGCGTGGTGCGCCGCGCAGCACGGCCTCGGCGAATGGCCGCACCGCCTGCGCGCGCAGCGCGGCGACCTGGTGGTGTTTGAGAACGGCGGCCGCCTCATCGCGGGCCTCGTGCATTTGAGCGGCGCGCATCTGGTCAGCGTGAGCGAAAGTGGCCTGGTGCGCGTGCCGGTGAGCCGCATCCAGCGCAGCTGGCATGTCGGCCCGGCCAGCGTGCCTGCGGCGGTCAAGGGGAAATCGAATGTCTAAGGCGGTTGAAGGTGCGGCGATGCTGGGCGGCGCAATCGCCATGGGGGTCGGCGCGTTCCTCGACCCTGCGCTCATTGCCTCGCCGCTCTATGACAAGCTGATGTGGTCGCTGGCTATCGGCGGCATTTCGATGGAGGCGGGCGCCATCGCGCAGGCGCTGACGCAGCAGCGCGGCATGAACATCACCACGCGCCAGCCGGCCTCGTACCGGCAGATCGTGCGCGGCTGTCAGCGCGTCGGCGGCGTCATCGTGTACCAGTCCACCACCGGCGGCAGCCGCAACCAGTACAACTTCGTCATCGTGCTGGCGCCTCATCAGTGCTGGGCGATTGAGAATCTCTATCTCGACGGCCGGCGCGTCTTCTGGGCGGGCGGCGCGGGCAACACGACGCGCAACGGCTACAACTTCGGCGGCGCGGCCAACGGCACGCAATACATCGGCCCCAACGGGGCGGACTACAACTTCGGCGGCCTGGTCTACTGCGAGGCGCGCTTTGGCGATCAGGCGGATGGCGACGTCATCAGCGGCCTCACCGCCAACGATCCGCGCTGGGCGGCCAGCGGCGGTCAGTCGCCATGGGCGGGTGGCTGCTGCTACGTCTATCTCAAGGTCGAATACGATGCGGCCATGTTTCCGCAGGTGCCGGAGATCCGCTTCACCCTGCACGGCAAATGCGATATCTATGACCCGCGCACCGGGCTCAGGGGCTACAGCACCAACGCGGCGCTGCACGTGGCCGACATCCTCACCGATCCGACCTGGGGGCTGGGCGACAACACCGTCAATCAGGATCAGCTCATCGCCGCCGCCAACATCTGCGACGAGACGCTGGCCGCCGCGCCTACCACGGCGGATCCAACCGGCTCGCTCACCGAAGCGCGCTACGCGGCGCATTGGCACTACGACACATCGACGCCTCCGGGCGAGGCGATTGGCGTCTTCCTCAAGGCGATGGGCGGCCGCATCACGCGCGCCGGCGGCGAATGGTTCATCTGGCCGGCGGTCTGGGCTGGCCCCAGCTTCACCTGGGATGAGAACGCGCTGCTCGAACCGCCGCAGTGGAACGCGATCCGGAAAGCGGATGAGCTGTACAACCGCGTCACCGGCACTTATATCGCGCCGAATTATCCCTACAACGTTGCCGGCGACCTCTACGACGCCAACGGCTGGTATTACGGGTCGATTCAGAACAATTTCCCCTTCGCCTTCCAGCCCACCAACGCGCCGCAATATGCCGTGGATGGCCAGCACGGCTATGCTTATGACGCGTTCCTGACGCAGGACTCCGGCGCCACCACGGTCTACGATGCCGCGCTGGCTTATCCCGTGGGCAGTGTGGTGCAGCTGGGCGCGTCGATTTACCGCGCCATCGCCGCGGCGGGCATCGGGATTGCGCCGGTGACCTCCGCGCCCGTGTGGAACGCGCTGATCGGCTACACCACGGGCCAGAGCGTCACCTACAACGGCATCGTGTATACCGCGCTGGCCAGCACCACCGACGACGAGCCGGACACCTCGCCCAGCTCGTGGGCCGCGACCCCCTGGATTCCTTACGGCAACGTGCTGCCTCTCGAGATGGAGCAGAAAGCGGTGCTGTCGGTGAGTCAGTGGCAGCGGCTGGCGAAGATCGCGCTGCTGCGCAACCGCCAGCAGGGATCCGGCACGCTGAAAATGAAGTTCTCCACGTTCGCGATGGCGGGCATCGATGTCTTCTATTTCAACTTCGCCGCGCTGGGCTGGAGCAGTAAGCTCCTCGAGGCCGCCGGCGAGCCGGAATTCCTGATGGAGGAGCAGGACGCGGGCGATGGCGGCAAGGTGCAATCGCTGGCGCTGCGCTGGCCGGTGCAGGAGACGGATCCCAGCGTCTACGAGTGGGATGTGAGCGAGGAGCTGACCGTTTACGATCTCAATCCCTCCGCCACGGCCATTCCCTATACGCCGGTGGCGCCAACGGGCATGACGCTCACCTCCGGAGCGGCCACGGCCGTCGTGGGCGCGGATGGCGCGGTCACGCCGCGCGTCCTCGTCGCGTGGACCGATCCGCAGGACGGTTTCGTCACGCAGATTCAGATTCAGTTCCGGCCGACAGGCGGCGGCAATCCCTGGCAGAATGGGCCGACGGTGGCTGTGGGGCTGGGCGAGGCGTATGTTTCCGGCGTGGTGGCGCAGGCCGCCTACGACTTCCGCATCCGCTCGCTGCGCGCCAGCGGGGCGACCAGCGCCTGGCTTGAGGACGATAACTACACCGTGTCGACAGTGCTGTCGATCAGCTCCTACACCGGCATCAGCGTCGCGCCGCCGGGCACGCTGATCGCGCTTGCCAACTCCGACGGCACGGCGACCATCGAAATCCTCAACTTCAACGCGACCTATGGCGGCATCGTTGTGTCCTGTACCCCGTCGCCGAACGCCATCAACGGCCTGGTGCAGAACGCGGCGTACTGGGTCTATTACATCGATCCGACGTTTGTGGGCGGCACGATCACGCCGATCGCCACGCAAAGCGAGTCCGACTTCCTGAATAAGGCGGGTTACCTGCTGATCGGGCAGATCAACACTCCAAGCTATGCGCCGCTCTATCGGCCATCGGGCTACAGCGACATCGGCAGCCGCACCACGCAGACACCGGCTGCCGCCTACGACGGCAACATCGCGACCAACGCCGTCGTCGGCGGCAGTTGGACCACGGCGGGCGCCGGCCCGTATACCTATCCCGTGTTTATCGGGGACTGCATCTGGAATGGGTTCGCGGCCATCACCACCGCGGCGGCGAAGACGCTCACCGTGCTGGTGACGCCGACGGTGCTGGGCGGCACGGGAACGTGGGTGATGCAGGTGCTGCTGCACGGGCTGGCGACCGATCCCATCGATCTGACCGGGGTGGGCGGCTTTACCGGCACGCTGGCGGAGCAGACGCTGACCTACACCATTCCCAGCGGGACGAATCTGGCGAACGTCAGCATCGAGCTGATCGTGACGGCGACGCCGCCGGGCAGTCCCGGCAGCGGCGCGGCGCAGCTGGCCGACGCGGAGATGTGGATCCAGTAGTCAACGGGTTCCGGACCCGGCAGACGAGCGCCGGGCCGGCGCGCACTTCGGAGAGGAAAGGAAGTCGCGGAGAACCGCCAGAGCCGTTAGAAAACTGAGGAGCCGGGCCCCGCGGAACTGAGCGGCCGCGGGGCGCTCACCGGATCCCTTCCTTCTCCGCCAGCGCGCGCAGGCCGCGGCGGACCAGGTCGGAGACGGTGCGGGTGCCGCTTTTCTTCCGCAGCGCCTCGATCAGCGCGTGGTCCTCGGGGCTCCAGCGGACGGTGGTGGCGGAAGATGGCGTCGGCTTCTTCTTCAGCGGCATGGTGACACTGTAGCACAAATGCTTGACAGCGTAACGCTCTGTGTTACTCTGTAACGCAACGGACGGAACCCCCATCTACTTCCGCTCGTCGGGCAATACGCCCTCCGCTTCGGCAAGGCGCGTGATCGCAAGCCGGATCACGTTGGTCTGATCGATCTGCAGCTTGCGGGACAGGCGCTGCAGGACCTTCCGCTGGGCGGCACTTAACCGCAGCGTCATCTGGGCCAATGTGGGCATTTCTGGATCGTACCGGGCCTTTTGTCATTCTCTTAGACACCGATCAGGTATCGGCAAGAGAGTTAACAGCACTCGAAAGGTAACCTGTCAATGGCACGAACGTCACTTGCGCCGCTCATGACTGAAGCGCATCCTGCCGATAAAGCAATCAGTCACACATCGCACGAATCGGGCGTCCCCTGCTCGGCTTGTGAACGGGCCAGGCAGGGAAAACAAATGACGCTCTCGCCGCAGCAAACGTTCCGCGAGGCTTTCGACACGTGGATTGGGCATCGCATTCTCGACCATCAGGGCGCATTCACCGACGCGCGGTACATCAGCCCGCGCACCGAACGGGATCTGCGCCAGTACGCGCGGCAGATCGAGCTCTTCTTCCGCGAGCTGCCGCTGGGCGAGATCCATTCCGGCCACCTGCGCGCCTACCAGCGCGGCCGCGCCGTCTGCGACCGGACCGCCGCGGCCTGGAAGCAGCCGGCGGGCGCCAACCTGATCCGCAAGGAAGTGGAAACGCTGATCCGGGTGATGAAGGTCGCCGGCGCGTGGAATGCGGAGCTGGACGCCAACGTTCAGATCGTGCAGCTGGTGGAGAGAGACGTGGAGCAGGCGCTGACGCCGGACCAGCAGCACCGCTGGCTGCACACCGCCGCGCAGCACAGCAAATGGAGAGTGGTCTACCACTACTCCGTGGTGGCGTTTCAGACGACGGCGGCGACCAACGAGATGCGCGCGCTGCGGGTGGGCGACGTCGACCTGCATCAGGGGACGATCCAGATCCGCAGCGAGGGCGCGAAAAACAAGTTCCGCATCCGGACCATTCCGCTGATGACGCCGCAGCTGGTGCACGCGCTCGACGAGCTGGTGCAGCGCGCGGTGCGCCTCGGCGCGAACGGGCCGCACTGCTACCTGTTTCCGCGGCATCTCAGCCGCGACAAGTACGACGCCACGCGGCCCATGAGCGTGTGGGGGCTGCGCAAGATGTGGGAAGAGGTGAGGGCGGCGGCGCAGCTGCCGGAGTTCACGCCCTACCACACGCGGCACACCGCGATCACGCGCATGGCGGAGGCGGGCGTGGCCATCCAGATCGCCATGAGTTTTGCCGGGCACATGAGCCCGCGCATGCAGCAGCGGTACATCTCGATCGGGATGGCGGCGAAGCGGTCGGCGGCGGCGATGGCGTTTGCCGGCGTGCAGTGGAACGGCGCGGCGGAGCTGCCGGCGGCGGCGATGAAGCGGCTGGTGCAGCCCGCGTGGGCGCCGGAGAGGCAGCAGCAGGCGGCGGGGTGGTGAGGTGAAGGAGTTGTTTGGGTTTTCCGGTTATATCGAGGTCCTTCCGACACGGCAGATTTTCTGCGAGTGGTGCGGCTGCGTGCTGGCGATCGAGACCGGCGGCGCGCGGAAGGTCGAGCCGGAGATGGGACACGCGGACGATTGCCCGGAGCGGCCGCGGGTGTTTTCCGCTGCTCCCGAACGGGGCCTGACAAATGGGTAGGAACTGGAGCCCGAAGCACGTCCTTCGATGCGATACCTGCAACCTCAAGGCAAAGCGGGCCAACCCACGCACATTTTGCCCGCGCTGCAAGAGGAAGGACGGCTACTTATTTATGATGCGCCATGTGTGCCACCCATCCGCACCCCCGGCTCCCGGCCCGCAGAAAGGGAAACTGTGAACTGCTATTTGTGCGAGCAGGAAATTATTCAACTGCCTGGACAGGAGTTCAAACTCCAGTGCGAAAAGGGCGGTCCCATAACCGTATGCGAAGAGTGCTACGAAGACGCTCTTGCAGATGATGAGGCAACCCGCTCGGCCTCCTCCGGCGTGGAGTGGAGCTGAATGCCTGAGCATTTCACGAAGTCGACGGTGGAAGCATCGGTGTGGTGCGCGAGCTGCGGCAAGCCGACGTCGCACCGCATCGACGACGGCCGTCGCGGCCCGTGCCTCGTGTGCCTCGATAAGCTGGGCGCGGTGAAGGCCGCGCCGCAACCCGCACCGGCGGCGGAGCAGGGGAATTTGTTTTGAGGGAGCCATGATCCCATTGCCGCTGAAGTTTACGCTTGCGGAATTCGAAGCCGCGAACGACGAATGGGGAATCAACTGCGGACCGGGCGCGCTGGCTGCCGTGTGTGGGATGTCTCTCGATGAGGTTCGTCGGCACATGGGCGACTTCGAGCAGAAGCGCTATACGAATCCTTCACTCATGTTTGCAGCGTTGAAGAGTGCCGGCATGAAATATCGCCTGCGGCAACCGGGCGGCGCGCCCGGCCGCGCATTCGACTGGCCGGGCTATGGGCTTTGCCGCGTCCAATGGCATGGCCCCTGGATGGCACCGGGCGTCCCGATAGCGGCGCGGTACCGGCAGACGCATTGGATTGGAGCGTGCATCGGGGATAACGGCGGCATCGGTGTTTTCGATGTGAACTGCCTTAACAATGGGACGGGCTGGGTGAGCCTGCCGGATTGGCGCACGATCGCAGTTCCGTTCATTCTCGCGAGCTGCGTCAAGAGGTCGACAGGGGAATGGTCGCTGACGCATTCGATTGAGATCGATGAATAAGTTATCGGCGCAGTTAGTGCGCACTTAGATGCGGGGTGAGTACTTTCGAGTTATCCCCTGAAAATAAAGTTCTTGACATTTCGCGATTCGGGTTTAGAGTCGCCAACAGTTCCGCTCGGCGCAACATGGCCGCGCAGATGCCTCGCAAGCGGGGAAAGAGCAACGCCCAGGCCTCGACGGACACGCGCCCTTTTAAGGCGTGGGTCCTGGGTTCGAGTCCCAGCGGGCTCACCACGCACCGGCAAATGCGCCAGATGTTGCGGGATCGGCTCGCTTCGGCCCCACATCCAGGCACCGGACGTTCAGCAGCAACGCCGTCCGCCCCGTGGGTCCTCCCGCCAGCCCTCCTTTCCGTCCGGGACGGAAAGAGAGAGTCCCGTGCCCGAGTCTGTCGCTCCTGCCGCTTCCGCATTTCCATCCCACCGCCCACAATCGTTCATCCGCCGCGAGATTCGCCGGCAGTCGCGCTTCGTCGACCTGTCCCGCGTCTTCGCGCTTCTCCGCATCGTGGCCTCCGATCCGCTTGGCGCTTCCGGCGAATACATGCGCGAGCGCATAGCGGAGGCCGAGGCCTGCGCGCGGATCGTTAAAGGCTTCATCGCGGAGAATTCCTCGGATCCTGCGGCGGCTTCGAACCCGGAGCGCGATTTCGCGCTGACGATGCTGCTCTTCTCGGCGAAAACGCTGGCCCTTTCGCACATGGAGCGGTACGGGCGTCTGCGGCCCGGTCAGGATCGCGTGCCGATCTGCGACACCTGCCGTTCGGAAGGCGGCCACGCCCAGGGCTGCGCGGTCGGCCTCACCCTGCACTGGATCAATGAGTTTATGCAGACCTACCCGGTCTCTGCAGCCCCGGCGCCGCGGGCCTCCTCGCCTGCCGGGGATTTGTCTCGTCTGGATGTGGAGATCGAGAGGGAAATCGTTCCCGCCGTCCGCAATCAGCCGGATGGCTACTTTGGCGAAGTGGAGCGCGGGCGGCTGGAGCCGGAACCCGCTCCGGATGCCGGACCCGCATGCGTGGCGCCGGTGTGCGGCTGCGACGCCACGACGCGCTGCGCGGGCGGCTGCACCTTCCCCTCCTGCCATTGCAGCGAAGAGAACCGTTGCGCGGCCAGCTATCCATCGGCCTCCGAGCTGAAGGAGGCCGCCAATGGCTGATCGCGGCCATCTCCGCGTAAGTATTGACCGGATTCCGAATTATCCGGTCCCGTGCGACTACGCGCTGTGTGAACTTATTCACGCCCATCGAACGTGCCCTAACCCTCGCGACAATAAGGGCGACCGGCGCGCCATCTGTCATGGGATGTCTAACCGGGAGCTTCTGAAGAACCTGCAGCAGTCGGCAGCGCTCGCGCAGATCATCGCGAAAGGCGGTGCGCGATGAAGACGCCGGTCGTCAGTTCTCAGTCCTCAGTTGTCAGCGCGCCCAGCGAGCTGGCGGCCCTGCGCGAGATTCCGCTGGCGCGGCTGCAGGTCGCGGAATGGAATGCGCGCAAGACGTTCGACCCGGTGGCGCTGGCCGAGTTGACGGAGAGCATCCGCGAGCATGGGTTGCAGGTGCCGCTGCTGGTACGGCCACTGACGCTCAGCGAGTGGCGCTCTACCGCCGACGCCGATGCCGTGGAGCGCGGCGAGGCGCTTTTCGAGATCGTCGCCGGGCATCGGCGGTTTAAGGCGGCGTGGGATCTGCAGCTGGCCACCGTGCCGTGCATCGTGCGCGAGCTGACGGACGACCAGGCGCGGGAGATCGGCATCATCGACAACCTGCAGCGGGAAGACGTTCCGGCGCTCGAGGAGGCGTACGGCTACGCCGATCTGCAGCGGCGGGGCAGCACGCCGGCGCAGATTGCCCAACGCGTCGGCAAACAGGTGGCCTACGTCGTGCAGCGTCTCAAGCTGTGCGAACTGACGGCGTTCACGCGCGAGGCGCTGGCGGCGCGGCTGATTTCGCTCGATCATGCGCTGCTGCTGGCGAAGGTGGGCGCGGAGGAGGAAGAGGACGCGCTGCGCTGGACGCTGGACCGGTTCGTCACGGTGAAACAGAAAACCGAGGATGTGCTGGCGCGGGCGAAGGAAGCCGCCGCGAAGGGTCATGCCAACGCCGGGACCGGCAAATACTTTCAGCCGCAGGGCGTGCCGGCGTTGCGGCAGTGGATCGAAGAGCACGTCGATCTGAAGCTGAGCCGCGCGCCGTGGGATCTGGAAGACGCGGAGCTGCTGCCGGGCGCGGGGGCGTGCACGGCCTGCCCGAAGAATACGCAGGCGAATCAGTCGCTCTTCGGCGATCTGGCGATCACGGCGGCGAGCTGCACGGACGCGCTCTGCTGGAATCAGAAGCGGACGGCGTTCGTGCAGGTGCAGCTGGGCCTGGTGACGGCCGCCGGCGCAAACCCGGTGCGGCTGAGCTGGAAGGAGTCGAGCGCGGCGCCGCGCATGCTGAAGGATTCGGCGGACGTGAATCCGGCACAGACGTTCAAGCAGGGCCAGTGGGTCGAGGCGAAGAAGGGCAGCTGCCCGAACGTCGTGACCGGCGTCACGGTCGACTTTGGCGAGGTGAGCCGCTGGAGCAACGAGGGCGCGGGGAAAAAGCCAGGGAAGAAGCTGGCGGTGTGCGTGACGCCGAAGTGCAAGGCGCATGCGAAGGCGTGGGAAGTGAAAGATACGGCGCCCGGCGTGGGCGGGGCGCGACAAACCGAGGAACAGCGGGCAGCGGCTGACCGCAAGCGCGACGAGGCACACAACCTTGAAAACCAGCTCCGCATGGGCTGGGCGATCACGGCGGTGCGCAAGACGAAAAAGCTGCCGGAGTTGGCGCTGCGCAGGCTGCTGCTGCGCAGGCTGGGGATGCACAATGTCGCCGATCTGCGCACGCACCTGCTGCCGAAGATCGGCGAGTGGCTGGCCAGTTCTCCGCTGAATGGCGAGGAGTTCGCGCAGGCGTTGGCCGCGCTGTGGCTGGCGGAGAACGCGATGGAGCATTTCTCCGCGTACCAGCCCGCCGATTATCAACGCGAAGATTTTCTGACGGCGTGTAAAGTGCTGGGCATCGACGCCCGGCCGGGTTGGGACCAGCCAAAGGCTGAGAAGAAGCTGGCGGCGAAGAAGGCTGTGCTGACGCCGGCGCAGCGGAAAAAGATCGCGGCGGAGCAGGCGAAGCGGCTGGTGAAGAAGGGCGGCCGCAAGTGAGCGAGAGCCTAACGCTGCTGGATTACGAGCGCCGCCGGCATCCTGCTGTGCATCTCACGCCGCCCACCGAGGCGAGCGCGCACCGCGGCCACGCCACGCTGGAGCGCATGCAGCGCGTGGCAGCCGTGCGCCGTGCCGTGCGGGAGAGATTCACGGCGATGGCGGACGAGGATGTGGAGCGCGTGGTGCGGCGCGCATGTTACGGGGAGCTGCCCCGATGAACCGCGATGCCATTGCGGCGGCGCTGGCGCGGAGCTGGCCGCGGGGTGTGTGCCACTTCTGCGAGCTGCGCGACGAGCAGGTGGATGGCGACCGGCATCGCTGGCTCAATGAGCAGCAGAACGTTTGCAGCGCGACAGGGTGCGTGATTCAGATGCGCAACGCTGTCGATCGCGCCATGGCGCTGCAGCAGCGTGGGCGCAGGAAGCTGACGCCTCCGGAGGTTCACGAGCTGAAGATGCAGAAGATTCGCAAGCGGCGGCAGAAGTATCGCGCGAAGCAGGCGCAGCGGAAGGGACGGGCGGCATGAGGGATGTCCTGTTTGCGGTGTTTGCGGTGCTGGCGGTGGTGGGCGTCGTGTTCGTGCTGCTGGCGGTGGGCGCGGTGGTTTTGGGGGAGTGGGGCATTGCGGCGCTGGCGGCCGTCGCGGCGGTGGGTTTCCTGCTGCTGGCCGCGGCGGCGCTGCGGAGAGGATGGAGATGAGGAGCGCGTACGAGGTTTCTGACGAGATGGCGCTGGCGGCGCTGAAAGAACTGGCCGAGGGCGCGGTGATCTTTTGCGGCGTCCTGGTGAGCGGCTGCGGGATGGCGGCGGGTTTGTGGATCGCGGGGCGCTGGCTGCTGGCGCTGGCGCTGCATCTGGGCGGCTGGCGATGAGCGCGCTGAACACGTTCTTCGCGGGGATGGATCCGGCGCAGTGCGAGCAGATCCAGCTCGCGAGGGCGGTGCTGTGCCAGGACTGCGAAACGATCAGCAACACGCCGCACCCGTATTGTCCGGCGTGCGGATCGCAAAGCCTGCTGCAGCTGGCGCGGGTGCTGAACCGGGAGACCGCGCCGCGGGATGGGGAATTGAGTTTGGTGAGGGAGGGTGCGGGGAATGGCTGATGAAGCGAAAGACGATGCGAAGTGGAAGATCGAGACCATGGCGTCGATCGCGCATTACCTGAAGGCGCACACCAAAGAAGCGACGGTGATCGCGTAACAGCTTGCCCGGCGACGACAGACGCCGGGCGGCGCGGTGGGAAGGGTCTCTGCGGGATCGGTGAACGGGCGTGGACGAGGAAACGCCGACGGGCAGCGGTGGGACGGTTGCGCGGAGTAGCCCATAGACCAAAAGGGATCCGGGTGCGGGGAGCTTTGACCGGCGATGAGCCGCACCCAGCCTGCCGCGGGACAGTTTTCAGTTGGGGACTTTGATGGTCTACGTGGATCCGGTGATGGAGCATGGCGGCAGCGCGACGTTCAAGTGGACGCGGAGCTGTCACATGTATGCCGATACGCTCGACGAGCTGCATGCGATGGCGCTGTCAATCGGGATGAAGCGGGCGTGGTTTCAGAATCATCCGGAGTTTCCGCATTACGACCTCGTGCCTGCGCGGCGGGAACGCGCGGTTGCGGCCGGTGCGATCCAGCATGACCGCTACCAGATGGTCGAGTTCAAGCGGCGGCGCAACGGTGCGCGGTTGACGCCGAGTTTGTTTGGGGAGGAGGCGGGATGAGTGCAAGTGTGACGGTGCAGGGGATGGCATTCAGGATTGCCGACGCGGCCGCGCGGGTGACGGTCTGCTCTTACAGCGCGCCGGCGAAGCGCGGCTGGCACGATACGCGGGTTGCGGGGAAAGAGGACCAGCGGCATCTGGATCAGGCTGTGCGCTATCTGGAGATGCGCGATTTGCTGCGGCGCAGCAAGGCGACGCCGGGGTTGGTGAGGTTGGTGGACTGATATGGCGAAGACTCCCGAACTCGTGAACCATCCGGAGCATTACGGCGGCGCTGATGATCCCTTCGAGGCGATCAAGGTGATCGAGGCGTGGCGGTTGGGGTTCTGCCTGGGCAACGTGGTGAAGTACATCTCGCGCGCCGATCGGAAGGGCGCGCCGCTGAACGATTTGCGCAAGGCGCGGTGGTATCTGGACCGCGAGATTGCGAGGCGCGAGCGTGGCTAAGAAGCCGTGGGATGTGACGTCGACGCATTCGCTGGAAGCGTTTGCGGAGTTTGTGTGCAAAAAGGCGGAGGCGTCGGTGGTGGTAATTGTGCGCGGCGGGGATTACGCGTTCTCTCCGGCGCCGGGGGTGACGCCGGCGGACGCGCGGGCGGCGGTGGAGTTCGTGCTGCCGGATGCTGTGGAGCTGGCGGAGGCGCGGTTGCGGGAAGCGCGGGAAGCGGCCACGCGCAAGCGGGCGGCGGAGATTGCGGGTTTGGGGAGGAAGGGATGACGGTGCAGAGCGCAGGTTGGTTGCGACGGCGGTGGGCGCGGGTGCGGCGCTGGTGCCGGATCGCCGTGGGCGCGGGAACGGTCGCGGATTTTCTGGATGGAGCGCCGCCGGCGGTTGGCTATCGCGTGCCGGGGATTCCGACGGCGGACGAGATGGCGGCCAACGGGACGCGGTTCGCGCAGGAGTTGGCGGAGGCGCGGGATGAGATTGCCCGGCTGCGTGTGCAGCTGCGGGGCGGGGCTGTGGCGCTGCCGGCGGCGGCGTCGGTGGGCTGCACGCAGGCAGAGACGCTGCGGCTGATTCTGCTGGTGGAGGAATGCGGCGAGCTGCAGCATGCGGCGGCGAAGGTGCTGCGCCACGGGTGGGATCGCAAGCGGCCGAACGGGACGCTGACCAACCGCGTGATGCTGGAGCGCGAGCTGGGGCATCTGTATGCGGCGGCGGGACACATGTTCGACAGCGGGGAGCTGCGGCAGCGTGAAGTGGCCGTGTGGCGGCAACGGCAGGAGGATCGCGACCGGCAGAACGGCGTCGCGCGGGTGCGGGCGGCGGCAACGGTTGAGGAGACGGGAACGGGCCAGTGACCAATCGGGGAGAGGTGGGGCTGCGCGATCAGCGCAGGCCGGGGCACTGCTGGCAGGATAACGAGCTGCTCGACGTTTTCCAGCCCATCATCGGCCCGCAGGGTGTGTCGCTGTACGTCAACCTGTCGCGCATGGCGTACGGCGCATCGTTCGAGTACTCGGCGCGCGGGCTGGAGGAGGCAACCGGGATGAGTCGCATGACGGTGTGGCGCACGATGGCGGTCCTCGAGCACCTGGGCATGGTGCGGGTGCAGGCGGCGCGGGGCAGCGCGCGGGGGAAATGCGATCTGATGGACCTGAAGGAGCTGGCCGAGGCGCTGGGCGCACGGCCGATCCAGAACGGGAAGTCGCACGAGCTGCCGGCGGCGGCGCTGGCGCGGCTGAAAAAGGAGTGCGCGGCGGTGCGTGCCCGTCTTGTCGGGGCGGCCGCGGCGACGACGGACGCGGGAGCTGGGGTTTGTGTCCCTGTGGGGGACGCAAACAGCGGTGGAAAACTGCCGTTTTGTGTCCCTGTGGGGGACGCTCCGGGGACGTTTGTGTCCCAAAACGAGGGGGTTTGTGTCCCACTGGAGGGACACGCATCCTTTAGTGTTTCAAAACACAAGACAGCAAAACAAGAACCCACCCCTACCCCTCCCGGCGCGGGAGGGGAGCGGCGCGACGGTTTGCCCGTTTTGAACGGGGAGCCGGAAGACGCCGTCACGCTCGACCTGCAGGCGCTGCGCGTTGCGACGGCCTGCGGAACCGACGTGCGCGGGGTGGTGCGGGCGATCCGGGGGCAGCTGGCGATGCGCGTCAAGCCGCTCGAGGCGCCGGCACTGGCGGAGATGGCGGATCGCATGATCGCGGCCTGGCGGGAGTATTCGAGCTGGGGCGAGTTCCTGCGGTTTCCGTGGGGGTTGCGGAAGTTCTTCGGCGAAGGCAAATGGGACACGCCCGCGCTGTGGCCGATCGACATGGAAAAGTACAGCGCATCGCGCGGGGCGCGGGTGGGGATGGCATGAGGCCGAAGAAGGTGATTCTGCTGCTGGGCGACAACGAGATGCGGAGGCGGGTTTGGCGGTACGTCTTCGAGGTGCGCGGGCCGTACGTGGTGCTGAGCGGGAAGCGGCTGCCGCGGCATCCGGGAGCGCGGCTGACGGAGCTGCTGTGCCGCGCCGATGTCGCCGTGATCGATGTGGCGGACAACGGCAAAAGAGTCTGCCGCGAGGTGACGGAGCAGCTGCGCGGGATCCGCGTGGTGCAGGTGGGCGGAGCGATTGAGGAAAGCCTGGCGCAAACCTGCCTGCGCCGGCGCGCTCCGCATCAGGACCCGATGGCGGAGCTGCTGGAAGCGGTGCGGGTGCACGCGCGGCGGAAGCGTGGTCCGAAGAAGGGCTGGCGCGCGGGCGCGATGCCGCGGCGCGCAGCGCGGAGCTGGTCGACGGTGACAGCGATGCGTGAATGGATGGCGGCATGAGGCCAGCGGCGGGGGTGGAGTGCAGCCTGTGCCGGCGCGAGAAGGGGCATCGCTGCCAGGCGCAGATCTATGTCGAGGCGGAGAGCGCGGAGACGGGGGAACCGGGGACGGTGGCGCTGTGTATGCCGTGCGCGAATGACGAGCCGTGCACGGTGGATCGCGTGGGCGCGCCGCCGAAGCCGGAAGACGAGATTCCCATGTTCGAAGCAGTCGAGGATCATGTGCCGGTGATGCCGGTGATTCATCGCACCGCCGAGGAGCTGGGATTGCCGGACGTGCTGCCGCCGGATCCGGTGGTGGCGCGCGAGGAGGAGCTGGCGAAGCGCAAGCGGGCGGCGCAGCTGCACGCGGTGGTGGAAGCGCGAGCGAAGATTGCGGCGAAGCTGCCGCAGGTGAAGATCATCGGCGGCGAGCGGGTGAAGATGACGCCGGGGGTGGTGATGGGGCCAGAGATGTTGAATCCAGAAAAGAGGGACGCAATGCCGAAAGGATACGAGAAGGTCGAACGGAATATGCAAATTGTGGAGGCGGCGCGCGAAGGGATAATGGTCCCTGAAATCGCCAGGCGTTTCGACACGGCCAAGAGTGCGGTGTATGCGGTGCTGAAGCGGCACGGTGTGAAGGCGGCGGCGGTGCGTGGCAATGGGAAGGGCGAACGGAACGAACTGATGGTGGAGGCCGCGCGCAACGGGCGTACGGTGCCGGAGATCGCGACGCGGTTCCAGATCGCGCAGGCGACGGTGTGGGGAGTTCTGAAAGCGCGGAACGTGACGCCGGTGGCCGCGCCGCGCGGACGCAGAGGGCCGGGTGTGCTCGTGAAAACCGATGCTCCGCCGAAGAAGGATGGCCGCGAGAGGGTGCGCAGCACAGCGCTGGCGCTCAAGCCGGGGCAGCGCGGGATCGAGATTGGCGGCGCGGCGCAGGCCGCGGTCGATGCTCTGCTGCCGGAAGAGGTGACGTTCACGGTGCGGATGCCGGTGAAGGAAGCGCGGCGGCGTCTGGAGCAGCTCACGCCGGCGCAGATGGGCGTCGCGCTGCGCGCGGTGCTGCAGGCGGGGATGGAATAACGGCAGCGGGTAGCGTGTAGCGGATAGCGTGTAGCGAAAGGGGCTCATGGCACGACGGGCGAAAAGTGAAGCGGACCGCGTGGTGGACGCAGAGGTGGGAGCAGCGGTCGAAAGGGTCAGGAAGCAGCGGCGCATCACGCAGGCGCAGCTCGCCGCGCAACTCGGCGTTTCGACGGCCTGCGTGTATGACATCGAGATCGGGGAGACATCCTGCACGGCTGCGCGATTGAAGGATATTGCGCGGGCGCTGAGCGTGCCGGTGCAGCATTTGATACAAAGCCCAGGTAATACACAGGACTTTCAAAATAGCTCTTGCAGCGCCGTGAAACCCTGATAGGTTTGCGGAGGAATCACAAAACAACTTTGCCGGAGCGATCCGGACAGCTTGGGTTCTGTAACCCAGTACGGCCAGAGATACGGCTGACGTGTCTCTGGCCGTTTTCCGTGGAGACTCGACGATGCGTGTATGGCGCAATCCCGCAATCAGCGAAACGCTGCTGCTCTTCAAACCCAACGCAACGCTGGGCTGGAGCGTGTCGCGGCGCATTGCGAAGGCGGAGGGCGAACGCGGCGTCGAGCGCGGAAGTTTTCGCAGGGTTTATGACGCCATCACGAATGGCCTGCTGGGCTATCAGATGATCGGAACGGCGGAGCAGCGCGGCGATCAGGACATTTCTTCGCAGCCGTCGAGCGCGTCGATTTCGATGCGGGAGGTGCTGGCGAACGCCGGGCTGATGGGCGCTTCGCGCACGCAGGGGCGCGCGGAAGACGAGCGTGCGCGGCGGGATGAGCGCACCGGCCGGCTGCTGCCGATGGAAGACTTCATCGAGCGCGCGGCGGCGAAGGTGCGGGTGTATCCGCATGTGGGCGCGGCGCAGGGCGACATTTTGAGGGCATGGCCGCGGTGAGAACGAGCATTGGGGTCGGCGGCGGAACGGTGGCCATCGATTTCAATGTTGTCGCTTCCAAAGCGCCGCAGGCGAGCGAAGTGGTGGAACCGGCGACGTGCGTGTTGTGCGTGGGGCGGTTTTACCGGGTGCGGCCGGAGCTGGCGCCGCTGGGCGACAGGGTTTGTCAGAGGTGCATGCGGAAAATTGAACTGCGCGCGCAAGCGTGTGGAGGGACTCGCCAGTGAAGAATCGCCGCGTTCGCCGGTGGTGTGGATTTGGGCTGCAGCTGGTTGCGCTGCTCTTTTGCATTTCAATGGCGGGCTTTTCCGCGGCGCAGCAGGGCGATACGACGCGGATCGCGGTGCTGGAGACGCGCACCGATCAGGTGAATGCGCACCTGCAGAATACCGATCTGATCGAGGACAAGCTGATCGCGCGGCTGGATGAGCAGCAGCACGCGATCGAGGTCAACGCCAATGCCATCGCGGCGATTCAGAACGATTCGCAATGGGAACGGCGGATCGGGTGGGCCATCATCTCGCTGCTGACGGGCGGGTCGATGCTGTCGAACTGGCGCAGGCGGACGCTGGAAGCGGTCGAGGCGGAAGCGAAGTGATTCCGAAAGACGATCTGGCGCGGGCTTGCCGGGCGTACGGCAAGATGCTGATCCTGCCGGAACACAGCGAGCTGGACGGCGCGACGGTGCTGTGGGCGCTGAGCGGCTGCGAATCCAGCTTTGGCGCGAACTGCGCGCAGCGCGAGGAGCCGTACTACCAGCATCTGGCGGAGAGCGGAACGAATGCGCAGCTGACGGCGCTGATGGTGAAGTTCGGCAGCGCGGCCTGGTCGAGCTTTGGGCCGTGGCAGGAGCTGCTGGTCAACTGCGGGCCGACGATGCGGCCGGAAGATTTCACGAACGTGAACCGCGCGGCGATGGAAGTGGTGCTCTTCATCAATCGCGTGATTCTGGCGCGGGAGCAGGCGACGACGCTCGAAGAGATTGCCGAGGCCTACAACAGCGGCAAGTGGGCGTGGCTGACGGTGCCTCCGGGCGTGGAGCGGTATGCGGCGGACTGCCGCAGGTATTACGACACGGTGCCGTTGCCGGCGCCGGTGGTGTAAGGGGAGGAAAGCATGTACGCATTTCTGTTGCAGCATCAGTTCGTCGCAGGCATTGCGGCGTTGTGGCTCGTATCGGCGGCGGTGGGAGCGTTGTCTACGCCGACGGCGCAGTCGAGCGTCTTCTACACATGGTTCTTCAAGTTCGCCAAAACGATTACCGGCGATCTGGGATCGACGTTCGGTAAATATCTGCCGGGCGGCGGAACGGCTGCTCTGGTTGCCGTGTTGTGCATGACGCTGATTTTCGCTCCGGTGATCGGCTGCACGCAGGCGCAGAAGGTCGACGTAGCGCAGGAGATCGTGAACTGGACGCCGGCGTTGCAGAGCGCCATCGATACGGCGGGTTCTGTGGTGGACGTGCTGGATCCGGTGACGGCGCCGATCGTGAATACGGTGGTGGGCGCGGTGAATGCGCTGGCTCCGCAATTTGAGACGGCGGCGAAGGCGTATCTCGCGAATCCGACGCAGACGACGCTGCAGGTGCTGCAGGCGCTGGTGGTGCAGATTCAGAACAGCGTCAACAATTCGCTGGCGTTGCTGGATGCGGCGAAGGTGACGAATGCCGGCAGCCAGGCGAAAGCGAAGTCCGCGATCAACGGTATTGCGACGGTGGCGAACGCGCTGCTGGCGCTGATTGAAAGCGCGAGCACGAAAGCGCAGATCGCCGCCATGAGTCGGAACGTGACAGTGCATCTGGCGCAGGTGCGCGGCCTGCTCGATGAGCAGCAGCTGCAGGTTGCTGCGCTGCGCGTCGCTGCCGATACGCGGACAGAGCCGGTGAGCGTCGATCGCTACTTCGCGATGCAGGCGCGGCTGGGGTTCTGATGGCGAACCCGGTGTTGACGGTTGCGCTGACCGCTGAGCAATGGACCGCGGCGCAGGCTGCGGTCCAGCAGCAATGCGGCGTGACGCTGGCAGGCAATGCAGGCGACGCGGAGAAGGACGGCGTTGTGATGCGCTACGCCTGGGACGGCAGCACGCTGACGGTGACAGTGGTGTCGCGCAAGTTCTACGATCCGTCCGTTGACGCGATTGACGCGCAGGTGATGGCGGCGTTGCAGACGATCACGGCGCATCCGGCGAACGGGTAGCGATGCCATTCAGGCCGTGCGCGCGGCCGGGATGCGGGAATCTGGTCGCGCGTGGGTATTGCGACAGGTGCAGGCCATCGAGTCCGAAGGCGCTGGCGGAGCAGGCGCGGGGCAGTGCGCATCGGCGTGGGTATACGCGAGCATGGTCGAGATTCAGCGCGGCGTGGAAGCGCAGGCCGGAGAATGCGTTCTGCGTGGGGTATCCCAAAGGCGTGCATGGGATCCGGTTGGTGCTGACAGACGTACCGGATCACATCGTGCCGGTAAGTCAGGCTCCGGAGAGGATGTATGACGAGACGAATCTACAGCCGCTCTGTCAGGACTGTAACAAGCGGAAAGCAATAGAGTTAGAGGGTGGCTTCGGCGTGAGGGGGTAGGGGGTCGAAATCTCTCGCGACCCCGGCATCGCAGACCGCCATCCAGTCTTAGTTTTACGTCCACAAAATGCAACATTTCGGCCTAATGCCATCAGAACTCGACGTTTAGCCGATGGCCGCTGTGGAGCGGCGCAGATTCCGCCGCA
>Ga0265338_10003945_pt1 | contig 20449 bp, 18 predicted proteins | sample 42126metaG_FD_193579 | JGI IMG/M metagenome (GOLD analysis project Ga0265338, IMG submission 193579) | Rhizosphere microbial communities from Carex aquatilis grown in University of Washington, Seatle, WA, United States - 4-21-26 metaG | ecosystem: Host-associated > Plants > Roots > Rhizosphere...
ACTTGCGCATGCGTCGCAACAGCTCGTCTACCACCAGGGCGAGCAGTGCCAGGGCCAGGACGCCCACGAGCAGGGGATGATGCTGGATGAATTCGAGGAGGCGCGACATGGTCTGTATATGGGGCCGGGAGGCGTCTTGAAAAGGCTGCGTAGTATATCAGTTGGGCCGCCAGGCCCCTTGGCGGGCGGGAGCCGGAGGCTAGGCGGTGGGGGTCACCAATTCACGGCATGGGCTCGTACCGGCTGGGCGAAGCCCTTGAGGTCGAGCGCCCCCAGGTCCGTGAAGCTCACGCCTTTGCCCAGACATAGCTCAGCCACCACGTTGGACACCACGATCTGCGTCGGCTCGGCATGGGCGCAGAGTCGCGCCGAGAGCTGCACGGTGCTCCCGAATAGGTCGTTGTGATGCTCCACCGGCTCACCGGCGGCCACGCCGACCCGCACTTGCAGCGGGTGCCCGGCGTTCGAGGCCGCGTGGGCCTGCAGGGCCTTCTGCACCTGCGTACCGCAGCGGATCGCCGCCGCCGCCGAGATGAATGCCGCCATGATGCCGTCACCCGTGTGCTTCACCTCGCGCCCGCCGTGGGCGGCGATCGCCTCGCGCACGATGCGGTCGTGCAGGTGCACCAGCTGCATGGCCTGCTCGTCGCCCAGCTTCTGGGTCATGTCGGTGGAGCCCACGATGTCCGTGAACAGTACGCTGCGGATGCCGGGGTCGCCCTCGTTGCGCGGGCCGGGCAGCAGCGCGGCGCCGGCGGCGTTGGTCTCCGCCTCGCCCATGAATGCCTCGGCGATGTCCGGCGTCACCTCGATGAGGCGCTGCGCCATCGCGCCATGCGCCTCGCGGTGCACCTGCATCGCCGCGTCCGCGTTCGGCGCACTGCACAGGCAGTAGACCTTGCCTGTGCTCTCGTTGAGCCAGTACTTGTGGTATTCGACGCCGAACTGGCCCTGCACCTTCACATCGGCGGCATGGGCCTTGGCCAGGTCCTCGCGGGTGACCCCGGGTATCTCGTGGATATCCATGTACATAGGCATTTTCGGATCCCCATCATCCGCTGAGCCGGCCTAGACTATGCCACAACGCCGGGGCGGCAGCCGCGCCGGGGCCTGGCGCGGCTGCCGGCTGATAGAATTCCCCCATCCTCTTGATACCAGCCAGGTCCGCGACGCCCTTGCTCCCCGTCCCGCATAGAAGCATCCCGCGCTTGGCCCTGTTGCTGGGCCTGTTGTTGGTGGCGTCGGCCCAGGCGGCCGACGATAGCGCCGCCAAGCAGCAGCAGCTGGACAAGCTCAAGGCCAAGCTCACGCAAGTGCAGCAGGCCCAGGACGCGGCGCTGCAGAAGCGCGATGCGGTGCAGGTGCAGCTGCGCGGCAGCGAGCGCGCCATCGCCGAGGCCAGCCACGACTACCAGGAACTGGACCGGCAGGTGGGTGCTGCCGAGGGCCAGCTTAGCGAGCTGCAGCGGCAGAAGGCCGCGCGCCAGGCCGTGCTGGACCAGCAGAAGAGCGCGCTGGCGCAGCAGATGCAGGCTGCCTATCGCGAGGGCCGGGATTCGCAGTTGCGCCTGCTGCTGGATGCGCAGGATCCGGAGACCGTGGGCCGCCTGCTGGCCGACTACGACTACCTGAATCAGGCGCGCGCGCAGCGCATCACCGCGGTGCACCAGGAACTAACGGCCCTGGATGAAGTGGATGCACATATCCAGCTGCAGCTCGCCAACCTGAAGAAACTGCGCGACAGCCGCGCCGCCTCCCTCGCGGAGCTGCAAGCCCATGGCAAGTCGCGCCGGCAGTTGCTGGCGAACCTGGATGCCGGCATCAAGGATCGCAAGGTCCAGATGGTTCGGCTCAACAAGGATCAGCAGGCCATGCAGTCCCTGGTGGACAGCCTGCGCCAGGCCATGCAGGACGTGCCGCCGGAACTCCAGCAGGGCAAGCGCTTCTCGGCGCTGAAGGGTCGTCTCTTGTGGCCCGTGGGCGGCAAGATGCTGAACTACTACGGACAGTCCCGTGCCGGCGGCCACCTGCACTGGGAAGGGGATCTCATCGCCGCGCCCACCGGCACGCCGGTGCGCGCCATCGCCCAGGGTCGCGTGGTGTACGCCGATTGGATGCCGCACTTCGGCCTGCTGGTGATCGTGGATCACGGCGAGGGTTATCTCAGCATCTATGCCCACAACCAGAACGTCAGCCACCAGGTGGGCGATTATGTGAAGGCCGGCGAGGCCATCGCCTCCCTCGGCGACAGCGGCGGCCAGGACCAGCCGGCCTTATATTTCGAACTGCGACACGGCAACGACACCCTCGATCCGCGCCGCTGGTGCCGCGGCCGCCTGCCGGGCGGCTGAACGCAGGGTATAGAATCTTCCCCGTCCCTCCACGCCGAACTCCAGAGTCCCTCATGAACATCCGCATCCTGCTTAGCGTCGCCCTCGTCCTCACCGCCACCGGCGCGCTCGCCGCGCCCGCACCCACCAAGGCACCTGCCGCATCGACCGCGACAGCCTTGCCCTGGGATGAGGTGCGCCAGCTCGCCGACGTGATGCAGCTGGTGAAGGAGCAGTACGTGGTGCCGGTGGACGACGCCACGCTGCTGCGCGGCGCCATCAAGGGCATGCTCGGCAACCTGGATCCGCACTCGGACTTCCTGGACAAGAGCGAGTACAGCGACATGGAGGACTTCACCTCCGGCCAGTACAACGGCATCGGCATCGACGTGGGCCTGGATGACGACGGCAACGTCATCGTGGTGGCGCCCATCGACGGCTCGCCGGCGGCCAAGGCTGGCATCCAGGCGGGGGATGCCGTACTCGCCGTGGACGGCACTTCCACCGAAGGTCTCAGCCTCGACCAGGCCAGCGAACTCCTGCGCGGCAAGCTCGGCAGCAAGGTGACGCTGGAGCTGCAAGCTGTCGACCAGGATCAGCCCTACACCGTGAAGCTCGTCCGCCAGGAGGTGAAGATCGCCTCGGCCCACGGCGAACTCTTGCAGAAGGGTTATGGCTACTTGCGTATCGCCGACTTCGGCGACGACACCGCGGGTGCGGTGGCCAGCAGCATGAAGGAACTCGTGAAGAAGAACGGCGGCCCATTGCAGGGCCTGGTGATGGACCTGCGCAATAATCCTGGTGGCCTGCTGGACTCGGCGGTGACTGTGGCCGACGACTTCCTGGACAGCGGCGTCATCGTCACCGCCAAGGGCCGTGCCGCCGATGCCAGCCTCTCCCGCAGCGCCACGCCCGGCGACATGCTGGACGGCGCGCCGCTGGTGGTGCTGGTGGATGCGGGTACCGCCTCCGCGGCGGAGATCGTGGCCGGCGCCCTGAAGGACGATCACCGTGCGCTCATCGTGGGTGAGCAGACCTTCGGCAAGGGCTCGGTGCAGACCGTGATCCCGCTTCCCCAAGGCGATGCCATCAAGCTCACCACCGCGCTCTACTACACCCCGTCGGGCCGCTCCATCCAGGCGGAAGGCATCGAGCCCGACGTGGAAGTGGATGCGCTGCAGTTGGCCGACCAGCCCAACGATGACCGTGCCGGACCCGAGAAGGAATCCAGCCTGCGCAGCCATCTCGCCAATCCCACCACGGCCATGGTGCCGGCCACCGGCAACGCCGCCATCCGCGCTGAGGATGCGCTGGCCGCCAAGGACTTCCAGCTCTATCAGGCGCTCAATCTCCTCAAGGGTCTCGCGGTGGTGGATCACGCCAGCGCCAACCACAAGAGATGAAGTCCGCCCTGGCCCTGTTGTTGCTGGCGGCGCCGCTCGGTAGCGGCACGGCAGCCGACACCGCCCCGGTCCCTGAGCCGATCCACGGTCCGGTGATCGCTGTGATCATCGATGATCTCGGCAACAGCCTGGAAGAGGGCAGACAGGTGGTGGCGTTGCCGGGACCGGTGGCCTGCTCCATCCTGCCCCACACCGAGCACGGGCCGCGCATCGCCGACCTCGCCCACGCCGCATCCAAGGAAGTGCTGTTGCACCTGCCCATGGAATCGGTGGGTGAGAAACCGCTGGGCGACGGTGGCATCACGCTGGAGATGACCGAGAGCGAGATCCGCGGCACCGTGGCGGACGACCTGGCGTCCATCCCGCATCTCGACGGCATGAACAACCACGAAGGCAGCCTCATCACCCAGCATCCGGGTGACATGGCCTGGATCATGCAGGCGCTGCGCGCCGCAGGACCGTATTACTACATCGACAGCTATACCTCAGCCGACAGCGTAGCGTATCAGGTCGCCCGCGAGCAGGGCGTGCAGACGGCGCGACGTAACGTATTCCTCGACGATGTGAACACGGAAGCTTCGGTGCGGGAGCAATGGAACCGGCTGCTCAAGATCGCGAAGCGAAATGGTTTCGCCATCGCCATCGGGCATCCCAGGTCCGCGACGTTCGCAGTGCTGGAATCGGAGTTGCCGGGTTTGGCAACTCAAGGGATATCCCTGGTCTCGCCGTCCAAGATCGTGGAGTTACAGGAGAAGCATCCCTTGCCGGATGCCGTGACTCTCGCAGCCCCTTCCGTGGTCACTGCGGTCAGGAACTGACCACCACCCGATTCCGGCCCTTCTGTTTCGCTTCGTACAGCGCCCGGTCCGCGGCGTTGATGAGCGCACCCATGTTGGGCGTGGCGCGGTTGAGGGTGGCGACGCCGATGCTGACGCTGACCTTCAGGGGCCCCTGGGGCGAGTTGATGGTGAGTTCTTCCACGTTGTGGCGCAGCCGTTCCGCCGCTTCCTGGGCTACTTCCGCCGAGGTCTCGGGCAGGAAGGCGATGAATTCCTCGCCGCCGTAGCGGCCGATCACGTCCTGCTGACGCAGGCTGCTGCGGCAGGTGTCGGCCAGGAGACGCAGCACCCGGTCGCCGGTCTCGTGGCCGTAGCTGTCGTTCACGCGCTTGAAGTGGTCCACGTCCAGCATCAGCACCGAGAGCGCGCGCTGGTAGCGACGACTGCGCTCGAACTCACCCTCGGCTCGTTGCAGGAAGCTCCTGCGGATGTGCAGGCGCGTTAGGCTGTCGGTGGTGGCGAGCTTCTCCAGGTCCTTCACCAGCAGCGCGCGGTCCAGTGCCACGCTCACTTGCTTGGCCATGGCGGCGGCGATGTCCAGGCCCTGGGTCTCGATGGTCTTGGATTCGCGGCCCACCAGCAGCAACCGGAACGGGCTGTTGCCGGAGATGAGTGGTACCGCCATGTAATGGCGCGGCGTCTGGCCCGGGGGTTCCAGCGTGGCAGCTTCCTCTTGCGTGAGCATGCGTGGCGCCGTGCCGCGCCGCAGCAGGCCGGCTACCGCGGCATGGGAGTTGGGCCAGCGCTCGTGGTAGAGCTGCTCCAGCGCGCCACCGCCGCGGGTGCCGATGAGCGCCAGTCCGGTGTCGCGCTCGGTGTAGAAGAGCGCGCGGTCATAGGCGATGAACTGCATGAGGCTGTCCAGCAGGCAGGCCACGATGGCGTGCTCGTCTTCCAGCGCGGTGACGGACTGGATCAGCTGGTGCAGGGCTTCGGCCCAGCGGCGCCGGTTGCGCTCCTCGGTGTAGGCCTGGCGGCGTTTCAGGGAGCGGGCGAACAGCGCAAAGCTGCCGCCACCCACCAACAATAGCGCCAGCGCGTAGCCGAGATAAGCCCACCAGCTGCGCCAGGGCGGCGGCAATACCTGGAGGGTGAGGATGGCTTCATCCTTGGACCAATGCAGGCCGTCACGCGAACCCTTGAGGTGCAGCACGTAGCGGCCCGGATCCAGGTTGGTATAGGTGATGGCGCGCTCGCCGTTGGTCACGCGCCAATCTTCGTCGAAACCTTCCAGCAGGTAGCGGAAACGATTATGCGAAGGTTCGGCGTAGTCGAAGGCGGCGAACTCGAAACCCAGCACGTTGTCGCGGTAGCGCACCTGCGGCTCCACGCCGGGGCCCAGGCCCACGGGCCTGCCCAATACCGTGAAGCCGGTGATGGTGGCGGTGGGTGCGGCGGCGTCGCGGCGCAGCGCCGCTGGATAGAAGCTGTCCAGGCCGTTGGAGCCGCCGAAGAACAGTTCGCCGTCGGCGGCGGCGAAGGCCGCGCCGTCGTTGAAATCGCCGCGCTGCAGGCCGTCCGGCTCCGCATAGTCACGCAGCACCTCGCCCTTTGGAGAGAGATGGCTGATGCCCTTGTTGGTGGAGAGCCAGAGGTCCCCGTGTCGGTCTTGCAGCATCCCGGCGATGTTGAGGTCGGGCAGGCCTTCGGCCAGGCCGAAGTGGCGCACCCAGGCATCACGCGGATCCAGCACGTCCAGGCCTTCATCGGTGCCGATCCACACCTGGCTGTCCCCGCTCCCCTGGCAGCTGAGGATGGAGTTGCTGGATAGGCTGTGACGTTCATCTTTGCCTTCGTCGTACACACGGAACTCGTCGTGTACGCCGTCGAAGCGGCCTAAGCCCTGTAGCGTACCGACCCACACGTCGCCATCCTTGCTCTGGCACAGGGCATTCACCTGGGGATTGGGCAGCGCATCATCGCGTTTAGGGTCAGTCATGAAACGCCGCGCCACCGCGCCGGCAGCGGGATCGAACTGCAAGAGGCCGGACTCGGTGCCCACCCACAGGCGCCGCGCGCTGTCCTCGAAGATATAGGTGACGCTGCTTTGGTAAGGGTCGTCATGGGCGTCCACCAGCCGGTAAAAATGGAAGCTGTCGCTACTCGGCTGATAGAGCGAGAGGCCATAGTCGGTGCCCACCCACAGGCGCCCCTCGCGGTCGTCGTACACGGCGTTCACCGCCAGGTCATCCTGTGCATAGCTGGGCCGGCCCGGCAGGATGTATTGGCGGTAGTGGCGGCGCGGTGCGTCGAGGCGCGTGAGGCCGCGGATGGTGCCGACCCACAGCGTGCCGTCCACCTGCTTGGCCATGGAGGTGACCATGTTGTCGGCCAGGCCATCGGCACTGCCCGGATGCGCGTGGTAGTAGCCGAACACGCGGGTGCGCGGGTTATAGAGGTCGATGCCGCTGTAATAGGTGCCGATCCAGAACAGGCCGGTGTGATCCCGGTACATCAGGCGAGGACCATCGTCCTTCAGGCTGCCTGGGTCGGTGGCATCGTGCCGGTAGTCGGTGAAACAACCGCTCTCGGGATCCAGTCGTTCCAGGCCGGCGTGCAGCACGGCGATCCATAAGTCACCTTCGTCGTCTTGCACCAGACCGCGGGCATGGTCGCTCTGCAGCGCGCAGTCCTTGCCGGGTTGCGCGGTATAGAAGGCGTCCAGGCCGCCGCTCTTGCCCACCACGCCGATACCGTGCTCGCTGCCGATCCACAGGCGGCCGTCGCGGTCGGTATAGAAGAGGTTGATGGGCACGTCGCCCAGCACCGGCATGGCCTGGGCTGCCGCCGCCCCGCCGCGGGGCACGAAGCGTGTGAGCTTGTCCTGCTTCTCGTCGTAGTAGAACACGCCGTGATCGGCACCTACCCAGATGCGTCCATCCGGCGCCTCATGCAGCGAGAGGATGCGTTCGCCGTTGGGCAGCGTGGAACCGGTGTGATAGTGGCGGAAGTCCTCCGCCGGCGCATCCAGCCGGTCGAGTCCCTTGTCGGTGCCGACCCACAGGCGCCCCTGCTTGTCGAAGAGCAGCGCGAACACGCCGTCGTCCACGAGGCTGCCGGCCTTCTCCCCGTCGTGCATGCGGTGCGCGAAGCTGCTGCCATTGGGATCGAACACGTCCAAGCCTGCCGACTGGGTGCCGATCCACAGCTTCCCGTCCGGCGCGAAGGCCAGGGCGGTGATTATGTTCTGCGCCAGCGACGCGGAGTCGCGGGGATCATGCAGCCAAGTGACGAAGCGGTAGCCGTCGTAACGCTGCAGGCCGTTATCGGTGCCGATCCACATGTAGCCGGTGGCGTCCTGCAGCAGCGCATGCACGTCGCTGTTGGCGAGGCCGTCCTCTGTGGCGATGTGGCGGAAATGAGGAGTGGAACCGGTTGGGAAGGGACCGGCGCGGTCCGCGGCCTGGGCCGTGAGACACAGCGCCATCCCGGCCGCTGCAAGTGCCGGGAGAGATCGGAAGCGCTGCGTGCTCGACATGGGAGCGTGTCCGGGTGGAATCGGGTGCCGGGTTCCCCATAGGTCCCGGTCTCATTTGACAGATTGTTCCCCGATTTCCCGGAGCCGTCTAGACCACTAAGCTGTGAGGAAGCCCCATAGCAGCAGCAGGCCGCCAGCCAGCGCCAGGGCCACTCCCAACCAGCTCGGCTCGTACACCGCCAGCAATACCAGACCGCCCAGGAGCAACGCTGCGCCAGCCGCCGCGCGATAGCGGTTACGCGTGGCCTGCCGGGTCGCGGCCTCAAGCAATCCGGCTTCCGCGAACCGGGTCTCCGCCGGATCCTCCTCCACCAGACGGCGCAGCAGCGCGTTGAGCCGGCCCGGGGATTCCAGCAGGAACTCCCGCAGTACCGGCAGTCCGGTCCGGAGGCGCTTCAGGGTGGCCTGGGGGCTGTAGCGCTCCCGGGTCCAGTCTTCCAGGAAGGGTTTGGCGGTCTGCCACAGGTCGAGCTCAGGGTAGAGGTCGCGCCCCAGGCCCTCGATGTTGAACAGGGTTTTCTGCAGCAGCACCAGCTGCGGCTGCACTTCCATGTTGAAGCGCCGCGCGGTCTGGAACAGCCGCAGCAGCACCTGGGCGAATGAGATGTCCTTCAGCGGCTTGTTGAAGATGGGTTCGCAGACGCTGCGGATGGCCATCTCGAACTCGTCGGCGCGGGTGCCGGCCGGCACCCAGCCAGATTCCACATGCAGTTCTGCCACGCGCTGGTAGTCGCGCTTGAAGAAGGCCAGGAAGTTCTCGGCCAGGTAATGCTGGTCGCGCACGCTGAGGGTGCCGATGATGCCGAAGTCCACCGCCATGTAGAGCGGATGCTTGGGATCGTCGATGCCCACGAAGATGTTGCCCGGGTGCATGTCGGCGTGGAAGAAGTTGTGCTTGAACACCTGGGTGAAGAAGATCTGCACGCCGTTCTCAGCCAGGCGCTTCATGTCGGTGCCGCGTGCGCGCAAGGTCGAGAGGTCGCTCACCGGCACGCCGCGGATGCGCTCCATCACCATCACATCGCGGCGCGTCAGGTCCCAGTGCACTTCCGGCACGTACAGCAGCTCGGAGCCCTGGAAGTTGCGCTTGAGCTGGGCGGCGTTGGCGGCTTCCCGCACCAGGTCCAGTTCGTCCAGCACGGTCTTCTCGTATTCCGCGACCACTTCCAGCGGACGCAGGCGCCGGCCATCGCTCGAGTAGGCCTCGGCCAGGCCGGCGATGAGATAGAGCACGTCCAGGTCCGCGCGGATACGCTGTTCCACGCCGGGGCGCAGCACCTTGACCACCACCTCGCGGCCGTCCTTGAGCTTCGCCGCATGTACTTGGGCGATGGAGGCGGAGGCCAGCGGCTTCTCATCGAACTCAGCGAAGAGTTCGGTGACCGGCTGCCCCAAGGACTTCTCCACCATGGCGCGGGCCTGGGCGCCCGGGAAGGGGGGCACCCGGTCCTGCAGCTTGGCCAGTTCCTCGGAGATGTCCGGCGGCAAGAGGTCGCGGCGCGTGGACAGCACCTGGCCGAACTTCACGAAGATGGGGCCCAGTTCCTCCAGCGAGAGGCGGATGCGCTCGCCGCGGCCGATGCTTCGGTCGCGCGTCCAATAGAAGGGGTTGAAGTAGACGATGAAGCGCACCGGGCGGAACAGATGCGTGGCCAAGACGATCTCGCCCAGGCCATGGCGCATCAGCACCCAGTTCACGCGCCACAGGCGCACCCCCTGGCGGAAAGTGATCATGGCCGCCTCAGGCGCGTCTCGGCGCGCTTGAGCCTGGCGTTGAAGCGTTCCGCATCGTCCCGCAGCCGGTCCACGCCGGAGAGGAAGCCCTGCACCTCGTGGCGCGGCGGCAGGTCGCGGGATTCATAGTGCAGGTAATCGGCGAGATCCTGTCCCAGGCGCGTACCTGAGTCGCGGCTCCAGCGCACAACACCACGGATCAGGTTGGCAATTGGCCGCGCCGCCACGTCGCCGACGCGTTGTGCCAGCAGCTCTTCCCAATCGAGATCCGCGTGCTTGAGCAGGCGCGAGAACACCTGTGCCGTCTCCGCCTCGCCGTTCATCTGCATGCCCTTCGGCACCGCTTCCGGGTCGCGCTTGAGTGCCGTGGCTACCAATGAAGCGGCCGGCACCCGTACCGTGACCTGAGCCTCGCCGTGGTAATCGGACGCCACCGTCACTTTGCCGTCTTCGGGCAGGAAGTACAGCGTCAGCGGCAGGCCGATGAGTTCCAGGCGGATCACTTTGCCTTGGAGCTTGGCGATGTCGGCGCGCGCCGCGCTGGAGCCCTTGAGCGAAGCCGAGAGTGCGCTCTCGATGCCCGCGGCGATCAGGCTGGCGAAAGGCAGCGCGCTCACAGCTTGTAGCCCCGGTGCAGGGCCACGATGCCGCCCGAGAGGTTGAAGTAGTCGCAGCGGGCGAAGCCCGCGCTCTGCATCATGCCCTTCAGCGTCTCCTGATCGGGATGCATGCGGATGGATTCGGCGAGATAGCGGTAACTGGCTTCATCTTTGGCGACGACCTTCCCGAGCAGCGGCAGTATGCGGAAGGAATAGTTGTCGTAGAGGGGCTTCAGGCCCGGCGCCGTAGGATGGGAGAACTCCAGCACCAGCAGGCGTCCGCCCGGCTTCAGCACCTTGAACATGCTCTCCAGGGCCTTCTGCTTGCGGGTCACGTTGCGCAGGCCGAAGCCGATGGTCACGCAATGGAAGCTCGAAGGCTCGAAGGGCAGTTCCTCCGCATCCGCGATGGCATATTCCACGTTGCAGGAGGCGCCGGCGTCCACCAGTTTGGCGCGGCCATGGGCCAGCATCGCCGGGTTGATGTCGGTGAGGAACACCTTGCCGTCCTCACCCACCTGCTTCGCCATGCCCAGCGCCAGGTCGCCGCTGCCGCCTGCCACATCCAGCGCCCATTGACCGGGCTTCAAGCCGGTCTGGCCCAGCGCGAAGCGTTTCCACAGGCGGTGCACGCCGAACGACATCAGGTCGTTCATGAGATCGTAGTTGTCCGCCACGGACTCGAACACCTGGCGCACGCGCCCGGCCTTCTCGTCGATGCCGACGCGCTGGTAGCCGAAGTCGGTGCTGTTCGGGTCGGCGGGCTTTTGCATATAAAAAGATGGGGTCCTGGACGGACCCCATTCTATCAGCAGGGATGCCTAGCGCCCCCTCGGGGTCACTGGGGCGTGAGCGTCAAGTCGATGGCATCGGGGTCCAGGTCGTACATGGCGCCGTGGAAGGGGTCCACCGCGAAGTAGCCGATGGGGCCGGCCGGGAATATGTTGCCGAACTTGTACCAGCCGTTGGCATGGTGGGTGATGTGGATCTCCTGGGGCGCGAAGCCCTCCTTGGAGAGGGTCACCGTATAGGTCTTGCCGCCGAAGAAATGGCCGCTGCTCTTGTTCAGGGTCATGACGGTGGGGGTCTTCCCCCGGAACACGATCTGACCGTCGTCGTCATCCACCACTTTCAGGTCCGCTTCGGGTGGTTGGCTGGAGACCGTGATGGACTGGCTGTCGTGTCCGACGAGGGTGGCGCAGCCGCTTGTGAACAGCGATATGAGGCAGGCAAGAGCGGTCATCGATCTGAGCATGTGGATCCCTCCCTCAGTTCCAGCGTTTAAAGATCAGTGCGGTGTTGATGCCGCCAAATGCAAAATTATTGCTGATGATATGCTCGGTCTGGAGCTTACGCCCCTCACCCGTGATGTAGTCGAGCTTGGCGCAGGCAGGATCCACCTCATCCAGGTTAAGGGTAGGGGCGAACCAGTCCTCGCGCATCATCTCGATGCTGAGCCAGGCTTCCAGGGAGCCGCAGGCGCCCAGGGTGTGGCCGAAGTGCCCCTTGAGGGAACTGATGGGGATACTGTCGCCGAACACCTTCTGGGTGGCGATGGATTCCGCCACGTCGCCGCGGTCGGTGGCGGTGCCGTGGGCATTCACGTAACCGATCGTGGAAGCCGGCAGGCCCGCGTCTTCCAGCGCCAGTTCCATGACCCGCGCCATGGTCTCCATCTGGGGCTGGGTGATGTGCGCGCCGTCGCTGTTGGTGCCGAAGCCCATCACCTCGGCGTAGATACGCGCACCGCGTGCTTTCGCATGCTCCAGGTCTTCGAGGATCACCGTGGCCGCACCTTCGCCGATCACCAGGCCGTCGCGCTTCTTGTCGAAGGGCCGCGGTGCGGTGGTGGGCGCATCGTTGCGGCGGCTGGCGGCGAACAGGGTGTCGAATACCGCGGTGGGACCCATGCTGAGCTCTTCGGCGCCGCCGGCGATCATGACCGTCTGCTGCCCGTGCTTGATGGTCTCGTAGGCGAAGCCGATGCCCTGACTGCCCGAGGTGCAGGCACTCGTCGACGGGATCACCCGGCCAGTGATGCCGAAGAACAGACCGATGTTCACCGCACCGGTGTGGCTCATCATCTGCACGTAGGTGTTGGAGGTGAGCCCGCGCAGGCTCTTGTGCTCACCCATGCGGCCGAAGGCCATGGTGGCCTCGGCACCGCCGGCACAGGCGCCGTAGGCGATGCCGGTCATGCCGGATTTGAGGATGGGATCACCGATGAGGCCTGCGTCCTCCAACGCCAGTTCGCTGGCACGGGTGGACATCACCGCCACCGGGGCCATGCTGCGGCGTACCTTGCGGTCGTAATGCGGAGGCAGCGTATAGGGCGCGACCGGCGCCGCCAGCTTGCTGCCGAGATCGTCGAGCTTGTCCCACTCCTGCATGCGCACCACGCCGGAGCGGTTACTGCGCAGGCTGGCGGAGATGCTCTGCCAGTCATGGCCCAGGGCGGTGAGGCCGCCGAAGCCGGTGACGACGACGCGCCGGCTCACGGCGCTGTCAGGGAGCCGGAGTCGAGAGCAGTTTCTCGATCACCTGTTGCACGTCGCCCACGGTACGCACGCTCTTGAAGTCCTCGGGGCTGACCTTGCGACCCGTCATCTCCTGGAGCTTGATGATCATGTCCACGGCGTCGATGCTGTCCAGGTCCAGGTCTTCCGCGAGGCGCGCCTCGGGAGTGATCTTCGCCGGCTCCAGGTCGAACTGCTCCACCAGAGTGTCTTTCAGGGTCTGGAATACGTCCTGTGGGCGCATGCGTGTCTCTGGAGTGTCCGATTCAGAATTGTTCTAAGTGCCGGCGCGAGCCGGCGTCCCCCCACGGATGCTTCGCGCGTGCGATGCAGCCTCGGGGGTATGTTAGCGCTTCCAGCCGGGGTGGCAAGGGTTCATGCGTCCTTGGCGGGCGAATCCCCCAAGAGTTCGGGCACCGTGACTGCGTGCAGGCCTTTTTCGCGCAGTCCTTCCAGGATGAGTCGTACCGCTTCCGGGCAACTGCGGCGGCGTCCCGGCGCCCGATCGCCGTCGTGGAGCAGCACGATGTCGCCGCCGCGGATGCTTCTCAGCACGCGCCGGGCCATGGATCCCGCGTCCGGATCCACCGTGTCGCGACTGTGCACCGACCAGGCGATCACCTCGAGGCCCAATGCACCGATGGCGCGTGCCAGGTCGCCGGTCTTCATGCCCACCGGCGGACGGTACAGGCGCGGGGAGGCTCGCCCCAGCACCTCTTCGATGGCCTGCTCACAGCGGCCGATCTCGGCAGCCTGCCATTCGCGCAAGCGGAAGTTCTGCAGGTAGGAGTGCTGCCAGGAATGGTTGGCCAGCACGTGGCCTTCCGCCACGATGCGCCGTCCCAGTTCCGGATGTGCCGCCAACTGCTTGCCGATCACGAAGAAGGTGGCGCGGGCGCCGTGGCGCCTGAGCTCGTCCAGCACCGCCGGTGTCACCTGCGGGTCCGGGCCGTCGTCGAAGGTGAGCGCCACCGCGTGGCCGCCGCGCGCACCGCGGGTCACGGTGGGGATGAACCAGCTGGACCCGGCGCGCATCACGCTGTCCACGGCGAGGCTCATGAGCAACAAGGCCACCAGCCCCGGCCAGAGCAGCGGCCAGCCCAGCCACTGCCAGCCGCCCAGCACCAGCAGCGTATAGGCGAGGGCCAGGCGCGGCTCGTTCCAGCGCAACCACCAATAGAGCTTCTGTAGGGGATTCAGCGGGGCCGCATCGGACATATACATATGATAATCGGTGCCACGGGACTAGTAATCCCGCAGCTCCTGAAAGTCCGTCAGCGCGAAGTCCCGCCGACCCTGCGTGTTTCCGCCGCGCCGGCATGCCAGTTCCAGGGAAGTCCCCTGCACCGCCACCGCCAGGCGCCAGCCCGCGTCGAAACCCGCATGCGCGAAGCGCCAGGGTGCATCCGGGAAAGGCGACGTGAGACGACAACGGCCGGCTTCCAGGTCGAAGCAGGCGTTGCCCAGCGCATCCCAGATGCTGAGTGCCGCTGCCTTGGCGGCGGCTTCCTTGAGCGTCCACAACTGGAAGAAACGCGTGAGGCGCGCCGGGTCGTCCAGCGTCGCCAGGCTGCGTGCCTCGCCGGCACAGAACACCCGCTCCGCCTGGGCCGCCACCGCCCGCGGGCGGATGCGCTCGATGTCGATGCCCACCGGCTGCGACGATACCGCCGCTGCCAGGAGCGTGCCGCTGTGGCTCAGGTTCAGATGCAGTGGCGCGCCGGCGTAGTCGATGCCGCCGGAGGCGGCGGTGCGCAGGTCCGCCGGATCCGCATCACCCAGGGCTTCCAGCAACAGCGCCCGGCCAGCCAACCAGGATTCACGGCGTGCCACGGCACTGAAGCCCCGGTAACGGGACTGCTCACCGGCATGCAAGCGCGGCAGGAGCATCTGCTCCCGCTCGGCATGGCCGGAGGAGTCCAGTTCCGTGAGGAGCACCCGGGTCTCGCGCATGGCCGATAGCATAGCCGCCCTGCGTGCCTCGCGATTATGGAAACCCCGTCCCGGTGTGCATATCCACATCGCGAGCTTTGCTTGCAAGCACCCCGGGCCTGCTTTAGCCTCGGTCCCAAGGCAGACGCCTCCCACACGCCATACCGGCGGGGCCGCAGAGCACCCGCACGGGGAGCAGGAACATGCAGACGGAACAGTGCGATGTATTGGTGATCGGCGGCGGACCCGGCGGCAGCACCGCTGCGGCGCTGCTGGCCCGCAAGGGTCACAAGGTCATCCAGCTCGAGAAGGCGCACCACCCGCGTTTCCATATCGGCGAGTCCCTGCTGCCGATGAACATGCCGATCTACGAGCGCCTGGGCGTGATGGACAAGCTCAAGGCCATCGGCGTCTATAAGCCCGGCGCCGACTTCGAGGCCGACAACGAGCGCGGCTACAACACCTATCTCTTCGCCCGCGCGCTCGGCGACAGCCCCGGCCACGCCTTCCAGGTATGGCGCCAGGACTTCGACAAGATGCTGTTCGACCACGCCAGGGAACTGGGGGCCGATGGCCGCGAGGGCCATGAGGTCACGGCCGTGGAGCAGCGCGGTCCGCGCGACACGCGCATCGACGTTAAGACCGACGAGGGCCAGAGCTATCAGGTGCAGGCGCGGTATCTATTGGATGCCAGCGGCCGCGACGCTTTCATGGCCAGCAAGCACAAGCTGCGCAAGAAGAACCCCCGGCACCAGAGCGCGGCCATCTTCGGCCATTTCCGCAACGCCGAGTTCCGTCCCGGCAAGGACGCGGGCAACATCAGCATCTACAACTTCCCGTACGGCTGGATGTGGATGATCCCGCTGCCAGACGGCGTGATGAGCGTGGGCGCGGTGTGCCGCCCCGACTACCTGAAGCAGCGGCAGGGCCGCACCCGCGAGTTCCTGTTCGAGACCCTCAAGGTGAACCCGGCGCTGTGGAAGCGCATGGAGAAGGCCGAGCTCATCGACGACGAGGTGCGCGTCACCGGAAACTATTCCTACGACTCCACCAAGATCGGTGGCCTGGGCTGGATGCTGGTGGGCGACGCCTTCGTGTTCCTGGACCCGGTGTTCTCCTCCGGCGTGTACCTCGCCACCTCAGGCGCCGAGCAGACCGCCGCCCTGGTGGACGAGGCGCTGGCGTACCCGGAGCGGGAGGCGCGCCTGCAGCGCAAGCTGGAGCGCCGGCTGCGCGGCGGCATGCGCCGTTTCGCCTTCTTCATCTACCGTTTCAACTCGCCGGTCATGCAGCACCTGTTCCGCAACCCGCGCAACACCTGGCAGATCGAGCAGGGCGTCATCTCCATGCTGGCGGGGGACCTGTTCGATTCCTGGAAGGTGCGCTTGCGCTTGTACCTGTTCCGCGCGATCTATACGGTCTATGGGATCCGTCACTGGCGCGATTGGTACCGGGAGCACCGCTACCGCATGCGACAGGCCCGCTCCCAGTTCACCGGCGGGAATACGCCCGTCGATAAAGTTTGATTGAAGTTTGATCGCGGTGCAGGATGCACCGCGCGCGAATCAAGATGGATTTTTCAGCCCGATTCAGAGCATCCCGCCGTTGATGCTGAGCACCTGACGGGTCACGTAGACGGCAGGTTCGGAGAACAGATAAGCCACCAGCGCCGCCACTTCCTGCGGCGTGCCGGCGCGGCCCATGGGGATCTGCTTAAGTATCTCCTCGAGGGGCAGGTCCTTGCCCGTCATGTCCGTGTCTATCAGCCCCGGCGCCACGCAGTTCACGGTGATCTTGCGCGAAGCCAGCTCCACCGCCAGGGCCTTGCTGGCGCCGATGAGCCCGGCCTTGGCGGCGCTGTAGTTCACCTGCCCACGGTTACCCATGATCCCGGACACCGAGGCGATGCTCACGATGCGCCCGCCGTCCCGCAGGCGGATCAGCGGCATCAGGAGCGGGTTCACCACGTTGTAGAAGCCGCCCAGGTTGGTGTCCAGCACCTTGTCCCAGTCGGCGCCCGGCATGGCGGCGAAGGTGTTGTCGGCGGTGACGCCGGCATTGCACACCACGCCCCAGAAAGCGCCCTGCGTCTCCATCTCTTTCTCCAGGGCCGCTTGCGCGCTGGCCCGGTCGGCGATGTCGAAGCCCAGGGTGCGTGCGCCGGTGAGTTCTGCGGCAAGCGCCTCAGCCTTGGCGGCGTTACGGTGATAGTGCAGCGTGAGGCCGAAGCCCATGCCGTGCAGGCCGCGCGCGATGGCCGCGCCGATGCCGCCGCTGGCTCCCGTGACGAGTACGCGACGCGGCTTGCTCACGGCAGCTTCTCCTCTGGCATCTCGATGACGGTCAAGGTGGCGCTGACCAGGGTCTCGCCGCCGCACAGGATGGCACAGGCGCAGGCGGCGATGCCGCCCGTCTCGCCGAACTCGCGCCGGGCGCGCACTTCCAGCTCGTCACCCACCTTGAAGTAAGGCACCCGGGCCTCGAAGCGGCGCGAGCCCAGCAACATGCCCTTGCTGGGCGTGCGCTGCTCGCGGTGTGCCGCGATGCCGGCGTGGGCGGCGATGGCCTGGGCCATGAGCTCGATGCCCACCCATACCGGCACGCCCTGGCCCGGCACCAGGTAGGGATGGTCCGCGGCGATGCGGGTGCGGGCGCGGATGGAATCGGCGTCGTCCTCCAGCACCGCGTCCAGCAGCACTGCGCTGTCGCGGTGCGGCAGCAGTTCGGCGATGGGGGGGAAGGTCTGCATCAGTTCCCCAGCACCAGACAGGCGTTGTTGCCGCCGAAGGCGAAGGAGTTGCTGGCCACCACCCGGCAGGCTTGCGGCGTGTAGCCCACGCTGCAGAGGTTGAGCTTGGCCAAGGCCGGATCCGGGATGCCGTCCCACACGTGGGGCGGCAACGAGGCAGGGCGCGGATCGGTGAGCAGCATCCAGCAGAAGGCGGCTTCCGTCGCGCCGGCGGCGCCCAAGGTATGGCCCACCAGCGGCTTGGTGGAGCTGCAAGGCACTTCGCTGCCCAGTACGCGGCGCACCACCAGGTTCTCCATCTGGTCGTTCTGCGGCGTCGCGGTGCCGTGCAGGTTCAGGTAATCCACTTGCGCCACGCCCGCTTGCGCCAGAGCGCGGCGTAACGCCAGCTCCGCGCCGTGGCCTTCCGGATCGGGCCCGGAGATGTGGTACGCGTCAGAGGATTCGCCCAGCCCCAGCAGCGCCACCGGACCCGGCTCGCGGCTCATGAGGAACAGCGCCGCGCCCTCGCCGATGTTGATACCGTCGCGATTCTTGCTGGACGGATTGCACAGGCCCTGGGACAGGGACTCCAGGGCGCCGAAGCCGTTGAGCGTGAGGCCGCACAGGGAATCCGCGCCGCCCACCACCACTGCGTCGCAGAGGCCGCTGTTGATGAGCCGGCGCGCCGAGGAGAAGGCCTTGGCGCTGGAGGTGCAAGCGGTGGAGACGGTCCAGGCAGGCCCGCACGCACCCAGCACGCGGCGCAGGTATTCGCTGGGGCTGCTGATCTCCTGCTGCCGGTAGTTGTACTCCGGCGGCAAGGCGTGGCCGGCATACCGCGCCGCCACCGCGCGTTCGCCTTCGGCGATGCCGGAGGTGCTGGTGCCCAACACGATGCCGACACGCTTGGGGCCGTGGCGCGACAGCGCCGCGTCCACCGCCGGGCGGATCTGCTGCAGCGCCTCCGCCAACAGCCTGTTGTTGCGCGAATCGTATCCTGCGAATGCCTCGGGGAGCGCGGCGAGCGGCGTGGTCACAGTGCCGGCGCGCACCGCGCGGCCGGGGATCAGGCCGTCACGGCGCCGCATGCCGGCGGTGTTGCCTGTCATGAGGCCCTCGCGCACCTGGGCCGTGTCGTTCCCCAGGGCGTTGATGATGCCGAGCGCGTTCAGATAGACGGGTGTCACGGCGAGGCAGCGCCCGCGGCGGTCATCTTCACCGACAGCTTGAGGGGCGGTACGTCCATCTGCAACGGGGCCTCGGCCAGCGGGCCCGGTCCGCGCACGATGTGGACGATGAGATGGCCGCGTTCCGACACGTCGCGGATCTCGTCTGCGCCGTCCTGGCTGACCGCGAGGTCCAGCTCGTGGAGCCGGGGCCGCAGCTGCTCGGGCGGCAGCAAGGCCAGTTCCAGCATCACCACCAGCTTGTCCGCAGGCAGCTGGGATTCGTCCGGCTGCACCGTGACCTGGGTGCCATCGTAGCTCAGGGTGAAGAGGCCGGTGCCGAACAGGCTGGAACCGGCCAGATGCAGGGCCTTGGCGTCGATATGCAGTTGCCCCAGGAAAGTGTCGGTATGCCCGTCGCGGGTCACGCTCACCAGATGCACCGCGTCCACCGGCGGCAACTCCGCGGGCGGCGCCAAGCACACCTGGCCGCTGCGGCCGAAGCGGGTGCAGCCCGGCAGGAGCGGCGTGACGCAGCCCGCGAGGAGCGCGCTGCCCAGCAGCAGGGTGGCGAGGAGCATGTGTCTCATGGCCGTTCCTTCACTGTGGGCAGCGACAAGGGCGCACTGAGATAGCTGGCGAGGATGCCCACCAGGGTCGCGATGCCGAACACGTGCAGCACCGGCACCGCGCTCACCGCCAGCAGCCCGAAGGAGAACAGCATGGTCAGGGCCGAGAGGCTCACTGCCAGGGCCGGCGAGCGGCGCATGCCGCCTTCCCGCAGGAACACCGCGTAGTCGCGGCCGAGGCCCAGTATCAGGATCAGCGCGACGACGACGAATATGTTCAGCGGTTCCCCCAAGAGGCCCAAGGCGCCCAGCGTCACGCCCAGCGCCAAGAGCGGCGGCCACAGCATGCGCAAGGCATCGCGGCGACCGTAGCGCCAGATCAGCAGTGCCGAGATCAAGAGGTAGCCGACGATCACCAGCCAGGTGGAACGCACCCGCAAGCGCTGGAAGGTGGCGGCGATCCGGCCTAAGGGATCCACGAAGCTCACTCCCGGCACCGCGGCGGCATAGGCCGCGAGGCTGGCAGAGCTGATGTCGCTGCCGCCAGTGACGGTGGAGAGCAAGGCCAGATGGCCGCCGTCACCGATGACGAGATGCTTCAGGTCCGGTGCCGCGGCGAGGGCCTGTTCCGGAGCGAAGGGTGTACGGTCCGCCTGTTGCCACTCCGTCACGCTGCGGTCGGCGAGCTTCGCCGGCAGGCCGAGGTGGGTGAAGGCCGCGCGTAGCGCGGCGGGATCGCTGAACACCTTCTGCCAGGCCGCGAGGCTCGCTTGTTGGCGCTGAGTCGAAGGCACGAAGCGCGACAGGCCCAATGTCGTGAGCTGCGGCGCGCCGCTCTGCACTCGCGCGAACAGCGCTTCTTCATTCCGCAACGCGGTCTGCAGGTCCGGGGCTTCTTCCAGGAAGAAGCCCGGCGGCGGCACCTGGCCCAAGGTCACACGGATGTGTTCGTCCGTGGCGAGCATGGCAGGTGGCAGGTTCTGCAGGCTGCGCACGTCGTCACTGCTGTGCAGCATGAGCCAGCCCGGCACCGATGCCAGCAGTGCCAGGAGCGGCAGCAGCCAGCGCCAGCGCGAGGGCCTGCAGGCGGCCTGGATGAAGCGCTGTGGCCACAGCACCGCCGAGTTCACCGGCACCTGCGGGAAGCGCGTG
>Ga0265338_10003947_pt1 | contig 20441 bp, 21 predicted proteins | sample 42126metaG_FD_193579 | JGI IMG/M metagenome (GOLD analysis project Ga0265338, IMG submission 193579) | Rhizosphere microbial communities from Carex aquatilis grown in University of Washington, Seatle, WA, United States - 4-21-26 metaG | ecosystem: Host-associated > Plants > Roots > Rhizosphere...
CAGCCCGCAGTCCTCGGTCGCGACGCCGAGTCGCACGAGCAGCTCGGCGTTGCCCGCGAGCGCGCGGTCGACGGCGGCCGCATCGACGGGAAGGTCGAGGACGAGGAGCCGGATCAGCGTGGCGAGCTCGTCCGTGGTCTCGCCCAGCCGCCGGTCCTGCACGGCGACGTCGAACGACTGGGAGAGAAGCTCGGATCCCGCCCCGATCGCCTTCCGCACCGCCGCTCCGGAGAATCCGCCGGCGTCGAGCGCCGCGCGCAGAGCGGCCACATCGACGGCGGACCCGGAGGGTGGAGCGGGCGGGACAGCGGTCTGTCCCGCCCGCGGTGATGCCACGAGCCCTGCCTCCTACGACGTCTGCCGTAGGTCGATCGCGATATCGGTTTCTTCGCCGGTCGGCGCGACGTAGTCGAACTCGATCTTCAGGAAGTTCAGGCTGGCCCCCTCGGTCGGACGATCGTCCTCGCCGTTGGCGCCCGCCACCTGGAAGCTCGACACGAGCACGTCGGTCATCTTGATCTTCAGGAACTCCAGGCTCGCGTTCCCCGCGGCGTCCGTGCTGCCGCCGGCCTTCCGAACGCTGAGGATCGCCGAGCTGATGTGCTTGCCGCTCGCGCAGTACAGCGCCAGCTGCGCGGACGACTTGTCGAACAACTGCTCGAAGTGGAGGTCCTGGAACGACGCCTTCCCCGCGCCGGCGCCGCCGGTCGCGGAGCCGATGCTCGTGTTGCTGACGCCCCAGGAGAACGAATCCACCTCGATCCAGCCTTTGTGCGTGGAATCCTGGCTCTCGCCGTCGATCCCGTCGAGTTTGAGGAACATGTCGACAGCCATAGATCACGCCTCCATGCCGTGAAGGGTCAGGATGAACTCGGCGGTGCCGTTGCCTCCCTGCTCGCGCAGCCGCTGGTGTGCGACGTACGAGCCGGTAACGCCTTGGTAGCGGCCCGTGCCGCCGACGATCGCAAAGATCGCGTCGCCGAAGACCGCGGTGCCCATACCGACGATCGTCCCGTGCGGGAGCACGAACGTGTGCACCTCGACGCTCCCGTCGGCGAGGGCGTGGCCGCCCGGCGTCGACTGGATCGCGAGCCTCGAGCCGAAGAACTGCCCGAACGCCGCTCCCAGCGGGCTCTCGAGCAGCTCCCCGTACACCGCGCCGTGGTCGCCGAGCTGGAGCGCCTGCCCCGGCTGCCGGTCGGGAACGGACAGCCGCCAGTTGCGCCCGTACAGCCGAAGCTGGCTCGGAACGGTCCTGGTGGCGGCCTGTGCTTCCTTCCCTGCTGCCGTGACGCCGAACGCGCCCGCGGCGAGCACGAGTCCCCGCTTGAGGATCTTGCGGCGACTGTGCCCGTTGTTGTTCGTGGCGAGCTCGGTCATGGCGTCCCCGCCCCTCCGATGGTGTTCATCTGGGCGCCGGCGATGTTGATCGTGACGGTGCCCCTCGGGCCCTTGAGCAGGATGCCCTGGTTGGAGAGCGTGATCGTGTACAGCCCGTTCGGGCTCGTCGCATTGTTGAGCGAACCGGCCGGGCCTGCAGGCCCCTGCGTTCCCGGAGCCCCGTTCGTACCGGGAGCTCCGGCGGGACCCTGCTTCCCCGTCGCACCCGGTAGCCCCTGCGGGCCCGTGATGCTCCACGACGTCGTCGTGTCGTTTCGCTCGCACGCCTGCTTCTTGCCGCTCCGTGTGTTCTGCAGATAGAGCGTCCCCGACTCGTGACGGACACAAGCCTGGATGCTCCCCCCTGTTGCGGCATGCCCCGCCCACGCTGCCCCGACCGCGAAGCCCGCGGTCGCGGTCATCAGCCCAAGGGCGTAGGCCAAGGCCTGTCGCCAAGATAGCCGCCGCATCTGCACCTCCCCTCTGTGACCCCTACCCCATGGATCCGCCCGCGAAGGGGCAACTCTCCCACCCGGTTGCGATCGTTGCAAGGAATCGATCCGGTGACCATTTGGCAAGCCCGGGCCGCCGGTACGATCGCCCGGTGCAGAAGTACGTCCTCTCCGAGCTCGATTCGGGCGAGCGCGTCATCTCAGAGCGGGTGCCCAGCGTCCGCTCCGTCGCGATCGGCTTCTGGATCGGCGCAGGCTCCCGCGACGAGCGGGACGACCGCGCCGGCGTGTCCCACTTCATCGAGCACCTCCTGTTCAAGGGGTCGCGGTCGTACGACGCGCAGGAGATCGCCGAGACCTTCGACGCGATGGGGGCGGAGCTGAACGCGGCCACCTCGCGGGAGCACACCGTCGTCTACTCGCGCGTCCCGGACCGGCATGTCGACACCGCGATCGAGGTGATGACGGACATGGTCTTCGCGCCCAGCTTCAGCGAGCTCGACCAGGAGCGCGACGTCGTCCTCGAGGAGATCGCCATGTACGAGGACTCGCCGCAGGAGCTCGTGCACGATCTGTTCTCGGAGGCCGTGTTCGGCCCGCACGCGCTCGGCCGGCCGGTGATCGGCACGGCGGACGTCATCTCGGCCGTCAGTCGCCGCGCGGTCGCCGCGTACCACCGGTCGATGTACACGGGCGGCAACATCGTCGTCTCCGCGGCGGGAAGCATCACGCACGAGAAGCTCGTTGCGCTCCTGCAGCGGGCCGAGCGGCGCAACGACGAGGCGGCCCGGCGTGGGCCGCGCGTCCGGCGGCCGCTCGTGCGCACGCCGCCGCCGGGGCTGCGCTTCCAGCGCAAGGACACGGAGCAGTACCACCTCTGCCTCGGCGCGACCGGCATCGCCCGTTCGGACCGCCGCCGCTTCGCCGCGTCGCTGCTCGACTCGATCCTCGGCGGCTCCGCGTCGTCGCGGCTGTTCCAGGAGATCCGCGAGAAGCGGGGGATGGCGTACGCCGTCTACAGCTTCGCGTCGCAGTACAGCGACACGGGGCTGATCGGGATCTACGTCGGCACGCGCGAGGAGAACCTCGGCTCGTGCGTGGAGATCTGCGTCGAGCAGATCGCCGACATCGCCGCCGGGAACTTCCGGAAGGGCGAGCTCGAGCGCGCGCAGGAGAGCCTGAAGGGGCGGATCTTGCTGTCGATGGAGTCGACGTCGAACCGGATGAGCCGGCTCGGCAAATCGCTCATCTCCGACACGGAGCTGATGACTCTCGAACGGATCATGGGGGAGATCGACGCCGTCGACGAGGAGGAGCTGTCGGAGCTCGCGTCGGTGCTGCTCGCGCCGGACCGCCTGTCCGCGTCCGGCGTCGGCCCGGACGAGGACCGGTTCCGCAGCGCCGTCGAGCGCGCGAACGCGGGGCTCGTGACGCCGGCGGCGGCGTGACGTGAAGATCGCTCTCTTCGGTGCCGAGGGGAAGGTCGGGACGGCGCTTCTCCCCGCGCTCGAGCGGGCCGGGCACGAGGTGCGCGGCTTCGAGATCGGGGACGCGATCGCCGTGACCGGACTTGACGCGGCCGTGGACTTCACAACTCCCGAGGCGGCGCCGGCCAACGTCCGCGCGGCGCTCGAGCAGGGCGTCTCGTGCGTCGTCGGTACGACCGGCTGGGATGCCGCGCCGCTCGGCGCGCTCGCGAGCGAGCGCGGCCTCCGGCTCTTCGTCGCACCGAACTTCTCGGTCGGCGCGGTGCTGATGATGCGCTTCGCGCGCGAGGCGGCGGCCTTCTTCCCGCGCGCGGAGATCATCGAGCTCCACAACGAGGCGAAGAAGGACGCGCCGTCCGGCACCGCCAAGGCGACGGCCGACCTGATCGGCGGCGACGCGGTCATCCACTCGGTGCGGCTGCCCGGGCTGGTCGCGCACCAGGAGGTGATCTTCGGCGGCGAGGGCCAGCTCCTGACCATCCGGCACGACACGACGGGGCGGGAGTCGTTCGCGCCGGGGGTGCTGCTCGCGCTCGAGAGTCTGCAGGACCTCCCGCCGGGGCTCACGGTCGGGCTGGACTCGTTGCTCGTCTCGACTCCGTAGACCGCAGGCAGTCAGGGATGATGCCCGCATGCCGACCCAGGCGGCCGAGCTCGTCTTCGACGAGGCGACGAAGCTGTACGAAGGCCGAGGCGAGGCTGCGGTCGACCGGCTCTCGCTGACCGTCCCCGCCGGGGACATCTGCGTTCTCGTCGGACCCTCGGGCGGCGGCAAGACGACCGCGCTGAAGCTCGTCAACCGGCTGATCGCCCTGTCGAGCGGCGACATCCGCATCGACGGGACGAGCATCATGGACATCGACCTGACGGAGCTGCGGCGCAGCATCGGCTACGTCATCCAGCAGGTCGGGCTGTTCCCCCACATGACGGTCGGGGCGAACATCGGCACCGTGCCGCGGCTCCTCGGCTGGCCGAAGCGGCGGATCGAGCTGCGGACGGAGGAGCTGCTGGAGCTCGTCGGGCTGGATCCCGAGGACGGGAAGCGGTATCCGGCGGAGCTGTCCGGCGGCCAGCGCCAGCGCGTCGGGCTCGCGCGCGCGCTCGCGGCGAACCCGCCGCTGATGCTGATGGACGAGCCGTTCGGCGCCATCGACCCGATCATCCGCTCGCGACTCCAGGACGAGTTCCTCCGCCTGCAGCAGGAGCTCCGCAAGACCGTCGTCTTCGTCACGCACGACATCGACGAGGCGATCAAGATCGGCGACCGCATCGCCATCCTCCGCGAGGGCGGCAGGCTCGCGCAGTACGACTCGCCGGCGGCGATCCTCGAGCATCCGGCGGACGACTTCGTCGCGCGGTTCGTCGGAGACGACCGGGCGTTGAAGGCGCTCGCGCTGCGTCGGCTGTCGGAGCTCGAGCTGCGTCCGGCCGCCGAGGCGGACGGCGCGCCGACCGTCTTCGCGGACACGACGCTGCGCGACGCGCTCGCCCGCTTCGTCGCCGAGAAGACGGAGTACCTGCTCGTCGTGCACGCCGACGGGACGCCGGCAGGCGCGGTCGCACGGGAGGACCTGCTGCGGTGATCGTCGCATCCGGCCCGGTGATCCCGAACTTCGGGCAGGGCAGCCACTGCGAGGTGACGAACGGCTTCTTCTGCCCCGAGTGGGTGCGCGACCACTGGCACGACACGCTGGAGCCGGCGCTCGTGCAGCACATCGAGCTGGCGCTGCTCGCCGTCGTCATCGGCTTCGCCATTGCCTTCGTCCTCGCGCTTTGCGGCCTCCGCTATCGCGTCCTCAACGGGCCGATCGGCTACTGGGCCGACTTCCTCTACACGATTCCGAGCCTCGCGCTCTTCCAGCTGCTCGTGCCGGTCACGGGCATCACCGTGCTGACCGTCGAGATCGCGCTCGTCTCGTACACGCTGCTCGTTCTCTACCGCAACATGATCGAGGGGCTGCGCAGCGTGCCGGCGGAGGTGATCGAGTCGGCGCGCGGCTCGGGCTTCACCCGCACGCAGACGTTCCTGCGCGTCGAGCTGCCGCTCGCGACGCCGACGATCATGGCGGGGGTGCGGATCGCCACGGTCTCGACCATCTCGATCGCCACCGTCGCCGCGTTCGTGCTTCCCCAGGGACTCGGCTATCCGCTCTTCATCGCGCTGCGCCAGGACGTCTTCAAGACCGAGATCTTCGCCGCCGGCGCGCTCGCCGTCGCACTGGCGCTGACCGCGGACGCGCTGCTGCACCTGCTCGAGCGCGCGCTGACACCGTGGATGCGGGTGAGGCGCGCATGACGCTTCTCGCCGACCAGTTCCAGCCGGGGACGTTCGTCGACGCGCTCCGGTTCATCGTCGACAACATCGGCTTCCTGCTCCATCTCGCCGGCGAGCAACTCGAGCTGTCGCTCGCCGCGATCGGGATCGGGCTCGTGATCGCGCTGCCGCTCGGGCTCTGGCTCGGGCACAAGCATCGCGGGCTGTTCTTCGCCGCGAGCGTCTCGAACGTCGGCCGCGCTTTGCCGAGCATCGTCCTCATCGCGTTCGGGCTGGTGATCTTCGGGCTCGGCTTCTGGAACAACACGGCGGCCCTGGTCGTGCTCGCCGTTCCGCCGATCCTCACGAACTCGTACTTCGCAATCGACGGCGTCGACCCGGACATCGTCGAGGCGGCACGCGGGATGGGGATGAGCGAGCGGCAGGTGTTGACGCAGGTGGAGCTGCCGCTCGGATTGCCGCTCGTGATCGCGGGCATTCGCATCGCCACGATCTTCGTGATCGCGACGGCGACGATCGCGTCGATCGCCGGCGGAGGCGGGCTCGGCGACGTGATCGTCAACCAGGCGACGTACGGCCTCGCGGGCGTCGTCGGTGCATCGCTGTGCGTTTCTTTGCTCGCCTTCGGGGCGGCGCTGCTGCTCGGGCTGCTGCACCGCGCGGTGTCGCCCAGACCTGTTGCCTCGGACTAGGGTTCAAGGCTCATCCAACCGGAGGAGGGGAGATGTTTCGCAAGCACACGAGGCGCGCCGCCAAGGCGGCGTACGCGGTCTCGCTCGGCGTCGCGCTTCTGATCGGTCTTGTCGCCGCGTCCGGCGTGTCCGCCGCACCGGCGAAGAGTCCGACGATCGTCATCGGCACGAAGAACTTCACCGAGGAGTACGTCCTCGGCCAGCTGTACAAGCAGGCGCTCGAGAGTGCGGGCTTCGCCGTCTCCTACAAGGAGAACATCGGCAGCTCGGAGCTGATCGACACGGCGATCACGAGCGGCAAGATCAACTTCTATCCGGAGTACACCGGCGTCATCGTGCAGGACCTCGCCAAGAAGCCGTCGCCGAAGACCGCGGCAGCGACGTACACGGCGGCGAAGAAGTTCGAGCAGACCCGGGGACTGACGCTGCTCAACGCGACGCCGTTCTACGACTCCGACTCGTTCGGGATGCTGACGTCGACCGCGAAGAAGCTCGGCGTCAAGACGATCGGCGACATGAAGAAGGTGAAGTCGTTCTCGTTCGCCGGCTATCCCGAGTGCGACAAGCGCATCACCTGCCTGCTCGGCCTGAAGCAGATCTACGGGTTGACCCAGGCGAAGTTCGTGCAGCTCGCCTCGATCAGCGTCTACACGCTGCTCGACCAGGGCAAGATCACCGCAGGTGACGTGTTCTCGACCGACCCGCAGCTGTCGAGCTCGAAGTACACGATCCTCACGGATACGAAGCACATCTTCGGCTTCCAGAACGTCGCGCCTGTCGTCTCGCAGAAGACGCTGTCGGCGGCAGGGCCGAAGTTCGCGCAGATCGTCAACGCGGTCTCGGCGAAGCTGACCATCCAGGCCATGATCGCGATGAACAAGGCGGTCGCGATCGACAAGGCCACGCCCGCCGCCGTCGCGGCCGGGTTTCTCAAGGCGAACCACCTGAAGTAGCGAAGGCCGTCCTCGGCGGAGGGTTGCCGGCGAGCACGTGGCCGGCGCCCTCCGCCGGCGGTACGCTGTTGACATGAGGCGCGTTGCGGTCGGCGCGGCGGTCGTGCTTCTCCTCGCGGGGTGTGGCGGCGCCGGGCACCGGGCCGCGGCACCGCCGGTCACGGCGGTGCACGAAGCGCTCTCGGACTACGTCCGGACGCAGCTCGACTCCATGCTCGGTCTCGACCGGACGAAGGGCTCGTATCTGACGACCGTCTTCATGTGCGCGGTGAGCGTGACGTCCACGAAGGTGAGAAAGTGCACGGCGGCGGAGCTGGCGGCCGGACGGGCGAGCCAGCTCCGGTTCCAGGCGGCGCTCGCGCCGGCACAAGGTCAGGAGCCGACAGCCGTGGCCGCCCTCCGGCTTCCGTACGGCTACCGCGAGCTGCTGATCGCCTGGCGGTCGGCGTCGGGGCGGCTGTGCATGAGCGCGGCGCGCGTCTCGGTGGGGACCGTGGACGCTCCGTTCGGGCCGTGCGTCGTCGCTGGCGACCGGGCGGCCGGGTATCCGACCAATCCGCTCAACCCGCGATGCGGCGCCGTCTGCCTTTCCGCGGGCTTCGACGACGTCGCCGGGACCAACTCGTACTACCTCGCGGGCACCGTGCCGCCGAGCGCGACGGCGCTGCGCGTGACGGTCGGCGGCGGCGGCATGATCACGTATCCGCTTCGCGGGCCGCTCCTCCCGGGGACGGAGAGCCGCGTGTTCATGGCGCAGCTCGGCGCCCGCGGCTGGCGGCGGGTCGAGCTGCTGCGCGGCAAGACGGTCGTCGCGACGGAGACGATGGTGCCGAAGATGACGGCGTTCTGGGACTGCCATGACAAGTACCCGACGGACCGGTCCAAGCTCAATGCCTGCTCCGCGAAGGCCGAAGCCGCGGTAGGCCCGTAGAATCCCTCCGGTGCTGGGCGAAGTCCTCACCGCGATTGTCACGCCGTTCCGCGCGGACGAGTCCGTCGACCTCGACGCGTTCCGCGAGCTCGCCGCGTTCCTCGTCGACCACGGCTCCGACGGTCTCGTCGTCGCCGGCACGACGGGCGAGTCGCCGACGCTGTCCGACGAGGAGAAGCTCGAGCTGTTCGCCGCCGCCGTCGAGACGGTCGGCGACCGCGCGACGGTCGTCGCGGGCACCGGCACGTACGACACGCGCCACTCCGCGCACCTGACGGCGCGCGCGCACGAGCTCGGCGTCGACGGTTTCCTCGCGGTCACGCCGTACTACAACAAGCCGCCGCAGCGCGCGATCATCCGCCACTTTCAGGAGATCGCCGCCGCCACCGACAAGCCCGTCGTCGTCTACAACATCCCGAGCCGCGTCGTCGTCAACATCGAGTCGGCGACGATCGCGCAGCTCGCCGAGATCGAGAACGTCGTCGCGGTGAAGCAGGCGTACGACGACCTCGACCAGGCGCGGTTCATCGCGGCCCAGACGCGGCTCGACCTCTATGCGGGCGATGACGTCCTGATCTTCCCGTTCCTCCAGCTCGGCAGCGTCGGCGGCGTCTGCGTGCACACGCATGTCTGGGGGCCGCAGACGAAGGAGATGGTGCGCCGCTTCAAGGACGCCGACGTCGACGGCGCGCGGCAGCTGAACGACGAGATGCAGCCCGCGTACGACCTGCTGAAGATCCAGACGAACCCGATTCCGATCAAGGCCGCCCTCAATCTTCTCGGCCACAATGTCGGCGGCTACCGGCTGCCGATGGTCGAGCCGACCGAGGACGAGCTGGAGCGGATCCGCGCGTGCCTCGTGCGCGGCGGCGTGCTCGAACCGGCTTCGGCGTAGTCGCAACTAGACTCCGGGACATGGGCGTGTGCCGGATCATCCCGCTCGGCGGGCTGGGCGAGGTCGGGAAGAACATGACCGTCTTCGAGGCGGACGGTTCGATCGTGATCGTCGACGCCGGCCTCGCGTTCCCGCGCGACGAGCATCTCGGCGTCGATCTCGTCCTCTGCGACGTCTCGTATCTCAAGGACCGCGAGTCCATGATCCGCGGCGTCGTGCTCACGCACGGCCACGAGGACCACGTCGGCGGGCTGCCGTATCTCATGCGCGAGGTGCACGTCCCCATCGTCGTCGCGACGCGGCTGACGCTCGGCCTGGTCAAGTCGAAGCTGGACGAGCACGGGCTCCTGCGCGAGGCCGAGCTCCGGGAGATGGCGCCGGACGACGAGCCGATGCAGCTCGGCCCGTTCCGCATCGAGCTGATCCGGATGGCGCACTCGATCCCCGACGCGGTCGCCGTCGTCCTCGAGACGCCGGGCGGACGGGTCGTCCACACCGGCGACTACAAGCTCGACCACACGCCGGTCGACGGGCAGCGCACCGACGTCGGCAAGCTCGCCGAGGTCGGGAACCGTGGCGTCGACCTCCTGCTCGGTGACTCGACGAACGCGGAGCGGCCCGGTTTCACCCAGTCAGAGCGCGTCGTCGGCGAGGCGTTCCGGATGATCATCCCGCACCGGACCGGACGGATTCTCGTCACCTCGTTCGCGTCGAACGTGCACCGGATGCAGCAAGCCGCCGACGTCGCCATCGAGTCGGGACGCAAGGTCGCGTTCGTCGGCCGGTCGATGCGGAAGAACGCCAACATCGCCCGCAACCTCGGCTACATGGACGTGCCCGAGGACATGATCATGCGCCCGCACGACCTCGCCGAGCTTCCGCGCGACAAGCAGCTGATCCTCTGCACCGGCAGCCAGGGCGAGCCGATGTCGGCGATGACGCGCATCGCATACGACGACCATCCGTCCGTGCACATCGAGGCGGGCGACACGGTGATCATCTCGGCGAAGCCGATTCCGGGGAACGAGCTGCGCGTCCACGACGCGATCAACCGGCTCGCGAAATCCGGCGCAGAGGTACTCCACGAGGACAACGCGCCGGTGCACGTCTCCGGCCACGGCCGCGCGGAGGAGCTGCGCACGATTCTCGGGCTCGTCCGGCCGAAGGCGGTGATGCCGGTGCACGGTGAGTTCCGGATGCTCGCGGCGCACGCGCAGCTCGCGCGCGAGGGCGGGATTCCCGAGGACTGCATCGTGCTCGCGGAGAACGGGTCGGTGGTGGAGCTGTCGCAGGAGCACGGAGCCCGCATCGTCGATCGCGTCGACGCCGGCATGACGTTCGTGGACGGACTCGGCGTCGGCGACGTGCACGACGTCGCGCTGCGCGACCGCCGCCGGCTCGCGGAGGACGGCGTGCTCATCGTCGTCGCGACGCTTGCCTCATCGAACGGCGGCGCCCTCACGGCTGCGCCCGAGCTGATCGCGCGCGGATTCGGCGAGGCGGCGGAGCCGCTCCTCGACGAGCTGCGCGAGGAGGCGCGCGAGGTTCTCGAGCAGCTGCTCCGCGACGGCGTGAACGAGGTGAAGCTGATCCAGGAGCACGTCCACGACGCGCTCGGCGGCATCGTCTACGACCGCACGCGACGCCGACCGATGATCCTCCCGGTGATCGTGGAGATCTGATGCCGAGGCTTTCGCGTGCTCTCACCTGGGCCGACGTGCTCGAGGACAATGCGCCCGATCTGGAAACGGCGCGTCAGCTGGTCGCGCAGCTCCAGGCCTGTGAGACGTCCGCGCTCGCGTTCTGCCGGCTGCTGGAGCGCTGGGCGCGCGGAGATGCGCAGCCGCCGACTCCGGGCGGCAGGCAGGCCGCACTTCGCCGCGCGGCCGACCGGATCGAGACCGCGCTGACGGGTCTCGAGGAGCCGCTGAAGCGGTATCTCTTCGAGCTGGAGGCCGAGATCGCCGAGGGCCGGGCCTGGTACGGCGCGCCGGGCGTCGGAGAGCTGGTGGACTGGGAGCCGGTGCTGTCGCGTGCGGGCGTCCACGCGCGGCCGGAGCGGGTCGCGCAGGCGTATCTGGAGCTGGCCGTGCTCGTGCGCGCGCTCGAGGGGCTGACGACGGCGGCGCGGATCGACGCGGCGCCGAACCGCGCGTCGCTCTGGGCGGGGCTCTTCGACCTGCGCGAGAACCTGCTCGGCCGTGCGCTCGACGACCTCCGCGCTCTTGCGGTCGCCTGATTGCCAGGCCTGAGTAGTGACCCCGCGGCTCACCGTCGTCGGGTCGATCAACCTCGACCTCGTGGCGCGCGTCGAGCGGCTGCCGCGTCCCGGTGAGACGGTGACGGGCGCCACGTTCGCGCGCGTCCCGGGCGGCAAGGGCGCGAACCAGGCGGTCGCCGCCGCGCGGCTCGGCGCGGACGTGACGCTGATCGGCTGCGTCGGCGACGACGCCTTCGGCCGCGACGCGCTCGTCGAGCTGGAGCGCGCCGGCGTCGCACTCGACCGGCTGCGCAGGATCGACGGCGAGAGCGGCGTCGCCTTCATCACCGTCGACGCGTCGGGGGAGAACGAGATCGTGGTCGCGCCCGGCGCGAACCTCGAGCTGCGTCCCGAGGACGTCGACCTGCCCGATGCGGACGGGGTGCTCTGCCAGCTGGAGATCCCGCTGGAGACGGTCGCGCACGTCGCGCGCGTGGCGGCGGGACGGTTCTTCCTCAACGCTGCGCCCGCGCGCGGCCCGGTGCCTCCTGCCGACGTCACCGTCGTCAACCGCTACGAAGTCGCGGAGCTGCCCGGCCGGGACGGGCTCGTCGCGGTCACGAACGGCGCGGAGGGCGCGGTGCTCCTCGAGGACGGGGAGGAGGTGGCGCGCGCCGTGCCGCCGCAGGTCGACGCGGTCGACGGCACCGGCGCGGGCGACGCGTTCACCGCGTGTCTCGTGGTCTCACTGCTCGAAGGCCGCGCGCGCGAGGAGGCGCTGCGCCGCGCGTGCATCGCGGGCGCGCTCGCCGCGTCGCGCTTCGGCGCGCAGACGTCGCTCCCGACCGCCGCGGAGGTGGATGCGCTGGTGTGACCGTTCCGATTCTCATCGACTGCGATCCCGGGCACGACGACGCGATCGCCATCCTGCTCGCGCTCGCCTCGCCCGAGGTGGAGCTGCGCGGCGTCACCACCGTCGCCGGCAACCAGACGCTCGACAAGACGACGCGGAACGCGCTGAAGATCCTCGAGCTCGCCGGCCGGACCGACATCCCCGTGGCGGCCGGCGCGGATCGCCCGCTGACGCGCACGCTGCGCACGGCCGCGCACGTGCACGGCGAGAGCGGACTCGACGGGCCCGACCTGCCCGAGCCGTCGGCGCGGCCGGCCGACGTCGACGCGGTCGACCTGCTCGCGGAGCTGATCGAGCCCGGTGTCGTGCTCGTCCCGACAGGCCCGCTGACGAACGTCGCGCTGCTGCTGCAGCGGCACCCGGACGTGCGCGACCGGCTCGACCGGATCGTCTGGATGGGCGGCGCGATCGCTGAGGGCAACGTCACGCCCGCCGCGGAGTTCAACGCGTTCGTCGATCCAGAGGCCGCCGCCGTCGTCTTCGCAAGCGGCATCGACCTGACGATGATCGGGCTCGACGTGACGCACCAGGCGCTGTTCACGCCGGCGCACGCGGAGCGGCTGCGCGGCACGGGCGCCGCCGGGCGGACGGTCGCCGAGCTCGCCGACTTCTTCCTCGAGTTCCACCGCCGCCTGTATCGCTTCGACGGCGCGCCGATCCACGACGCGGTGGCGGTTGCGCACGTGATCGACCCGACGCTCGTCGAGACGCTGCGTTGCAACGTCGAGATCGAGACGCAGTCGCAGCACTGCGACGGCCGTACAGTCGTCGACCGGTGGCTCGTCCTCGACGCGCCGCGCAACGCCGACGTCGGCATCGAGCTCGAGTCGGAGCGGTTCCTCGAGCTGCTGGTGGAGCGGATCGCGACGCTGCCGTGATCGTCTTCGCCGCGATCGCGCCGCACGGGGAGCTCGACGACGTTCCCGAGCTGCGGACGGCGATGGAAGAGCTCGGCCGCCGCTTCGACGCGGCCGCGCCGGAGACGACGGTCGTCGTCACGCCGCACAACGTCCATGTCGAGCGTCACTTGGCCGTGGTCACGGCGGGACGCGTGGGGGAGACGTCCACTGACCGCGGGCTCGCGGCGTCGTTGCTCGACGCGCTCCGCGCCGACGGCATCCCCGCGCTCGGCGTCTCGTACGGCGGCAACGATCCCGCCGAGGCCAAGATGCCGGTCGACTGGGGCACGTCCGTTCCGCTGTCGTTCATGGCGGCCGACCAGATCGTCGTCGTCAGTCCGGCCCGCGACCGGCCGCTCGCGGAGCACGTTCGCGCCGGCGCCGCCATCGTCCGGGCGACGGGGGAGACACGCGTCGCGCTGGTCGCGAGTGCCGACCACGGCCACGCGCACGACGCGGACGGCCCGTACGGCTTCGACCCGGCCGCCGCCGCGTACGACGCGCAGGTGCAAGCCGTCCTCCGCTCCGGCCGCCTCGACTTCGAGCCGCTCGGCGCGCTCGTCGCCGACGCGAAGGCGGACTCGCTCTGGCAGCTGCTCGTCCTCCAGGGCGCCGTCGGCGAGGAGGCGGGCGTCGACCTGCTCGCCTATGCCGCACCGACGTACTTCGGGATGCTCTGCGCCGAGGTCAGGCCATGAAGTTCGGCATCTGCTCGCTGCCGACGCGTCCCGTCGACGAGCTCGTCGCCTCGTGGCGGGAGCTCGACGAGCTCGGCTTCGAGACGATCTGGCTGCCCGATCAGCTCGCGCCGCGGCCGGGCCTGCGGTGGCTCGAGGGGTGGACGCTCCTCGGCGCGCTCGCGCGCGAGACGAGCCGCACCCGCATCGGACCGCTCGTCTCGCCGTTGACGCTGCGCAACCCGGCCGTGCTCGCACGCGCGGCGGTCACGCTCGACGAGCTGTCCGGCGGCCGGGCGGAGCTCGGCGTCGGCGCGGGCGGGGCGCAGCTCGACGACGAGCTCGCCGGAACGCGCGGTGGACGCGGCCTCGGCGACTTCGTCGAGTGGATCGAGACGGTCTGGCGCGACGACCGTCTCGTCCCGAACCACGGCGTCCCGCTCACCATCGGCGGCATGTCGGACACGACCCTCCGGCTGGCCGCGGAGCACGCCGCGCGCTGGTCGAGCTACGGCGGCGAAGGCGTCGATCCGGACGCCGCCGCCGCTGCCGCATCGCGGCACAACGCGCGCCTCGACGAGCTCTGCCGCGAACTCGGGCGCGATCCGGCGACGCTCCGGCGGTCGATCCTCCTCGGCCATCTCTACGTCCACGAGACCCCGTGGCGCAGCGAGGACGCGTTCCGCGAGACCGTCGCGCGCTGGCGCGTGGCCGGGATGGACGAGATCGTCTTCGTCCACCCACCGCATGCCGCCATGCCCGAGGGCTCCGTCGAGCCCGGGCTGTTCGAGCGGCTCGCGCGAGAGGTCATGCCCACCCTCTAGAGGTCTAGTCCACCTTGCGGACAAACCTGTGCAACGCTGTTTGCGGTGATTGCGCCGCTGCTCGCGTCCGCCGTACTGCTCGTCACCGGCCCGCAGGTCGCCCTGCATCCTGCCGTCGTCCCGCTGCGTCACACGGCGTCGGTGACGGTGACGGGAGTCGCCGCGCCGACGCTCGAGGTCCATCTCCTCGGCGGCTCGACCACGCTCGGGAAGGCGTTGCCGTGGACGGCGCTGACCCGTGTCGGCAACGCGTGGCACGGGACGCTGCCGCTGCCGGAGTTCCGCGGCATCTATCCGATCGAGCTGCGCGTCGCGCGCGGCGGGCAGGTGCTCCGCTCCGAGCACTGGCTCCTCCGCGTGTTTGCGCGCGGCACACTGGCACGACCGTCCTTCAAGACGCCGGAGGAGGTGGCGGCGTACTGGGTGAGCACCGTCGGAACGACCGCGCGCATCCAGGCGCTCCGGCGCTGGCCGCGGCCGGCGTTCGACCGCCGCGACCGGCGGCTGCACCAGCTGATGGTGATCGCCTACTCGCCGGACGCGAAGACGAAGGTCCGCGACCGCCTCGGCATCTTCGTCACGGCCGTCCGCGACGGCTATCACGGCCGCTGGCGGCTGCTCGAGGCGACCGCCGTCCCGTAGGAGAAGGATCGGCGGTCCGGCGCGCGAACAGGGCCGCATGCCGCGCAAGAAGCGCACCAGCAAGCTGCGCCCCAAGACTCCCAGCCGGATCAGGAAGCGCCGGCCTGCGACGAAGAAGCCGCGCAGCCTTCAGCACCCGGAGCTCTGGGGACTGGGCTTTGTCGCGCTCGGAGCGTTCCTCGCCAGCGTCGTCTACTTCGGCTGGAACGGCGGCTACGTCGGCCGGGCTCTCGCCGACGGGCTCGACAGCGTCGTCGGCCGCGCGTCGTGGGGGCTTCCCGTCCTGCTCGTCGTGCTCGGCTGCCTGATGGTGGCGCGGAGCGCACTCGTCGACGTGCGGCCGTTCCGGACGGGGCTCGCCGTGCTCGTGCTCGGGCTGATGATCGTGCTCGGGCGCGACCAGGGCGGCTATCTCGGCCAGATGCTCGGAGGCGGCGTCGGGCTCGCGCTCGGCGCGACCGGCACGACCATCCTCGGGATCCTGCTGCTGCTCGTCGGCACGCTGCTCCTCACCGGCGCGTCGCTCGGAGCGATCCTCAGGCGCTCCGGCCACGGAATGAAGTCGGCTGCCGCGAAGGCGCGCCGCCCGCGCCGCGGGCAGCCGACGCTCGACGACTGGCCCGCCGCTCCGCCCGTGGCTGCCGGGGCTGCGCGCGGGCGGAGGCCGGTCGACGCCGAGGAGGTCTATCCCGACGTCGTCGGCGACCACCACACCGGCAACGTCATTCCACTCGCGGTTTCGCCGCTCATCCACGCCGAGCCCGCGCCGCTCGTCGCGCAGCACGCGCTCGTGGAGGACCCGCTGACGCTCTTCGACGACGTCGCGAGCGAGCACGTCGAGTACCGGCTCCCGGATGCGTCCGTGCTCCACCAAGCCCCCGTTGCAGCCGCATCGTCGGAGGAGACGTCCGCGCGCGTCGCCGACCTGCTCGTCCAGACGCTGGCCCACTTCGGTGTGGACGCGAACGTCGTCGGCCAGATCTCCGGCCCGCGCGTCACGCGCTACGAGCTCCAGCTCGCGCCCGGCACGAAGGTGAACAAGGTGGCGGCGCTGAAGGACGACCTCTCGTACGCGCTCGCCACCACGGAGATCCGGATCCTCGCGCCGATCCCCGGCAAGCAGGCGGTCGGCGTCGAGCTGCCGAACCTCTCGCCGAACCTCGTCACGCTCGGGGACATCTTCGACGAGCTGCCCGCGACGGCGAGTCCGCTGTCCGTCTGGCTCGGCAAGGACATCTCCGGCGCAGCCGTCTGGACCGACCTCGCCCGCATGCCGCACCTGCTCATCGCCGGCACCACCGGCTCCGGCAAGTCCGGCTGCATCAACACGCTGCTCACCTCGATCCTGCTGCGCTCGACACCGGACGAGGTGCGGATGATTCTGATCGACCCGAAGCGGATCGAGCTGAACCACTACGAGGCGATCCCGCACCTGCTGACGCCGGTCGTCTCGAGCCCGAAGGAGGCGAGCGCCGTGCTCGCCAACTGCGTCGCCGAGATGGAGCGCCGCTACGAGCGCCTCTCGGCGGTGCGCGCACGGAACCTGAACGAGGCGAACCGCGCGTTCCGGCAGCGCGGCGAGAAGACGATGCCGTACCTCCTCGTCGTCATCGACGAGCTCGCCGACCTGATGATGATCGCGCCGCAGGCGGTCGAGGACGCCGTCATCCGGCTGGCCCAGAAGTCGCGCGCCGTCGGCATCCACCTCGTGCTCGCGACGCAACGCCCGTCCGTCGACGTCATCACCGGGATGATCAAGGCGAACGTCCCGTCGCGGATCGCCTTCGCGGTGTCCTCGCAGACCGACTCGCGCGTGATCCTCGACACCGGCGGCGCGGAGTCGCTGCTCGGTCAGGGCGACATGCTCTTCAAGCCGCTCGGCACGTCGCGGCTGCAGCGCGTCCAGGGCGCGTACGTCTCGGAAGAGGAGATCGCCCTCGTCGTCGAGCAGACGAAGCAGCGCGACCAGGAGCTCGACGAGGGCTACCTCGAGCTGCCGGAGGTGTTCGCCTCCGACGCCGACCACGACGACCACGGCGACTTCGATCCGGACGACGATCCGCTGCTCGAGCGGGCGATCGAGATCGTCGTCCAGACGCAGACCGCGTCGGTCTCGCTGCTCCAGCGGCGGCTCCGCGTCGGGTACACCCGGGCCGGCCGGTTGATCGACATGCTGGAGCGCCGGGGCATCGTCAGCGGCTACGAAGGATCGAAGCCGCGCCGGGTTCTCGTCGACGAGGCGGGGCTCCAGCGGGTCGGCACCAGTCTGTAACCGCCGGCAGTCGGTACCCGGTAGAAACCGTACAAACAAGGGGCTAGGATCGGCGTCTGATTAGCGGAGCCCGGAATAGGGCTCACATGAACCGATCTAGGAGGGTAAGTGAAGCTTTCTCGATGGCTAGCGCTGGCTGGCGTCGCCGCGCTTGTGGGCACGATCGCCACCTCGGCCGCCATGGGCGGCCCGAACAAGGCGGGTGCCCCCAAGGCGTCGTTCACGGCGGCTCTTGTAAGCGACATCGGTAAGTTCACCGACAAGGGCTTCAACCAGAACCAGCTCAAGGGTCTGAACGACGCGAAGGCCAAGTTCGGAATCACTTCGCTCGCGCTGCAGTCGAACTCGACGAGCGATTACGCGCCGAACTTCAACACCGCGATCCGCAAGGGCTCGAACCTCGTCATCGCCGCCGGCTTCCTGCTCGCCGGCACCGAGGCGACGTATGCGAAGAAGTTCCCGAACGTCAACTTCGCGATCACGGACTACACGGTGCACACGTCGCCGTTCGCGAACAAGAAGGGCGTCGTCCTGCCGGCCTACGCGAAGAACGTCGAGGGTCTGACGTACGCGGCGAACGAGGCGGGCTGCCTCGTCGGCGTGCTCGCGGCCAAGCAGGCGAAGCAGATGGGCGGTACGGCAGTCGGCGCCGTCGGCGGTATCAAGATCCCGCCGGTGGACATCTGGATCGCGGGCTACAAGTACTGCGTCCAGAAGGTCGTTCCGGGCATGAAGGTCATCGTCCAGTACTCGAACGACTTCGTCGCGACCGACAAGTGCCAGACCGTCGCGGAGAACGAGATCGCGCAGGGCGCGAAGGTGCTCTTCCAGGTGGCCGGCGGCTGCGGCCTCGGCACCCTGAAGGCGGCGGACAACGCCAATCTCTGGGGCATCGGCGTGGACGTCGACCAGTACAAGGACGCCAAGCGCGTTCTGACCAGCGGCATCAAGCGCGTCGACAACGGCGTGCTCGACGCGATCCAGCAGGCCCAGGCCGGCCAGTTCAAGGGCGGCCAGGACCTCCTGTTCAACCTGAAGAACCACGGCGTGGGCGTTGGCAAGATCAGCCCCAACGTGCCGGCATCGTGGATCAAGCTGATGAACGCGTACCGGGCGAAGATCATCGCCGGGACCCTCAAGGTTCCGACGGCCCTCGGCTAGGCGTACGCAGCAGCGGTTCCCGGAGGGGCGGGCCTGGTGCCCGCCCCTTCTGTTTCCGGGCTTTATAAGATCGCTTCCCAGTGGCCGAGGAACTCGTCCTCGAGATGCGCGGAATCCGCAAGGAGTTCCCCGGCGTTCTCGCCAACGACGACGTCAGCCTCGACATCCGCGCCGGGGAGGTGCATGCGCTCCTCGGCGAGAACGGCGCCGGCAAGTCGACGCTGATGAACATCCTCTACGGGCTCTACCGGCACGACGCGGGCGAGATCCTCCTGCACGGAAAGCCGGTCAGCTTCGGTTCGGCGAGGGACGCGATCCAGTCCGGGATCGGGATGGTGCACCAGCACTTCATGCTCATCCCGGTGATGACGGTGGCGGAGAACATCGTCCTCGGGATGGAGCCCCGCGACGGGATCTTCCTCGACGAGCGCGGGGCGGAGGCGCGGGTGCACGAGCTGTCGGAGCAGTTCGGGCTCGTCGTCGATCCGTCCGCCCTCGTCAGCACGATCACCGTCGGGCAGGAGCAGCGGGTCGAGATCCTGAAGGCGCTCTTCCGCGGCGCCGACATTCTCATCCTCGACGAGCCGACGGCGGTGCTGACGCCCCAGGAGGCGGGCGAGCTGTTCGAGATCGTCCGCAGCCTCAAGGCGGACGGGAAGTCGATCATCTTCATCAGCCACAAGCTGAACGAGGTGCTGGAGATCGCCGACCGCATCACCGTGCTCCGTCGCGGGCGGAAGATCGAGACGGTGCCGCGGGAAGGCGCGACCGAGGCGTCACTCGCGCGTGCGATGGTCGGCCGGGAGGTCTTGCTCCAGGTCGAGAAGCCCCCGAGCAACCCGGGCGACGTCCTGTTGTCGGTCAAGGACCTCCAGGTGATCGACGACCGCGGCATCCCGAAGGTGCGCGGTGTCTCGTTCGACGTCCGCGCGGGGGAGATCGTCGGCATCGCCGGCGTCGACGGCAACGGGCAGACCGAGCTGATCGAGGCGATCACCGGCCTGCGCCGGATCGAGAGCGGCACGATCGAGGTCGCCGGGAAGTCGGTGCACGCCCGGAACGCGCGCGACATGCTCGACGCCGGGGTCGGGCACATTCCGGAGGACCGTCAGCGGCGGGGCCTCGTCCTCGAGTTCACCATCGCCGAGAACATCGGGCTGCACGATTATGCGAAGTCGCCCGACGCCAAGTGGGGCTGGCTGTTCCCCGCGCGGATGGTCGAGCGCGCCGGCCGGCTGATCAAGGAGTTCGACGTTCGCGGCGGCGGCCCGCAGACGCGCGCGGGCGGCCTCTCGGGCGGGAACCAGCAGAAGGTCGTCGTCGCGCGCGAGGTCTCGCGCGACCCGAAGGTGCTGATCGCGGCCCAGCCGACGCGCGGCCTCGACGTGGGGGCGATCGAGTTCCTCCACCGCCGCCTCGTCACCGAGCGCGACGAGGGCCGCGCGATCCTCCTCATCTCGCTCGAGCTCGAGGAGATCTTCTCGCTCTCCGACCGGATCCTCGTTATCTACGAGGGCGAGATCGCCGGCGAGCACACCGGCGAGGTCTCGGAGCACGAGATCGGGCTCGAGATGCTCGGCGTCGGCGGGAAGACGGAGGCGGCGTGACGGACCTCGATCCTCAGGGCGCGCCGCCAGAGTCGGATGCGCCGGCGTCCGAGACGCCGACGGTCGTCGCGAGCATCGCGCTGAAGCAGAAGGCGGGCGGCCTGATCGTGCCGGTGCTCACGGCCCTCCTCGCGTTCATGATCGGCGGGCTGGTCGTGCTCGCGACCGGCCACAACCCGCT
>Ga0265338_10003948_pt1 | contig 20440 bp, 21 predicted proteins | sample 42126metaG_FD_193579 | JGI IMG/M metagenome (GOLD analysis project Ga0265338, IMG submission 193579) | Rhizosphere microbial communities from Carex aquatilis grown in University of Washington, Seatle, WA, United States - 4-21-26 metaG | ecosystem: Host-associated > Plants > Roots > Rhizosphere...
CGCCACGCTTCCTAAGCGATTTAAATAGAGCCTTTTGCGTTTCCCAGTCGGGGAGCTTGCCGGAGGCGTAGAGGCTCTCGAGGTCCGGATGCCGGCTCACTTCCTCCTCCGGATGGTTACCATTGGGAGGGGGGGTGGGCTGTTTTGGGGCCATGTTTGGGCACTGTGAAGGCTCTTCCTGCCGGAATTGGCTGTCCAGATCTTTCCGCTGGTTACCTTTGTGCAGGGGGGTGGGGGTGCGCTGGGCTTCCCTTTCTTCTTTCTTCAGGGCGGCGGGGACGGTGAGGTTGGCGAGTTTCCAGGCGGACATGGCGGTTTGGGCGATGTGGCAGAAACGGCCGGCTTCGCCGGGCTCGAGGGCACCGATGGAGACGCCATTGGAGACGCAGGCGATGTAGATCAGGATGGAGGCGAGGTCGCAGAGGATGGGCAGGTGGGCGCAGTAGGCGAGCGAGGCCTTGTAGCGATGCTCGTTCTCGCGACAGGTGCTGGTGTGCTGGGGCATGTCGGCCATGACGAGGTGGTAGGCTTCAGCGCAGCGCTGGATGGTTCGCATCAGCTCGGCGCGGTCGGGGGTGATTTGGTCTTGTTGCATGACGTTCTCCTTTTGGATTTCAGGTTGAAGGTGGATGGTTTTTGCCGGACAGAGGCGGCGGGTTGGCGTCGCTCTCGCGACGTGGCGAGTTGGCGGGTTGGCTGGTGCGGGTTTACATGGGGCTTCTCCCTGGTCCTGAAATGGAAAGGGCCAGCCCTGGGGGCTGGCCGGTTGGGGTGGAATAAAAAAACGGCAATGTTGAGCAGATAGAGGGATTTACGCCCTGAAACTGCAGTGAATTGAGCGGTGTTTGTCCGGGGTTGACGAATTGGCCCGGAAAAGCGAAAGGCACGGCCGCTGGCCGTGCCTTTGTGTATTACTCAATACGAGTATAGCAGGATGGGTATGGGTAACCTGCAGTGGTGGTTACTAATGCTTCTCGTTTAGAATGATAGACTTACGAGGAAAGTTTTGCACAGGTACTTGACAAATTCAGCGGGTCAGTCCGGATGAGGGGTGATCGCCTGCCGGCGACAGGCCGTATTTGCGCAGTTCCTGCTGCACCGGAGCGGACATCAGGAAATCCAGCAGCTTTTTGGCCGCCGCGCGCTGGGATGACTTTGTGAGGATCACCGCTCCCTGCTCGATGGGCGGGTAGAGATCCTGTGGAATGACGAAGTAGGAGCCTGCGGCGGCCAGCCTTGGGGTTGTGGCCGCGGTCATGGAGATGAGGCCGGCGCCGGCGTTGCCGGAATCGACAAACTGGGCTGCCTGGGCGATGTTCTCCGCCGTGACCAGGCGCGGCTTGAGCGCGTTGTAGAGGCCGAGCTTTTGAAGAGCCGCGACGGCCGCCTTGCCGTATGGAGCACGCTGGGGATTGGCGATGGCCAGGGTCTTGAGCGCGGGGCCGCGCAACAGATCGAGCGACGGCGGCGGAAAGTGCGCATCCTTGCGCGTCCACAGAACCAGGGCGCCGCGGGCGTAGAGGAAAGGCCGGCTGTTGTCGCCTTGGGCGAGGCCGCCGGCGATGAGGCGCTGGGGATAGTCCATGTTGGCGGAGAGGAACAGGTCAAAGGGCGCGCCATTCTCGATTAGCGTGGTGAGCGCGGCGGAGGACTGGTAGCTGGCCACGGCCTGAATGCCGGTGGCGCTTTGGAACTGGGCGAAGATGGCGGGGAGAACCGGTTCGAGGTCGGCGGCGGCGGCGACGCGGACGGTTTGTGCCGCGGCGGGTATGGCGAGGAGGAGGGCGGCGATGGTGAGGAAGCGGGGCATGAAGGCCTGGTGAATTATAGAAGGAAGGACAAAAGCAAAAACAAAGACGGAGTGGTTGGGGTGCGGGCTTTTGTGTTTCCCTGGTCCCCAAAAGCGAGGGACCAGGGGCACCCGAACGTTGTGGCAAAGGCAAGCACGGCAGAACTTCGTGGAACACTGCTAGGCTATCAGCAGGCATGAACGACAATCTGCACCAGTTGCGCTGTTTCGGCTGCGGGGCGCGCATCTCCGGAGCCCAGGCGCGGGCTGACTTCCGCTGCGCGGAATGCGGCGACCTGTTTGAGGTGGATTATCCAGGCTGGGCGCGGCGCGGGACGCCGGGCCTGCCCAATACCGACCGCCCCAATCCCGGCGCGCTGAAGTGGCTTTGGCGCGAGCGGAAATGCTCATCAGAGACGCTGGACAACTCGGGCGTGTGGCGCTTCCGCGAGCTGCTGCCTATCCTGGAAGATTTTGGCCACGCGGTCTCGCTGAGGGAAGGCAATACGCCGCTCTATGCGCTGCCGCGCGCCGGGCGGGCGCTGGGAATGGACCAGCTTTTTGCCAAGCACCAGGGGATGAATCCGACCGGGTCGTTCAAGGACACGGGGATGACCGCCGCCCTGAGCGTAGCCCACGAGCGTGGCTTTGAGTGGGTGGCGTGCGCGTCTACCGGCAACACTTCGGCGGCCATGTCTGCCTACGCCGCGCGAGCGGGGCTGCGCAGCCTGGTGCTGATTCCCGAAGGCAGGATTGCGTGGGGCAAGCTGGCCCAGGCTTTGGATTACGGCGCGGTGACGTGCCAGTTGAAGGCCGATTTCGACGGTTGCGCGCGCGTGCTTACGGAGATTGTGCGGCGTGCGCCGATCTACCTGCTGAACTCAGTGAATCCGTATCGGCTGGAGGGGCAGAAGACGCCGGCCTTTGAGATTGCGGAGGCGTTTGACTGGAATGTGCCTGACCATCTGATTGTGCCGGGCGGCAACCTGGCCAACAGCTCGGCGCTGGGCAAGGGGTTCCGCGAGATGAAGGAGCTGGGGCTGGTATCGCGCATGCCGAAGATCTCAGTGGTGCAGGCGGCGGGCGCCAATCCGCTGGTGCGCAGCTTTCTGGAGAGCGGTGGAAAGCGCATGGAACCGGTGGAGGCGCACACGAGGGCAACGGCTATCCGGATCGGCAATCCGGCATCATGGCGCAAGGCGGCGCGGGTGGTGACGGAGACCGGCGGCTGGTGCCTGGATGTGACGGAGGCGGAGATTGCCATGGCCAAGGCGGAGCTGGGCGCGGAAGGGCTGGGCTGCGAGCCGGCTTCAGCGGTGACGCTGGCCGGGCTGAAGAAGCTGCGTGGGGAAGGATGGGTGCACGCCGGCGAAAGCGTGGTGCTAGTGCTGACCGGTCACACGTTGAAGGACGCCGATTACACGATTGAGTTCCACCGGGGCACGCTGTTGAGCGCTGAAGAAGCCGCGGGCAATGAAGACAAGATTGCTCGGCTGCAACGCAATGCGCATGTGGTGGAGGCCACGCCGGAGGCGGTGCTGGCGGTGATGAAAGGGGAAGAAGCATGAGCGGCGCGGCGGCGGCGAAGCTGCGCATGCGGCTTCCCGCCACATCTGCCAACCTGGGCGCCGGATTTGATACGGCCGCGGTGGCGCTGAAGTTTTATCTCGACGTGGAAGCGGAGGCGGCGGAGGAGTTTTCCATCACGGCGACCGGGCGCGATGCGGAGCGCTGCGGGCAGATGGAGGACAACCTGGTTCTTGAGCTGTACCGGCGGATTCTGACGGAGAATGGCCGCCCGGTGGTTCCGTTGTCCATCCGGATGCGCAACGGCATTCCTCTCGGGATGGGTTGCGGGTCGTCGGCGGCAGGGCGGCTGGCGGCGATTGCGATGGCGGTGCACTTTGGCGGGCTGGGCTGGAGCGGCGAGCGGATTCTGGCTGAAGCGGCGGCGCTGGAGGGCCACCCGGATAATGCGGCGGCGTGCTGGCTTGGCGGCTTTGTGGCGGCGGCCAATTCCGGCGGCGCGGTGCAGGTGGCCATGGTGGTTCCGCCGGCGGAGTGGAGGGCGATTGTGGTGCTTCCACTGGAGCCGCTGGCCACCAGCAAGGCTCGCGCCGTGCTGCCTGAAGGTTACTCCCGGGCGGATGTTGTGGCCAATTTGCAGGCGGTGGGGCTGTTGGGCCTGGCTTTTGCACAGGGGAGAGGTGACCTTCTGCGCCGTGCCATGGCTGACCGGATTCACCAGCCGTACAGGGCGGCAATCTGCCCTCTGCTGCCCCGGCTGCTGCCGCTGGCAGGTACGCCGGGCATCCTTGGAGTGGCGCTGAGTGGGGCCGGGCCGGCGGTGCTGGTTGTGGTTGAAGGCGACCGATGGATTGAAGCGGAGAAGTTGGCTATACTCAATGCTCTCAGTGACTTGAGCGAACCGGAGCTGCTGGTTTGCGGCTTTGAGGCGGAGGGAGCGGCATGCCTTTCCGGAGGGGCGGCGGACGATCGACTCTGACGGGATGAAGATCCGCGCGCCTGAGGGTTTGCACGCCGGCTGAATTATGTTTGGGGTAACTCTCTGCCGTTGTGAGGTATCCAAGTGGCTAATACCCCATTCGTGATTACTTTGTGGGTTACCTAAGATAGCTTGATTCTGAAACTAAGAACCCCTAAAGTCGCTGCGTGGGCAGTTCTGGGGGAGGGCTGCTCTAGCGCCCGTGATTCCTTAAAGGAGTCCGGGCGCTTTCCTTTTTTGCGGGCTGTTTCCAAGCCGCAGGTCTTGCGACTTTCCCTCACCCTGGTGCATCCATGCATGGAGCGTTGCCTGTAAACTGAACGGGAGTAGTTCAGGCAAGGAGGAACATGGCGGGAGTGGGTGTGGTTGAAGTGACGGATGCAAATTTCGACCAGGAAGTGCTGCGCAGCGAGCAGCCGGTGCTGGTGGACTTCTGGGCAGCGTGGTGCGGCCCGTGCCGGGCGATTGCGCCGTACGTGGACAAGATTGCCGAGGCCTACGCGGGTAAGATCAAGGTGGCCAAGGTGAACGTGGATCAGAATGGGGCGACGCCTTCGCGCTATAACATTCGCGGCATACCTGCGCTGCTGTTTTTCAAGAATGGGCAGGTGGCGGACCAGATTGTGGGCTTGCCGCCGGGCGCAGCCGAGGTGATCGAAGAGAAGGTGCGCAGCCTCATCGGATAGTTTTTTTGGCAGGATGGAGTTGGAAGCGAATGAAGGCCCGGTTATCGCCGGGCCTTTTTTTCATGGATTCGAGCTTATTCCGGAGGGGCGAGCGGGAGATGCGCGAGACATGATCCGGGGGATGAGAGTAATGCCCGATGCTGGTTCATGAAAATTTTTCTTGCCACCTGCGGCATCGGGATGATACTCGTGGAAACACTGCAATAACTGCAATTCCTTTTCCCCAGTATCATTCAAATCTCAGGAGGGAATCTTCCATGAGCAATCCCTTTGTCGGCGAGGTGCGTCTTGTCGGATTCAACTTTCAACCAAATGGATGGAATTACTGCAATGGCGCACTCATAGCCATCTCACAAAACGATGTGTTGTTCAACTTGATCGGGACTACTTACGGTGGCGACGGTCAGCAGACGTTTGCCCTGCCGGATCTCCAGGGCCGGGTGCCGGTCCACCAGGGGCAGCTTTTGGGCGGGGGCAATTATGTGATTGGACAAAAGGCGGGCACGGAGACGGTCACGATCACGAGCAACCAGTACCCGCTCCATAACCACCCGGTTGTGGGCACCACGCAAAGCCAGGGAAACGTGGCCAGTCCCAACAACAACCTTCCGGCGGCAGGCCAGAACATCTACCGCACCCAGGCACCGGCGGTGGGCATGGTGGCCGGAATGCTGAGTAATGACGGTGGAAGCCAGCCCCACAGCAACCAGCAGCCGTTCCTTGTTTTGAACTGGGTTATTTCGATGTTTGGCATCTTTCCCAGCCAGTGATGATCCCTTTTGGGGTCATGGGGCAGGGAATGGAGGAGGAGAAGAAATATGGGGTCGCCTTTCCTGGGAGAATTGAAACTCGTTTCGTTTAATTTCGCACCCAAGAGCTGGTCGATGTGCAACGGCCAGCTGCTGCCGATCAATCAGAACCAGGCGCTTTTTTCGCTGATGGGAACTTATTATGGCGGGAACGGCCAGACAACCTTTGCTTTGCCCGATCTACGCGGCCGCACACCGATTTCGCAGGGAACCGCCAACACCATTGGGTCGCGGGCGGGCACGGAAACGGTTACGCTGACGCAGAGTTCAGTGCCCGCGCACACGCATTTTGCAACCGCAATTGCAAACAATGCGAACGCGACGTCTGCATCCGGGAACTATCTTTCCGCAACCACGGGAGTGGGCATTTACAACGCGGTTCACAACCTGGTCCAGATGGATCCCGGCACGACATCGAACGTCGGCGGAAGTCAGGCGCACTCGAATCAGCAGCCGTATCTGGTGATGACCTGGGTCATCTCGCTTCAGGGCATTTTTCCCAGCCAAAACTAGGCGAAGCCAACGTCAGGAGACACAAGCTATGGCAGATCAATTTGTTGGTGAGGTTCGGTTAGTGGCCTTCAACTTTGCCCCGAAGGGGTGGGCGCTTACGGCCGGACAGCTTATGCCCATCTCGCAGAACACCGCGCTATTCTCGTTGCTCGGCACCTATTACGGCGGGGATGGCAAGAGCACGTTTGCGCTGCCCAATCTGGAGGGCAGTGTGGCCATGGGGCAGGGCCAGGGCGCGGGATTAAGCGCCTATTTCATTGGGGAGCAGAGCGGCACGAGTACCGTAACGCTGATAGACAGCGAGGTGCCGATTCACACCCACCAGTTCATGGCAGACAGCCGCCCCGCGGATGTTATCAGTCCCAGCGGGAGCGCCCTGGCCACTACCGCTGCCGGTACGGCTATTTACTTCAGCGGAACTGGAACCAAGACGCAACTTAACCCAAGCTTTATTTCGCCCTATGGCGGAGGCCAGCCGCACGACAACATGATGCCGTATCTCACCCTGAATTGGGTGATTGCGTTGCAGGGCATCTTCCCGGCGCGAAGTTGAAGGATAATTAACGACGGGGCCGTCCGCGAAGGGCGGCCCCGGATATCCATTTATGTCGACTATCGCTGTTCGCCCCGCTCTGCCTCAGGACGAGATCTTTCTCTACGAGCTCTACTCTGCCGTTCGCCGACCGGAGTTCGACCTGGCGCCCATCAACGAGACCCAGAAGGAACATCTCATCCGGATGCAGTTCCGGGCGCAGCTGTCTTCCTACACCCAGATGTACCCGAACTCGTGCTATCACATTGTTCTTCTCGACAGCAAACCTGTGGGAAGGTTTTGGGTGGCACAGCTGGACGGCGAGTTTCATCTGGTGGACATTGCGGTGCACCCCAGCGTGCAGAGCAAGGGGATTGGCACGGCGCTGATTCAGCGTCTGCAGCAGGAGGCGGCAAAGGCGCGCCTGCCCATTCGCTCCTGCGTGTTCAAGTTCAACCCGGGGAGCCTGCGCTTCCACAAGAAGCTAGGTTTCAGCATTGTGCGCGAGGACGAGATGAACTACTTCATGGAGTGGCGGACGGTGGTGCTGGTTTAAGGGGTCAGGGGACAGGGATTAGGGGAATAGGGATTAGGGATTAGGGATTAGTTTGATTAACTGGCGCCCGGGACTGGATGACCAATGGCGATCAGTTCCTGCGCCCAGCCATTGCAAATCCTCTCGATGTGTTCGCCAAGCTGCTGTGTGCCAGCGTATCGAAAGATCTGAACGCCGGAATGCTGCTCAAGTTCGTTGCGAAACGCCAGGATCTCCGGGTTGGTTTCATGCGGCGCATCTTTAAGACAGATGACTACGCTGCGCATGGGCTTCGAGGCGTCGTCGCGGGATTCGAGCGCAAGCAGGAAGAGCTTGCGGAAGAGATCCCTGGGCCCCCAGTCGTCCTGAAAAATCTGAATGAAGAACGTACTCCAGCGCACGTTATCGGAGACGGCGCTGCGGAAGGTTTCAATCTGGCCGTTCTCGCGCAGCCCCACGCTGGTGAGGAGAATCTTTGCCGGCATGGCTACTGATTCATTTACGCGGGAGACAGCGTCGTACGCGGCCTGGCGGTCTGCGTCGAGGTCTCCCGGCGCCGAGATAAACACACGATAAGAGTCAAATCCGTGAGCCATAGGGGAGATTCAGGATAGCAGGGAAAAGAGCAGGGAAAAGAGCAGGGTTCAGGGGTCAGGGGTCAGGGATCAGGGATCAGGGGTCAGGGAAAAGAGCAGGGGTCAGGGGTCAGGGGTCAGGGAAAAGAGCAGGGGTCAGGGATCAGGGATCAGGGGTCAGAGGCCAGGGACTGAGGGACTGAGGGACTAGGGTTCAGGGATCAGAGAACAGGCTCCGGCCCCGATCTCTGATCCCTGATCCCTGTTCCCTGATCCCTGATCCCTGTTAGTGATATTTGCGCAGGACGCCCAGGACGCGGCCCTGAATGGCTACGTTGGTTGCCGGCACGTAGATGGGTTCCATCTCCAGGTTCGAGGGTTGCAGGCGCACCATGGCGCCTTCAGCGTAGAAGCGCTTGAGGGTGGTTTCAGAGCCGTGGACGAGCGCCACCACGATCTCACCCTGGCGTGCGGTGCGGGTGCGCTCCACCAGCACGTAGTCGCCGGAGATGATGTGCTCGTCGCGCATGGAGTCGCCGCGCACCTCGAGAGCAAAGACGTCGCGGTTGCCCACGACGTCGTGCAGGGAGATGGTCTCCGAGGTTTCAGCCGCCTCCACCGGCATGCCGGCGGCGATGCGCCCGGCAAGGGGCAGGCGGTCGCTGGTGCGGGAGCGTGCTCCCGGGGGCAGCACATCAATGGACCGGCTGCGATTGTGAACCCGGTCCAGCATGCCCTTCTTTTCCAGGTTGGTGATGTGCTTGTGCACCGTGGCCAGGCTCTTCAAACTCATCCCCCGGGCAATTTCCTCAAAGGAAGGCGAGTAGCCATTGCGGGTGACGAAGTTTTCCAGAAAGTCGAGAACTTCTTTTTGTCTCCGAGTGACAGCCATGGGCGCATTATAGCGAACAAAAAGCGAACCGCAATGTATTTTTTTGAGGGACATGTTTTGCAATGTCTCCAGATCGTCAACATGTGCTTTAGGCATGCCCGAGAGAAAGGCTTTTGCCGCTGACTTTTGATCCCCGGGCGGCTCAAGCCTGCGTCCATTTCCGCCGATAGACAGCTTCAGAGGGCCCATTTGCCGGGCTCATTTGCCGCGCAGTGAGGATTCGATGATTTCCATTCGCAAATACCTTGAGGCCACGTCAACGCCGGAGACGGTTGCGCCCGCGACCCGCTTGGGCCAGCGCGTCGCCGGGGATGTGGCCGCAACGTTGGCCGATGCGTACCGCTCGGCGCTGGGCGAAATGGGCGGCGCCGGAACGGTTGCATGCGCGGCGACCGGCGCCGATCTGGCGCGCGATCTTGCGGAATTGAGCGAGAGGCTGGCCAGCAGGATCGATTCCGCGTCATTGGCGGAGGCCGACTCGGCGGCTCGCGATACTCTCCAGCACTGGGGCCGCCGCACGGCGCGGCATTTCCAGCAAAAGGCCGGCGAGGTAAAGGAGATGCTGTTGACGATGGCGCGCACCGCCGAGAGCGTGGGCGATCGCGACCAGCGCTGCGCAAAGCAGATCGGGGAGGTGACGACGAAGCTGCGCCTCATCGCTTCGCTCGACGACATCTCGCAGATCCGCGACTCGATTGAGAAAAGCGCCTGCGAACTTAAAACATCGATCGATCGGCTCAACGCGGAAGGAAAGGCGGTGCTGGACGCGCTGCAGACGAAGGTGGTGACTTTTCAGGCGCGGCTGGAGGAGGCGGAACAACTGGCGTCGCTGGACGCGCTGACGCGGCTGCGCAGCCGCCTGTGGGTTGAAGGCCAGCTTGAGCAGCGGGTGGCCGCATCCGCCGGTTTTTCCGTGGCCATTGTGGACATCGACGGCTTCAAAGGCGTGAACGACACCTACGGCCACGTTGCCGGCGATGAGCTGCTGCGCCAGTTTTCGAACGAGCTGCGATCATCCTGCCGGTCTTCGGATATCGTGGGCCGGTGGGGCGGCGACGAGTTCCTGATCGTGCTCGATTGTCCGGCCGGCGATGCCGAGGCGCAGATTGAGCGTGTCCGGGCGTGGGTTTGCGGCCCTTATACGTTGGGGGGAAACGCGGGTGCACGCAAGATTGAAGTGAGCGCGTCGATCGGCCTGGCCGCGTTTACGCCGCCGGAGACGCTGGAGCAGTTGTTGGACCGCGCGGATGGCGCGATGTACCGGAACAAGTCGGCCGCGAAGGCCGAAGCCGGGGCGCCTCGGCGGGCACGGCAAAAGTCGGCCTGAGCCGAGCCGGGTGCATCGGTTTCCACGGGCTCAGCCGGTGGGGCCGCAGGGCTCTTCCCATTTTGGAACAGCCTCCATCCACATTCCTATTGAAGGAATCATTCCTCATCTTCCATCGCGAATCTCTTGAGTTCCTCAGCGCTTCACGCGAGAGTGGTTCGTGTTCGATTAGCAGCTGCTAACCAAACTGAACCGCAAATGGGCAGAGCGCTGCTGAACTTCTTCACATCCGGCACGCGTGGAGATTTGGCCGGCAAAACGGAAGGATGCTATGAGGCTTTTAATTGCGGAAGATGACCGGGCGCTGGGGCTGTTTTTGAGCCGGGGGCTGGAGGCGGATGGCCACCGCGTGCATGTGACGCTGGACGGCGGAGCAGCCGTGGAAGCGTTTCGCGCGGATCTGCCCGACCTGACCATTCTGGACCTGAACCTGCCCGTGAAGGACGGCGAACAGGTACTGGAGGAAGTGCGCACGGTGGATGCCGAGCTGCCGGTGCTGGTGCTGACCGCGCGGCAGGAAGTGGAAACCCGGGTGCGCTGCCTGGACATGGGCGCGGACGACCTGATGACCAAGCCGTTCAGCCTGCACGAGCTGAGGGCGCGCTGCCGGGCGCTGCTGCGGCGCAAGAGAGAGGCTCGGCTGACGCTGAGGGCCGGTGATCTGGAGCTGGACCGGATGGATCACACGGCGCACCGCGCCGGCGAGGCGGTCTCACTGACCAACAAGGAGTTTGCTCTGCTGGAGCACCTGATGCTGAACCGCGGGCAGTGCGTTTCGCGCGTGGAGCTGCTCGATTCAGTGTGGCGGATGGAGCCGGCGCAGACCACCAACATCGTGGATGTCTACGTGAACTACCTTCGCCGCAAGATCAAGGATCCGGCGCCGGGCCGCGTCATCCGCACCGTTCGCGGCCAGGGCTACCTGGTTCCCTCCGATGCCGGGCTGGCGATCGAACCGGTCCTGGCGGCGCAGGCTCAGCCGCTGCCGGCCGCAGTTGAAGTGAATTGAACGCCCGGTTCCGGGCCATAACGCAATCCTCAAGGAGAACTTCAGTGCAGGCAACGATTCCTCTTCCGACTCTGGCACCCTCATCCGCACTTCGCCCGCGGCCGCGCACAGCCATTCTGATCAGCTCGGATGCGAGCTTTCGCAGCCGGCTGGGCCAGACCCTTACCGGCCTGCGCTGGCAGGTGAGGGAAGCCGCGTCCGGCGCCGAGGCATGGGCCGAAGCGGACGCTTCTGTTCCTGAGGCGGTGCTGGTGGATGCGTGGCTGCCCGATCTCGAACTGGCCGAGTTCCTGCGCGAGTTTCGCGGCGCATTTCCGCGCGTCGATATCGTTACCAGCGACGGCCCCGAGCTGGTTGGCTGTCCGCGCAGCCAATACCGGCAGGAACTTCTATATGCTCTGCGCGGCTGCCAGGACACCGATACGGCCGTCTGGAACACCGCCTGCGATCTGAATGACGGCCGCCCGCGGCCGGTGGCCATTGAAGCCAGGAAGCCGCTGGCGAGCGCCGGCCCGGAGACGGTTTTGTTTACCGCGGATACAGCTCTTCCCATGCCTCCCGGACCGGTGCAGATGCATACGCCGGCTGTCGCGCCCGCGCGCACTGCGCCGCCGGTGGAACGCCTGCCGGAGCTGGTGGGCAACGCGCCGGTCATGCTCGAAATCAGCCGCCGCATCCGCCTGGTGGCGCCGCGCAGCACACCGGTTCTGATTGAAGGCCCCACGGGCTCGGGCAAGGAGATTGTTGCCGAGGCGCTGCACCGGCTTTCGCCGCGCAGCCGCAAGCCGTTCTTTGCCATCAACTGCGCCGCGATTCCCGAAGCACTGCTTGAGGCGGAGCTCTTTGGCCACACCCGCGGCGCGTTTACCGGAGCGGTGCATGGCCGCATGGGCCGCATCGAGGCCGCCGACGGCGGCACGCTGTTCCTGGATGAGATTGGCGAAATGCCTCTGGCGCTACAGGCCAAGCTGCTGCGCTTTGTGGAGTGCGGCGAGCTGCAGCGGGTGGGCGATAACGAGACCGTGCGCGTGGATGTGAGGGTGATCGCCGCCACCCACCGCCAGCTGGCAAAAAATGCAGCCGAGGGCACCTTCCGCTCCGACCTCTACTTCCGCCTGGCGGTGTTTCTCATCCGCACGCCGGCCCTGGCCAACCACATGGAAGACCTGGGGCTGCTGGTGAATCATATTCTGCTGAAGCTCGGCCGCACCGAGCCGGTGAAGCGCATCGGCGACGCGGCGATGGCATGCCTGCGGGAGTACGGCTGGCCGGGCAATGTGCGCGAACTTGAACATGTGCTGGAGCGCGCCGCCATCCTGGCCGGCGACAGCCCCACGATTACGCCGGCCGAGATCGACTTTGGCGCGGCGGAGCAGTAAGGAGAGCAGGCATGCACGTTGAGAGCACGATGAGCGACCGGCTGGCGCGCTATCTCGACCTGGCCAGCGACGAGGTGAAGCTGACCGCCGGGAACATGGCCAACATCGATACCCCCGGATACCGCGCCGTGGGGCTGGACTTTGAAGCGGAGATGAAGAGGGCGACAAGCGCAGGGGACGCCGAAGCGGGCGCGCAGCCAGTGCACGTCAGGTTCGAGGACGGACTGGTGGCGCGCCCCGACGGCAACAACGTCTCCATGGACCGCGAGAGCCTGAATCTCTCCGAGGCGCAACTGAGGTTCCGTACCGGCATTGCGCTGCTGCGCCTGCAAAACCAGACGACCATGGATGCCATCCACGCCGACAACGGCAAATAGGAGGCGGCATGAATCTCCTGGGACGGATGGAGACCTGGGGCAGCGCGAAGCAGGAGGTGGAAGGGCGATGAAGTTGTTGGGACGGATGGTGACCTTGGGCAGTGGGGGTGGGCGATGAATCTGTTTGGACTGATGGAGACCTCAGGCAGCGCGATGCAGGCTGAGCGCATGCGGGCCGAGGTGGTGGCGGCCAACATGGCCAACGCCGAGACCACGCGCACCGAATCGGGCGGACCGTATCGCCGGCATGAGGTTGTCTTTGCCGCCAATCCGGGGGATGACGGCTTTGCCAGTGCAATGAACGGCGCCGCGGGCGGTATTTCGACTCCGCCGCTGCTGCCGCTGGGTTCAGAGGGGAGGCAGGTTCCGTTGGGCGGCGTGCACATTGCCGGGGTAGTGGAAGACCCCGCGCCGCCGCTGCGCCGCTACGATCCGGGCCATCCCGACGCCGGCCCGGACGGCTACGTTGCCTACCCGGACATTAACCCCATCACAGAGATGGTGGACCTGATGGGCGCAACCCGTGCATACGGCCTGAACGGTTCTGCGGTGCAGGCGGAGAAGGGAATGATCACCTCGGCTCTCGACCTTGCGAAGTCGTAAGCGGGGCGAGGAAGCGCAGGCAGTGCAGGCTTCAAAGCGCTCTGGATGGCGAGATTGGAAACAGTCTGATCAGAAAGTGAGAACAGAAGCATGGCAAGTCCGATTCAAGCAGTTCAGCACATCGCCGCGGCCACGGCTTCCTCTCTGGCAGGTCCGGCGACGGCTTCTTCGAAGTCAACCTCCGGCGCCGCTCCGTTCTCTGACCTCATGACGAACGCGATTGGGGAAGTGGGCAAGCTGGAGGATCAGGCCAACGCCGCGGTCACCGGGCTGGTGACGGGCACGGGCGTCGATGTGCACACGGCGATGATTGCCGCGGAGAAGGCCAGCATGGGGTTCGAACTGGCGCTGGCGGTGCGCAACAAGGCGGTGCAGGCCTACCAGCAGGTGATGGGCATGCAGTTTTGATGGGAGCAGGGACGCGGGGATAAAGGCAGCAAGCCGGGAGCAGCATTGCACGGCGGGACACGACGAATATGGCCACGGGCACACAATTGGAAAAAACCGCGCCTTCTTTATCCCCGGGGGTTCCCCTGGGCGGCGGCGTGGCCACGCTGTGGACCCGCGCACGGATTGTCTGGGCGGGCATGCAGCCGCGGCAGCGCACGTGGGCAGTTGTCTCGGGCGCGCTTCTGGTGGGGCTGACCGGTTTCCTGTTCTGGTATGCGCTGCGGCCTGACTGGCGCGTTCTCTATGCCGATCTCGATTCCGACGATGCGCGGCAGATCGGCCAGGACCTGGCCCAGGCGCAGATTCCGTTTGATGTGGCCGCGAGCGGCGGCCAGATCAGCGTGCCGGCGGCGCAACTGGACAAGGCGCGGCTGGCCACCGCGGCCAAGGGCGGGGTGCGCAGCGGCCGTATGGGCTTCGAGCTGTTCGACAAGCCGAACTGGGTGGGCTCCGAGTTTGACGAGCAGGTCAATTTTCAGCGCGCGCTGGAAGGCGAACTCGAGCACACGGTGGGATCGCTCAGCGATGTGGAGAGCGCGCGCGTGCACCTGGTTCTGTCTCACGACTCGCTGTTCCGCGACCAGGAACGGCCGGCCAAGGCATCGGTGGTCCTCAGGCTGCGCCATCGCACCCTTGCCGACGGGGAGCCGGACGCCATCCGCAACCTGGTGGCCTCGGCGGTCGACGGTCTTATGCCCGATCACGTGGTGCTGGTGGATGCGGCCGGACACCTGCCGCTGGGGCCCAAAACACCGGATGCCGTGCGCCTGACCGCGGAACAGGCGCTTGAAGACAAGCTGGTGTCTACCCTTGAGCCTGTGACCGGAGCGGGCAACGTGCGCGCCTCCGTCACCCTGAATTACGATACGGCCGGCACGGACGAGACCGCGGAGACCTACGATCCCAACCAGACGGTGACGCTCTCCATGCAGCGCACGGAGCAGACATCGGGAGCGCAGCCGGTTGCCTCCGGGGTTCCGGGAACGGCTTCAAACGCGCCCAACTCGCAGGCGTTGCCGGTCTATCCGCATGAGACTACGCCGCCCGAGACGGCAAAGACAGAGTCCGGAACCTACGGCATCTCGAAGACCGTTCGCCACATTACGCAGGAGCCGGGGCGCGTGCGCCGGCTTACCGCCGCCATCGTGGTCAACGACCGCCAGCTTCAGCCTGCAGGCAAGGACAAGCCCGCGGTATGGCAGGCGCGAGGCGCCGACGAGCTGCGCAACCTGACTGCGCTGGCACAGGCTGCGGTGGGCTTCGACGGCCAGCGCGGCGACGTGGTTACAGTGCAGGACCTGGCCTTTGAAGACAATCATGCGGTGGCGGGAGGCTCTCTGGTCTCGCGGGCGCTCGAGGGCGCGGAGACCTCACCCGAGCTCATCAAATATTCGGCCATCCTCATGGGCCTGCTGCTGGTGATGGGTTTTGGCGTGCGTCCGGCGCTGAAGCGCGCGGGCTCCGCTGCGGTGGTGAAGCCGCATGGGAAAGAGCTTCCCGGCTCAAGCGCCGCATCGCTGGCTGCTCCGGAGCCGCCGCCGCCCGATCCCGATCGCCAGCGCAACCAGGAAATCTTCGAGCAGGTGACCGGCCACGTGAAGAAACAGCCGGCGCAGAGCTCGCGCCTGTTGCAAAGCTGGATTCACTCCGACTAGTCCGGGAGAGGAACATCGTGGCAGAGAGCAACAACGCGGATGGAGCAATGGTGCGGCGCAGCCGGTCGCAGATGACGGGCCTGCGCAAGGCCGCGGTCCTGCTGGTGGCCGTGGGCGAGGAAGTGGCGAAAGAGGTCCTGCGCGCGCTGCCTGAGATCGACGTTCAGCGCCTCACCGAGGAACTGGCCGATCTGCGCGGGGTGACCCCGGCGCTCTCCGCCGAAGTGCTGGAAGAATTCTGGCAGCTGCTGGAGACGCAGAATTTCATGGTCCATGGCGGCCTGGATTATGCCAGCCGCCTGCTGCTGGAGGCTTTTGGCAAGGAACGCGCGGAAGACCTTCTGCTGATGGTGCGCCGCTCGCAGCAGGAGGCGCAGGGAAACCTGGCCAAGCTCCAGCTCACCGATCCGCAGCAGCTGGGCAAGCTGCTCGATTCCGAGCATCCCCAGACCATCGCGCTGGTGCTCGCCCATCTCGATCCGCGCCGCGCCTCGCAGGTGCTGGACAATCTCAGCGAAGAACACAAGATTGTGAGCGTGCAGCGGCTGGCGGAGATGCGCCAGTTCTCGCCGGAGATGGCGCAAAAGGTAGCCTACACGCTGCACCGGCGTCTGGAAACCATGGGTGATACCGCGCGCCGCAGCTACTCCGGTTTCAAGGCTGTTGCCGATCTGCTGAACCGGCTCAACGCCGAGGAATCGAAGCATATCCTCGAGGCCATTGAGGACAAGGACGCCGAGCTGGCACTCAACATCCGCAATCTGATGTTCACCTTTGAAGACCTGGTCACGGTTCCCGCCGCCACCATCCGGGAGATCGTCTCCGGCGTGGATAAGCGCCAGCTTGCGCTCGCGCTGCGCGGCGCCAATGAAGAACTTCGCGCGCAGATCTTCAAGTCCATGAGCTCCCGCGCCGTGGAGATGCTGAAGGAAGACATGGAAGTGCTGGGACCGGTGCGTTCCCGCGAGGTGGCCCAGGCACAGCAGGAGATCCTTAACCTTGCCCGCCGCCTGGAATCCGAGGGGAAGGTCATCCTGAAGCTTGAAACCGGCGACGAGATGCTGGCCTGATGCGATGGAGAAGAGCATGAGCGGTGCAGCGCAGCACCCGGGAAGATCGCCCGCCGTTGAGGCATACCCGTATTCTCCGACAGCAACCGCGCAGCCCTGCACCAACTGGGAGATGCCCCATGTGGATACGCGCGGACGCTCCCTCGCCGTGGAGACCGTGGAACGCCCGACAGGCCCCGCGGCCGCGGAAGACCATGAGCGGCGGCTGGCCGAGGAGACCCGGCTCAGCTTTGCCGCCGGCCGCGAGCGCGGCATCGAGGAAGGCCGCGCCGCGGAGTGCGCCGCGCACGCGCCCGCCGAACAGCATCGCGCCGAGGAGCTCCGCCGCCTGCTTGAAGACCTTGCCGGGGAGCGCGACCGCTACCTTCAGGCCGTGGAACACGAAGTGGTACGCCTTGCCCTGGCCATCGCCGCGCGCATTCTCCGCCGCGAAGCCCAGACCGATCCATTGCTGCTGATGGGCGCCGTGCGCGTGGCGCTCGGCCAGCTTGCCGCGGCCACCGAAGTTCGCCTGCACGTGCCCGCCGCGGATGCCGCTCTCTGGAAGGAATCCATCGCGCTGGTGCCCAACCCTGCCGTCCGTCCAGTGGTAGTTGAGGAGGACGCGATGCGCCTTGGCGAATGCCGTCTTGAAGCCAGCCTGGGGCAGGCAGATCTTAGCCTGTGCGCGCAGCTCGACGAGATCGAGCGAGTTCTCTTTGTCCGCGCCGCCGCTCCCGCCCTTGCGCCTGCCGCCGCGGAGGCGCTGCTATGACGCCTCTTCTCGACGGCTGCTTCGCCAGCCTGAAACAGCGCCAGCCATGGCGCTGGTCCGGCCGCGTTCTTGAGTCCGTAGGCCAGACCATCGAGTCAGCCGGCCCTCCCGTTTCGGTGGGCGAGTGTTGCGAGATCATCGACCGCTCCGGCCGCGCTCATCCCTCCGAAGTGATTGGATTCCGCGGCTCGAACGTCCTCTCCATGCCGCTTGACAGCACCGACGGCATCCGCTTCGGCGACTCCGTTGTGGCCCTGGGCGAGCGCCCTTCGATCGAAGCCGGCCCCGGAATCATGGGACGCGTTTTAAACGCACTGGGCGAACCCATCGACGGGGGGCCGCGCCTGCGCGCGCCCGCCATGCTGGCTCTCGACAGCCCGGCCCGTTCCCCGCTTGACCGTGCTTCGATCCGCGAGCCCCTGGGCACCGGCATCCGCGTCATCGATGCACTGCTCACTACCGGCCGCGGCCAGCGCGTCGGCATCTTCGGCGGCTCCGGTGTAGGCAAGAGCACACTCATCGGCATGATGACGCGCAACACAGAAGCAGAGGTTACAGTGGTGGGCCTGGTGGGTGAGCGCGGGCGCGAGGTGGGCGAGTTCCTTGAAGATGCGCTGGGCGAGGAGGGGCGCGCCCGTTCCGTGGTTGTGGTCTCCACCTCAGACCAGTCGCCGCTGCTGCGCATGAGGGCCGCGCTGGCCGCCACCACTCTGGCCGAGTACTTCGCCGCCCAGGGCCGCTCCGTCCTGCTGGTTCTCGATTCACTCACCCGTTTTGCCATGGCCGCGCGCGAGATTGGCCTGGCTGCCGGAGAGCCTCCCACGAACAAGGGCTACACGCCCTCCGTATTCTCCCGCCTGGCCCGCCTGATTGAGCGTACGGGGAACTTCCGCAGCGGCTCCATCACCGCTTTCTATACCGTCCTGATGGAGGGAGACGACCAGCAGGACCCGCTGGTGGATGCGGTTCGCTCGCTGCTCGATGGCCACGTTGTTCTCTCCCGCGCCCTTGCCGCTGAAGGCTGGTATCCGCCGGTTGAGGTACTGGATTCCATCAGCCGCCTTATGCCTTCCGTCACCGAACCGGCCCATCGCAAGCACGCCGCGCTGCTGCGCCGGCTGATGGCCGTATACGCGCGGAGCGAAGACCTGGTGCGCATCGGCGCTTACAAGCCCGGCGCCGATCCCGAGCTCGATCGCGCCCTGCGCGCCCGCGCATCGCTGCGCGCCTTCCTCACCCAGGATTCAGCCGAGCGCGCGCCGTTCGACGAAACGGTTCGCCGCGTGGCCCAGCTGGCCGCGGAGGTCTAGCGATGCCGGTCTCGGGATCCCTGCGCCGCCTGCTCCGCGTGCGCAATGTTGAGGAAGAACAGCACCGTCAGGCTCTGGAGTTGGCTGTGGCCGATCTTCGCACCCTGGTGCACGCGCTGGCGAGTGCCCGAGCTGCTGAGCGCCGCGGCCGCGCCCGGCTCGCCCTGAGCGTCTCGGGGGCCGATCCGGCCGATCGCATTGCCGCGCTGGTCGAGTCCTCATCCGCCGCGCGCCGCGGGGCTGCGCTGGTACCCCGCATTGCCGCAGCCGAAGAGCAAGCCGCCCGTCTTCGCCGCCAGTATCTGGATAAGCGCACAGAGCGCCGCCAGGCCGAAACCCTGATCCGCGAGCGGGAAGCGCTCGATGCGGTCGATGCCGGACGCCGCGCGCAGCATCAGGTGGATGACTGGTTCTCCTCCCGCGGCCATCGGCGCGAGTCTTCGCCAAAGCCCGGCTCCACTCGTTCGCCCGCGGAAGAACTTTAGATGAGATCACCCACAGAAAGTCTCCAGCCTCCCGATCCGGAACGCGCGTTCCAAATCTCTCAACTCTCTAACATCGCGGTGGATGAGTTTGGCACACCGTATGCATTCTTTCCTCGGCGTGCCCATAACCGCAGCCATTCCCGCCGTCCATGAACCCGGAAAGCTGGGCGGACCCATCAAGACCGGCAATGTGCCGCACCCGCAAGCCGGTGCAGCGCTTCCACCGGATACCAGTTTCCGCGCCCGGCTGCAAACGATCATGGCGGCGGAGGTCCCGAGCTCCGATGCGCCGGAACCTGGATACTCTGAGGGGGCTGGCAGCTCCGATCCTCAAAAAGCCAATGCGCGAACCGGCGCATCGCTGACGCGATCCCTCTCTCAAAAACCCGCACAGCTTACACCAGGCGCCCGCATATTGACGCAGGCTCCCGGTACGCGAGCGCGAGCAGCTGCTCCGCGGCTTCCCATTGAAAAACCGGCGCCGGCTGCAGCTGAGCCCGCGCCGCACGCCGGCTCTGCTTCTTCTCATCGCGCCGCGCCGGAGAGTTCCCCGAGCAACGGCGGGACAGGCGATCTTCTGTCTCCGCTGCCGGTTCCGCTGTCCGGCACAACACTGCAGCAGCCGTTTGCTGCGACCTCCCCGGCGCCGGTCCCGCAGCCGGCCGCGCCATCATCGCACGATTTGGAAGCCGTTACGCCATCATTGACACGCGCCGTGGAACCGACCGGCGGGCTTGGCATTCAACCGGCATTCCCGGAAATTGCGGCAGTTCCTGCATTGGCCGCATTCCGTGAACGCTCTGCCCCTTCCGCGCCGCCGGCGGAGGCCACGGCCCATTCCAATTTCTCTGAAGCCGCTGCACCAGCTTCCACATCCGAGCATGTGCCGGTTTACGAGTATGCGTTTGCGCGGCCTGCAGAGACCACCATCCATTCCGATGTCTCGCGAGCCGCCGCGCCGGCTCCTGCACTTGAGGACGCACCGGTGATCGAGCCGCGTTCGCTGGTGTTCGAGCGTGCATCCGCGAATCCTGAAACGATCGCGGCCGATTCCGCTGTCTCGCGAGCCGCCGCGCCGGCTCCTGCACTTGAGGACGCACCGGTGATCGAGCCGCGTTCGCTGGCGTTCGAGCGTGCGTCCGCGAATCCTGAAACGATCGCGACCCATTCCGCGGTCTCGCGAG
>Ga0265338_10003950_pt1 | contig 20434 bp, 21 predicted proteins | sample 42126metaG_FD_193579 | JGI IMG/M metagenome (GOLD analysis project Ga0265338, IMG submission 193579) | Rhizosphere microbial communities from Carex aquatilis grown in University of Washington, Seatle, WA, United States - 4-21-26 metaG | ecosystem: Host-associated > Plants > Roots > Rhizosphere...
GGATGCATCACGCCGATATAAAAATGGCCGTTATGCAGCTTGGTGAAGGCGATCAGATCACCTCTGGGCGACCATACCGGTGTACCGTATGTGCCTTCGCCGAAAGAGATGCGCTGCACATCGGAGCCGTTGGCGCGCATCGTATAGATCTGCTGCGAACTGCCGCGATCGGATTCGAAGGTGATGTATTTGCCGTCCGGCGAATAGCAGGGCGCGGTCGAGATCGAGGAATTGTCGGTCAATTGTGTGATATGCCGCGAGCGCAAATCCATCGTGTAGATGTTGGAGTTGCCGTTTTCCGAAAGGCTGAAGACAACACGACTGCCGTCAGGTGAAAATCTTGGCGCAAAGGTCATGTTGGCGAAATCGCCCAGCACCGATTGCCGTCCGCTGTCGATATTGAAGAGATAAACCCGCGGCCGGTTGCTGTAATAGGCCATATAGGTGATCTCTTGTAGCGTCGGCGAAAAGCGCGGCGTCAGCACAAGGGCGCTGCCGTCGGAGAGAATGCGATTGTCCTCGCCGTCCTGGTCCATGATCGCCAGACGCTTGATCCGCATGTTCGCAGGACCGGTTTCGGCGACGTAAACGATGCGAGTGTCGAAATAACCGTCCTCGCCGGTGATGCGTTTATATATGGCATCCGCCACGATATGGGCGACGCGTCGCCAGTTGGAGGGAATCGTGAAATAGGCGAGGCCCGTCATCTGCTGTTCGGCAAAGACGTCCCAGAGGCGGAACTCGACTTTGAGTCTGCCGTCGGGCTGAGCTGTGACCTTACCGACCACGAGCGCTTGCGCATTCAAAACGCGCCAGTCCGCGAAACGCGGCGCCACCAGCAGCGAGTCCGTATCCTGCACGAAAGAATGCGGATCGATCGCCGAAAAGAGGCCCGAACGCACCAGATCGTTGCTCACCACCTGCGCGATGTCGCGGCCATGCTGGGCGTCGCTCTGATTGGCGCCGTAAAAAGGTGGGATCGCGATCGGAATCGGCTCGACATTGCCGCGCGTGATGTCGACATGGACGTCGGCGCGCGCCTCAAGCGGCAAAGCGAGGGCAACAACCGCGAGACAGTAAATCAGGATTCGGCGCGCAATTTTCATAACATGTCCCTCGGGTCGAAAGTGAAATCGATAGTCTTCCATTGTTCGTACTTGTCCGCGGGCAGCAGAAGCGGGCTGCATTTGGGATTATAGAGCGCGCGCAGGGCGGCTTCGCCCGCGGCGCGGAAATAGGGATCGCTGGCCATGCGGATTTTGTCAACCACTTCGGCGCTCTGCACCGTACGGTCGGTATTCATGATGATTGTCACCTCGACCACCAGCTTTTCGGCATCGCGTGCGCCGATCGGCGGGTTCCAGCACTGTTCGACCTGTCGACGCAGCGCATCCTCTTCGCTGATCGTGAGGCGATCCGAGAGCGCGGGTGCGACACTTTTATCGGGTGCGGCCTGATCTTTGGTAGTCGATTTGGCGTCTGGCGTTTTCGGCTGATCGGCGGGCTTGAGCTTGGAAACGTCCCTCAAGACTGAGGCCAGCATATCGGGCTTGGGCTTGGCATCCTGCGGCGGTTTCGGCTTTTCGGAAGGTTTCGGCAACAGTGCCTCGACCTGCTCTTCTTTCGGTTGCGGCGGTGTAGGCGGGGCAGGTGCAGCCTTCGGTTGTGGCGCAGGTGCGGGTGCGGGTGGTTTCTGCGCCTCTTCGGGCGTCTTCACGCGCGTGTTGGTCATATCGGCGATTTCGACGATCTCGAACGGTACCGGCATATGGGGTGAAGGCAGCGGCGCTGCGAAATGCGGCATGCCGAAATAAAGGAAAAGCAGCACAGCCACATGCAGCGCCGCGGAGATATAGAGATAGCGCTTCAGGCTGTCGTCGGCCGATGTCGGTTGTGGCAGGGCTGCGGCGGACATTGGTTAGTGTCGCGGTTTGCCGCCCGGATGCGGCAATTCGGCGACCAGCGCCACTTTATTGAAGCCCGAAGCGCTGATCGTGCCCATCACTTCCATGATGCGGCCGTAGGAAACATTTCTATCGCCGCGCACGAAAATGCGCGCATCGGGATTGGCGCCCGTGATCGCCTTGAGCTTCGCCACCAGATCGTCGAGATCGGTTTGCGCTTCCTGCAGATAAACCTTGCCTTCGGAATTGATACTGACGACCAGCGGTTCTTTGTCCTGATTAACGGTATGGGCATCGGTCTTGGGCAGATCGATGGGTACCGCAACCGTCAAAAGCGGCGCCGTCACCATGAACACCACCAGCAAAACCAGCATTACGTCGACGAACGGTGTGACGTTGATCTCTGACATCGGCCGGTAAGAACGCCGCCGGCCGCGGCCGAATGAGGTGCCTATCTGCGCGCCCATCCGGTTCCCCCTTCGGTGCGTTCGTCCTTGTCCTTATCGCCTTTGGTCATTTCGAGGTTGCGCGACAGCGTCGCCACAAAATCATTGGCAAAATTATCGAGCCGCGTGCCGTAGCGGCCGATTTCAGTCGCGAACTTGTTGTAAGCAGTGGTTGCCGGAATGGCGGCGACGAGACCGACGGCGGTGGCCAAAAGCGCCTCGGCGATGCCGGGCGCGACCACGGCAAGGCTGGTGTTTTGCGCGGCGGCAATGCCGATGAAGCTCCGCATGATGCCCCAGACCGTGCCGAACAGGCCGATGAAAGGTGCCACCGAGCCGACCGAGGCGAGGAACGTCATCCAAGTTTCGATCATCGCCATCTCGCGGCCAATCGTAACTTGCAAAATACGATCAACCCGCGCCTGCACCGTATTGCGCGCGGCGGGATTGGCGAAGAGGCCCTTGTCGCTTGCCGAGCGCCATTCCTTCATGCCGGCGACGAACACCGCCTGCATCGGATCGGCCGGGCGTTTGATTTTGTCATAGAGCATATCGAGCGAGCCCGAAGACCAGAAACGCTCCTCGAAATAGCTGGCGCGGCTCTTGAGGCGCGAGATTTTCGTGGCTTTGTCGAAAATGATCGCCCAGGTAAGGATCGAGATGATCAAAAGGCCGGTAATGACGGCCTTGCCGAGAAGATCGGCATGGCCGAACAGGCCCATGATCGAAAGATCACTGGCGCTCATCGAGCCTGCGAGCTGGACGGAGCTGATGGCGTTTTGTGCGGTTTGGGGATCCATTTGCGAAACGGGGGCTGGTGGTTAGGGTTTTGGGATTGGGGTCGGGGAATCACTGCATGTCTAATATAACAAGGACTTTCTCCTATTCCCTAGCCCTTTTCCCAGACTTTCTATTCCCCCAAAACTTGGCGCAATTGAGGCGGCAAGCGCGCTGGTCGCCCGGCCTCATTGATCGCGACGATCACGACCTTCAGCGCCGCTAAGAGGGTATTACCGCGATAGACGTCTTGCTTGAGGGTGAGGGAACTGTTGCCGACGCTATCGAGAGAACTTCTGACCTCGAGCTGCTCATCCAGCTTGGCGGGGGCGCGGTAGTCGATCTCGATATGCCGCACCACCAACAGTAATTTATGTTCTGCCCGCACCCGCTCGTGCGGATAGCTTGTCGAACGCAGCCATTCGGTGCGGGCGCGCTCGGCGAATTTGAGAAAATTCGCGTGATAAACGATCCCGCCCGCGTCGGTATCCTCGTAATAGACGCGGACGGGAAAGTGATGGAGATGTTTATGCGTCGCTGTCATCGGTGGCTTCAGCGGCCAGCATATCCATCTGCCGGCCTGGCGGGGCTTCAATCCCGAGATGGCGGTAGCCGGCTTCCGCCAACATGCGGCCGCGCGGCGTGCGTTGGAGCAGGCCTTGCTGGATGAGATAGGGTTCGATCACTTCTTCGAGCACGTCGCGCTGCTCGGCAAGCGCCACAGCCAGCGTTTCGACGCCGACCGGGCCACCGCCGTAATTCTCGGCGATCATGGAAAGATATTTCCTGTCCATCGCATCGAAGCCGAGCCGGTCAACCTCGAGCTTCGAAAGTGCGGCGTCCGCAATCTCGGCGTCGACCGTGCCGTGGCCGTCGACGGAGGCGAAATCGCGCACTCGGCGCAAAAGCCGTCCCGCCACGCGCGGCGTACCCCGCGCCCTGCGGGCGATTTCCATCGCGCCGTCTTTGGCCAACGACATTTTGAGCTTCGCTGCCACCGCGCAAATGATCGTCTGCAATTCTTCGGGCGTGTAAAATTGCAGGCGCAGCGAAATACCGAAACGCTCGCGCAGAGGCCGGGTGATGAGGCCCGAGCGCGTGGTGGCTCCTATCAGCGTGAACGGCGGCAGATCGATACGCACCGAGCGCGCGGCCGGCCCTTCGCCGATGATGAGATCGAGCTGAAAATCCTCCATCGCCGGATAAAGAATTTCTTCGACTACTGGGGCAAGGCGATGAATTTCGTCGATGAAAAGGACATCGTGCGGCTGCAGATTGGTGAGGAGAGCCGCAAGATCGCCCGCGCGCACGATGACGGGGCCGGATGTCGCGCGGAAACCGACGCCGAGCTCTTTGGCGATGATCTGGGCGAGGGTCGTCTTGCCAAGGCCGGGCGGCCCAAACAGCAAAACGTGATCGAGCGGCTGTTTGCGTTTCGTGGCGGCGGTGATGAACACTTTCAGATTTGAACAGAGCGTTTGCTGGCCGACAAAATCGGCAAGTCTCTGCGGCCGCAGCGCATGATCGGCCGCCGGCTCTTCGGGTAGGGCCTGCCGTTCAATGAGGCGCTCAGGCGCGGGAGAGGCGGCGGATTTTGTCATCTGGTTCCTGCCTGCGAGCCGTCAGTATAGGCCTTCGCCTGCGCACGGGCAGCGCAAATCTGATTTTTAAGCTCGGCATAATCAAAGCTCGCGGGCGCGTTTTGGAAGATCCTGTCCGGCGCCCCGTCTTTCTTGTAATCCTCATCCGTCTGAATGACGATATTGACGTCCGCGGGCGGTTTTTCGGCGCATTTCAGATAGACGAACTGGGTCGAGACGTTGCACATGAAAGCGTCGTTCGCGTCCTGCTTGCAGGCGAAATTTTGCGCCGGCTCATGCCCCAGCTGATAGCGGATCTTAATGTGCGCAAGCGCATAGCCTTCTAAATCTGACGATGCGTCGCCGACGCTCGCGGCGCGGGCAAGGTTCGGGCTCGGATCGACCAGTACGGCAAAATGCCGATCCTGCTGAACTAGCCATGCGATCGAAGGGTAGTTCTGACAGCCTGGCTTGTAGCCCATTTTGTCGTTCAGCTGGCAGGCGGCGCGTTTTTCATTTGATTGAAGCGTACCGGTACAGTTCATCGCGCCGCTGTCATCGATTCTGCAGACCGGGTCGTCCGCCGCGAAAGCGAAAAACGGGATCGCCAACAGTATGAATGCCATCAGCCAGAGTTTCATGCTGCGTTTTCTCCGCGCCCTAGTTCGGCGAGGCTCATGCGGATTAACTCGTCGAGCTTCGCCTGGGGCCCTGCCTTGCGGCTGGCCGATGCCACGGCGGCGAAGGCTTCAGCGCGGCGGTAGCCGAGATTGATGAGCGCTGAAACCGCGTCGTTGGAAAAACTGGCGGCAGCACCGACTTCTGTTTTTCCGCCGCGCAGCGGCACCGTCGCCATGAAGGCGGGAACCTTGTCCTTAAGTTCGGTGACGAGGCGCAGCGCGAGTTTCGATCCAACGCCGTCTGCCTCGGTCAATGCGGCCTTGTCCTGCGCGGCGATTGCCTGGGCGAGTTCGTCGGGGCCCAGCGCCGAAAGGATCGAAAGTGCTACTTTGGCGCCAACGCCCTGAACCGTGGTCAGCAGGCGAAACCAGTCGCGCTCCGCCTCATCGATAAAGCCATGCAGATTGATCGCATCCTCGCGCACCTGGGTTTCGATCAAAAGCGACACCGCGCTTCTTAAAGGGCCAAGCCTTCTGAAAGTGCGTGCCGAGCAGGTGACGAGATAGCCTACCCCGTTCACGTCGAGGATCACCTGCGCTCCCGTGAAGCTGTCCAAAACGCCACTGAGTTTGCCGATCATGCCCGAACCTTTGCTCGCGTCTGTGGCGTATGATGAGCATGCGTGACGGCAACCGCAAGCGCATCGGCAGCGTCAGCTGCCAATTTGCCGGAACCCGGTAGTAGTACGCCGATCATCACCTGGATCTGGCGCTTGTCGGCGTGGCCGTAGCCGGTCACTGATTGCTTGATGCTGTTGGAAGCGTATTCCGCGACCGAAAGCCCGGCCTGGGCGAGCGTCAACATCGCCGCCCCTCGCGCCTGACCGAGCTTGAGGGCGGAGAGCGCGTTCTTATTGACGAAGGTTTCCTCGATCGCGGCTTCATGAGGCCGGTACTTGCCGACGGCCGCCACCACCCCTTCGGCCAGCACACAGAGCCGCTCGGCCATGGCAAGCTTGGTGTCGGGGCTGATGCGTCCGGCGGCTATAAAGGAAAGCCGGTTGCCGTCCTGCGCGATAACGCCCCACCCGGTATGGCCGAGGCCCGGATCGATGCCGAGAATGAGGCGAATCATAGACATAGGCGCTCAGTCTAACGATTCTCCTGCTGCCAAGACAGTCGGTCGCACGCCATAGGGTGGCGAGGCGGGTTAAAAATTAAGTAATTGAAAACAAACAATTATTTTAAATATCTGGCTTGTTAACTTGACACGGCGCGGCCGATATTCCTATCTTCCGCCGCGTTTTCCGCGTTATTATGGGCGTTGGTGCTGCAATGCACCTTAAAAATCCGGGGCTGCCTGCCCGGTGTCTCCTGCGGAAGCCGAGAAAGCTTTGGGGCTGATCCCCGGTCTAGTCATCTAACGAGTGAGCCCTATGCAGTTGTCCGTCAAAGGCAAGCAGATCGATGTTGGCGATGCCTTGCGCAAGCATGTCGAATCCCAGTTAAAGGACATCACTGGCAAATATTTCAGTGACTCGCTCGACGCCCATGTGACTTTCTCGCGCGAAGCGCACATGTTCCGCGCCGACATCGCCGTTCATGCCGGACGCGGTATCCTTTTGCAAAGCAACGCCAGCGCCTCCGAGCCCTATCCCGCCTTCGATCTCGCAGCTGGGCGCATCTCCGAGCGCCTGCGCCGATATAAGAACAAGATCAAGCATCACCATCACGACAAGCAGGAAGAGGCTTTCCTCGCCAATTCCTTCGTGATTCAGGCCGAAACCCACGACAGGGAAGAGGAGGCTGGCGCCAATCCTGTGGTGGTGGCTGAGATGACAACACCGATCGAAACCCTTACCGTGAGCGAAGCCGTTATGCGGCTTGATCTCGGCGATCTGCCGGCGCTGATGTTCCGCAATCGCGCGCATAGCGGGCTCAACATGATCTACCGCCGTCCGGACGGCAATGTCGGCTGGATCGACCCCGCCAATAACGGCGCGGCCAAAGGCAAAGCGTAAACCCTAAACCATGGCGCGAAAAATCATGATGCAAGATCTCATTTCTCCCGACGCCATTACCGCTAACCTTCCGGCCTCGGCCAAGAAGCAGGTGCTGCAGGATATGGCGGCGAAGGCCGCCACACTTGCAGCGCGTGATACCCATGCCGTGTTCGATGTGCTGTGGGAGCGCGAAAAGCTCGGCACCACCGCTGTCGGTTTTGGTATCGCCATTCCGCATGCGCGGCTGCCGGGCCTCGATCAGGTGCAGGGCTTTTTCGCCCGTCTTGCCGAGCCGATCGCCTTCGATGCGGTCGACGATAAGCCGGTCGATCTCGTGTTTCTGCTTTTGGCGCCGGAAGAAGCGGGCGCCGATCATCTTCACGCGCTTGCGACCGTTTCAAGGCTTTTGCGCGACAAGGGACTTTGCGAGGCGCTACGCCGCGCTAAGGACGAAAGCGCGATCTACCGGCTGCTTACCGAAACGCCGGAAGCGCAAGCCGCCTGAATAAATTCAGATTTTTAGTGAACGCTCGCCGGGCTCATTTCGTGCTGGCGCACGGTGGCGAAGGCGAGATCGCGCTCGGCGACCACGGTGAGCGGCGTGCCATCGGCGGCGTGGATCGCGTGCAATTTCTGGCCGTCGATGGTGACCGACTTGACATAGGCGACGTCGTCGATGCCGAGACTGCCGAGCTCGCGCTTGCTCAAGGCCTGTTTCAGTTGCTCGACTTTGTTCATCATGGACGACCTCAATTTCCTGTATGGCTGCTCTGATTCTCGACTCTAATCCGCAAGTGGATAATCAATTATTAATTGCCCTGCCGTGCGTAGTCCCGGACCCAACCGCATAAAATTTTAGACGATTGCCGGATAAGCCAATCCTGACGGCCCTTGACTCGTTCGCCGGTCTTGTCATTTTAGGAGCAACCAAAAGGCCTGTAATGACCGATCTTTCTGCTGCCCTTGCGCGCGCTACTGCACACACCACGCTTCCGCCTTTTCGGTTCGGCTCGGAGGCGCACAAACGCGCCTTCTGCGGTGTGCTGATCGATATTTTCGATCCCTATAAGCCGGCGATTCTCGCGTGGCCGAAACTATCCATAGACGCACAAAATCGCCTGACCTCGCTGCCTTTCTGGGATGTTGCGATTGAAACCGAAGGCTACGCCTCCTCGCGGATGCAGGCGATGGCCGATCAGCAGACCGATCCCTTGATTAAGCAGGCGATCGGCCTCAACGCTTTTGAAGAAGGCCGGCACAAACTCGTGATCCGCAACATGCTGCGCTGCTATGGCATTCCGCTCGCCGAAGAGCGGCCCTATGGCGCGCCGCGCGATCCCCAATGGGCCTTCATTCGTACAGGTTATGGCGAATGCTTCGACAGTTTCTTTGCCTTTGGGCTTTTCAAGATGGCGAAAGACTCCGGCTATTTTCCAGCCGAGCTCGTCGATGTGTTCGAGCCCGTGGTACAGGAAGAAGCCCGCCACATTATGTTTTTCGTCAACTGGGTCGCTTGGCTCGCCGCTAACAAGAAATTTTTGCCGCGAATTTTCTTCCGCATGCGGTGCTTTGCGGCGCTGGTATCTGCTGCGTTCGGCAGGCTTTCGTTGGCGGGCGCCGCCGACAAGGGCAAGAGCGGCGATAATTTCGTCGTCGCCGGCGGCGAGACGCTTACCGTGGGTCTTACGCCACGCAAGCTGCTGGAAGTCGCGCTCGCCGAAGACACTCGCCGCATGGAGCATTACGATCCACGCCTTTTACGCCCGCGCGTCATGCCGATTCTGGCGCGACTAGCGCTACGCGTTCTTCCCGCCTGAAGTCTTTCGCAATGCGGGAAGAGAGCGTTTACAAAATGCCGCCGCCCGCCTATAGCTTGCGCCATAATTAACAGGAGAACATCATGCTCATCGGCGTTCCCAAGGAAATCAAAGTTCACGAATACCGCGTCGGCCTCACTTCGAATTCGGCGCACGAGCTCATCACCCACGGCCATAAAGTTATAGTGCAAACGGGTGCGGGCGAAGGCATTGGTATTTCGGATGCCGATTACAAGGCGGCGGGCTGCGAAATCGCGCCGGACGCCGCGACCGTGTTCGCCAAAGCCGATATGATCGTGAAGGTGAAGGAGCCGCAAGCGGCGGAATGCAAGATGCTCAGGAAGGGCCAGATCCTCTTTACTTATCTTCATCTCGCGCCCGATCCGGAGCAGGCCAAGGCCTTGATGCAATCGGGCTGCATTGCCATCGCTTACGAAACTGTGACCGATCCGCAAGGCCGCCTGCCGTTGCTGGCGCCGATGTCGGAAGTTGCCGGGCGCATGTCCGTGCATGTCGGTGCGCATTATCTCGAAAAGATCCACGGCGGGCGCGGTGTGTTGTTAAGCGGCGTTCCGGGCGTTCCGCCCGCCAAGGTTGTGATTCTGGGCGGCGGCGTGGTCGGCACCAATGCCGCCGTAATCGCGACCGGTATGCGGGCGCAAGTCGTCATTCTCGATAAATCGTTGCCACGTTTGGCCGATCTCGAACGCCAGTTTCAGGGCCGCGCACGCACCATCTATTCGACCTCGGCTGCGATCGAGCAGCAGGTGCTGGAAGCCGATCTCGTCATCGGCGGTGTCCTGATCGCAGGTGCCGCGGCGCCGAAGCTTGTGACGCGCGCCATGATTGGCAAGATGAAGAAGGGCTCGGTGATCGTCGATGTCGCCATCGATCAGGGCGGCTGCGTCGAGACCGCGCATGCCACCACCCATACCGATCCGATTTATCTGGTCGATGGCGTAATCCATTACTGCGTCGCCAACATGCCGGGCGCCTTCGCTCGTACTTCCACCTTCGCGCTCAACAACGCAACGCTGCCGTTCGCTCTGGCGCTCGCGGATAAAGGCTGGAAGCGCGCGCTGATGGAAGACGTGCACTTCCGCCATGGCTTGAACGTGGCTGAAGGCAAGATCACCAACGCCGCTGTCGCCGAAGCCTTACAGCAAAGCTTCACCGCGCCGGAAGATTTTCTGAAGGCGGCGTGAAGCGGTCGGCCTGATATATCAGGAAGCCAGAACCGCCGGCTTATGTGTCCACCGGGCGTACATTCTTCCTGCGACGCTGCCGTTGAACGCATTGGCCACGATAGCCAGGGCATAGGGTCCACCAAGCCCGGACAGAGCGCAGCCGACGGTGAGGGCGGCCACGCCGTAGGTTATCGACTGCGCCGTGCCCAGTTTGTTGCGAAAATCCTTGTCAAACAGCGCGCGCACACCCACGAAAATGCCAGCGGCCAAAGCTGCGAACGCGCCCAGCATGCCGACGCAGGTCAGTACAAAATTCACGCCGGCGAACAATGTGGTCAATCCGATAGCGGTTTTTACCAAAACACCACCTGTAACAAGGGATGAGGCGTACGCGAAAGTATCGGCCAAACCTATCATGGCCAAGGCGCCTGCGCCGCCGAGCAAAGCGCCGTTGCTCGCATATTTATCGCGGAGCGTTCTGCCGGAGCCCGGAACTTCCGTCGCCGTTGTGGTGTCCAGTTGTGTGCGGTCGCTCATAATGTTCATCCTTGCGAAATCATTCGTCGAATGTCGGGATACTAGTTCTTTTTTGGTAGAAAGTACAAATCCAGAAATACTTTTCCGACGCCTTTAATGGGGATCGATTAACTAATAATCCGAAAAAACCTTAATTTTACGGTCTATTGCGCTCCATCGCTGCCGCGAAAAACCCGTCGGTGCCGTGCTTGGCAGGCGTCAGCATCAGATAATCGGGATGCGCGGAGCGGATCCCCGTTAGCGTTTCGCTGTAGGGAATAACGCGAAAATCTGCGTGCGTTGCGAGAAATCTCTCGATCTGCTTTTCGTTTTCCTCGGGCAACAGCGAGCAGGTGGCGTAGACCAGCCTGCCGCCCGGCTTCACGAGGCGCGCGGCGGAATCCAGAATTTCTGCCTGCAGTTTCACCAGCGCTTCAAGGCCGGGGCCCAGCGCTTGTAGCCGAGCATCTTCTTCCCCGCGCCAACGCGCGTCCGGATTTCGCCGCCAGGTGCCGGTACCGGTACAGGGCGCATCGACCAGCACGCGATCGAAATCGCCCTTGTGCTTTTTGACCCACGGATCGCGTTCGTCCTTGATGGGTTTGGTTTCTATGTTATGTACGCCCGCGCGGCGAAATCTTTCCGTGCTGCGCGCAAGCCGCTTTTCCAGCACGTCGCAGGCGGTGATGCGGCCCTTGTTTTGCATCTGTGCCGCGATCGCCAGCGTTTTTCCGCCCGCGCCGGCGCAGAAATCAGCGACGCGCTCGCCGGGTTTTGCGTCGAGAAGCGCCGCGACAAGCTGCGAGCCTTCGTCCTGGATTTCGAGCAGACCCTGTTTAAGCACCGATAGCGCCGCGAGATTGGGCCGTTCGCGCACCCGGATCGCAAGTTTTGATAGCTTGCCGGGCTCGGCCTTAATCCCGGCCTGCTTGAGTGCCGTGAGCATCTCCTCGCGCGTGGTTTTGAGCTGATTGACGCGCAGATCGAGTGGTGCTGGCTCAAGCAGCGCTCGCATTTCTCGCATAAAATCCTTACCAAAGCGGGTTTTGAGAATTCCCGCCGCCCAGGCCGGGCATTCGGCCTGCACCTCGTCGGGCATGTCCGAATGCTCGATGGTATAGCCGTCGAATGCGCGCAGCAGCTTTTTCTCGGCCTCGTTCATCGCGGCGGGCGCGAATTTTCCGCCACTGAAGGGGGGCTCGATCTGCCTTGATGGCTTTTTTTCAACCAAAGCGAGATAAGCGATCACTTGCGCGCGCGGATTATTCTCGCCGCCGTTTTTATCGATCCACCAGCCAAGCCGCGCATGATGGCGCAGGATGTCATAAAGCATCACGGAAATCGCACCACGGTCGTGGCTGCCAATGTAGCGCCGGGCGCGGAAATAGGCGCTGGCAAGCGCGTCTGCCGGGCGCGGCGTCTTTTCGATTTCGGTCAGAAGATCAAGTGTGGCCTGAAGCCGTGCAGCGGGGGTCATCGCAACAGGCGATCAGGATTCGGCGCGATAATTTGGCGCCTCGGCCGTGATCTGCACGTCATGCACATGGCTTTCGCGCAAGCCGGCTCCCGTGATGCGCACGAACTGCGCTTTTTTCTGCAATTCGGCGATCGAGGCGCTGCCGGTATAGCCCATCGCCGCCCGCAAACCGCCCACCAGCTGATGGATGATGCGTTCGGCCGGGCCCTTGTAGGGAACGCGGCCCTCGATGCCTTCGGGCACGAGCTTGCCGAGATCGTTGGCTTTCTGAAAATAGCGGTCGGCGGAACCATCCGCCATAGCGCCCATGCTGCCCATGCCGCGATAATCTTTGTAAGAACGCCCTTGATAGAGTACGACTTCGCCTGGCGCTTCATCGGTACCGGCGAGCAACGAGCCGATCATAACGGCATCCGCGCCCGCGCCGATGGCCTTGGCGATTTCGCCCGAATAGCGGATGCCGCCGTCAGCCACAACCGGAATATTCTGCTTGCGGCAGGCTTCCGCCGCGTCCATCACCGCCGTCAACTGCGGAACGCCCACTCCTGCCACGATGCGCGTGGTGCAAATCGAGCCCGGGCCGATGCCGACCTTGACCGCGTCCGCGCCCGCGTCAATCAAAGCCTTGGCGGCATCGCCGGTTGCGATATTGCCGGCCATGATCTGCCCGGCATTCGACAATTTACGAATTTTTTTCACCTGTTCGATGACGCGGGCGGAATGGCCATGCGCGGTATCGACCACGATCATATCGACGCCGGCTTCCAAAAGTCCTATGGCGCGCGCCTCGCTATCGGCACCCGTGCCGACGGCAGCGGCGACGCGCAGGCGGCCCTTTTCGTCCTTGCAAGCGCGTGGGTGCAGATGCGCCTTTTCGATGTCCTTGACGGTGATAAGGCCAATGCAGCGATAATTTTGATCGACAACCAGAAGTTTTTCGATGCGATGCTTATGAAGCAGGCGTTTGGCCTCTTCGGGATCGACACCCTCGCGCACGGTGACGAGTTTTTCCTTGGTCATCAGTTCGGCGATCGGTTGCTGCATGTTGGAAGCAAAGCGCACGTCGCGGTTGGTAAGGATGCCGGCCAATTTGCCGGACGGCTGCTCGACCACCGGAATGCCGGAGATCTTGTATTCGGCCATGAGACGCAAGGCGGAGGCTAAAGGTTGTTCTGGCGTGATTGTGATTGGATTGACGACCATGCCGCTCTCGAAGCGCTTTACTTTTCGCACTTCATCGGCCTGCTCGGATGCTGTCATGTTGCGATGGATGACCCCTATGCCGCCGGCCTGCGCAAGAGCAATGGCAAGTGCGCTTTCGGTCACGGTGTCCATGGCGGCGGAGACGAGTGGAATGCCCAATGAGATCGTGCGCGTGAGGCGCGTTGCGGTATCGACGTCGGCGGGCAAAACGCCGGATGCCGCCGGCACCAGCAGCACGTCGTCGAATGTCAGAGCTTCTCGGAATTGCGCCATTATGTCGGGCCCTTCAGGGGTTCCAGTTAATGGCAGCCATGTATAACCGAGGATGTGCTCTCGGCAAAGACTAATGTTTTCAGGATTTGGAAGGGCTTAAGGGGCGCGAATAGTTGCGTCGCCTAAAGCCATTTCTGCATCACGGTGCGCGGCGCCGTCTCAAAGCCGATATGCGTGTAGAAATCGATTACCTGCATGTTGGTTGCGCGCACCCTAAGCATGATTTTTGGGACGTTTCGCTCTTTAAGCCATATTGAGGCCGCTGCCATCATGCGGCGGCCTATGTCTTGCTTGCGGCAGGCGGGATCGGCGGCGACGTAATAGACCCAGCCGCGATGCCCGTCATGACCGACAAGCACGGAGCCGATGATTTTTCCGTCGGCGTTTGTCCCGAGCAAGATGTCGGAATTTGGTTTACCGCGCGCGAAACGGAAATCCTTCACCGGATCGTTGTAGCTGACGACGAGATCGCAGGTGTGCCACAAAGCAACAGTCGCACCCTCGTCTTTTTCAGCCGCGGGGCGTATGGAAAGATTAACAGCGTCCGGCATGGCGTTCGAATTAACGGCCGATTCCTGCTTTGACGACTTCCGGCGCGACCTTGGCTTCGAATTTGTGGAAATTCTCGGCGAAAAGCTGAACCAACTTTTGCGCGGTCGCGTCATAAGCGACTTTGTCTTGCCACATCGCGCGCGGGCTCAGGATTTTGGCGTCCACGCCTGCACAGGCTTCTGGGGTCATCAGGCCGAAGACGGAATCCTTGACGAATTTACCCTTGGCCAGTTCTCCTGAAAGTGCCGCGCGCAGAAGAGTGCGCGTAACGTCGATCGGCATGCGCTGGCCAACCCCATAGCCGCCGCCGCTCCAGCCGGTGTTGAGCAGCCAGCAATCGACCTTGTGGAAGGCGATCTTGTCACCAAGCAGCTGCGCGTAAACTTCCGCCGGGCGCGGCATAAAAGGCGCGCCAAAGCAGGCAGAAAACGTCGCCTGCGGCTCTTTGACGCCTTTTTCGGTGCCGGCGACGCGCGCGGTGTAACCGGAAAGGAAATGGTACATCGTCTGCTCGGCCGAAAGCTTCGAGATCGGCGGCAATACGCCATAAGCGTCGCAGGTGAGCATGACGAGGTTCTTCGGCAAGCCACCGAGGCCACTCGCACTGGCGTTTGGAATAAAATCGATCGGATAGCAGGCGCGGGTGTTCTCGGTGAGAAAGGGGTTGTCGAAATCGACCGCGTGCGTTTCTTCGTCGAACACAACATTTTCCAGAACGGTGCCGAAGCGCCGTGCCGCGGCGTAAATCTCTGGCTCCTGCTTCGGGCTCAGCTTGATCACCTTGGCATAGCAGCCGCCCTCAAAATTGAAGACCGCATGATCGCTCCAGCCGTGCTCGTCGTCGCCGATCAGGGTGCGCGATCCGTCGGCGGAAAGCGTGGTCTTGCCGGTGCCAGAGAGGCCGAAGAAGATCGCCGTGTCGCCATCCTTGCCAATATTGGCCGAGGCATGCATCGGCAAAACGCCCTTGGGCGGCAGCAAATAGTTCATTACCGTGAAAGCGGTTTTCTTGACTTCTCCGGCATAGGACGTACCGCCGATCATGGCGAGTTTCTGGCCGAAATTCAGCATAACGAAGGTTGGGCTTCTCGTGCCGTCTCTCGTCGGCTCGGCCTGGAATTCCGGAACGTGCAGAATAGTGAAGGCGGGATCGAAATCCTGCAGCTGTTCGCGCGAAGGACGGATGAACATATTGCGGGCGAACAGCGCATGCCAGGCGTTGATAGTGATGACGCGCACCGGCAAGCGATAGGCTTCGGCGGATCCTACGAACAAATCCTGTACGAACAGCTCGCGGCCCTTGAGCCACTCGGCGACGTGGGATTTCAGCGAAGTTAAAGCGTCCGCCTCGAACGGATGATTGACCTTGCCCCAGTCGATGTCGCGGTCGATGGCGGCGTCGCGCACGATATATTTGTCGTTGGCCGAGCGGCCCGTGTGTTGGCCGGTGAGCGCGATGATGGCGCCATCGCTGCTGAGCTTCACTTCGCGGCGGGCGAGGGCTTGCTCGTAAAGCTGAACCGGCGCGAGATTGGCGTGGACCGCCTTGAAGCCGCTAAGGCCGAGCTGGCGTAAATGATTTTCCATGGCGGCCGGATAAGAAGATGTGTATGGCGCGGTTTGGCCGGCACCGATTTCCTGCAACTTAACGCTTTGGAGGCGCATGCATATTTCCTTTTCCTAGATATCTATGCGTCTAAGAGCGGCTCTATCCAGCGCCATTTCCCTCATATCATAATCCCTTAGGCATCCTCAAATGGTTTCGAATGGTAAATAATTGCGTCCAAAAGCCCGATTTATGCCATAGTCCGGCCTTAACTCCGTCATCGGCTAAGTCCAACGATTAAGAAAATAACGGAGACACTTATGCAAACCATCGTTCTTGTCGACGACGATCGCAACATCCTCACTTCCGTCAGCATGGCGCTCGAATCAGAAGGATTCGAAGTGCGCACCTATCCTGACGGCGACGAAGCCCTGCGCGGCTTGACGCAACGCCCGGCCGATCTTGCCGTGCTCGACATCAAGATGCCGCGCTTAAATGGAATGGAGCTGCTGCAGCGCCTGCGCCAGTCGCCCACCTCTTCGCGCATGCCGATTATTTTCCTTACCTCTAAGGACGAAGAGGTGGACGAGATCATGGGCCTGCGCATGGGCGCTGACGATTACATCACCAAGCCGTTCTCCCAACGTCTCTTGATGGAGCGTATCAGGGCGCTTCTGCGCCGCGAACAGGCGCGCGCCGAGCCGGCTCAAAACGATCCCAACAACATGATGACGCGCGGTGACATGGTGCTGGACGGCGCGCGGCACGTTTGTCTGTGGAAGGGTAAGCCGGTTGATCTCACCGTCACCGAGTTTCTGCTGGTGAAGGCACTCGCCCAGCGGCCCGGCCACGTTAAAAGCCGCGACCAGCTAATGGATGCAGCCTACGGCGAAAGCATATATGTTGATGATCGTACCATCGACAGTCACATCAAGCGCCTGCGCAAGAAGTTCAAGGTCGTGGACGACGATTTTACCCAGATCGAGACCCTCTATGGCGTTGGTTACCGGTATCGAGAGAACTAAGCAGCGGTTTTTCGAAGGCCTTGCCGCGATCCGCCGCGATTTCGACCGGGACGGAAACTGGCAGGCGCGCATCGACGGATTGCGCCGTGAAGGCCAACTGCATACCTGGTGGCTATGGCGTCGCGACGGCCGCGAAACCGGGCGGCATCTATCGCCCATCATGCTGCGGATTCTCGCCGTCAATGTCATGGCGCTCGCCATCCTTGTCGGCTCTCTGCTTTATCTTGGCCGTTATCAGGATCGCATCGTCGCAAGCGAGCTCGAGGCGCTGCTTCTAGAATCGCGCATTACCGCCAGCGCTGTTGCCGAAGACGCAGTCGTCATCGCTGATGACGATCGCGTCATCCTTTCGCCGTTGCTTGCGCGCCCCATGGTACGGCGCATGGCGGAGACCACTCGTACACGAGCCCGGCTTTTCGATGCTGACGATACGCTGCTTGCCGATAGCCAGACGCTGCTCGGGGATCGCGGCCGCATCCAGATCGAAGATCTGGATGGTGCCCATCAGAGCTTCGGCGGGCGCGTGATTGAAGCTTTCTTCGACATGGTCGATCTGATCCCCCAGCGCGAGAAATATCCACTTTATCTGGAGCGAGACGCATCGCACGGCAGTGAGTATGAAATCGTCCGCCACGCTATGCGCGGCGAATCCGCCTCGCAGGTCTGGACGCTGCCCGAAAGCGGCCTTTTGCTCACGGCCGCCGTGCCGGTGATGCATGCCAAACAAGTCCTTGGCACCGTGATGCTGTCGCGCTCTGGCGAGCGAATCGATGCCGCGATCCGCGCGGTGCGCATGGATATCCTACAGATTTTCACGATCACGCTGATGATCACCATCTTGTTCTCGCTTTATCTGGCGCGCGCAATCGCCCGGCCAATCCGCCTACTTGCCGCCGCCGCCGAAGGCTTGCGCGTGGGGCAGATGCAGAATGTCGGGCTCGCCGGCACCGCCAATCTTCTCAACCCCGACGCTATTCCCGACATGGCCTTCCGCAAGGACGAAATTGGTGATCTTTCGGAAGCCCTGCGCGGACTGACCTACGCACTGTCCCAGCGCATCAGCGCGATCGAGAACTTCGCCGCCGACGTCGCGCATGAAATCAAGAATCCGCTGACCTCATTGAGGAGCGCGGTCGAAACCGCCGAGCGGGTGCAGGATCCGGCGCTGCAGCGCAAATTGATGCTGGTGATCCATGACGACGTCGCGCGGCTCGACCGGCTGATTAGCGACATCTCCAACGCATCTAGGCTCGATGCCGAGCTAAGCCGTGCCGAAACCGCAAAGGTTGATACTGGCAAGCTGCTCGAAGCGCTGATCGATTATTATCATCTGCACGGCGGCGAGCATGCCGCGCAGACCGAGGTTATCCTAAGCAGGACCCAGGACGATCTCTCGGTGATGGGGGTTGAGGCGCGCCTAGTTCAGGTTTTTCAAAACCTTGTCGACAACGCGATTTCCTTCTCGCCAGCTGGCGGCAGAGTCGTGGTGTCGGCGCGGCGTGCCGACGGCGTCGTGCGCATTGCCGTCGAAGATAACGGCCCTGGCATGCCGGAGAACAAGCTAGCTGCGGTCTTCGAGCGCTTTTACAGTGAGCGCCCCAAGGCTGAGAAATTCGGTACCCATTCGGGCCTTGGCCTCAGCATTTCCAAGCAGATCGTCGAGGCGCACAGAGGCATAATTCGTGCCGAAAACCGCCGCGATCAGGCGGGTAACATCGCTGGCGCGTGTTTTGTTGTCGAACTGCCAGCAGCAGAATAGAGTCCTTTTGCCGCAGAAACTTGTGTCAATGCGCCTGTAAAGCCGGCCAATCTTGATTCACGTGGATGGTCGCTCTATGGTGCCGCCGTCCAATTCATCCGCTTCTGAGAGATGCCCATGAGCGCCACAATCGTCATCGCCGCAGCCGCGCGCACTCCCATCGGCTCATTCGGCGGCGCTCTCTCAGCTCTACCTGCGCATTTGCTGGCGGCGGAAGCCATCAAGGCAGCGCTGACGCGCGCCAAGGTTGCCGCCAACGATATTTCCGAAGTGGTGTTGGGGCAAGTGCTGGCTGCCGGACAAGGCATGGGCCCGGCGCGTCAGGCTGCCGTCGCCTCCGGCATTCCGCACGACCGCACCGCCTATGCCGTCAACCAGATTTGCGGCTCCGGCTTACGCGCCGTTGCCAACGCTGCCTCGTCAATTGCAACGGGCGACAACTCGATCGTGATTGCGGGCGGTATGGAAAGCATGAGCCTTGCGCCGCATGCGATCAATCTGCGCAATGGCGTCAAGATGGGCCCGGCGGAAATGGCCGATACCATGATCAAGGACGGACTCTGGGATGTGTTCAACAATTATAACATGGGAACCACGGCCGAGAATGTGGCGCAGAAATTCCAGATCACGCGCCAGATGCAGGACGAGTTCGCCTGCGCATCCCAAAACAAGGCCGAAGCCGCAATCAAGGCCGGCAAGTTCAAGGACGAGATCGTGCCCGTGACGATCAAGGGCAAGAAGGAAGACGTGAAAGTCGAACAGGATGAATTTCCGCGCTTCGGCACCACGGTCGAGACACTTGCCAAACTCAGGCCCGCTTTCTCCAAGGACGGAACCGTGACGGCAGGTAACGCCTCAGGCATCAATGACGGCGCTGCGGCGCTGGTCTTGATGACGGATGTGGAAGCCGTCAAGCGCGGCGTCACGCCGCTCGCGCGCATCGCATCATGGGCCACATGCGGTGTCGATCCCGCGATCATGGGTACGGGGCCGATTCCGGCGAGCCGCAAGGCGCTTGAGAAAGCCGGCTGGAAAGCTGGCGACCTCGATCTGATCGAGGCCAACGAGGCCTTCGCCTCGCAGGCCATCGCCGTCAACAAGGAACTCGGCTGGGATATTTCCAAAGTGAATGTGAACGGCGGCGCGATTGCGCTCGGCCATCCAATTGGTGCCAGCGGCGCGCGCGTTCTCACCACGCTTTTGTTCGAAATGCAGAAACGCAACGCCAAGAAAGGCCTCGTTACGCTTTGCATCGGCGGCGGCATGGGCATTGCCATGTGTGTGGAGAGATAATGGCGCGGATTGCAATCGTCACCGGGGGTACGCGCGGCATCGGCGCTGCGATCAGCACGGCCCTGCAGAAAGCCGGGTATAAGGTCGCCGCCGTCTATCATGGCAACGAGGAAGCCGCTGCGGCGCTCTCGAAGAAAACCGGCATTGAGCATTTCAAGTTCGACGTCGGCGATTACAAGGCCTGCGAGGACGGAATCGCCCAGATCGAGACCAAGCTCGGTCCCATCGATGTTCTGGTGAACAACGCCGGCATCACCCGCGATGCGTTTTTGCACAAGATGACGCCGGAACAGTGGAGCGAAGTGATCCACACCAATCTCAATTCCGTCTTCAACATGTTGCGGATCGTCATCGGCGGCATGCGCGAGCGCGGCTTCGGCCGCATCATCAATATCAGCTCGATCAATGCCCAGCAGGGGCAGATGGGCCAGACCAATTATTCGGCGGCCAAGGCCG
>Ga0265338_10003951_pt1 | contig 20430 bp, 16 predicted proteins | sample 42126metaG_FD_193579 | JGI IMG/M metagenome (GOLD analysis project Ga0265338, IMG submission 193579) | Rhizosphere microbial communities from Carex aquatilis grown in University of Washington, Seatle, WA, United States - 4-21-26 metaG | ecosystem: Host-associated > Plants > Roots > Rhizosphere...
GCGCCAGGAGAAAAGCCATATCCGTGATGAAGAAGCCCATTTTATTTCTTCCCTTCCCTTAATTCGACGCTTCGCCTGGCCGCCGCCTCAATGGCGGCTTGGATGGTTTCCCTAAAGCCCTTTTCGGCCATCATGGCCAAGGCGGCTTGGGTCGTACCGCCGGGGGATGTGACTTGAACCCGCAATTCCTCGGGGCTCTTGCCGGTTTCTAAAACCATCCGGGCGGCGCCATAAACGGTCTGGGCGACCAACTCTTGGGCGATCTTAGGCTCCAACCCGCCCTTTACCGCCGCCTCGTTCATGGCCTCAATCATATGGAAGATGTAGGCGGGGCCGCTGCCTGATACGGCCGTCACCATATCCATTTGACCCTCCGTCACCTGGACCGATTTCCCCACCGCCGCGAAGAGGGATAAAACCAATTTCACGTGGGGATTTTTCGCCCGCCCCCCCGGCGCCACCGCCGCCATGCCGGCTCCCAATAGGGCCGGGGTATTGGGCATCACCCGGACCACGGGACATCCCTGGGGAAGATTTTTTTCAATTTGGGCCGTTGAGACGCCTGCCGCGATGGAAACCACGAGGGCATTTTTCGGGAATAAAGCCCCGGCTCCCATGAGGAGTTCGGTCATTTGCTGGGGCTTTACGGCTAAAAGGATGAGGCCGGCGCCCTTGAGGGCTTTGGTTGGTTCAGCGGTCGTTTTAATTTTGTACTGCTTGGCCATCTTTTTGCATTTTTCAAGATCCAGGTCCACGGCGGTAATGTTGGAAGGCGGAATCATTTTGGAGGAGATCCAGCCCTTGACCAGGGCGCCTCCCATGGCGCCGATGCCGAAAATGACGGTTTTTTGTTTTACTTTCATGCCAGTTCCCTTTCCGAAGTCCGTTTATTTTAAGGGGGAAGGGGTTGTTCTGAAACCTTTTTTCAAGGCCTTGGACCGAAGATCGCGGTCCCCACCCGGACCAGAGTCGACCCTTCCTCGATGGCGGCCTCGAAATCCCCGCTCATTCCCATCGAGAGGATTGAAAAATCCTGGCCGGCCCATCCTCTCCGGCGGATGTCCTCGAACAAACCCTTGAGTTTTTTGAAAGATTCTCGCTGTTTTTGGACGTCCTCCGTCAAGGGACCCACCGTCATCAAACCCCTTAACCGAAGACCGGGAAGCTTGGACATGGTTTCCGCCGCCGGTACCGCTTCCTGGGGAACCATTCCCGACTTGCTGTCTTCGCCGGAGGTGTTGACCTCCAAAAGGACGTCCTGATCCTCCCCCTTGATCCTCGACGACAATGCCCCGGCCAGATGAAGCGAATCGATGGAATGAATCAGGGTGAACCTTCCAAGCGCTTTATTGATTTTATTGGTTTGAAGCTGGCCGATCAGATGCCAGCGAATATCAAATGGAAGTGTTGCCATTTTTTCCAGGGCTTCCTGGACCCGGTTTTCCCCAAAATCCCGCAAACCGGCGTCATAAGCTGTTTGGAGCGTTTGAACCGGCAAGGTTTTAGTGACAACCAGAAGGCTTACGTCTTCCGGCTTTCGATGGGATCGAACCGCAGCTTCGCCGATCCGGCCCCGGACCTCTTGAACGGATTCGGCGATTTGATGGGATTGGGACATGGAGTTATTGTCCGGTAAACAAGGGAGAATTTAAAGACGGATTGATTATTTGTTCTGGCTTTTGGGACCCGACATCAGGTTCCACTCCACCAGGATGGGGCTGGCCACGAAAATGGAGGAATAGGTTCCCACCACCACGCCCAGCAAAAGGGTAAAGGCGAAATCCTTCAGGGTATCCCCGCCCATCACGCAGAGGGGCAGGAGGGTCAAAAAGACCGTGCCGCTGGTGTTGATGGTCCGGCTCAAAGTCTCATTGACGCTTAAATTGATGAGGCCCGTGTAGGTTTGGTCCTTCAGGAGGAATTTCAGGTTCTCACGGATCCGGTCGAAGGTCACGACCGTGTCATTCAGGGAATAACCGGCCAAGGTCAGCAGCGCCGTCACCTGAAGGAGGTTGAATTCCCTCCCGGTTAAAATCACGATACCCACAATGACCAGGATGTCATGGACGGTGGTAATAATCGCCGCCACGCCGAAGCGGAAATCGAAGCGGAAGGCGATATAAAGCAGAATGCCGATCATGGCGATGATGAAGGCCTTAAAAGCGTCGTCCCTGAGTTTCTGGGAAACGGCGGGCCCCACCTCGTCGCTGCCTTCCAGTTTGAATTTGGCGTCGGCGAAATTCTTGGTGAAAGCGGCTAAAACCTCGTCCCCGATGCTTCCGACAGCCTTGGAGGGGTCATGCTTGATCTTGATGACTAAGTTGAAGCCCTTGCCGTTGTCGTCCTTGACCTCTTGGATAACGGCCTCGGGAAAGCCCTCCTGCTTGAGGGTTTCGCGGATTTTATCAATCCCCACGTCCGTGGAGGATGACATGCGGAGCATCACGCCGGCGCCGAAATCCGTTCCCAACTTGGCCTTGCCCTGCCACAACAGCACGCAGGCATAGAGGCCCGCCAGGCAACCAAGGGCCGACAGCGCCAGGAAAAACCGGCGGGGCTTCATGAAATCTATTTTGGGCTCATTAAACCAACGAAACATGTTCAACCCCTTAAAAGTTCGTAGTCCGCCGTTCGAAGTCCGCAGTGACCGTATGTTTTTCAACCGGGACCCGGTTGAAAAAATTCCAAAATTACTAATTCCTAATTGCCAATTATTCATTGGGTTTAAGCATTTAACCTCCGGTTAAATACTTAAACCTTGGTATTCCTTGCGGGCGTCAAAAATCATCTTCGTAATTACCACGGCGGTGAACAAGCTCAAGGCCACGCCCAAGCTCAGGTTGACCGCGAAGCCCTTGATGGGGCCTGTGCCGAATTGGAAAAGGACCGCCGCCGAGATGAGCGTCGTCACATGGGTATCAATGATGGCCACCAAGGCCCGGCGGTAGCCGGCCTCAATCGCGGCCCGGACGGTCTTGCCGATCTTGAGTTCTTCCCTGATTCTCTCGAAGATCAGAACGTTGGAATCCACGGACAATCCGAGCGTCAGGATGATGCCAGCGATGCCGGGAAGGGTCACGGTCACCTTAAGGTAGGCGAGCATTCCCAAAAGGAAGATCATGTTCACCAGCAGGCCCAGGTTGGCGATGATGCCGGAAACCCGGTAGTAAATGGCCATGAAAAGCAGGACCAGCAGGAGGCCGTAAGCCGCGGCGACGGTTCCCTTGCGGACCGAATCGGCGCCCAAGGTGGGGCCCACCACGAATTGGCTGGTGACCTTCAAGGGGGCCGGCAAGGCTCCCGCCCTTAGGACCAGCGCCAAGTCCCTGGCTTCCTCGTCGCTGAAGCTCCCCGTGATGACGCCGGACCCGCCCGGGATGCGTCCTTGGATCGTCGGGGCCGAATAGACCTTGGAGTCCAGAATAATCGCCAGGTTGCGGCCGATATTGTCCCCGGTGATGATGCCGAACCTTTTTCCGCCCTCGGCGTTCAGCTTGAATCCAACCATGGGGCGACCGTAACTGTCGGTTTCAACCTGGGCGTCCACCAGGGACTCTCCGGTCAAGAGCACTTTTTCGCAAAGATACTCGCTCTTTTCCTTGCCGGGGAAATAAGTGATGTCGGCGGGAAGCTTGGAGGTGTCGACCTTGTTGTCTTTATCCATGTAATCGGTCAAGTGGTAGCTGGTGGAAACCATGCGGAATTCCAGCTGGGCGGTGGAGAGGATGATGTCCCTGGCCCTTTTGACTTCCGTCAAGCCGGGAAGTTGGATGACGATGCCGTAGGCCCCTTCCCGCTGCAGGACAGGCTCGCTGATTCCTAAGCCGTCCACGCGGTTGCGGAGGATTTCCAAGGCCCGGTCGGCGGCGTCGGAGATCTCCTTCTCGGTCTTGCCTTGGAGCTTATCCAAGTCGACTTCCAGGTTCATTTGGAGCCCGCCCTTGATATCCAAGCCCATCTTCAGTTTTTTATCCGGGGGGTAGACGCCGTATACACAGGCGCCGATGAGGGCGATAACGATGAGGGCCATCCACTTTTGGAAAGTCACTGAAAGCCTTTCAACAGGGAGTTAGGGTGTAAAAGCCGAGGCAGTATAAGGAAAAGGGCGAAAAACTGTCAAGCAATGACTGTCCCCTCGGGAAAGGAAGCTTGGGGGCCGAAACCGATGAATCAACGAGGGCAGTTCTCGGACCAACCCTGCTTAACCTGCGGAATTTTGAAAGGAAGAGGTTACGTTTTAACGGCTTTGGATTTGGGCTGTTTCGCTTTTTTGAGGACCTTATCGATCTCCACCTTGAGGTCTTCCCCCGACACGAGTCCTACCCACATCTTCACCACTTTCCCGTTCTTGAACAAAATCGAGGTGGGAATAGCCCTGACCTGAAAAGTCTGGGAGAGTCCCGGATTTTGGTCCACGTCCACGCGGCAAACTTTCAACCGCCCCTTATAATCCTCCGCCACTTGATCCACGATGGGGCCGAACATGCGGCAGGGGCCGCACCAAGTGGCCCAAAAATCCACCAAGACCGGTTTGCCGGACTTCACGACTTCCTTGGAAAAAGTTCCGTCAAACAAGTTTTTCACCAGGGGATTTCCCGCGGGAACAGGGACAGAAGGAGCCTGATGCTGGGCGGCTTGCTGGGGTTCGGGCTGGGCCGCCTGGGCCTGGGAAACACCCTCCAAGGACGCCCGCTGCTTCCAGAATGAAACGGCCCCCACCAAAACAACAATTCCCACCAGCGTCAAATAGACCCAGACACCCGTGTTCTTTTCAGCCAAATTATCCCCCAATAACTTCCTGGATTTCCGTGACCAGCTTCGACTTGGGATGGGCACCCACCAATTGCTTGACCATTTGACCGTTCTTAAAGAAAAGCAGGGTCGGAATACTGCGGATATGGAATTCCATGGAAACCTGCTGGTTCTCGTCCACATTCACCTTGGCGATCTTTATTTTTCCGTCATATTCCTTGGCTAATTCATCCAGGACCGGAGCCACCATCTTGCAGGGGCCGCACCATTCGGCCCAAAAATCCACCAGCACCGGGACCTTGGAATCCAGGACATCCTTCTTAAAATCCGCGTCGGTTGTTGCCTGAGCCATTCCCATCGTCTTCCTCCGTTAAGTAAGTAACCCTCAAACAGGTCAAAAGTTACATTTTTTCCTTATGTCTTGGATAAGTGTAGGTACCACCCCAGCGAGTGTCAAGGAGGTTAAACCCGCTGTCCGCCCCGCGCCCTCCGCCCCCGAAAACCCTTTTTCGACGTCCGAGGATGGCAACTATTTTTTGTGTCGGTTGCGGAGGGCGGAGGGCGCCGTTACTTGTTCTTCTCGGACACCACGTTCCAAAGAGCGGATCGGATTTTGGAGGTCAAGGACGGTGGCGAACCTTCAATAAAAACAACCCTTGCGCCAAATCTCTCAGCGTAAATATCCATCCCGGCTCCGGCCAAAGACGCCCAGTAGATATTCCCATCCGAGCGCCGAACCGATTCAATCTTATACTTACCGCTTAAAAGAGATAGGTATCCCATTAAAAATTTCTCGGCGGATAAATTGCTGTCGAACACCACATAGCCGTTCAAAAGGGATGCCCTCCGGTCCTTGGCCTCATAGACCTGGAGGCGGTCCCCCCGCCAGCCCTCGACCGCCTTGAGGGCTTCCTCCTCCGGGACATACTGCCGAAGAAGGAGTTGGAGGCCGTATTCGCCCAAACTATCCTGCCAAATCAGGGAGTAGTCCTCGAGAACCCCCGGGGAAAGATCCTCGATGGTCACGCGGAAGGTTTTTTCTCGGCGGGGAAAAAACACATCCGGATGCAGGATCTGCCGGGTCGTGGTAGGAGGATGTTGGAATAGATACTCCATGCCGTTCCAACCATAGGCTTTGACATAATTTTGAAGGAAGGCCGAGCCGTAGACATAGGGAAAGTTGATCGCATCGTTGAGGACGACCCTGCGGCCCATGGCCCTTTGGCCCGACTCTTCCAGGAAATGATTCAACCTCATCCAATCGGCTATGTTCACCAATTGGGTAAAATCTTCCGCCTTGTCCTCCAGCGAGTAATTTAAGGCGATCGCCGTCGCCTCCCCCTCCATGACGCTGGTTCGGGCGAATTGGGCGTCCAAAGAAAGGCTCCCGCCCTCTTGGAGGAAGGCCTCCAAGTCAAAATATTGGTCCTGAAGGGCGTGGTCCAACTCATGGGCCAGGATTCCCTCCAACCGATCCTGGTCGATCCAATCGGCGATAAAGAGGGTTTTGGACCGGGGGTCATAGAAGCCCTGGGCCTCCGCGAGAAAAGAATCCAGGTAGGTTTGAATGATGTCGGTATTTTCCGGAAGGAACCCCAGTAAAACATAGGCCTTCTCAACGGATCTTTTTTTATCGGAGGGATATCGCTCTTGAAGCTTCCGGAAATAATATTCCCTGAAGAAATCCCTGCCGGCGAATTTCTTAAGAACGGGATCCTTGATCGGAAGCCCCCTCAAGCTGGAAACTTCCTGGAAAATGTCATCCGCCAAGCGGAAAACCTGTTCCTGGGCCGCCTGGCTCATGGCCTGTCCAGTTGGACAATGGGGGCAGTCCGGCGCGGCGGCGCCACTACCCGCGGCCATCCAAGCGATCAATTCCACTGCCAGCAACAGTGAGATTTTTCGGCTGAAACATAACCTCCCCTTATCAAAAGGGGAGGTTAACTTTTCTCCCTTGTTTTCAAATAGCCGCGGAATCGGCATGCTGAATCAGTCGGTAGCCCGCGTCAATCAGCTCCAGTGTTTTCAAACCCTCCTCACCGGAAACCCATGGGGTTTTTTGGTGCCTGACGCAATGGACAAAATGCTCGTATATGGTCGGATAAAAGCTGTCCTTCGCCAGGGGCGGGAAGGTCTTTCCCGGCTGGTTCCGATATTCCACGGTGATGGGGTCGCCTTTGGCCAGGTTTAAGGAAAGGGAACCCTTGGTGCCGTAAAAATAAAACCGGTTCTGGTAAACCGTATCGGCCCAGCCCACGGTGATCGATCCTACGGCTCCCCGTTTGAAACGGAGCAGACAGTTACAGTGGATTTCCCCCTGTTTGGAGGAGGCGCCAGGCGCTTGCGCCGCCACAGCCCCCGCCATCAAGGCGTCGTCGCCTAACAGGAACCTCAAACTGTCAAAGACATGGGGGCCTAGATCCATCAAAGCGCCGCCACCCGCTTCCTTCTTGTTGAAGAACCAATCGGCTTTCGGACTCCAAGCTTGGGGGCCCCGGTGGGTCAAGGAGCATTTGAAAGCGAACACCTCGCCAATCGAATTTTTCCGGAGCAGTTTTTCCGCCGTCCGAACTGCGGGGTCAAACCTCATGTTGTGGTGCACCATCAAGGTTCTTTTGCTTTTCTTGGCCGCCTGGATAATCTTCATTCCCTCGATCTGGTTCAAAGCCATGGGCTTTTCCAGCATCACGTGCTTCCCTTCCTGGAAAGCCTTCAAGGCGATGGGAAGATGGGTGTAATTGGGGGTACAGATGGAAACCGCGTCCACATGGTCGGACTCCAGCAGGCGGTTCCAGTCCTTGTAAATATGGGGAACGCCGTAATGGGTGGCGATTTGTTTGGCGTGGGCTTCCCGGGAGGAGTAGAGGGCCGTCACTTGGCAGCCTTCGGCCTTGCTGTAGCCAGGCAGGTGGGCTTTTTCGGCGATTTGGCCCAGGCCGATGATGCCGATGCGTAGGGGGGTGTTCTTTTTCATGGGGGCATTATATCGAAAAGAAAGGGATTTTATCTGCGAAGAAATAAACAAAGGCGGGTTACCACCAAGACACAAAGACACCAAGGAGGGCCTTTTACACTCCCTTCGAAAAGGATCCAAATCAAAACGAACCCTCTTATTTTTTCTTTGTGCCTTGGTGTCTTGGCGGCGAAACAAGATTTTGGTTTAAGGCCTCACTAAAACCTTCAGGATCTTCCCGGTGGTCCCAAAATCGCCTTTGACCTCGACCCTCAGGTAATACAAGCCCGCCGCGACCGGTGTTCCCTTTTTGTCCTTCAGGTCCCAGGTGACCATTCCCAGGCCGTTGATTGTGTTATCCCCTTCCCGAATTTTCCGGAAGGCCGTGGTAAAGACGGCCCAATGGATTTGGGCCTGGCCGGGAGTCCTCATTTCCACCGTTACCGGAATCAGCCCATCGGATGGGTTGGGATAGGGATAGGAGATGGCCACTTCCGTCGTTGCGGCGGTGGAGGTAAAGGTTTGGGTGGGCGTGTTGGTCGCGGATGTAGTAGCGGTCAGGGTCGGGGTCCTCGTCGGAGTAAGGGAAGGCGTCACAGTGGGAGTTGCTGTCGGGGTTTTCGAAGCGGTTGAGGTCGGGGTCTTCGTGGGAGATGGCGAAGCCGTAGTGGTGAGTGTAGCTGACGGAGTCGGCGTAAGCGAGGGCGTCGCGGTGGACGTGGGACTGGGGGTCGCGGAAGCTGTGAAGGTATTCGTCGAAGAGGGTGAAAGGGTGGCCGCCGCGGTTCTTGTGGGTGAAGCGGAGGCTGTAGCGGTGGGCGTCGCCGAGGAAGTCGGGGTCGTTGAATTGGTTGCCGTTGGGCTGGGTGAGTTAGTCGCCGATAGGGTGGCGGTCGCGGTGGGACTTGGGCTGGGGGTCCGGGAAGGGGTCGCGGAGGCCGTTGAGGTTGCGGTCCTGGTCGACGTAGACGAAGCCGAAGCGGTCAGGGATGGCGTAGCCGTTATCGATGCCGTTGAAGTTGCGGTCCTCGTGGCGGTCTGGGTCGGTGAAGCCGTAGCGGCAGGCGTAGCCGAAGAAGTCGGCGTCGTTGAATCGGTCGGGGTAACGGTGGGGGTCCGGCTGGCCGTATTGGTAATAAGCGGGGTGTTGGATGGCGTGGAAGTGATCGTGGCCGTTGGGGTAGAACTCGAGGTGGCGGTTCGAGTTTGAGTGGAAGTAGGTGATTTGGTTGGCGAAGACGAAGCCGTCGCGGTCATCGAAGGGGAAACCGTCGCGGTGGCCGTCGGGCTTTTAGTGGGGGTGGAGGTCGCGGTCCTGGTCAAGCTGTTGGTTGCCGTGGGAGAAGGGGTAAGGGAAGGCGACCTGGTTGCGCTAGGGGAGGGTGTGGACGTTGCCGTCCTGGTCGCGGTTGGGGTGGGGGTCCAGGTCGCGGTGGAGGGAATGGTGTAGGTTGGGGTTGGCGTGGCCGTATTCGTCGTGGGGCAATTCAAGGTCGGCGTGGAGGTAGGGGTGAGGGATGGAATGGGCGTGCAGGAGGCCCCTCCGCAGGGTGAATTTACCTCATAGGCGTGTTTCGCCGCCCAAATACAGTTTGCCCTCATATAGTACGCCGCGCGGACTCCCCCCAGCCCCGTCCGCCAGGCCTCCGGGGTCCGGAACCACATCTGTCCCGTGTTCCAAATGGTGTTGTAGAGGCTGTTCCCGATGGAAACAGCCTGGGTGAACATCCCCTGTTGGATCATGCCGGCCACCGCTCCCCAGCTGGTTCCCACCCAGTTTTCCTGGCTTTGGGGGGTGCCAGTATCAATGGCTCCCGCCGAGGTCATGACATTCACCACTCCATGGGCCCCGGCGTCGAACTTGGCCCAGTTGTTATCGTGCACCGCCTGCCAGGCGCTCACCGCGTGGGCGGTTGGCACCACATCGGCCAACCCGCAGGCCTTGGCGTACCATTGCCCGCAAAGCTGGTCGCTCATGATGCGGGCCACACCGGTCACGCCCCCCGCGCCGCTTCCAGTGTCGATGTTGTAGTAATTCCCCCCGGCGTTCCAAAGATTTCCCTCGAAGTCCGCTTGTCCCAAGGTCAGCCAGGAATTGTAGGTGGTTGCCAAGGCCGCGTTGCCCTGCTGGGTGGCCATGGCCTTGGCCGCCTCGCAGGCCGCCAGGTACAGGCTTCCGCAATAGGCCGTTTCGCCGGTGAGGCCCAGGTCGTCGTAGGTCTGATCGATGCCGCTGGAGATGGGAAGGTTGTAAGTAACGCCTCCCGAAACGCATTGGCCGTGCACTTTGGTCATGGCGGCCTGCACCGAGGGCCAGCAATAGTTCAGGAAGGCCGCGTCGCTCTTCCCCGTCATCTCCCAATCCCGGTAAACCATCAGCACCAGTTTGGAGTTGAGGTCTTTCCAGGTGGTGGAATCGCGGTAGGTGTAGGAGTTCCAGCGGGTGAAGACGTCATTAAGCCCGCCAAAATCGTGGGCGCAGGTGCCGATGGCGGCAGGCCTGGGCAAAGCCTGGGAGGGACTCACAACCACGCTGTCGCTGAATTGCTCCACTTCCTGCTTGTCGATATTGGGCCAGTTATCGGCCAGGGCCCAGGAACTGTAAAAGCGCACGTCCGAGGTTCCGTAAAAACTGTAGACATAGCATTCCAAACTGGAAAACATGTCAGGGCCCGCGTCATAGGCGGTGGAGCCGTATTGCCCCGCCTCCCATATCGTGCCCCCGATGGCGTAATAATAAAGTTCGTTAAATAGCATCTGCTTGAACCAATCGGGATAGGGCCCGCCTAGGATGGCGCCCTGCCAATTGTCGATGGAACTTTCCCAGTTCGGGTAATTGGCCAAGGCGTCGTTGGCGATGCCGAAGGAATTGAGTCCGGTCCTTCCGTAGGTGCGCGTGTATTCCCGGTACCATTGGGCGCCGGTGCCGGGCTGGCAAAGGGGAATGTCCCAAGCCAGGACGATGGGAACTTTCACGGTTTGGCCAGGCGCCAGGGTCACCTTGAAGGCGATTCCGCCGATGGAATTGCTCCCGACGCTATTGCCCAGTAGCCCCGCGGCCCCGAAAGAAGTTTCCAGCGCGGCCACGCTGGCCGCCGATTGGTAGGTGACGGTCACGCCGGCGCCGGAACTGCCGGCAAGGGTGAATTCACCCTGGGATTTGGAAGTCGCGTTTCCACCGGTCCTGGTCAGGACCAAACCCGTGTGGCTCCACGAGACGCTGGCCGCCGCGCTGGCCCCCCCAAAGGTGTTGTCCCAGGTCAGCATGATGCCCACCTCCGTGGAGAGGCAGGTGTTATTCGTGAATTCCCATTCGTAAATGCCTTCCGGGAAACTGCTTCTGGTGTAATCGCCGGGGATCAGGGGGGTGAATTGGGTTACCCTTGCCTTGCAGGGAAACTTCGAACCGTAGTAATCCACCCAAGCCTTGGGAAAAAGGGAGTAATAGTTGGCTTGGCCGGATCCTAAAGACGCGGCGTTAAGCTTCGTGGTGACAGCGGCCTGGCCCGAGGGCTTTTGGTACATATAAAAGTGGCAGTTGTTGTCGAGGGTATAGGGATTGTTGTTGGTCCAGGTCGTCGGGGCCGCGGCGATATTGAGGCGGCTGAGATAGAAGTCCCCGGCAAAATTCCAGGTGTAGGATCCCGCTCCAAAGCCCCCCACCGGAGCCCCGTCCTGATAGCCCCCGGCATTGATGTCCCTGCTCCAGGCTTGGGCCGGGATGGCGGTGGCGGCGGACAATGGCAGGCATGTAATAAAGAAGAAAAGAAGGGAAAGCAGAAGCGAAAATTGATATGAGCCGGGAGAAAATTGAGTTCCAGAAGGTACTTTGAAGGTCACTTCAAAACCGATCTATTTCGAAGATGTGAGTATTGCTCGTTAAATTTAACACAATTTGAAATAGGGTTGGGATTTGTCGGTAACTTTTCTAAACTTTTACACGAGTTTCAGTTGAACCTGAAACCTACGGAGACCATCGAAAAGTTTGCCAAAGTTAGAAAGGTTTAATTTCCATTCAGTTGCTTGACCCTTTCGGCATCGGGTTGGGCACGGTGATACGACCCGCCTTAAGGTCGGCATGAACTCTCTTCATGTGATTCGCCAAACGGGAATCCACGTCGTGCAACTTGGAGTTTCTAGGCGAGGAGTAACGGGCGTCAGCCTTGCCGGCCTGAATTTATCCCATCCGGGCGGGATGCCACTTCCCCTATTTCCCCAACACAACATCATCCACCCAAAGGTTGAAATCTTCATCACTGAACGACGCGGATGGGGTGAACTCGATATAAAGAACATCACTGAGGTTGAGGGGAATCTGCCTTCCCCAGGTCGGCTGCTTGAAGTCTTGGAGGTTCAAAACGACCTCCGTCCATGGGATGGGGGCCATGAAATCGCTCCGGAAATTGCAGTAATCCCGCACCGCCGCGCGGCCCAGCAGGGCCGAATATTCCTTGCCATCCCCCTTTGCCCAAAATTTCAGGGTTTTAAATCCGCTTATATCCGCCGCGGCTCCCGCCTGGTTGAGGGTCCCCGTCAGCTCCGCGTAGGGCCAGGGCGCCATGCTCTTGCCGAAATGGCCGAAGATATGGGCGGCGAACTTTTCCGATCCCCTCGCCCCCCCGGCCGCGGGAGCGAAGGGGCTGGGACTTAACGTCGTCCCCAATTTATTCTGGTCGAAATCGGCCGTCCATGCCCCGCCCAAGGCGTTGACCGGGGTCCCTCCCTCAAAATCATCCACCAATAACCGGGCGCCATCGGCTTCCACTTTTCGTCCCTGAACCACCGTCACGGGGATGGAATCGAGAACCGCCTGTCCCTCTTCCAGTTTTCGATTGAGCTTGCTCAAGGTTCTTTGCAAATCCCAAATCTCTTTCCCTAAAACCCCGGCCCGATTCGAGCCTTGCGCGCTGAGCTCCGGGCCCTTCCAAGTCACGGCCCTCCCGGCTTCCTCGATTTTTCCGGCCTTCAGCAGATTTTCATGGAGGCCCCCAAGTTTCCCGAAGGCGTCTTGGACCATGCCCGCGAAAGTCGCGGCGGCCCTAGCCAACCCCGAAGCCGGCAGGGTCACGGACCGCGCGCCAAAAGCCCCGCAAACCGAATCCAAAAGCGGGGTTTTCAACCCAACCAGGTCCGCTCCCAAATTCCAAATCATGACCCCCCTCAACCCCTCGTTTTTGGCGTAGTCGCATTTGATTCGAATAGACCCCTTGTCGTCGTAACTAATGACGCCGTTTCCAACCGCCCTTTCCAGATAATCGGCCTTCGCGTCGTCGTCCCATCGGAATTTCCAGTCCCCGTCCAATTCCAGGGGGGCGATCTCATAAAACTGGATCTCCGAGACAACTTTGCTGGCGGCATCCGTGAAATTATCCCCCATATGGGCGGTAAAAAAGTGCTGGCCGTAAAAGGGCAATCCAAGGACGATCTTATCGGCGGGCACCGAGTATTTTCCTTCCAACCGCTTGACCGCCTCATCAACGCTCAATCCGGTGGCCACTTTTGAATTTTTCGAGTCGTAAAGATTCGCGTTATACCCCGAATGCCCGGTCCAATCTCCCGCGAAGTCATAGGTCATGAGGTTGATAAAATCCACCTGGCGAGCGACATCAGCCCAGGCGATATGTTTGCCGTAATAATCACTGGCGCCCAAGGCCGTGGTGATGATCCATTTAGGGAACCGCGCCCGAAGCTCCTTCATAAAGGCGGTATAGGTTTCCTGATCCTGGTCCGTCAGGGCGGAAGGCTCCCAATCCACATCCACGCCGTCATAACGGTGGTCCCCAATGGATTTTTCCAAGGAATCAAAAAAAACTTTTAAGGCTTTCGGGTCGCGGGCCAGTGCCAGCCATTGGCTCGCGTCGGGAGCCGCTCCCCCGAGGGAAGCCAATAACTTCACGCCATGGGCCTGGGCAAGCCTTTGCAAATCGGGGTCCCAAAATCCCGCCGGCGCCTTTATGGAACCGTCGGCTTTCGGCGTGAGAAAGGCCCTGGCGATGTGGGTGAGGGCGCCGTAATTGTAGCTTTCCGGCGGATAAAGGCCGTCGAACCAGACTGCCGAATAACCGAGAACAACCAGGTTGGGGCCGGCAATGGCGGGAATGGAAAACAGAAAATAGAAAATCGGCACAAATAGCGGGAAGGAGAACCTTTTCAAAAAACCCCCAAAAAAATAAGAAATATTTTACTGCCGATAAAAGCCTCTCTTTTTTATATCCATCCCAAGGAAGGGCCAGGCCTGAAACCGGGGAAAATCGCCGATTGTTTCTTGACGCCCAGGTGTTTTCCCAAGGCCTCGCAAAGGACCTGGCGGAAATCCGTGTTCACGGGAAGATCCCTTCCCTCATTCAGATTTTCCCTCTCCAGCCCGCTCCACTTGCCATAGACCCTGCCCCCCTTAACGGGGCCTCCCAACAGGAACATGACGCTGCCGTGGCCGTGGTCCGTGCCTTGGGACCCGTTCTCGGCGACGGTTCGCCCAAACTCCGTCATGGAAACCACCACCACATCCCCCGCCTTATCGCCCAAGTCCCTCCAGAAAGCCGAAAGGCCCTTTCCCCAATCCTCCAGGAGCGACCCTAACCTGTAGCTTTCACCCGTGTGATGGTCCCATCCCCCGATATCCACGAATGCCACCTTCACGCCGGCACCCGATTTCAGGATGGAGGCCAAGTCCGAAAGGGCGTGGCCTAGATAGCCGTTTCCATAACCCCCCTGGGAAGATCCCCGGGCTGCGCCGAGCAGCGACTGCAGTTTTTTGATGGAATCGGCCGTGGCGAGTCCGGCCTTGCCCAACAGTCCTTCCGAACCGGAGTACATGTCCTCAAAGGTCTTGGCCGCCTCGGGCCCCTGGCTGAAGGCGTAGTCCTTCAGGCTGGTCATGGAGGTCACGGGGATTTCCCCCCTGAGAATCCTGGGAGGCCTGGCGGAAATGGCGATGGCCGCCAAGGGGTCAAGTCCAGCCTTGGGGAAGGACCCGGCTGTCCGGTTGAGCCATCCGTCCGCGGTTCCCTTCACTCCAGGCGTCCCCGTTTCCATGTAGTCTTGCGCGTCGAAATGGGAGCGGCTGGAATCCGGGGATCCGGCGCTGTGGACCAAGGCCAAATGGCCCTCCTTCCACAACGGCAAAAGGGGAGCCAGTGAGGGATGGAAGCCGAAACGGCCGTCCAGGTCCAGGATGCCGGACTTGATCCCGATGGTCGGCCTGGCTTTCAAGTACAGTGGATCAGCGAAAGGAATGACCGTGTTGAGACCGTCGGCGGCTCCCCGTTGGAAAAGGACGACCAGGGTCTTGGAATTCGAGTTCGGGCCCGCCGCCAGTTTCGCCGCCGCGTGCAGCCAGGGCGGCAGGGACCAAAGGGCCAGTCCCGCGCCCAAGGTGCCGGTCATTTTAAAAAAGTCCCTGCGTGACAACTTGGGATTGTATCGGGGATCCATGCTCAACTCCTGTCATTTAGGTCTGGCAAACCTTCCCTCCCCCCCAAGGGGCGGGGGAGGGTCATCTCCTCTGAAAATCCGGCGAAGCCAATACCAAAGCCGCCAATTTGCGGGTATCCAGGGAAGGTTGGTCCGCCAACAACGCCTGTTCCGTTTTCGGGGACATTTCGCCGTTCAAGAGAATCCTCGAGACATTTTGAAGAACGGCCTTCCCGCCTCCCCCCGCGGCGCCCTTCTCGAAGGGCTCCAGGTTTACGACCGGCCCCTCCTTCTCCGTCGCGTCGAACAGTTTTGCCGCGAAATTGGTTCGTCCCAGCAACGAGGCGGAGCTTATCCAGGCGTTGGCAGTCTGGGGGTAACCGGTCGGCGCCTCGCATCGATAAAGGGGCTGGCCCATGGATTCCAGCACATGGATGGAGGGGTTCCAATCGCCCGGGTGCGCGTCCACCGCCCTCATGGCGCTGGCGACATATTCGAAAGGCGTTTTCACCTTGGCCCGGTAATATTGGGGGTCGAAAAATTCGGGCGAATCGAGGATGACCCGAAGGGTTTCCTTGATGTCGCAGTCCGATTCCAGGAACTTGGCCGCGACCCTTTCCACGAGGGCGGCCGGTGGGTTGTCGGCCACGAACCTCTGGCATAGCTTGAAGGCAATCCTATTGGCTGTTTCCGGGCGGCGGGAAAGCATGGCCAACACCGCTTCCCCCTCCTTGACGCCGTCGTTGGGCCCGAAGGAATGGCCCAGGATAAACTTGGGGTTGCCGTCATGGTGCCAGGGCTTGAACTTGAAGGCCACGGGCTGCGGCGCCGAATCGGGTTGGAGTCCTCCGACCGACCATCCGGTGAATACCCTGGCCGTCTCCACGACGTCCTTTTGGGTGTAGCCGCCGTCCACCCCCAGGGTGTGGAGCTCCAATAGTTCCCTGGCGTAATTTTCGTTGAGGCGCAGGCCCTGGCCCGGCATGCTTTGCATCATCATGGCCCCACCGCCTTTGCCGGTCATGCCGGGATCGGCCAGAGGCTTGAAGTTGGGGTCGGCGAAATTGTCGTTATTATCCAGGTAAACCATCATGGCCGGGCTTTTGGCCACGGCCATCAAAAGATCCTTGAAATTACCCAGGGCATTGGGCCTGATGACCTCCCTTTCGTAGGTCCCGGTGCACCATTCCACCTCATTCTTGTCGAAGGCGACGTTGAAATGGTTGAACCAAAAATCCACCATCACCTCATATAACTGGCGCCTGCTTACCAAGGCCCTTGTCAACTTGGCCGCGGCCAAATCATTCACCATGCTGAAGATACGGCCGTAGGCTTCCTCATTTTGGGCCGGCGAGAGGGCTTTATTCCGAAGGTCCGGCCTCATGATATTGACTCCCGGCTGGGGATATTCCATCAATAATGAATTGATGCTTTCCTTGACCGTGGAATAGGGATCCAAGTCCTTCTCACAGGCCGAATCATCGATCATGTCCGGATTCAGCTGTTCCCTCAGGAAGGCGTCCAGCCCCATCTTGCGCACCAGCTCCAAATCCCCCGGCTTGGGCCCGAAGGTAAAACGGTTGAGAACCTGGAGGCATTTTTGGTCCAAGGTCAAGGCTGGGGTTTGGGCCAGGCCGGGAGAGCCCAGAGCCAGTGCGATTAGGGCGAGGAGGGAAAAGGAAAAATTTTGAAACCTTTTTTGGAAAAGGACCATAAAAAAAGGATAACCCTTTTTGCCTGGGGCCACAAGGGCATTAACCGGGGCACTTGAACCACCAAGGGCCCCAAGGTCACCCCGAAAGACAAATAAAAATTAACTTTTTCCGGCATTTTCGCCCAAATCATACTTATCGCCCCCCTTTTCTTGGCGTCCTTGGCGCCCTTGGTGGTTTAATAGTCTTATCGTTTGAGCCTTAATTTCCGGGAGGCATTATGAAAAGGCTTCACCTGTTCCTCGCTGTTTTTTTTACCGCGACCCTTCTGAGTGCCGACTCCCCCCCCCAGGAAGGGTCCCTCAAAGGATGGTCCAACGACCAGTTGAAGGCGGAAGTTTACCGCCTGAGGCGGGAAATACAGGACTTGAGGGAAAAGCTCGGCATGAGCGACACGGTGGAAATAAAAAGCAAAAACTCGGTGAAAATCCCGAAGGATTCCTGGAGGTTGGACGACTTCGAGGGCCCTTCCCCCGCCTCGGGCATCGGCGGTTGGTCGGTTGAGTTTGACCACAACAACATGGGAACCATTCTTCTCCCGAATCCCTACCAGCGGCTGGAGGGCGGGTCGCCGCTCTCTCCCGGTTTCTGCGCCGGCATGAAGGGCCACTTGGGCCCCAGCGAGGCTCCTTGGACCTGGGCCTACCTCCAGGCGAACCTGAACAGCCAGGGAAGCACCGTGGACTTGAACGGTTACAAGGAACTTTGGTTCGCGGCCAAGGGCGATGGAAAATATTACATCACGACCTTAAGAAGGGCGGTTGTGCAGGACTATTGCGATTTCCAAGCCGACTTCATCGCCCCTGAGCAATGGACCCTGGTGAAGATTCCCCTGAACCGTTTCAATCAGCCTACATGGGGCACTTCCTATCCCCGCACCTTTCCCGATGTGAAAAACATGGCCTTTTCTCCGGAACTCCACGAGGCGGATTACGACCTGAGGGTGGATGATATTGTTTTCGTGAAGTAATGTTCCGGAATCAACGCAGGGGATCTGTTGATCGCGTCCCTCGACCTTTAAGACTTCCCTCTCCCGCAAAGGGATAGGGCAATTTTAAAAATAAAAAAAGGGCGGGACTTTGGAGTCCCGCCCTTTAAAAATCAAGCTTCCTTTTTTAATTATGCTTGTCCTGATAAATCTCCCCGGACCGCCTATTTTCCTGGCGCTCCAGCTTGGCCCTATCCTCGTTCGTCAATTTACCGCCGTCTTTTCGCAGGTCCCTTCTGCGCTCCCGGTTAATGTGGCGGCCTTGCCGGGCCAATTTGCGGTGTTCCTTCTTGCTGATCGACCCGTTTTGGACCCCCTCCTGAACCCGGTCATGCTGCCGCTCCAACCGAGCCTTCGGGCTCATCGCCGGATTATTGCCGTTCACGTCCTGGGCGAAAGTGAATCCCACCGAACCAGCCACGAACAACGCTGTTAAAACCGCCAAGGTTTTTCTCATGGTCCTTCTCCTTAATTGAGTAAATTCAACCGACGCTTTTTGGACGGGGGCGGAGGCCGAAAAGTTTCACTGGAAAACCGGGGAAAAGGGGCCAGTGACGGGGCCCTGGTCAGGCCTTCTCGTACAAGCTGACCTTAAAGCCGCTGGGGAGCGTGGCTTGTCCCTTGGACTCAAAGGCCATATCCCTATAGTAGCGGTTGATCCTGGGATTTTCGGCCATGCAGTCCAGCCGGACGGTTTTTCCCTTGGCCCGGATGACGCCCATCGCCCAGTCCAGCAGCTGTTTGCCGATTTCCTTACCGGCGTATTTCCTTAAAACCGCCATTCCATGGAGATAGCCCGCCTTCCCATCCTTTCCCTTTTCACCCCAGCTCACCGAATCCTCCCAGGTGATCGTGATGGTTCCAATCGGATGGTCACCCTGGAAGAGCAAATAGGACTCCCCTTCCTGAACCGGCTTGTGGACAAAATCCTCACCCTGGGCCATGAGGATTCCGGCCCATTGGTGGATGCCCTTGGCTTCCAGCCAGCGCGCGGCATCCTGTTTAATCCCCAAAACAACCGCCTTTTCCGCGGAACTCGCCTTGCGGACGAGAAGGTTTCCTATTTGGGTTTGGAGGGTGGAAGACACAATCGCCTCTTAACGGCTTTTATCCATGACCGACAAGGCCAAATTCGCGCGGCGGAGCCTGTTGGAAATCGAGGTCATCAAGGTCATCAGGATCACCACGCCCTCGCGGGGATTTTCCTCGAAAAACTTCTTGAGGTCCGTCCCGCGGATAATGTGGACGTCGCAATCCTCGACCGCCCTGACCGAGGCCGAATAGGGGGCTCCGTCAAAAACGCTCATTTCCCCGAAAGTGGATCCCCTGGAAATTCTCGCCAAGGATTTTTTCTGGGAGCCCTTCGCCTTGGAGGATTTGGTCACTTCCGCCTTGCCGTTGATGAGGATGTGGAAACTGCCGCCCTGTTCCCCTTCCCGGATGATCATGTCGCCTTTTTTAAAGTTTTGCACGATTCCAAGCCGGAAAATTTGGTTGATGACTTTATTATCAAGCCCCTCAAACAGGTTTACTTCCTTGAGGAAATTGGAGACTTTGGATTCTTTTCGGATCGTCATCAGGCCCTCCGCCTTGAGGTTTGTCAAAGATTGGGTTCATCATAACCCCGCCACTGTCCCAATGAAAATGAAAACCGGATGGAAAAAACCGGAATAAACGCGAACCGACCTTACAGGACCAAAACCTTCACGATTTTCGAGGCTTTCCCGAAAGGACCCGACACTTCAAGGCGGATGTAATAAATGCCCCTGGCAGCCGGATCCCCCCGCTTATCGGTCAAGTCCCAACGGAAGAGGCCAAGGTCCGTCATCGCCAAATCCCCCTTGTTGATTTTACGGAAGGCCGTGGTAAAGACGGCCCAATGGATGACCGCTGGTCCAGGCGCCCTAATGTCGACCACTACCGGCGATCCATCCTTGGAAGGATTGGGATAAGCCGGCGAGAAGCTGACGCCGGACGAAAAAACAGTAGGGGTAAAAGTGGGAGGGTTCGAAGGTGTGGGGGTGGGGGTTTGAGTAAAGGTTGTGGTCGGGGACCAGGTGGCTGTTTGGCTTGGGGTGCTCACGGGAGAGGAAGTTGGACTGTCGGAAGGCGTTGAGGTCGGAGACAAGCTGGGAGTCCGAGTCGCGGTGGGGGTTGGTGTGAGGCTGGCCGTTTTCGTCGCGGATGGCGTGGGACTGTGAGTGGGGCTGGTGGAAGGAGTGGAACTGGGGGTCAAGGTGGGGCTGGAAGTGGGCGAAACGCTGGCGGTCTTGGTGGAAGTTAATGTCGGAGTGAGGGTCGCCGCGGGGGTTTGAGTAGGGCTGTCCGAAGAGGTGCTGGTTGGTGAAGCCGTGGGACTATTCGTTGCCGTGGGGGTGGGGCTCCTTGTGGCGGAGGGAGAAGGAGTGAAGGTAAGGGTCTTGGTCGGCGTGTTGGAAGGAGTATCCGTAATAAGGGGAGTGTCCGTGGGGGTTGGCGTCACCGATGTCGTTGGTGAAGGCGTCGGAGTTGGGCTGGAGGTGGGGGTCCGGGAAGCAGTTCCTGTGGCGCTAAGGGTTGGCGTCGAGGTTAAGGTGGCCGTGACAGAAAAGGATGCCGTTGCGGTTGGGCTT
>Ga0265338_10003952_pt1 | contig 20423 bp, 20 predicted proteins | sample 42126metaG_FD_193579 | JGI IMG/M metagenome (GOLD analysis project Ga0265338, IMG submission 193579) | Rhizosphere microbial communities from Carex aquatilis grown in University of Washington, Seatle, WA, United States - 4-21-26 metaG | ecosystem: Host-associated > Plants > Roots > Rhizosphere...
GTAACCCTCGTCACCTCTTTCAACCGGCGAACGTTCCTTATGGCCCTGGAGAAAATAGGCTTTCAAAGCTTTGGCTTGGGTCACGCCAAATATTTTGGCGGTAAAATACATTTCCCCTTTGAAGACGATCTGTTTGCGGCTGAGGGAAAGCTTTGGGTCGCTCTCGGTCGCCGTTTTCTCCAAATCATACTCGTAAGGCTTCAGCAAGTTGCCATCGACGAAATCCAACCGACCCTCACATTCGAACATGATAAAATCCCGGTTGGTCAGGGAGCCAAGCTGCGGATGGGCCGCCTTCATTTCCGCCGCCTCGGCTGGATTGCCGTAATAATCGATCGTTTTGACAGTCAATTTTTTCGTGTGCGCCTGGTATTCCCGCAGCAGGCTGACGATGTCCGGGTAGAGCGGATCTCCCTTGTCGTAATAAATCGTCGCCACCACCTGGTTGGTCAGCGACTTAAGTACGCCCACCGTTCTGGGCGAAAGTTTCACCCGCGTGTCCGCGCTTAAATAGAACCGTTTAGAGTATTTGCTGCTGAGATAATTGATCCCGATCAAAATCGCGAGCACGGCCAGGGTGGCGAGGGTGACGTTGAACGCGATGCTCCATTTACGCCGTGGCGAAAAACTAACCTGGGGTGGAGGAGTGGTGGGCATGTTATTTCCAGCGGCGGCTTTCGATGACACGCAACGTTAGAAATAAAAAGAAAAACGTCGCACTCACGTAAAATACGATGACGCGCGTATCCACAATGCCCCGCGTAAAATCAATCATCTGTTGTGATAGATTAAAAAACAACAACACCTGCGCCTGCCAATGGCCGTTCGGCAGGATGCTTTGCGCCAGCAGATTCAACAGCAATAAGGCAATCCCAGCCACCAGCGTGATCATTCCCGCCACCACCTGGCTTTTCGTCAACGCCGAGGCAAAACTACCGATCGATAAGATAAAGCTGCCGGCGAGGAGCAATCCCAGGTACATGCTGCAAAGCGTCCCCTTATCCAGCGCTCCGGGTTGCCGGGCGAAATGTCCGACGATGAACATGTAAGCCAGCGTGGGCAGCCACATGACGATAAAAAATATGAGTGCCGCCGTGAATTTTGCGGCCACGATCTGCACATCGCCCACCGGCGTCGTCGCGAGCGTCTCAAAGGTGCCGGAAGCTTTTTCGAGCGCAAACAAACGCATCGTGATGACCGGGGCGGTGAGGACGATGATGATCCATAACAACAGGTTGTTGAAAAACAACTGCGTGATCGGCATGGGAACCGGGTCGGTTCCCAGGTTGTTTAACAGCATCACGAGGTCGAGGCCGACCAGCAACGCCAGCCCGGATATGATGACATATCCGCTGATCGAGAGGAAGAAACAGGCCAGTTCCCGGCGTGTGAGCGTTAGATAGGCCCGCATTAAGTGCCTTCCTCCTCTTCCGGCGGTCGCGTGATCTTGACGTAAATATCCTCAAGGGAATGGCGGTTGCGGGTCAGTTCGCGCAAATACCAGCCCCGATCCCGCGCCGCCGCAAAAATGTGGGGACGCAAATCCAGCCCGTTGCTGGGCGTCAGCGCGCAGCGGAAAAATTCACCATCAGCGGGGGAGACATCGTAATGTTCCACTTCCGCCATCTCCGCCCAGCAATTGCATAAGTCTTCCAGCGGCGCGGCAATCTCCGCGATCACCTGGCCGTTGCCGCTCATCAAGCGTTGCAGGTTGTCCGGCGTGTCGGCCGCCAGGATTTTCCCCTCGAACATGATCAGCATCCGGTTGCAGGTCATTTCCGCTTCCGGGAGAATATGCGTGGAGATCAACACCGTGTGCGCGGCCGCCAGGCTTTTGATCAACGCTCGGACGGAACGGATCTGGTTTGGATCGAGCCCAATCGTCGGCTCATCGAGGATGATCAATTCCGGTTCGTGCACGAGCGCATCCGCCAATCCCACCCGCTGGCGATAGCCCTTGGACAATTGCCCGATGATCCGCTTGGACACATCCGTGAGACTGCATTGCTCCATCACCACGTCGACGCGTTCGCGCGAGCGTTTAACGCCCAGGCCCTTCAGCCGGGCGCGAAATTTCAGGTATTCGCGAACGCGCATGTCGAGATGCAGCGGATTATTTTCCGGCATGTAACCAATGCGCCGCCGCACTTCCGTGGAGTCGTGAAAAACATCCAAACCCGCCACGCGCACGGTGCCGGAAGTGGCCGGCATGAAACAGGAGAGCACGCGCATGGTGGTGCTTTTGCCAGCGCCATTCGGGCCGAGCAGGCCTACGATTTCCCCACGTTTAACGGTAAATGAGATTCCCGACACGGCGGTATGTCCCGCGTATCGTTTGGTCAAATTCTCAACCTCAATCATCAAACCGTCATTCATGATTCGCAAAGTGCAGTTTAGTCAGGAAACCGTTCGTTGAGCCAACAAAATTTCAGGTCATCGCGGAACCAGATCAACGCGGCCGCGGCGCACACCTATGAAATTCCCCGTTTGTTCGAGCACCGCGAGGTCGAGGGCGACCGGTTCGCCTTTCTTTTTCCGGTAAAGCAATTTGGCCACATCGACAACATTTTCCGGCGGAGCTTGCGAATCGATCGCCTGGATGATCATTTTCGGTTTCAATCCGGCCACCCCGGCGGCGGTATCCGGTTGCACTTCAGTGATGACGAAGCCATAGGAACTATGCTCGATCGTTAATCCCAGCTTCTCGCGGATCATTTTCGCGTTGAAAACGGTTTGCTGCGCCACCATTCGCACCTGGAGATCACTCACGGTTTCATTGCGCCGGATCGTGATGGGAATATCGTTGGTTGTGTTCGACGCGAGCAAATTTCCAAATTCAATGAAGGTTTTTGGCACTTTTCCATTTACTTGCATCACGACGTCACCGGTTTTCAATCCGGCTTTTCCCGCCGGGCTTTCCGGTTGCACACTCGTTATGGCCAGGGGGTAGGAGCCCACTTTGACGCGCGCACCGAACCAGTAGGATTTTACAAATTCCGTTGGGAAGGTTTCCGAAAGTGCGTCTTCCACCAAGCGGATCGGAATTGCGAAACCAATGCCTTCCACCGATTCCCCTTCGCGCGTTTCCCGGATGACCCTGGCATTGATGCCGATGAGTTCTCCGCGCAAATTCACCAGCGGGCCGCCGCTGTTGCCCGGGTTAATCGGCGCATCCGTCTGCAGATAGTTCGGGTAATCCAAGGCGGCTCCTTCCTGGGGTGCGATCCTGCTCTTCGAACTCAATATGCCGCGGCTCACCGAACCGCCGAGCCCGAGTGGATTGCCCAATGCCAGGACCGTCTCGCCGAGCAGCAAATCGTCTTCGCGCGCCAGCTTGATGGCGTGGAACTTTTCCCCGGGCTTGCCGTTGAGTCTCAGCAAAGCCACATCCGCCTTATCGTTGCTGCCGACTACTGTGGCCTCGTAGGTATTGGTTCCCGTGCCGAACCGCACCTGGATCTCGTCCGCGCCCTCGATGACGTGCTCATTCGTTAACAGATAGCCGTTCTCGTCGAAAACCACTCCGGAACCCTGGCTGATAAATTCGTCGAACATCTGCTGTCCCAACATTTGCCGCCGCATTTGCTCGACTGGATTTCGCACGGGGATTTTCCCTTTCGTTGCGATATTCACGACACTCGGCATCACTTGCTCGATGGCGTTCACCGTGGCGTCGCGGCGAATATCCACTTCCTGCGCTTGCGCTCCGAGGCAGACGCCGATCAGTAACACCGGCAAAATTCTTACGTTCATATTGTAATAACAGTCAGCCCAGCCTTTCGATGCGTTCAAAATAAAAAATGATTGCGGCCCCGGCACGAATTTTCTTAGTGGCACGGGCATCTTGCCTGTGCGTTTCGACGCTTCCCGCTTGACTTTCCGCGCGGCCAGGCGCAAGCCATCCGCCGTGTTTCCGTTCCCCGAAAACTTTTACGCCCGCTGGCGCGCGGAACGCAACCTGCCGCCCGCCTTGCGCGAAATTGAAGCGGCGCCGCCGGAAATCCTACTGCAAGCCGTCTGGCGACACCAGCGTCTCCGGCGCGATCAACTCGCGACATTGGACGGACGAACCGTTCGAATTCTTCATCCGGGTTTTCTGAGCCGCGAAGGCGGACCCGATTTCCGCGGTGCTGTCGTCCAATTCGGTGACGAACCGCCGCTGGCGGGGGACGTCGAAGTCGACCTGGAATCCGCCGGCTGGCGGGCGCATGGCCACGACAAAAATGCCGCCTTCAAGAACGTCATTCTGCACGTCGTTTGGAACGCCCGCCCGCTCTCGGCGAAAAACGTCACCCCGCCGGCCATCGCCCTCAGCGGAAAGCTCGATTCGCCCGTCGCCGAATTGAACCATTGGCTGAACTCCGAAGAATCGGAGTCGCTCCCCGCGTCCTTGCTTGGTCAATGCTCCGCTCCGCTCGGCGAACTCTCGCCCGAAAAATTGCGCGAGCTCTTGTTGCAGGCCGCTCAAGTCCGTTTTCGCAGCAAGGCCGCGCAGTTCCAGGCCCGCGCGCGCCACGTCGGTTGGGAACAAACATTGTGGGAAGGCATTTTCCGGGCGTTGGGCTACAAACACAATGTGTGGCCCATGCAATGCCTTGCGGAAAGCCGCGCGCGCTGGTTCGCACCACACAGCTCGCCCCTTTCGTTGCAGGCGCGCCTGCTCGGCGTCGCCGGATTGTTGCCCTTGGATTTGACCCGCGCGCAAGCGGGCGCGGATAATTATCTGCGCTCGGTGTGGGATCACTGGTGGCGCGAGCGCGGGGAATTTTCCGATTGCGTGTTGCCGCGCGACCTCTGGCGTTTTCACGGCCAGCGCCCGGCCAATCACCCGCAACGCCGCATTGCCCTCGCCGCGCACTGGCTGGCCGCCAACCAGCTGTCGGCGAAATTAGAACGATGGTGCGCGCAGAAATTTTCCGACGGCCAAATGCCGGCGGCGCTCCTGGAAACATTGCAAATCGGGCCGGACGATTTCTGGTCGTGGCACTGGACCATACGCTCGCCGCGTCTGAAGAAGGCGCAACCGCTGCTCGGCGCCTCTCGCGTCACCGACTTGGCCGTGAACGTCATTCTCCCGTGGCTATGGATTCGCGCGTTCGAAGGAAAAAACCCGGAGCTGCAGCGTGAGATTGAAAGCCGGTTCAACACCTGGCCCGCCGCCGAGGATAACTCCGTGCTGCGCCTCGCGCGTCAACGCCTGCTTGGAAACGCCTCCCGTCGCGGCTTTCGCACCGCAGCGGAGCAACAAGGATTGATTCAAATCGTCCGCGATTTTTGCGATCACACCAACGCCGTGTGCGAAAATTGCCGGTTCCCGGAATTGGTCAGGGATTTTACCGGCACCCGCTCGTAGCTCCCTGAGAGCGCCGGCTTCGCGGCTGGCTACTTGGTCTCGATCTGGGCAAATGGGTTGTTCGTGAAATCACCGGATTTCTCCGGCGCTCCCGATTCCCGTTTCGTGCCGCGATCAACCTTCACCTTGTCCGGCTGATGATTCTTCGGCGCCTCGGAGGCAGGGTCTTCGTCAGAAGCTTCCGACGAAGTATCTGCTTCGTCGCCACCCTCCACCTGTCGCGGATTCTTCGCGCGCTTGTTGCGGGGCAGGGGGCTGATCATCACATTGATGCCTTTGCCAATGAGCTTCGGGGGGAAATCCGGATGGCCGAAAGGCGCGATGTTCTCCAGGAATTTTTTGATCACCTGGAAACCAAACTCCGTGTGCTGCATTTCGCGGCCGCGGAATTTCAGCGTCACCTTGACCTTCATGTCCTCGCACAGGAAATCAATCGCATGTGCCGTCTTCACGCCGAGATCGTGCGGATCAATGCGCGGGCTGAGTTGCACTTCCTTGACCGTGCTGGCGTGCTGATGTTTTTTGGACTCTTTCTCCTTCTTGGCCTGCTCGTACCGATACTTGCCGTAATCGACAATGCGGCACACGGGCGGCGTGGCGGTCGGTGCGATTTCCACCAGGTCCACCCCGGCGGCGCGCGCCTGGTTCAGCGCATCGCTCAACGTGAGCACACCCAGTTGTTTTCCATCGATGCCAATGACCCGGACTTCGCGGGCACGGATTTTCCCGTTGACCCGTACGAATGATGCGGAGGAGGTAAAATTACGTGAAGGAAAAGGGCGGCTCAAGCAACCCCCACCGGTTGAAACTTATTCATGCAGATTGGTAACGGACATATCAGCGAATCTATGCCGGGTACATAACCCCCTAATCCAGATTGTGCAAGCAAATAATCGATTCGTAACCGGGTTGTTTCATGGGGTGTTAGCTCTATACGGACTAGGCCCGGCGATCCGCGTTGGCCCCTAAATCTTCACATTATTTCTTCGCGACCGCATTGATCCGAGCGGCCAGATCTTTCGCTTCTTCCTTGGTGAAGCTCCCGGTAATCACCCCTTTGCCACCTGTGATGGGTGATTGGATTCTGGGTGCCGAAGTTAGGTGACCGTCGATGATAATTGCCAACTGCTTGTGCAGGTTCTGTTGTGTTACCGTTGCGAATTGCTCCGTCCCATTTTTGTTGAACTCGAATTCGATCATTGGGCGGCCCAGGGAGTCTTTGTTCACATGCGCTGACTTCAATGCCTTTTGGTCAATCAGCACGGACTTCTCAACGTTCAGCGTGGTCGTAACGGTTTTGTCGCCGTTTTTCCAAACCATGCTCATTGGCTCGGTTGTCACCGATGGCGTTTCTGCTACGAGGCGCATTTGAAAAATCGGCGCGGATTCCATATCCGCCGCTTTTGCTGTTGCCGCCAGGAAACAAGCCGTGATCAGGGCAATAAATGTTTTCATGTTTTGATGCGTTATCAGTACCTCGTTTAATAGACACCGCACGACCGCTTTTTGTTCATCTTCGTCGTCGTCCTCGTCCTCGAAATTTCGAGGACGAGGGCGAGGACGACGACGAAGATGCGAAATGCCGTTAAGGCTTCGCCGGCGCCTTAGGAGCTGCGGCTTCCTTTGCTTCCGCAATGCCGAGGCGCTTCGCCATGATGGCTTCCACGATTTTCTTCGCCAGATCCGGCTTTTCAATCAGCGCCTTCCGCGCCGCTTCCTTGCCCTGGCCGATCAAATCGCCATTGAATTGCAGCCACGCGCCTTTCTTTTCCACCGCCCCATTTTCAATGCCCACGTCCAGGATGCTGCCTTCCTTGTCGATGCCGTGATTGTAAATGATGTCGAACTCCGCCTCGGCGAACGGCGGCGCCACTTTGTTCTTCACGATCTTCACCTTCACATGATTGCCGGTCGCATTGCCCGCCGCGTCCTTCAGCGTGTCCTTGCGGCGGATATCGATGCGCACGCTCGCGTAAAATTTCAGCGCTTTGCCGCCGGGCGTCGTCTCGGGATTGCCGAACATCACGCCCACTTTTTCGCGCAATTGATTCGTGAACACGCACGTGGTCTTGGACTTGTTCAAAATCGCCGTCAACTTGCGCAACGCCTGGCTCATCAGGCGCGCCTGCATGCCCATCGTCGCCATGCCCATCTCCCCCTCGAGCTCGGCCTTCGGCACCAGCGCCGCTACCGAATCGATCACGATCACATCCAGCGCATTGGACCGCGCCAGCGTCTCGCAAATCGTCAACGCCTCTTCGCCGCTATCCGGCTGGGACACCAGCAAATCATCCAGGTTCACGCCGAGCTTCTTGGCATAAGCCGGATCCAACGCATGTTCCGCGTCAATGAACGCCGCGAGCCCGCCCGCCGCCTGGGCATTCGCGATGACGTGGAGCATCAGGGTTGTTTTGCCGGAAGATTCCGGCCCGAAAATTTCCACCACGCGCCCGCGCGGCACGCCGCCCACGCCAAGCGCCAGATCAATCGCCAGCGCGCCGGTGGGAATGACCTCGATCGAGCGCAACGCCTGCGCCGAACCGAGCCGCATAATGCTGCCATCGCCATAAGCCTTGGTGATGTCCGCGATGGCGGATTCCAGGCTGCGTTGTTGGGCGGCGGTAATTTTTGATTCACCGGGTTTGGCCTCGGCGACCGCGGCGGAAGATTTCTCGGATTTCTCAGCTTTTTCGGTGGTTTTAGGCGGCATAAAAAAATTCAATAAGTGGATTCGAGATTAGGGATGGTTGTCGGTTTAGTCAAAGGAGTTCGGAGATTGGAGCTTGGGATCGCATAGGTTAAAGATTGGTTTTTAATTTTTCTATTTTTTGCGCCGCTACGCGCCGTTACGCGCCGAATCAAGTACTTACGACGGCATTCGGGCGCTCGGAGTCCGGAGTCGGATTGGTTCCGAAGGATCAAAGAGCGAGAGGGAACATCGAACTCCAAACTCCGAGTTTCGATCCGCGCCCTTTGCCCTTCGCGAGCCGCCCTGACGCCTTCGGCATTCGAAGTTCGAGATTGGATGTTCGATGTTCCCATAAATTTGTTATGCGCAAAGATTGTCTGATGGGGACGGACAATCGCTGTCCAACCCGAAAAAAATAATTGTGGCCTTGATCAGGTCCGACCTGGCTTGACTTGCCTTGATTTCCATGTAGCGGCGGGCTGCGCCCGCCGCCATCTGTCCGTCGTACTCGACGGTTGGGTGCCCCGCGTCCGCCAAGCCTCGGCACGACGCGGCCTCCCTGCAAGCCCTCGCCTCAACTTTGACGTTCGGCGTTCGATGTTCAATGTTCGATGTTCCCCAGGCATGGTCATTCATGCGGCGAGATTGCCCGAGTCGGAGGGACATCCGCCGTCCAACCCCAAGAATTATTGTGGCCCTAATCAAATCCGACCTCCGGCCTCTGACATCTGACCTCCGCCCTCTGACTTATTTCTTCGCCATTGCCTCAGCCGTGACTCGTTTAAAGAACTCGTAAATTCCCTGGTCATTCATCTCGCGCGCTTTGCTCAGTTCACCGTCCTTCGTGGCGTAGAGCAAATCGTTGCTCGACGAGACGATCACCACCGCCGGGATGCCCTTGTCCACCGACACTCCGTAAGTCTTGGCTATATCCAGATTTTTATCTTTTTGGCCGACATCGACGTGGACGATCTTGAAATCCCGTGCCAGCAACGACGCGGTGGCTCCGCGCTTCATGGCGAGATCCAACACCCGGCAATCCGGGCACCAATTCGCGCCAAAGACAATAATGATGGGAGACTTGGCGGGGGCCGCCTGCGTCAAAGCCTGCTTGATATCGAGTTTGGCATCCGCCGTCTCGTTATAGGGATTTTCGGCCGAGGCGGCAGCCACAGCCAGGAATACGGAGAGCAGTGCGGGGAGGATTTTTAGAGGGGAATTTTTCATCGCTGATATTTAATAAAATAACGAAATCGAGCTGCCGCTGACTTGTTACAGAATCGAGTTACCATACACTTGTTTGGCACTCTGTAAATCATTGAGGAAAGGGGAAGAGTTTTCCCTGGATAGCTCGTGCCTCGCGCCTGCGCTGCGCTAGATTGTGTTCCAGAATTGCATTCTCGGACGTTCCCGCGCCATATTCCGGCATGGAAGCGCCCAAACTCTCCCCCGCCTTTCAATCCTTGTACTGTAACCCGGCGATGTTCGCATTGTTCAGCAGTTTTCACCCGATCAGTTTTGCCCGGGTGCTGCCGTTTCAGGCTGACGATGTCATTTTGGACGATCGTCACTTGCTATACGCGGAGGAGGCCCTTCTGGCGGGACCGTCGGATGAAACGCGGTTACGAGTTGTGGAAGCGTTTTCGGGGTGCGGCCTGGTGCCCGAATCCGATGCGGCAAATCTCAAGCCGGTTATCGATTTTTTCGACGCCGATTTCTTCGAGCTGATGGGTCTTGTCTACGCGAACGCCCGCATGTTCCGCTGCGCGCTGCGATGGTATCGGGAGGTAATCCGGCATTTGGAGAATATCGTGGATAAGAATACCAACGTCGGCTTTCGTTCGGATACCCAAAGCGTTTACGCCAGCGTCGGTTATTGTTTGTACTCGCTCGGCCTTTTCGAAGAGGCTATTGCCTGGTCGAAGGCGTGTCTCGGCCCGCGGCAGATGGCCGACATTGTCTGCCGGGCACTCATCGATTACGAAGCAGAAGCGGGCGGTGGTCGTATTGCCGCGATGGAAGGCGCGGGCCCTCGGATGCGATACTTCGTCGGCGTCTTTGACCCGGCCTTTTCCAGCCAAACGACGTCGCGGCTCAAAGGCGCGATGAAACGATTCGCTTCGTTTCACGAGGTTTATATCGATTGGGCAACGCCCGAAACCTTCGCTCGCGAACCCGTGCCTGACGGCTATCCATTCCAACCGGAATTCGATGCGACTGCGTTGATGCGGCACAAGATGAATCTCATTTTCGCAACGTGCGGCCGTGCGGATGCCTTGATCGCCAAAGGATACATTGAGGAAGCGAAGCGTTTGTTAAACGAAGCGGCGATCGTGGAACCGGAAGCGGAATGTCTTCAGGAAAGAATCCAGGCATTGAGGTGAGGGTGAATTGTGCACCCGGAATTGTGCGGCCATGAAAAATGCGGCGGTCATAGACGGCCGCTACACACGTTCGAGCGCGACTGTCAAACAACCGACAGCGATCCGAAACGCATAGGGTACAATATCGGAGCATTGATGGGCGCAATGACACCGTATTGGCGTCAGGTTTGCTTGTGAAAATCGTTCAAAATGAACGAGTTAGGATAGTCTCCTTGGGTAAAATCGGGACCGGCACCGGGACGGCTCCCCCGGGGGTTGCCGGTATGCAATTCCGCAGTAAACCAACTTTATTTCTGAGCCATTGGGCGTCATTGTAACTGCATGTTATTCTTCAGAAAAAAGAAAACGACGGTTGAGTTTGTGCCGGTGGTGATGCCCGATCCGATCGATCACAGCGTGCCGCGGAAGAAGATTCTCGTTGTCGACGATGACCCAATCACGGTCAAAACACTTTCCCTGACCCTTAACGCCAAAGGCTACGAGGTTCTTTCCGCCACCGATGGCTCGGAGGCTATCAGCATTATTCGCGAACAGAATCCCGATATGATGCTGGTGGATGTCGGTTTGCCGCCGGATCTCGGCGGCGCGCGCTTGTCCGACGGATTTCAGGTGACCTGGTGGCTGCAACGGGCTAATCCCCGGAAGATTCCCGCGATCATTATCAGCGGTTCGGATAAGCCCGCTTATAAACAGCAAGCTGCCGCCATCGGGGCTGACGGTTTCATGTCCAAGCCGCTCAACAAGGAACTTTTGCTCAATGCCATCGAATCGGCCCTGGCCAATCCGACACCGGTCGTGGGAGAAGTTCCGGTGCTCAAAATGGCTGGAGGTTCTTTCGCTAGTTAAGCTTGTTAAAGCCCTGTTTGATGTGGTCGATGGAAGGATGCTCGCTTTGCTCGCCGCGCTTCGCGCGAAAGTGATGAATTGAATGGTTTGGGTACCCGGGGGTTGCCCGATTTGAAGAGGGCTACCCCCGGGCTGAAATCTTCGACACCTTTGGTGTCGCGATATGATGCGCTAGGCGCGGAATCGAGATTTCGCAACTGAGGCTTATGAATCACTCGCTAACACCAAACTAGTTGGCGGCGCGCCGTTTTTTTATCGCTTCACGAACATCAGGCCGTCCAGCCAATGGCGGACGCTCAGGAGTGGATGTTCCCAAAGCATTCGCGGTCCGGCATAACGCATGATCGTCCGCACCTGTTCGCGCCGATCCTTTTGATAGCAATGAACCGGGCACTTGGCGCACGTGGGTTTTTCAGTCCCGAACCGGCAGCGATCGAGCCGCAGGCTTGCGTAATCCAATAGCCCTTTGCATTCAGGACATAAAGCGCCCTCGTGATGATCGCGACAGTAAAGGCGGACCATCGTTTCGATGGTGTGCCACTCGCGGGCGAGGCGTTTGTGCGACCGGTGCGGGGCGCACCGGTCGCCGGTGGAATCGGTCAGGGGGAGCGCGTGAGTATTTGTGTTCATGGGTGGCTCACTTTCCGGGTTGGGCGAGGGGTTCGATGGCATCGAGGTTTTGCGCGGTTTTTTCTTTAAAGGACCAACCGGTTTGCAGCCCCAGGACGAACCAGGCGAGGGCGAGCGCGCCGAGGGCAAATATGGTATCGCCGATGACGCGGAGCCAGCGCAATTTATCCATCAGCGGGGTTTGCAGGAATTCCGCTGAGCGGGCGTACCACATTCCGTGTTCGACGCTCGCCCACGTTTGCATGAGGCCGACCGGCAGCAGGCTGATGATGACCATGAGCGCGAGGCCGACGTTCATGGACCAGAAACTAAAGGCCAGCGTTTTTGATTTCCAGGCATCCTGGCGGGTTAATCCGCGGAGGCAAAAGAGCATCAGGCCGATGCCGAGCATGCCGTACACTCCGAACAAGGCGGCGTGGCCGTGCACGGGCGTGGTGTTGAGGCCTTGCATGTAATAGAGCGCGATGGGCGGGTTGATGAGGAAGCCGAAGAGGCCCGCGCCGACGAGATTCCAGAACGCCACCGCGACGAAATACAAAATGGGCCAGCGATATTCGGAGACCCACGGGCGGGCGCGGCTGAGGGTGAGATTTTCGTAGGCCTCGAATCCAATGAGCACCAAGGGCACGATCTCAATGGCGCTGAAGGTCGCGCCCAACGCGAGCACGGAGGTGGGCGTGCCGCTGAAGTACAAATGATGCATGGTGCCGAGGATTCCGCCCGCGAGGAAGATTGCGGTGGAGAAGATCACGGCGCGCGTGGCGCTGCCAATTCTCAGCAGGCCCATGCGCGTGAACAGGAACGCAATAACGACGGTGGCGAACACTTCAAAAAAACCTTCCACCCACAAGTGCACCACCCACCAGCGCCAGTATTCGGCCATGGCCAGGTGCGTTTGGCGGCCCCACATCAAACCGGCGCCGTAGAAGAGGCCGATGGCGGTGGAAGCGACAATGAAGAGCGCGAGCAAATGGCGGTTCGGGCCGGGATTCCGGATGGCCGGCCACAGGGCGCGGGCCATTAAAAACAGCCAGACGAATAACCCGACGAACAGAAAGATTTGCCAGAACCGGCCGAGATCGACGTATTCATACCCTTGATGGCCGAACCAGAAATTGCCGACGTAACCCAGCTTCTGTTGCACGCCCATCCATTCGCCGGCGAGCGAGCCGACGACGATGACGAGCAGGCAGGTGAAGAGAAAATTGACGCCAAATTTTTGCCAGCGCGGTTCGTAGCCGGAAACGGCCGGCGCGACGAACAAACCGGTCGCGAGCCACGCGGTGGCGATCCAGAAAATTCCGAGTTGAGTGTGCCAGGTGCGAGCGACGGAGTAGGGGAGCCATTTGCTCAACGGGATGCCGTAGAAGCCATCGCCTTCCACGCCGTAGTGTGCCGTGACCGCGCCGAGGCCGATCTGAACGACGATGAGCGCGGTGACCACCCAGAAATATTTCAGCACCGCTTTCATGGAGGGCGAGGCTTTCAACGCGAGCAATGGATCGCTTTCGGGAAATTCCATTTCTTCCTCGTCGTTCTCTTTGTGCCGTTGCACGGCGAAATACCAGACCAACGCGCCGACACCCGCTAGCAGCGTCACGAAGCTGACCACCGACCACAACACGATGGCGCCGGTGGGGCGATTATCAATCAGGGGTTCGGCGGGCCAGTTTTGCGTGTAAGTAATGTTTTTACCGGGGCGCTCGGTGCCGCACGCCCACGCGGCCCAAAAGAAAAATGTGTTCATCAAACGCTGGCGTTCGGGCGTCTTGACGGTGTTGGCGGGAATGGCGTAGCTCTTGCGCAGACTGCTGAGCGCCGGGTCGGTGCCAAACAACGAGGCATAGTGGCCGCCCACGGCGGCGATCGCTTCGGCGCGCGTGGCGGAAACAACCAGGTCGCCTGTGGCCGGGTTATAGGTGTTCGAGCGGATTTCCTTTTTGAGCCGTTCGCGCAACGCCGCCTGGGTTTCGCCGTCCAATTGGTCGTAAGTTTTGCCGCCGGATTGCGCGGCCCAATGGTTTAGCAGCCAGGTGCATTCGCGGTGCAGCCAATCGGCGGTCCAATCGGGCGCAACGTAGGCGCCGTGGCCCCAGATGCTGCCCACCTCCTGGCCGCCGATGGATTGCCAGACGTTTTGGCCATCCTTGATATCCTGCGCGGTGAACAGCACCGTGCCTTCAGACGTAACCACGCGCCGTGGTATGGGCGGGGCTTTGCGATAAATTTCCGTGCCGAAATAACCCAGACCGAGGAAGGATAAGCTGATGACGCAGATCAGTCCCAGCCACAGTCTCCGATAGGAACGCCGATTTTCTTTCATAATTTTCAAATCAATTTTGTATCGAACGTTTACAAATTAGCGGAAAGGCGCGGAAGGCGATTTGACGCAGATCAAGGAATTGGAGATTTGGTGGACTGGTCGGAAGGGTTGAAAAAGAAGCGGGAAAATGGAGACAGGCGGGACGCCTGTCCTACGAAAGGCGATGATCCGCCGAAGAGTCGGGAGCTGAAATCTATTCGCCCAGGTTGCGGCGGAGGAGATTACTCAAGGCGAGCGGCGAGAGGACGGTGATGGTTTTTCCTTTTACCGTCAGCAATTTGCGCTCGCGGAAGGCGGCGAGGGTGCGCGAAAAGGTTTCGCTGACGGTGCCCAATTCCGCGGCGAGCACGCGCTTGGTCATCGCGAGTTCAATGTGAACGGGTTTGTCGCTTTGCGGATTCGGGCAACGTTTCACGAGCCAGTTGGCGAGCCGCGTTTCCACGTCTTTCAACGTCAGATCCTCGAGTTGCCCGACGAGCACGCGCAGGTGGCTGCTCATCGAGCCGAGCATGCGCAGGGCGAGTTCCGGTTGGCGCTTGACCAGCGCGAGAATGCCGTCTTTTTGAATCAACAGGACTTGAGTGGGCTCGATGACCCGCGCGTCAGCGGGATAACCGGTGGAACTGGCGAGGGCCACTTCGGCGAAGGAATCGCCCGCGCGAAAAACGTGGATGATCTGCTCCTTGCCGGCGGCGTTGACGCGATGAACGTTCACCGCGCCGCGTTGCACCACGTAAAAGCCGCGCGCGGGATCACCTTCGTGAAACAGGTATTCGCCTTTCTCCAGCGATTTCACGACGGCGACCTCGGCGATGTTTTCCAAGTCCGCCTGCGGAAGGCCGACAAAAAGCTGGCAACTGCGGAGCGTGTTGACGACCGCCACTTTTTTGAAATCAATCAGCGCAGTGCTCATGCCGGGTTACTATGCGTTCTCGCGCCAAAAGTAAACCATCCAATCGGCGCCATTGCCGCGTTCCACCTTGGAGGCGAAGCCCTGGCTCGCGAGTCTTTCGATCAACGGCGACGGCAGAAATGGCGCCACGATAATCAATCCTTCCGTGGGTTTGAGTTTTGCGACGCGTTCCAGGATTTCCGGAAACGGCTCAATCCCCCGGCGGATTGGGTCGCGCACGTCAAAACGTTTGAATTGATTCAAGGGAATCATGGCTCAATGTGCCTCAAGTTGTTCGATCCGGCGGATTAAACTGGGATCGTCGGGATTCAACCCGGTTTGCTGGTAGACAATTTCGCCTTCGGCGTTCAACAGCGTGATGAGGTTGGAATGCGAAAAATTTCCCTGGGCATCCCTTTTGAATTTCACGTTCAGCAAGGCCGCGAGGTCGAGCACGCCGCCTGAATCGCCTGTCAGCAGTGTCCAGTCGTCGCGCGAAAGATCGTGCTGCGTGCGATAGGTCTTCAATGCGGTGGGCGTGTCCCGCTCCGGGTCGAAGGAAACGAGGGTGAACCCGACGTTCCCGCGGGCCGCGGCCGGAAGGTCGGCCTCCAGTTGTTTCAATTGGAGCACGAGCAGCGGGCAAGTGTATTGGCACGTCGTAAAAAACATGACGATCACCTGGGGCCGTCCGCGGAGCGAATCGAGTTTCGCGGAGTTGCCCTCGTCGTTGGTCCAGGTGGTTTCCACTTGATACAGCGATTTGTCCGAAAGCGGTTTTGCGGCCGCTGCGAGCGGTGCACAGCAGGACCGGCGGACGTTTTTGGTGGTGAGCGCGTCGGCGGCAAAGGCGGCAGCCGCCAGCAGCAACGCGGTTGCCGGGTAGATCAGACGATTCATTTTCATAGATTTTTTGCGCAGCGAAAGCCGAGGTTGTGGACGCAGTAATTCGCGCTGAGGCTGCTGCGAAATCCATAGCGCATGAACGCCGGGAAATTGTCTACGTCCTGCGCGCCTTGCGAACCGGCCCCGCAGAAAAGCTGGCGGTCCAAGCCGGTGTTGCCACGCGCGTCGCCGGTGACCATGGCCGTATTGAAATCGACCACCCATTCCCAGACAAGGCCGTGCAAATCGTGAACGCCCCAGTAATTTCCGCGACTCGTTCCGACGGCTCCAATTTTTGCCGGTGACGGCGTCGAATACCATTGAAACACCTGGCGCTTGAATTCGGGATCGTTTTCGCCATCGGGCCGCGACGGGCTGGCGAGGGCGGCGTATTCCCATTCGGCAACCGTGGGCAGGCATTTGCCTTTCGATTCGGCAAAGGCGCGCGCGGCGAACCACGAGACAAACGTCACCGGCGCATCGAGCGGCGCGTTCGTGCCGGGTTCGAGATTACCGGACCAGTTTTTGAGGTAGGAATCGTCCGCGAACAAACGTTTCACCCGCGACTTTTGCCAGGCGGGATGCGTGCGGACAAACTCGAGGAAATCGCCGTTGGTCACCGGCAAAATATCGAGTTCGAAGGCTTTGACGGGAATTTTCTTCAGGTCGCCGCTGGCGCGGAAGAAGGGGCGATACACACCGTCGGGAATCCGGGCCATGCCGGCCGTCGGCAAATCCGCCGCGCAGACGGTTAATGTCAACGCGGAGATCGTCGCGAGACAAAAGACAAGAAATCCGAAGTTCGAAATCCGAGTTCCGAAAGAATTCCGAATTCCGAAACCCGAAGGATTCCTGTCCCAAGCCATTGGCTTGCGGCATTTTTTTGCCATGGATGCGAAACCGATTTCCACCCTTGGATTTCGGGCTTCTTTCGGGCTTCGGGAATCCAGATTTCGGATTTTGAGTTTACACATGGTTCGCATCGCCGGGTTATTCGAAGTTGGAAGCGGCGGGCGGAGGCACCACTTGCTGGCGAACTCTTTTGACTTCGTCAATGCTCACGGAATCGCCGCTGTTGCCAAAACTATTGCGGACGTAGGTCAGCACGTTGGCGATTTGTTCGTCGGTGAGATAGTTCATTGGCACCATCGTGCCGGTGTAGGTCTTGCCATTGACGGTGATCTGCCCGGTGCGGCCCATCAACACGCCGCGGATGTAATCTTCCTTCGGGAGACCGGCCAGAAAATCCGATTTGGCCAGGGGCGGAATTTGTGTTGCCAGCCCGGAGCCGTCCGGTTGATGGCACACGAAGCAGGTTTGCATATAAACGCCTTTGCCTTTTTGCACCTGGATTTCCTTGGTCAAGCCGGCGATTTTCGGGTTGCTCTTGATTTCTTCGGCCACCTGCGCCTTCAAATCCACGACTTTCTTTTCGGCATCGGAACCGCCTGGGGCGGCTTTGCCGAGATAGACCGCGTCCACTTCCTTGCCGGTATAGATCGACAAGTCCGGCGCGCCATCCACTCTCAACATGCCCAAAGTGCCTTTGTTGAACGCGCGGAAGAGGGCATGGTCGACCAGGATGTAAGTGCCCGGGACCTGCACTTGCAGTTCCACAATGGACGCGCCGCCCGGTGGAATCACCGTGGTCTGCACATTGTGCGAAGGCGTCGTGCCGCCCTCGGGATAAATGGTATCGAAAATTTCGCCGATGATGTGAAAGGAAGAGGTCAGGTTCGGACCGCCGTTCCCGACGAACAAGCGAATTTTCTCGCCCACTTTTGCCGTCAATGCTTTATCGCCCACCAGCGAGCCCACGGCGCCATTGAAGACCACATAAGTGGGCCGCTCGTCGTCGGCTTTGTCCATGTCGAACGGTTGCAAACCCTCCGCGCCAAATTTGCCGGCGGTATAGAATTCGCCCTGCATGACATAGTATTCGTGGTCCACGGGCGGCAGTCCTTCCTTCGGTTCCACCAGGATCAAGCCATACATGCCGTTGGCCACGTGCATGCCCACGGGCGCGGTCGCGCAATGGTAAATGAAGAGGCCGGGATTCAGCGCCTTGAAGGAAAATTGCGAACTGTGGCCGGGCGCGGTGAACGAGGAGGTGGCGCCGCCGCCGGGTCCGGTGACGGCGTGCAGGTCGATGTTGTGCGGCATTTTATTGTCCTGATGGTTGTTCAAATGAAACTCCACCTCGTCGCCTTCGCGGATGCGGATGAAACTGCCGGGGACATCGCCCCCGAAAGTCCAAAAGACATATTGCACGCCGTCGGCGAGGGTCTTGGTGACCTCGCGCACTTCGAGATTGACGATCACCTTCGTTGAGTATTTGCGCGTGATTGGCGGCGGCACGTTGGGCGCCTGGGTTAGGACGGCGTTTTCAACCCCGGATATATCCGAGTCAATCGCGAGAGCGGGGGTGACTAAGCCGGCCACCGCCGCCAGCATCCCGCAAACGTTTTTCAAAACTTTTATTTTCATATTCATTTCAATTTTTGCGCGAGCGCAATTCGATCTTCTGCGTCCAGATTATTCCGCTCGCGGCTGGATTTCCTTGACCCACGTCATGTTTTATCGCGGTCCGATATATTCGGATATTCGCGTTTGGGTTGGATGACCGATGATGCATGACGTTCTATTTAGGGCGTCCGCGATTTGAACGCTTCACCAAAACTGTCGAATACTTACCGTTTATTGGTATTGAGATGACAACCAATGGTGAGATTCCACGCCATGGCAATGCCTTGGGAAAAGCGCTACAGTTCAGGGTCAAGGCGCGCTATGTTTACTTAAGCAATTGCTTCGCAGACTCGACCAGGCGTTCCACGGTCGATTCGCAAACTTCGCTGTCGTGTTTGCGGACGCCGAGTTCGTGCAGTTTCAAGTGCTTGAATTCCGTGATGCCGACGAGGCGCAGGCTGTTCGCGCCGCATTCGAGTGGGCAACCGTCGATCATCACGAGCTCCGGCGCTTTTTGCACCGTGCTGGTGATGGTTTTGACGTGCCCGCCGACGCCGGCGAGGCAGCTCATTTTGGCAACCCCGAGTTGATTCAGCCGGCGGGCGGTGTGGTCCGCCAATTCGCCGGCATGCGAACAGCCGGAACAGGCGAGGACGCACGGCAGAGGCTGGGATGGTTTGTCCGGCGACGGTGGTTCGGAACTATTCACGGGGAATATTTTTAAAAGTGCGGCGGTCGCACACCGCCGCTACTTGGTTAGTGTCCACCGCAGCATTCTGATACGTTCGCGGGATTGGCGGCGGGTTTCACTTTCGTAATTTTGACGCGGAATTCCTCCGGGCCTTTGGCGAGGTGCTGCCACGTGAAGGCGCCCGGCCATTGGGCGGAGAATTGGTAGTAGAGCGGCACGGGATCGTGATCGTTCAGCAGGATGAAGTGATCGCCCACCGCGAGTTCAAGCCAGTTTTTGATGATCAATCCATGCTTGACCGAACAAGGGATCGGACGAACGTCCATGACTTTGTCGGCGTCGATGAGGTTGGGTGTAATGGTGTTGGTATTCATTTTTTGTTGGTTGGTTAAATAAATCTGACTCCCGTGGCGAGGCGGCCGGCTTCGGACATCATCGAGGGGTGCCACGGCGGGTCCCAGACCACGTCGACTTCGGCGTCGGTCACCCCGTCCAGGCCGAGCACCGCGATTTGCGCGCCTTGGGAAATGCTTTCATGCATTGGGCAACCGGGGGTGGTTAGCGTCATAGTGACGGAAATGTTCCCGCCGCGAATGTTGACGCTGTAAATCAAGCCCAGGTCGACGATGTTGCATCCCAATTCGGGATCGATGACCTGGCGCAAGGTTTCGAGAACGATTTGTTCGGAGACCGGTTGAGTGTTCATAAGGCGGCGACGGCAAAAGGTTTGGTTTGCGGCCGGATGAAATGCGCCAGCATCCGAGTGACATTCAGCAACAGCGTGGCAATGCTCGCGGCGAGGAGGAATCCGCCGATGCGGATGGCCGTTCCGTTGGCTGCGAGAATTCCGGCGCTGACGGCGGCGATGCCGGGGACGAACGTAAAATAGCCCGCTATTTGAAGGCGCTCGGAATAGAGGTCGGCCAGTGCGGGGACTTGGGCGAGCCCGATTTTTTTGCTGTAGATGCCGAACCAAACGAGGAAAGGAATTATTTTGTAAAGCATGCCGATCAGCGCGAACGAAATCACGCCGACCAAACCGAGAAAGCCGTAAAGATTTTCGAGCTGCCCAGTGAAGGCATTCAACGGCAGACCGGGCCAGGACAGCACCAGTGCCAGGATGCCCAACGGCGCGAGGCCGGCGACGGCGGTCAGGAACATGCGAATTCCCCAATCCACATTGCGCCGTTTGCGCGCGCGCAGAATCGCGGCGAGTTCAATTCCGTAAAGCGCGAGCGCAATGACGACCATCGTGGCGAAGGCG
>Ga0265338_10003953_pt1 | contig 20422 bp, 18 predicted proteins | sample 42126metaG_FD_193579 | JGI IMG/M metagenome (GOLD analysis project Ga0265338, IMG submission 193579) | Rhizosphere microbial communities from Carex aquatilis grown in University of Washington, Seatle, WA, United States - 4-21-26 metaG | ecosystem: Host-associated > Plants > Roots > Rhizosphere...
CGGCGCGGCCCGCGAGCTCGATGACGCGCGTGCCCGGCCCGCGCAGCGCGTCGATGGCGCCGTCCGCGCCGACGGCGAGGATGCGGTTGCCCTGCACGGCCAGCGCCGAGGCGTAGCGCCCCGGCTCCAGGAACACCTTGCCGCCGCGCAGGATGAGGTCCGCCGTCGCCGCGCGCGCGGGGGCGGCCGCCAGCAGCAGGCACAACCAGGCCGTCGTCACGCCGACATTCTAGCGCATTGGCGCGCCCGCGGGCCGATGGTCCCACCGGACGCGGGCCCAATGCCGGGAGCCTCCCGCCCCGCCGGACCCACGGGACGGACCGTCCCTCCATAATAGAATCTCGCCATGATCCAGCGCCTCCCGCTTTCCCTGCTGCTCGCCGCTCTGCTCGCCGCGCCGCTGCGCGCCGCGGACAAGACCGTTCCCGTCGTCGAGCTGCCGCCCGCCGCCGTCATGCCGGCGGCCGGGCCGACGGCCGCGGTCCCGGGGCTCGAGGCCGCCGCCGTCTCCGCGGACGCGGCCGCCGCCCTCGACGCGCCGGCCGCGCCCGCCGCCGCCGCGCGGGCGCTGCCCGCCGCGAGCGCCGCCGCCGCGCCCGCCTTCTCGACCGAGGCCGGCCCGGACCAGGCCGCCGCCCAGTCCGCCGCCTTCGACGGCCGGCGGATCTCCCGCGCCTGCGCGCACTGCGACCATGCCCACGACGACGATCCCGAGCACTTGGGCGACGCGCCGGCCGCGGCCAACTTCGTCGCGCCGGCCAAGTTCCGCGGCCTGCTGCCGTCGGACCGCTTCAAGAATCCGGGCGACTGGACCGGCGAGACGACCCTGCACCTGCACAGCGTCTACTCCGACGGCACGATGGAGCCCGAGGCCGTCATCCGGCTCGCCTACGACAAGGGCGTGCGCGACATCGCGCTCAGCGACCACGACTCCGTGGCGGGCGTGATGCGCGCTTGGAAGAAGGCCAAGGAGCTGGGCATGACGTTCCACCCCGCGATCGAGCTGACCGCGCGCGGCGGCGTCCACGTCGGCGCCGTCGACCTCGACATCACCAACCCCGAGCTGACCGCCTTGCTCGCGCGCGTGCGCCAAAAGCGGCTCGAGCACGCCGAGGCCATGATCGCCAAGCTCAACCAGATGGACGCGGTGAAGGCGGCCGGCGGCATCACGATCGAAGAGGTGCGCGCCAAGTCCAAGCACGACGAGGGCGGCACCATCGAGCTGCCGCACCTGGCGCGCGTGCTCGTCGACAAGGGCTTGATCCAGCACGTCGACGACGCCTTCGACACCTATTTGAAGGGAGACGTCCTGCAGAACCCCGGCGGCACGCCGGACCCGACGGTGGACGAGGTGCTCGCTGTCATCCGCTCCGCCGGCGGCAAGGCCTTCCTGAACCACCCGTACACCGTGCGCGTGAAGAACCCTAACGCCACCGACGACGAGAAGGACCAAGCCATCCTGGACGTCCTCGACAAGGGCTTCGACGGCATCGAGGTCTACCGCCCGATCCACGCCAAGGGCAAGCCCGGCTGGCAGCGCGCCGACGCGCGCGCGGCCAAGTACCTGCAGTGGGCGCAGGACCGCAATCTGGTCGCCGGCAACGGCGCGGACTTCCACGGCACCGACACGCACTTGAACGAAGTGCTCGTCTGGATGCCGAAGACGCTGGCCAAGACGCTCGAGGACAGCTTGAAGGACGTCAACCAAAAGGCGCTGCAAGTCCTCGAGCGCCTCGGCAAGGGCGGGGCCTCCACCGTGTTCTCCTTCGCCGCGGCGCCCGTGCTCTTGGGCGTGTCGGCCGCGGGGGCGGACATCCCAGGCTCCGTCGTCGCCTGCCTGGTCGCCGCCGTCGTCGGCGGGCTGCTCAGCGTCTGGATGAATCGCTAGGCCCGCGGAAGCGGTCGCTGATGCCGGGCGCGCCCCACGTCGCCTTGTACCAGCCGGAGATCCCGTTCAACACGGGCAACGTCGGGCGCACCTGCGTGGCGGTCGGCTCGCCCTTGCATCTCATCGAGCCGCTGGGCTTTTCGCTGAGCGAGTGGCGCGTCAAGCGCGCCGGCCTCGACTACTGGCCAAGGCTCGACTTGCGCCGCCACGAGAGCTTCGACGCGCTGCTCGCGGCGCTCCCGGCCGGCATGCCGGTCCTCGCCTTCTCCGCGAGCGGCGCGACGGATTTCTGGGACGCGCCGCTCGACGGGGACGCCTGCCTGCTCTTCGGGCGCGAGTCGACGGGGCTGCCGCCGGAGGTGCTCGAGCGCTGCGCCGGGGTCTATCGCATCCCGATGCGGGAGGGGGAGCGCTCGCTCAACCTCTCCACGTCCGTGGCCGTGGCGCTCTATGAAGCGCTGCGACAACAAAGGCATAATTGAGCGATGAGAACGGCGCTGTTCGGCCTGCTGCTCTTGGTCGCCGTCCCCGGCGTCTGCCGCGCGGAAAAATACCGCGTCAAGGACACCGGGGGTTTTCAGCCGCTCGGCCAGGCGGTGGAGTTCGCCGACCGCTACCGCTGGCAGAGCTACACGGTCGACTTCGACCTGAGCCTCGAGGACAACAACCGCGCGCTCAGCCGCGGCTCCAAGCTCAAGCTGCGCGTCGAGCGCCGCGGCGGCGGCTCCTGGTCCTACACCTGCAAGGCGAAGGGCCGCTCGCCGATGACGGCCAACATCAACTTCCTCTTCGGCAAGGGCATCTCCGTCGTGGCGGAGTGCGCGATCCCTCCCAAGGAGTTCGCCCAGGCCGTGGACCTGGACCCGGCCGACGTCGGAGCTCCGAGCCTGCTGTTCCAGGTGAACATCGAGGACGGCAAGGCCACCCCCGGCGCGCAAAAGGGCATCTTCTTCGCCCCGGCGGTCTCCATCGACGCCGCCGAGCTCAACGCCTACGCGGCCGCCGCCCAGGACGGGCTGGCCGTGGTCTTCCGCTCCAACTAGCCCATCGGGCGTTCCCCAGGACCTACCGGGTCCGCGCGAGGTAGGTCTTTTGTCGCGGCGCGCCTGCGCCCATAGGCCCGCGGGCCGCTTCGCGCCTACCTCATATAATGGCCCACTGTCTCTATCGATGAGAAAAGGAGCCTTGCCATGACCGGTTCACGCGCCGCGCGCCAATCCCTCGCTGTCGTCCTCAGCGCGCTCCTGCTCTATCCCAGCCTCGCCGCCGCCGGAGACCTGTATGTCCCGTCGCGCGCCGGCTCCATCGAGCTGCCGACGATCAAGCTGGGCGCTCCGGCGGCGATCGCCCCGGGCTCGGTCAACCTCGAGGGTATCGAGGACCTCAGCTTCGCCGCGCCGGCCCGCCTGTCCGGCTCCGCCGCGGCCGCGACGGCTCCGGCCGTCGACGCCCACCCGGTCCTTTCCGTGATCAACCAGCTGCAGGCGCAGGGAGCTCTGCCGCAGAGCCTCTCGACCTTCGCCGAGGCCCAGCAGCTCGAGGCGGGCGCGCAGACGCTGCCGGCCGGCCCGCTGCGCGACAAGATCGTCGCCATGGCGCGCGCCGCCGCGGCCGCCCAGAGCGGCGGCTCCGCCGGCGAGCTCAACGAGGCGTACGAGAACTCGAAGCAGGCGGCGTCCGCCGCCGCCGAGGCGCCCGCCGCTCCCGCCGGCTTCCTCTCGCGGCTCTTGCCGAGCGGCCTGCGCCCGGCGCCCAAGGCCGTCCCGCAGCCGCAGGTCGGCGACCCGAAGCTGCTGGAAGTGCCGCTGTCGATGCTGAGCTGGACTCCGGATTCCTCGATGCTCCCGGACAGCACGCGCTCGATCAGCCTCGACACGAAGAAGCCCATCGTCGGCCAGGACAACGCCCTCAAGGCCATCTACTTCGGCCTGAAGATGACCGGCCGCGGCTACAACCTCTACGTCTCGGGTCCGGACGGCTCCGGCCGCGAGACGGCGCTGCGCTCCGAGGCGGCCAAGGTGGCCGCGACGATGCCCACGCCCGGCGACCGCGTCGCCGTCACCGATCTGGGCAACCCGGGTCAGCCGCTCATCCTCGACCTGCCTGCCGGCGCCGGCCAGCGCCTCAGCGCCGCGATGGAGAAGTTCGTCAAGGTCTACCCGATGATGCTGATGCAGGCGCTCTCCTCGCCCGACGTCGTCGCCGCCAAGCGCAAGCGCAAGGCCGAGTTCGACGCCGCCGTGAAGGCGCGCCACGAGGCGTTCGACGCCGAGGTGGCCAAGGTCCGCTTCGCGGACCATTTCGGCATCCGCCTCCAGGCGGAGCAGGACGAGGAAGGCAACCTGAAGCCCCGCCTGACCATCCTCCACATCGACGCCGACGGCAAGACGTCCGTCGTCGACTCGGACGAGAAGGCCCAGGTGGACTCCGCGTCCCACGGCCAGACGCGGTCGTTCGACGAGCTCATCGAGCAGGCGCGGCAGGCCGCCGAGCCTTTCATCGAGCAGCTCGAGCAGCTCGCCATGCAAGACATGCGGGAAGGCATGGCCGGCAACGAGGACATCTCCAAGATCGACGGCATGACGGCCGCGCAGGTGGTCAAGAAGCTCGCCCCGAGCGTCGTCGGCGTCATCGGCGGCCACAACGCAGACACGCCGCAGCACAAGGCTTGGGAAGAGCGCGCCAAGAAGCGCGCCAAGGAAGCGCAGGACGCGTTCAAGACGGCCCGCGTCGGCGAGTACGGCTTCATCCTCACGCCGCGCGGCCCCGCGATCGTGAAGTTCGTCGGCGACAAGCCGCAGCCGGTGAGCCCCGAGGAGATCCAGCAGAAGATGGCCTCCGGCGAGTTGTCGCAGGACGCCATCCAGCAGCTTCTCAAGCCCCTGATGGAGAAGTTCGAGGAAGTGATGGCGCTCAACGAGAAGGAGCACCAGGAGCTGCACAAGGACGAGCCCGGTCCCTCTCGCGAGGCGCTGATGTACGTCGAGAGCCTCATGCAGTACGCGGCCAACGAGTACCAGGCCTTCCTGCCGATGATGCAGGGCAACGACCCGATGGCGGCGATCCAGCGCGCCCGCCTGTCTCCGGAAGACATCTTCCGCGTGGACGTGCTCTCCGATAACGGCGGCCTCAAGGGCGCGCCCGTGATCTTCGAGAACAATCCGACTTACGAGCGCCTCTTCGGCACGCTCGACGAGAGCGTCCGCCAGCTCATGCTGCCCAAGCAGGGCATGGTCGGCGTGCGCGCCTTGCGCCCGGAGATCAAGACCGGCTCCTACTTCCGCGCCAACGGCGGCATCCTCGTCCTCAACGTCATGGACGCGCTGCGCGAGCCGGGCGTCTGGCCGGCGCTGATGCGCGCCGTGCGCAACGGCGAGGCCGAGATCACCGACAGCTTGATGCCGATGATGCGCAAGTCGGAGAGCGTGCACGTGAAGGCCAACGTGAAGGTGGTCCTCATCGGCTCTCCGATGATCAAGATGCTGCTCGCGCAGCACGACGACACCTTCGGCGCGGCGTTCAACGCCGGCGCGGAGTTCGAGTCTAAGCTCTCCGTCGAGAAGAAGGAAGAGGCCAAGAAGACGGTCGACGGCTACCTGCAGTTCTTCAAGAAGGCCGTCCTCCAGGCCGGCGATGAGATGATGGACTTCACGCGCGACGGCATGGCCGCCCTCATGCAATTCGCGGCCCGCGAGGTCAGCAGCAACACCAAGGTGACGGCGCAGTTCGGCCGCGTCTACGGCCTCATGAAGGAAGCCGCCTTCTGGGCGCGCGAGGACGGCAGCAAGGAAGTGCGCGGCGAGCACGTGCAGGCGGCCCTCCAGGCGCGCTCCGACCGCACCGAGACCTATCAGAAGCACATGGTCGAGACCTACCAGAAGGGCGTCTTCCGCGTCGACGTCTCCGGCGAGAAGGTCGGCCAGATCAACGGTCTCGTCGTGGCGGGCGGCACGTTCGGCCTGCCCCAGCGCGTCGTCGCCACCAACAGCGCCGCCAAGGGCCTCGAGGTCACCTGGTCCGACCAGGCGGCCGAGTGGCTCGGCAACAGCGCCAAGAAGTCCTTCGCCGACGTGAAGGCGTTCCTGCGCAACGAGTTCGCGCAGGACAAGGCGATCAACGCCCACATCAACATCTCCTTCCCGCAGATCTACGGGGGGCTCGACGGCGACTCGGCGACCTCCACAATGATGTACGCCGTGCTCTCGAGCCTCTCGGGCGTGCCGATCAAGCAGACCTTCGCCGTCACGGGCTCCGCCGATCCGTTCGGCAACGTCCAGGTCATCGGCGGCGCCAACGAGAAGACCGAAGGCTTCTTCGCCGTGGCCACGGAGATCAACCGCGCGCACGAGCACGGCCTCAACGCCGTCATCGTGCCGTGGATGAACGCCGGGGACCTCCAGCTCAAGCCCGAGGTCGTCCAGGCCGTGCGCGAGGGGAAGTTCAAGATCTACCGCGTCAAGACGATCGCCCAGGGCATGGAATTGCTCACGGGCGTGCCGTTCGAGACGATCAAGGCGAAGGCGGCGGCGCGCCTGGCCCAGCTGAGCGGCGAGAAGCCGGCGTCCCAGTCTCGCTTCTACGACGCCGTGCCCGAATAGGGCGCGGTTTCAGCTAAAATGCCCTAGTCGGGGCATAGCTCAATTGGTAGAGCGCCTGCTTTGGGAGCAGGAGGTTCACGGTTCGAGACCGTGTGCCCCGACCACTTTCGAGCGCCTACGCCCGGGCCAGGCAGCCTTCCAGCAGCGCCGCGAACGCCTTCACGGTCGCCGGGCGCGCTTTCGGGTCCGGGCTGAGCGCGCGCAGCAGCGCCTCATCGAGGCCGGCCGGAACTGCGGGCCGCGCGCGTGCCAGCGGCACGTAGTCGGCGGCGCCGCGCCCGGACACGAGCGGAAAGGGCAGGGTGCCCGCCATCATCTGGTAGGCGCAGATCGCGAGCGCGTAGATGTCGCCCTCCGCGGTGACGAGACCGCGCTCCGCTTCCGGCGCCATGTAGCAGGGCGAGCCCGCGATGGTCGTCGCTTGCCCCGTCGCGTCGCGCGCGATGCCGAAGTCCATGAGCTTCAAGCGGCCGCTTTTCTCGAGCATGAGGTTGCCGGGCTTGATATCGCGGTGGACGATGCCCTTCTCGTGGGCCAGCTGGAGCGCCTCGAACACGGGCTTGAGCAAAGCCAGCGTCTCGGCCGGGGAGAAGCGCCGGCGCTCCAGCACGGCGGAGAGCGGCTCGCCGTCGACGAGCTCGAAGACGATGTAGAGGTCGCGCTCTTCCTGGACGATATCGTAGATCTCGACGACGGCCGGATGGTGGACGGCGGCCACGGCGCGGGCCTCGGAGAGGAGCCGCTGGCGCCTCTTGTCCGTCGCGTCGCTACCCTCCAAGAGCCGCTTGATCGCCACCGGGCGCCGCAGGTCGGCGTCGAAGCCGCGATAGACCTCGCCCATCCCGCCGCGCCCGAGCACCGTCCCGAGCTCGTATTTGGCCACGCGCTTGGGCGCCGCCAAGCGCGAGAAGGTCACGGCCCGCGCGTCGCGGCGCGCGGGCGCCCAGGCGACGAGGAGCAGTAAGAACAGGGCCAGAGCGAGCCCGCCGGCGACGGCGCCGCGGCCGCGCGGCAGGAGCCGGGCCTCACGGCCGAGCGTGCTCTCGCCGGCGGGATCGTTGAAGCGGTTCTCCGCGCGCGCGCGCCGCTCGAGCGCGGCGTAGTCCGCCGGATTCAACCGCGCCGCCTGGCTCAGGGCCGCGAAGGCGGTCGTCAGGTCGCCGGCCTTGCCTGACGTCAGATAGCGGAGGTAGTGAGCCATGGCGTTGGCCGGATTGAAGCCCACGGCCAGCTCGGCCTCGTGAGAGGCGGCGGCGGCGTTGCCGAGGCGATGGTCCGCGTAGGCGAGCTGCTCCCACGCTCGCGAGGACGCCGGCTGGAGCTGGGCGGCGCGCTGGGCGTCGCCCCGCGCCGCCGCGTAGTCGCGCTGGCGGTTGGAGGCCTCGGCGCGCAGGATCAGGGCGGCGGCGTCGTCCGGATGCTGAGCGAGCCAGCGCGACAAGCGCAGCCGGGCGCTGCCCGGGTCTCCGATCGTGAGGTCGCCGGCCGCAGCGGACAGGACCTCGGCTCCGGCGTCGGACCCGCCGGTCGGGGGCAGCAGCCGGCTTGGATCGACGGCCGAGACGCCCGAGACGGCCGCGGAGGGGCCGGAACCGGCGGCCCCGGCCCCAGTCCCCGCCGCGGCGGTCTTGGCGGCGTTAGGCGGCGGCTGGGCGATGGTCGAGGGATCCGTGGCTAGGCGTCCGGGCGCGATCGGCGGGGCGACCAACCCGCCCGCGGGGACATTGGCCTGCGGGCAGGGGCTGGCCGATTGCGCGGCGGCGGGCCCGGCGAAGACGTCCGCTAGGAGGGAAAGCGGCAGCGCCCCCGGCCAGTTGAGAGCGCCCATCGGGATCTCGGGCTTCTGCTCCACGGGTTGGGTGGTGTCCGGAGACGGGGCCGTTTCCGGCCGCGTTCCCTTGACGGGCGTCGTGGCGGGAGCGGCCGTGCCGGCCGGAGCATCGGGCTTCCAGTAGGGCGCGCAGGGATCGCCGCTCTGCGCCACGGCGGGGCTCAGCGCGCCGAGGAGCAGGGTCGCGGCAAAGAAGGAGGCCCGGCGCCCGTCGGGACGCGCCATGGCTCCAGTTTAGGGGCCCGACCTGGCGCTGTCAAGAGAGGCTGGGACGCCGCTTTCACGAGGACGCAACCCCTCGGGCGGTATCATGGAGCTTGACGCAAGGAGGTGCCCATGAAAGCGCACATCGCCGTGCTCGCGCTGGCTCTGCTCGCCGGCGCCCTGCCGGCCTCGGCCGGCCCCAACAGCAACCTGCCGCCGGGCGAGAACCCGACCGACGCGGCCAATAAGAGGATGAACAAGCGCGCCGAGAAGGCCGACGCCAAGGTGACCCATGCCTGGCGCAAGGGCCGCGACGAGACGAAGTCCGGCGCCAAGAAGGCCGGCCGCGCGACCGGCCGCGGTCTCCAGAAGACCGGCGAGAAGATCGACGAGGGCGGCAAGAAGCTGCAGGACAAGAGCCGCTAGGAAGGGCCTATGGTGAAGATCATCATGCTGATGGGCTTCGTCTTCGGGCTTGTGACGGCGGTCCGCTGGAGCCGGCCGGCGCGCCGCTAGAACGAGAAGCGAGTTATCCACCGACTATGCACGCGTGCATAGTCGGTGGATAACCGGGTCCGCTGCCCGGGCGGCCGCGGGACGTTGGTCCCTGGAACGGCGCGGCCTAGCGGAGCTTTCTAGGTAAGGGTTTGCGTCCCGCGAACCCGTCGTCGGCGCCGTGGTAGGCCGTGATGGCCTTCTCGCCGAACTTCCAGCAGAGGAACACGTCCTCGCCGGCGACGCGCGCGGGGAAGTCGACGAGGGCCGGATCGAGGCCCTTGGGCATCGCGCCGAGGTCGACGATGGCCTGCAGCTTCTCCTCCATCTGGCGGGTGAGGAACTGGACCTGGGACTTGGCGAGCTGGACCTCGGCGATGGAGGCCGCGCCCTTGGCCTCGAGGCGCTGCGCCTGGTCGGCGCGGGCCTGGGCTTGGGCGGCGAGCTCGGCCACCGCCTCGAAGATCTTCTCGAGCTCGGGGATCAGGGCCTCCGCTTCCTCGATCGTGAAGCGCTTCATGCCGACGTTTCCCCGTACTTCTCCTCGGCTTTGGCCGCGCGGCGCGCCTTGTTCTTGCGCAGCCGCGCCGTCTCCTTGAGGCGCTCGGACGTCTCGGGGGAGACCTTCATCTCGATGCGATCCACCAGCTCGCGCAGGGCGAGGAAGCGGTTGAGGCTGCGCTTGCGCTCGCGCTGGCAGGCGACGCCGAGGTCGAGGGGCGGATAGTAGAGCTGCACGCGGTTGCTCGTCTTGTTGATCTTCTGCCCGCCCTTGCCGCCGCCGCGCGAGAAGCCCTCCTCGATGAGCTTGACGTCGATGCCCAACCGCTGGATGCGCGCGAACAGCGCCTCCACCTTGCCCGGGCTGACGTCGAACTTCTCGTTAGTGTTCGTCGGAGCAGAGCGTCGCCCGGATGAACTCGCGGTTGAGCCGGGCGATGTTGACGACCTTGATCTCTTTGGGGCAGGCCGCCTCGCACTCGTACTCGTTGGTGCAGTTGCCGAACTTCTCCTCGTCCATCTTCTTGCGCATGGCGAGGACGCGGGCGTCGCGCTCCGGCTGGCCCTGAGGCAGGAGGGCCAGCTGGGAGATCTTCGCCGACGTGAAGAGCATCGCGGAGGCGTTCGGGCAGGCCGCCACGCAGGCGCCGCAGCCGATGCAGGCCGCCGCGTCCATGGCCTTCTCGGCCGTGTGGTGGCCGATGAGGTGGGCGTTGCCGTCCGGGGCGTTGCCGGCGTTGACGGAGACGAAGCCCCCGGCGGCGATGATGCGGTCGAGCGCGGAGCGGTCGACCACCAGGTCCTTCACCGGGGGGAAGGCGCGGGCGCGGAACGGCTCGATGACGAGCGTGGCGCCGTCCTCGAACACGCGCATGTGGAGCTGGCACGTCGCCGTGCCGTTCTCCGGGCCGTGCGCCTGGCCGTTGATGACGCAGGAGCACATGCCGCAGATGCCCTCGCGGCAGTCGCTGTCGAAGGCGACGGGCTCATCGCCTTTCTTGAGGAGCTGCTCGTTGAGGACGTCGAGCATCTCGAGGAAGGAGGCGTCCGGGGAGATCCCCGTCACCTCGTAGTCGGCGAAGCGGCCGGCATCCTGCGGGCCCTTCTGCCGCCAGACCTTGAGCTTATAGCTGCGCTTACCCTTCGAGCTGTGGTCGGACATTTAGGCGTAGCTCCTCTGCGTCAGATGGACCTCTTCGAAGGCCAGCGGCTCCTTGTGCAGCTGGGGCTCGGCCTTGTCGCCCTTGTGCTCCCAGGCGGCGACGTAGGCGAAGTTCGCGTCGTCGCGCTTGGCCTCGCCGTCGGGCGTCTGATGCTCCTCGCGGAAGTGGCCGCCGCAGGACTCCTCGCGGTTGAGGGCGTCGCGGGCCATCAGCTCGCCGAGCTCGAGGAAGTCGGCGACGCGGCCGGCGCGCTCGAGCGTCAGGTTGAGCTCCTGGCCGCTGCCCGTGATCTTGAGGTCGCTCCAGAACTCCTCGCGCAGCGCCGGGATCTCCTTGAGCGCTTCCTGCAGGCCGGCCTTGTTGCGGGCCATTCCTACTCTATCCCACATGATGCGGCCCAAGGCGCGGTGGAACTCCTGCGGCGTGCGCTTGCCGTTGATGCCCATGAGCTTGTCGGCGCGGTCGGCGACGGCCTTCTCCATCGCCTTGAATTCAGCGTTGTCAGTACCCACTTTCCCCAGCTTGCTCGAGGCCAAATAGCCTCCCAGCGTATACGGAATGACGAAGTAGCCGTCGGCCAGGCCCTGCATCAGCGCCGAGGCGCCCAGGCGGTTGGCGCCGTGATCGCTGAAGTTCGCCTCGCCCAGGCAGAACAGGCCCGGGATGGTCGTCATCAGGTTGTAGTCGACCCAGAGGCCGCCCATCGTGTAGTGCACGGCGGGGTAGATGCGCATGGGCACCTTGTAGGGGTCCTCGGCCGTGATGTGGTGGTACATGTCGAAGAGGTTGCCGTACTTCTCTCGCACCGTCTCCACGCCCAGGCGCTTGATGGCGTCGGAGAAGTCGAGGTACACGGAGAGGCCCGACTCGCCCACGCCGCGTCCCTCGTCGGCCATCTGCTTGGCGTTGCGGGAGGCCACGTCGCGCGGCACGAGGTTGCCGAAGCTCGGGTACTTCCTCTCGAGGAAATAGTCACGCTCGTCTTCTGGGATTGTTTCAGGAGACCGCTTGTCGCCCTGCTTCTTGGGCACCCAGACGCGGCCGTCGTTGCGCAGCGACTCCGACATCAGGGTGAGCTTCGACTGGTAGTCGCCGCTGACCGGGATGCAGGTGGGGTGGATCTGCGTGTAGCAGGGATTGGCGAAGGCGGCGCCGTGCTTGTAGGAGCGCCAGGCGGCCGAGCAGTTGGAGGCCATCGCGTTGGTGGACAGGTAGAACACCTGGCCGTAGCCGCCGGTGCAGAGCAGCACCGCGTGGCCGGCGTAGGATTCGACCGCGCCGGTGACGAGGTTGCGGCAGACGATGCCGCGCGCCGCGCCGTCCACCACGACCAGCTCGAGCATCTCGCGGCGCGGGTACATCTTGACGGTGCCCTTGCCGACCTGGCGCATGAGCGAGGAGTAGGCGCCGAGGAGCAGCTGCTGACCCGTCTGGCCGCGGGCGTAGAACGTGCGCGAGACCTGCGCGCCGCCGAAGCTGCGGTTGCTGAGCGTGCCGCCGTACTCGCGCGCGAAGGGCACGCCTTGCGCCACGCACTGGTCGATGATGTTGTTGCTGACCTGGGCCAGGCGATACACGTTCGCCTCGCGGGAGCGGTAGTCGCCGCCCTTGACCGTGTCGTAGAACAGGCGATAGATCGAGTCGCCGTCGTTGGGGTAGTTCTTGGCCGCGTTGATGCCGCCCTGCGCGGCGATGGAGTGCGCGCGGCGGGGGGAGTCCTGGATGCAGAACACCTTCACGTTGTAGCCGAGCTCGGCCAGCGTCGCCGCGGCGGAGGAGCCGGCCAGCCCGGTGCCGACGACCAGGACCTCGTACTTGCGTTTATTGGCCGGGTTGACGAGCTTGAGGTCGAACTTGTGCTTGTCCCACTTCTGCTGGATCGGACCGGACGGGATCTTGCTGTCGAGCTTGAGGGTCATCGCGCGCCTCCCATGAAGAACGCCCAGAGCGGGATCGACGCGAAGCCCGCGCAGATCACGAAGGCGAAAGCGAAGCCCAGCTTGCGGATCGCCGGCGTGTACTTCGGATGATTGAGGCCGAGCGTCTGGAAAGCGCTCTGCACGCCGTGCGACAGGTGCAGGCCCAGGCCCAGCATCGCGATCACGTAGAAGGCGACGTAGAAGGGGTTCTTGAACCAGCTCATGACGAGGGCGTAGAGGCCCTGGTCGTCGTTGCCGAAGCGGAAGGTCTTGAGATGGACGATGAGGAAGGCGAGGACGAGCAGCGCCGTCCACGTCATCGTGCTCGAGCCCCAGCTGCGGCCGCCCTTGCTCTGGTACTTCTCGTAGCCGACGGGCCGCGCCTGCTTGTTCTCCCAGCGCAGCTTCAGCGAGACGAGGATGTGCAGCGCGAAGAGCACGAGCAGCGCGATCTCCGCGGCGGGCAGCAGCTTGTTGTTGGCGATCGCCTCCGCGTAATGGTTGAAGGCGCCCTCGCCGACGAAGAAGAAGAGGTTGCCCGCGAGATGGACGATCAGAAATCCGCACAGCGCCAGGCCGGCCAGCGCCACCATCACCTTGCGCCCGATGGACGAGCCGAAGATCTTACACAGCATGCACATGAGCTCTTCTCCTTATAATGGACCGCTTCCGGCATGGTACCAAAAGGTCCCAAAACCGGAGTTGACGGCGGTCAATCCGGATCGCCCGATAGACACCTAGGGCGGGTCCTGGAGGCGTGGGCCATTCGGCGGGCGCCGCCGGGCCGGGCGGCCCATGAAGTCCGCGCGGACGCGGCTATCCTGGGGGCATGATCGCTCTCCTATTGCTCTTCGCCGTGACCACGCATGCGGCCGAGGTCGGCGTCAAAGGCTCGATCGTCCAGGACGCGGCCGCGATCGTCTCCGCCGAGCTGAATCCGTCGCAAACTCAGGCGATCGGCGCCTTCCTGGCCGCGCCGATGCCGGGCCCCGACCGCGTCGCGCTCGACCTCTCCGGCTCAGGCGGCCCGGCGGCTGCCTTGCCGGAGAGCATGGACCGGGTCGAGGCGGCGATCAAGCTGAGCATGATCCACGGCGTCCTGAAGACGCACGACCTCGCCTCCGCGGACGCGCTGCGGCTGTTGCGGGCGAGGACGGCCGCGATCTCCTCGGTCCTGACCCCGGAGGGCCGCGACCGTCTCGACGCCGCCATGCGGCAGACGGCGGGGTCGCTGCGCGGGATGGACCGCGACGCGGGCGGCGAGCGGGCTTCCGAGGCCGCGGGGGACGCGAGCACCGTGCAAGCGAGCCTGGCGTCGCGCCTCGCCGACGCCGTGGAGCGCCGTTCCTTCTTGTTCGCCGTGGCGCGGCGAGCGCCCAAGGGCCTGCGCTCCTCGATGCTGTCGGCCAAGCCGGTTCACGCCCGGCTCGTCACGGACAACGGCCCGTTCGAAGGCGACCAGATCACCCATATGCCGAACGACGAGGTGCTCATCCGCCATCTTACCGCCTACGACCCGGCGCCGGCGCGCAAGCGCACGTTCGTGGTCGGGCGCAGCCGGCGCGGACGCCTGTTGGGCGTCTACAGCGTGACAGGGAACGACGGGGCGAGCGTCCCGCTGGGTGACGGCCTCTACGCCAACCGCTGGCGGGCCAGGAGCGTCGGCGACGAGCTGCTCGCCCTCGAGAAGTCCCTCAACGCCCGGTTGGCCGCCCGCGCCAAGACCGTGCTGAACTCGCTGTTGGGCCTGTCCGAGAGCGGCCGTCGCTAAGCCGTCACAAGATCGCGGCGCCGGCTCGATTTACAGCGCCGGCGGCCTAAACCTATACTCTCGGCCGTGAAAGGCCTCCTCGCCGCCGCTCTGCTCCTCTCCTGGGCCGCGCCCGCGCGCGCTCAGCTCAAGAACCCGGACACCTTCGTCGACGCCGCCGTCGGCGAGGTGACGAGCCTGGACCCCGTCGTTCCGTACGACAACGCCAGCCAAGCGCTGATCTTCAACGTCTACGAGACGCTGATCGGCTTCGACGGCTCGCATCTGGACAAGTTCGTGCCGATGCTGGCTTCGCAGGTGCCGAGCGCGAAGAACGGCCTGATCTCCTCGGACGGCATGACGTACCGCTTCCCGATACGGCGCGGCGTGCGCTTCCAGGACGGCTCGCCGATGACGCCGGAGGACGTGCGCTATTCGCTCCTGCGCTTCATGCTCACCGACCGGGCGGGCGGGCCGTCGGCGCTGCTGCTGCAGCCGATCCTGGGCGTCGACTCGACGCGCGACGCAAGCGGCAAGATCGTCGTCGACTTCGCCGCCGTCGAAAAGGCGATCCGCGTGCAGGGCGACGACGTCGTCATCAAGCTGCCGCGGCCCTTCGCGCCCTTCTTGGCCGTGATGGCGCGCTGGTCCTACGTCATGCCCAAGAAGTGGGCGGTCGCTCACGGCGAGTGGGACGGGACGGCTGCCGCGTGGAAGAGGTTCAACAACCCTCCGGACACCGCTCCCTCGTACTTCTCGGAGCACATGAACGGCACCGGTCCCTTCGCGCTCGAGCGCTGGGACCGCACGGCCCAGTACGTGCTGCTCAAGCGCAACGACGGCTACTGGCGCAAGCCCGCGGCGCTCAAGCGGGTGCTGGTGAAGACCGTGCCTGAGTTCGCCACCCGGAGGCTGATGCTGCAGGCCGGCGACGCCGACGTCATCGAGACGCTGCGCCCGCTCATGGGCCAGCTTCAGGGCCTGCCCGGGGTGAAGATCGTCGACGACCTGCCGCGGCTGATGACCGACCCGGTCTTCTACTTCACCTTCAAGATCAACACCTTCGCCAACGCCGACATCGGCTCGGGCAAGCTCGACGGCGACGGCATCCCGCCCGACTTCTTCAGCGATCCCGACGTGCGCAAGGGCTTCGCCTACGCCTTCGACTACGACGCTCTGATCCGCGACACGTTCAAGGGCAAGGCCGTCCGCGCGAAGGGCCCCGTGCCGCCGTACGTGCCCGGCGCCGATCCGAAGCAGCCGTTCTACACGTACGACCTCAAGAAAGCGGAGCAGCACTTCCGCAAGGCGTGGGACACGCACGTTTGGGAGAAGGGCTTCCGCTTCACGCTGACCTACAACGTGGGCTCCGAGAACCGCGAGGCCGCCTGCCAGATCCTCAAGCGCAACGTCGAGCGCCTCAACCCCAAGTTCAAGATCGACATCCGCGGCCTCGAGTGGGCGTCTTACCTGCAGAAGGCCCAGGACCACCTGATGCCGATGTTCACGCGCGGCTGGACGGCCGACTACCCGGACGCCCACAACTTCGTCTACAATTTCTATCATTCGGACGGGCGCTATCCGCAGGCGCAGGGCTTCCACGACGTCGAGATGGACCAGCTGATCGACAAGGCGGTCCGCGAGGTGGACCCGCGGCGGCGGCAGGCGCTCTACGATCGCATCCTGAAGCTGGGGTACGAGGAAGTGCCGTCGATCCCGACGGTCCACTACGTGGGCGCTTTCGCCATGCGGGATTGGGTGCGCGGCTTCTACGAGAACCCCGTCTTCCTGGGGCTCTACTATTACCCGTTCAGCAAAGCGGCCGAGCAAGTCTCCAGTCGATAGGAAAGCGCAGGCGCGCAAGGTCGTCGCCGCGCTGCGCAAGCTCTATCCGGACGCGCACTGCGAGCTCGACTTCAAGACGCCGCTGCAGCTCATCATCGCCACCATCCTCTCGGCGCAGTGCACCGACAAGCGCGTCAACATGGTGACGCCGGAGCTCTTCAAGCGCTTCCCGGACGCCCGCGCGCTCGCCACGGCGGAGACGCCGGAGCTGGAGTCCATCATCCGCTCCACGGGCTTTTACCGCGCCAAGGCCAAGTCCATCCAGGAGACGGCCCGCGCCCTCGTGCGAGACTTCCACGGCAAGGTCCCGGAGGAGATGGACCAGCTGCTGACGCTGCGCGGCGTGGCGCGCAAGACGGCCAACGTCGTGCTCGGCACCGCCTACGGCAAGCCCGAGGGCGTCGTCGTCGACACGCACGTCAAGCGCCTCTGCTTCCGCCTCGGGCTGACCGACGAGACCGACCCCGGGAAGATCGAGAAGGACTTGATGGCGCTGCTCCCGCGCGAGCAATGGATCTTCTTCGGGCACGCGCTGATCTGGCACGGCCGGCGCGTCTGCAAGGCGCCGGCGCCGGACTGCGAGAGCTGCCTGATGAGGACGTTCTGCCCCCGGCGCGGCGTGGTCTAGCGGACGGACTTATCCACCGACTATGCACGCGTGCATAGTTTGTGGATAACTGTTATCTTACGGACGTGACCACCGTCTCCGCCGCGACGCCGACGGACGATAAGACCTCCTCCGAATCCTTCCTCGGAAAATTCCTCGTCTTGAAGGGCGCCGTGCGCGAGCTCTGGCTGATCTTCGGCGTGAAGATCCTGGCCATCCTCGCCTACGGGCTGGTCAACTCCACGCTCGTGCTCTGGCTGTCCTCGGACCTGGGCTTGAGCGACGTCAAGGCCGGCTTCGTCGTCGCCACGTGGTCGACGGTGATGACGCTGGCCACGGTCTTCGTCGGCTCGCTGGCGGACGCCGTGGGCATCCGGGCCGCCTTCCTGCTCGGCTTGGCGTTCTGCGTGGTGTCCCGGGCGGTGATGTCCTTCACGACCGCCTTTTGGCTCGCCATCCCCGTCGGCCTGCTGCCGCTGGCGGTGGGCGAGGCGCTGCAGACGCCCGTCCTCGTCGCCGCGGTGAAGCGCTTCTCTAGCACGAAGCAGCGCTCGATGGCCTTCGCGGTCTACTACGCGATGATGAACGTGGGCTTCGCGATCGCGGGCTGGAGCTTCGACAAGGTGCGCAGCGTGCTGGGCGAGTACGGGCACTACTCGCTGCCGCTCGTGCACGCGAGCTTGAGCACCTATCAAGTCATCATCTTCCTCGGCTGCCTGACGACGGTCCCGGTCTGGCTCATCGTCTACTTCGGCCTGCGCCCCGGCGTGGAGATGACGGACGAAGGCGTGCGCTTCAGCCCGGAGAAGCCCAGGCAGTCGGCGCTCGCCTCCTGTCGAGACGCCTTCAAGGATTGGCTGCGCATCTTCTCCGGCCTTTGGGCGCAGCCGACGTTCTATCGCTTCCTGCTCTTCTTGACGCTGGCGGTGGGCGTGCGGCTGATCCTCTACAACATGTATTACACCTTCCCGAAGTTCGCGATCCGCGAGCTCGGGCCGGGGGCGCCCGTCGGCCATATCTTCCTCCTGCTCAACACGGTCTTGATCGTATTCCTCGCCCCGCTGGCGGGAGCGCTGACGCAGAGAGTCTCCGCCTACAAGGCGGTCATCATCGGCAGCTTCATCACCGCCTCCTCGGTCTTCTTCATCGCCGCGCCGCAGGGCTGGTTCGTGCCCTTGGCGAACGGCTGGCTGGGGGATTTGATCGCGCACCGCTGGCTGGGCGTCAAGGACGCCGCGGTCAACCCGTACTACGTGTCGATCGCCTTGATGGCCGTCGTGTACTCGATCGGCGAGGCGTTCTGGTCGCCCAGGCTCTACGAGTACCCGGCCGCCATCGCCCCGGAGGGCCAGGAGGCGTCGTACATGGCGCTCTCGATGCTGCCCTATTTCGTCGCCAAGTTCTTCGCGGGCGGCCTCTCGGGCTTTCTGCTGCAGGCGTTCTGCCCGGCGGAGGGGCCGCGCAACCCGGGGGTCCTGTGGCTGATCGTCGGCGTCGTCGCCCTCGGCACGCCGGTGGGCTTGATCGTCCTGCGGCCCTGGATCCGCGTCAAGGAAGCGGGCCGGGACGACTGAGCGCTTGGCGGCTGGCGGGCCGCCCGCCCGTTTCGTCTAACCCCGATTTTTCGAACCTCCGACGAGGGTTTTGGCATGCCAAAACCGGCGCGACAGCAGGGCCCGGATGGGGCCAATCCTCCGACGGACGAGCTCGGCATGCCAAAACCCTCGTCGGAGGTTTCAAAAAACCGCTTTCGCGTGAATGGCGCGCTAGGGCGCCGCGCCGCGGCGGGAGTAGCGCTGGGCCGGCACGGGAGTCCCCAGGAACTCGCGCAACGCGTCGACGTACGCCTGCGCCGCCACGATGAAGCCCTCGTTGTGCGTGCCGCGCAGTTCCAGGAAGGTCTTGGGGTCCGGCGCCGCGGTGTAGAGCCGCTGGCCCATCTCGAAGGGCACGATCTCGTCATCCGGGCTGTGCATGACGAGGACGGGCGTCAGCACGCGGCGGATCTTCGCCAGGTTATCGTAGCGGTAGCGGATCATGCGCGAGACGGGCAAGTGCGGGAAGAGGCGCCGACCCATGTCCAACGCGGAGGTGAAGCCGCTCTCGACGATCAGCCCGGCGACGCGGTGGCGCGTGGCGAGGTCGATCGCCACGGCGGCGCCCAGGGACTCGCCGTAGAAGACGATCCGGGAATCCGGCACGCCGCGCGCGCGCAGCCAGGCGTACGCGGCCTCGCCGTCGGCGTAGGTGCCGGCTTCGGTCGGCTTGCCCTCGCTGCGGCCGTAGCCGCGGTAATCGAACAGCAGCACGGAAGCGCCCGCCTTGCGCAGGAGCTTGGCCTTGAGCAGCCGGTGCGAGATGTTGCCGCCGTTGCCGTGGCAGAGCAGGATGACCGGCGAGGTCGAGGCGTTGGGGATGAGCCAGGCCTGCAGCCGGGGACCGTCCGCCGCCTGGATCCAGGTCTCCGTGAACGGCAGGCCGGCCTGGGTGGGGGTGGCCTCCACGCCGGCGCGCGGCTGATAGATCAGCTTGCCGTTGAGCCAGGCGCAGCCGGAGAGCAGCGCGGCGCACAGGGTAAGCCCGAGCGCCTTAGTCACCCAGCACTTTGACGACGACGCGCTTGCGGCGGCGGCCGTCGAACTCCGCGTAGAAGACCTGCTCCCAGGGGCCGAGATCGAGCTTCCCGTCCGTCACCGGCAGCATCGCTTGGTGGTGCATGAGCGTGCGCTTGAGGTGGGCGTCGCCGTTGTCCTCGCCGGTGCGGTGGTGGCGGTAGTCCGCGACCGGCGCGAGCTTCTCGAGCCACTCCATCACGTCTTCCTTCAGCCCCGGCTCCTCGTCGTTGACCCAGATGCCCGCGGTGATGTGCATCGCCGAGACGAGGCAAAAGCCCTCCTTCACGCCGCTGTCGGCGACGATGGAGGCGAGCTTGTCGGTGATGTTGAGGAGTTGGCGGCGCCGCGGCGTCTCGAACCAGAGATACTCGGTCTTGGACTTCACCGCTTCCACTTGATCGTGCAGCCGAGCGCGTGCGTCTGCGCCACGCGCGGCGCGCGCCCGGCGAGCAGGTCGTCGAGCGCCTCGCGCAAGAACGGCTGCTTGACGGCGCCGGCGTCCTGCCAGTTGTCGTCGATCTTGCCGGTGTAGGCGAGGCGCCTTTGGCCGTCGAAGACGAAGAGGTGGGGGGTGTGGGTGGCGCCGTAGGCCCGCGCGACGGCTTGCGACTCGTCGCGCAGATAGGGGAAGTTGAAGCGTTTGCTCTTGGCGCGCTCGACCATGGCGTCGAAGCCGTCCTCCGGGTGGGAGGACGCGTCGTTGCTGTTGATGGCGACGAGGCGGGCGTCGGGGTAGTCCCGCTGCAGGGCGACCAGGCGCTCCTCGTACGCCTGCACGTACGGGCAATGGTTGCACGAGAAGACGACGACGAGGGCCTTCGCGCCGGCGAAGTCCGCCAGCGACCACGTGTTGCCGTCGGTGCCCTCGAGCGAGAAGCCGGGCGCCTGCTCTCCGAGGTTCATGCTTTTTTGGTGATGTCCTGGAACGTGACCCCGGCGCCGGCCAGCTCGCCCTGCGGGTCCTGGATCAGGATCGTGCTGTAGCCGAGCAGGCGCGTGTCGCCGC
>Ga0265338_10003954_pt1 | contig 20419 bp, 23 predicted proteins | sample 42126metaG_FD_193579 | JGI IMG/M metagenome (GOLD analysis project Ga0265338, IMG submission 193579) | Rhizosphere microbial communities from Carex aquatilis grown in University of Washington, Seatle, WA, United States - 4-21-26 metaG | ecosystem: Host-associated > Plants > Roots > Rhizosphere...
GCGCTGCAGGTCGGCGGTGACAACGCGGGAGATGTTTTCCCCCACCATGTTGTTCGCCGGAGCGTTCAGGGCCGGGATCGCGATGGGCACCGGCTGCAGATTGGCCTTGTTGATGTCGATCACCAGTTGCGCGTTGGCCGCGACGGGGGTCATGACGAGAAGGCCAAGGATCACGGCCACCGCAAAACACAGTCTTCTCAAGGACATTTCCTGGTCTCCTCAGCCGCCGCAGACGTCTTTTGCATCGAACCTGGCGATGAAGCTTTGCCATTGATTGTAGGTTTCACGCGGCAATTGGAAGGGCGCCGCCTGACCGACCGCCAGCAAGGCCCGCGATTTCGCGGCCTCCAGGACCGCGGCGGGACCGGTCGCGCGCTGGGTCGAGGCCGCCCTGAGCGTGCCGTCGGCATAGAGATCGATCTTCACGTCGATGGTCACGTCCTGCGCGCCGAAGGAGCCGCAGTCCGGATGCCAGCGCGGGATGATCCGGCCGGCCACGATGGAGCCGATCATGTTCGCGGTCTGCTGGCCGCCCGGATCGTTGCGCGCGGTCAAGGCCGTGGCGAACCGCGACGGCCCCTTGGCCGCGGCCTGCGGCTTGGCGCTCTTGTCCAGGCTCGACGTCAGGGCGCTGAGGTCGAGGCTGTCCTTCGACTTGGCGTGGCTCTGGCTCTTGCTGCTCTTGTCCAGGGCATTGGCCAGGGCGTTGAGGTCCAGGCTCCGGGTCTTGGGCTTGGGGACGGGCGTGGGCGACGGAGCGGGCGTGGGCTGCGGCGGCGTAGGCTTGGGCGGCGCGGGCCTGGGCTCGGGTTGGGGCTGGGGCGGCGGGGGCGCAACGGGCGGAGCAGGCGTGGGGGTCGGCGTGGGCGCCGCGGCGGTCTGTTCCTCGTGCGCCTGCAGGGCCGGCGGCGGAGGCGCCTCCCGCGATGACACCAGGGTCACGGCGGTGGCGTTGACCACCTGCACCGGCTTGCCGAACCACGGCCACACGATCAGCGCCGAGAGGAACACCGCCAGGTGCAGCACGGCGGAGGCCGCCAGCGAAGGCTTCAGGTTGGTGTGTTCGCGGTCCATCGCCACACTAGCGGCTGGAGGGCGCAGGCGGTTGCGCCGGCAGCCTCGCCGCACCGGAGGACGGACCGCCGGTATCGGTGATCAGGTTGATCTTGGTGAAGCCCGAAGACGACAGGGCCGCCATCACCTGGGCCACCACCTCGTAGGGCGCCTTGCCGTCGGCGCGCACGAAGATCGGCTTGTCGAAGCCGTCGCCGGCCAGGGCGGTCAGGCGCGTGGACAGCTGCTCGAACGGCGTCTGGTGATCCTGGATGTAGATCGTGCCGTCCTGGCGCACGGTGAGGGTCAGGGGCTGGGTCTGGTCGTCGACGGCCGCCGCCTCGGTCTTGGGCAGCTCCACCGGCACGCCGACGGTCAAGAGCGGCGCCGAGATCATGAAGATGATCAGCAGCACCAGCATGACATCGACCAGCGGCGTCACGTTGATCTCGGCCAGGGCTCCGCGCCGGCGCCCGCCGCGGCGGCGGCGGCCGTGCCCGACGGAGAAGGCGTCGTTGGTCGACAGCGCCATCGGCTAGACGCGCTCCCGCTCGGCGGTCTGGGATGCGCTGGCGCCCGACAGGCGGCGCGCCACGGCGGTGGCCAGGTCGTCGGCGAAGCTCTCCATCCGCCCGGCGAAGCTCCCCGCGTCGGTCGAGAACTTGTTGTAGAAGATATAGGCCGGGATGGCGGCGATCAGGCCGACGGCGGTGGTGAACAGGGCCTCGGAGATCGAGGGCGCCACGATGGCCAGGTTGGTGTTCTTCTGCACCGCGATCGACTGGAAGGCGTGCATGATGCCCCACACCGTGCCGAACAGGCCGATGAAGGGCGAAGCGGTGGCCACGATCGCCAGGGCGCCCAGCCCTTCCTCGATGCGCCGGCTCTCGCGGGCGATGATGCTGTCGAGCATGCGGTCGATGCGGCCGATCAGCATGCCCGCCTGGGCTTCCGAGCCCGGACCGGACAAGCCGCCCTTGGCCCGCGCCTCGCGCCATTCCTTGAGCGCCGTGGTCAGCATGCGCGGCATGGCCAACCTGGGCCGGTCGCCGTATTCGGCGGCCACATCCTCCAGCGCGCGGCCGGAATTGACCTCGTCCTCGAAGGCGGCGGCCTGCTTGTTGAGCGCGGCGAAGCGGAACAGCTTGTCGATGATCACGGTCCAGGACCACAGCGACGCGGCCAGGAGGCCGATCAGCACGAACTTCACCACGAAGTCGCCGCGCATGAAGATGGCGAGGGCCGAGAAATTCGTCGGCGACGCAGCGCCAAACAGAGCATCCATAGAGAGGCTCGCTCCTCGTTGTGACCAGGCTTTGCCGTCGGATGGCGCGGCCTTGAGGTGAAACTATGGCGGCGGCTCTCGAAACCAGGTCCGAAGGCCGTCCATCAGGGCGGACGGCGGACGTCTTGGCCTGCCGTCCAGATCGATGCACGCGATTTCCTCAACCGCTTCGGCGATAACGTCCAGCCCCCGCAGAAGTATCTGGCGCACATGCAATCGCGCTTTCTCTACGCGCTCGTACTCCGTGCGGACAATGAGCGCGTCGTCGATGCGCGCGGCTTTTCGGTAGTCGATGCACATCCGCACCACCACGAAGGCCATCGGCTTGTCCAGCGCCCGCAGTTGGGTGTGGCTGACGCCGGTCTGCCGCAGGAATTCCGAACGGCCGCGCTCGAAATAGCGCAGGTAGTTGGCGTGATAGACCACGCCGGTGAAGTCGGTGTCCTCGTAATAGACCCGCACGGGCAGCAGGTGCGCCTTGCCCTCGAAGCGGCCTGACGTGGGCTGAAGATCGTCCATCGCTCACTCGTCGAACATTTCGCCCTGGCCGGGCTTTTTCGGCGGCGGGTTGAGGCCCAGGTGCAGATAGGCCCGGCCGGCGGCCATGCGGCCGCGCGGGGTGCGCTGGATGAAGCCCTGTTGCATCAGGAACGGCTCGATCAGATCCTCGACGGCGTCGCGGGCCTCGGCGATGGCGTAGGCCAGGGTTTCGACCCCGACCGGCCCGCCGCCATAGTGCTCGATCATGCAGCGCAGGTAGCGGCGATCCAGGCTGTCGAGGCCCGCCTCGTCCACTTCCAGCCGCGCCAGCGCCCGCCCGGCGGCCTTGCGGTCGATGGTCTCGGCCCCCTCGGCCTCGGCGAAGTCGCGCACCCGGCGCAGCAGGCGGCCGGCGACCCTCGGGGTCCCGCGCGCGCGCGCGGCGATTTCCGCCGCCCCCTCCCCGGTCAGCGGCGCGCCCATCTTGCGCGCGGCCTGCTCCAGCACGCGCTGCAGCTCGGCGGGGGTGTAGAACTCCAGGCGCAGCGGAATGCCGAAGCGGTCGCGCAGCGGCGTCGCCAGCATGCCGGCGCGGGTGGTCGCCGCCACCAGGGTGAAGGGCGCCAGGTCGATGCGCAGCGAGCGCGCCGCCGGGCCGTCGCCGATCACCAGGTCCAGCACATGGTCCTCCATGGCCGGATACAGGATCTCCTCCACCGCCGGCGCCAGGCGATGGATCTCGTCGATGAACAGCACGTCGCGCGGCTCGAGGTTGGACAGGATCGCGGCCAGGTCCGAGGCCTTGGCCAGCACCGGACCGGAGGTGGCGCGGAAGTTCACGCCCAGCTCGCGGGCCACGATCTGGGCCAGGGTGGTCTTGCCCAGGCCCGGCGGCCCGAACAGCAGCACGTGGTCCAGCGCCTCGTTCCGCCCCCGCGCGGCGTTGATGAACACCTGCAGATTGGCCTTGATCGGCTCCTGGCCGACGAATTCGGCCAGGGTCTGCGGCCGCATGGCCTTGTCCGTCGCTTCGAACGGCTCGGGCTCGCCGGAAATGACCCGGTTCATCCTCCTACGCTCCTGGCGCAGCTACGAACGACAAGTCCTGCGAAGCCCTGGCGAAGCAGGATCACCGGCCCAGCTCCTGCAAGGCGCCCTTGATCACCGCCTGCAGGGTCGCGCCCTCGCCCAGCCGCTCGATGGTCTTCTCCACCGCCCGGCGGCCGACCGCCTCGGGCGTGCCGAGGCCCATGAGCGCGGCCACCGCTTCGCCGGCCACCGACGGCGCGGCCGACGCGCCGGCCTGGACCTGGGCGTGGAAGGCGGCGATGTCGCCGGCGCCGATCGGCTTGTCCTTCAGCTCCACCACGATCCGCTGGGCCAGCTTGGGGCCGACGCCGTTGGCGCGGCCGACCAGGGCCTTGTCGTCGCGCGCGATGGCCGAGGCCAGCTCGCCCGGCGTCAGCACGTCCAGCACCGACAGAGCCGCCTTGGGGCCCACGCCCTGCACGCCCTGCAGGATGGCGAAGGCCTGGCGCTCCTCGCGGGTCAGGAAGCCGTAGAGGCGCGTGCCGTCCTCGCGGGTCTGGCTGTCGATGAGCAGCACCACCAGGTCGCCGATCGGCGGCATGCGCGACAGGGTCCGCGAGCCGCAGCGCACCAGGTAGCCGACCCCGCCGACGTCGACGATCGCCTCCTCCTCGCTGACCTCGGCCAGCTCGCCGCGCAGGCGCCCGATCATGCGGCGTATCCCCCCATTCCGGAGATCTTGGGCGCGGTCCGGAAGTGGGCATGGCAGATGGCGACCGCCAGGGCGTCGGCAGCGTCGGTCTTGGGATCTCCGGCGGTCGGCAACAGGCGCTTGATCATGAAGGCGACCTGGGCCTTGTCGGCCCCGCCCGTGCCCACCACCGACTTCTTGACCACGGTGGCGGCGTATTCGGCCACCAGCAATCCGGCCTTGGCCGGGGCGATCATGGCCGCGGCGCGGGCATGGCCCAGCTTCAGCGTCGAGGACGGATTGTTGTTGACGAAGGTCTCCTCGATCGCCGCCTCGTGCGGACCGTGCTCGGCGATCACCGCCGCCACGGCGTCGTAGAGGATGACCAGGCGTTCGGCCAAGGGCAGGGAGTCGTCAGGCTTGATCACGCCATGGGCCACGTGGCTCAGGCGCGAACCCTGCACCGAGATCACGCCCCAGCCGGTGTTGCGCAGGCCGGGGTCCAGCCCAAGGATGCGAATCGCGTTCGTCATGCGTTCGCACCATGAACTGCGTCGCGGGGCCGATAAACCCTCCGCTCATTCCCGGCGAGATGACGTGACGTTCCAACGCTTGGCCGATTGGGCGAAAGGCCCCCGCGTTGGCGTGTCGGCGGCGGTCGGCGATACGCAGCCACCATTTTCTGCATCGGCGCGGAATGCGCATGCCTGACTCTTCAGGGACTTCGGGCGTTCGGTCAGTCGCGGGATGATCCCTCCTGCGAGCCGACCTGGAATGACTCGGTGAACATGCCAGGCTCCGCTGTCCCAAACGCCGCCATGGTTTGGCGGCTCTCCCGCGCGCTGTCATCGCGCGTCACCGCTGCGTCGAACGCCTCGAGGCTAGCCCAGCGGCCTTCGACCAGGACGCGGCCGTCCTCGCTTTCCAACACCCGTATCGACCGGAAACCGGGTTTGGCGGCCAGCTTGGGCGCCTCCTCGCGCATCGTGGCGATCAGGCGCGCCTGGTTCTCGCGCGTCTCTGTACGCCAAACATTGTAGAAGATCGTTTCGGTCATGCCTTCGTCGCCTCTCGTTGACCAGCCAGGAACGCATGCATGCGCTGCGACTGCTCGGGCCCGAAAAGGGTGGCGAAGCGATCTTCTTCTAACCGGTCGATTTCGGACGGATCACGATTCCAGCCAAAGATCGCGGCGGCCTTGATGGCCGCCACGGAGGCAGCCCGGGTGGGCGAAAGCCGGCGTACGAAAGCCTTGGCCGCGCCAAGCGCGCCGCCGGGCTCGGCCGTCTCCAAGACCAGGCCAATGGACTTGGCGGTCTCGGCGTCGATGACCGCGCCCGTGAACATCATCTCAAGGGCGCGTGCGTAGCCGACCCGCCGAGCGAGCCGCCAGTTGCCGCCAAAGGCGGGCATGACCCCCCCCATCGCTTCGATCTGGCCGAAGCTCGCCCCGCGACCGGCAAAGGCGAGGTCGCAGGCGAGCACGAGTTCGCAGCCACCCCCCAGCGCAGGTCCCTCGACCGCCGCGATCGCTGGAAACGGGAGGGCCTCCAGAGCCGCCGCCAGGGCGTGACCCGACGCGCTGAACGCGCGCGCGGCATCCGCCGACATGTCGGCGAGCTCGGCGACGTCCACCAGGAACGCCTGTGGGTCGTCATGAGCAATGATCAGCGCGCGGAGGTCCCCGCGATCATTCAGCGCGCCTAGAGTCGCCGTCAGCGCATGCTTGCCGGCGACGTCCAAGCAGTTCGCGCGGTTGAGCGTCAGCACCGCGGCGGCGCCCTCGACTGTGATAGGCCACTCGGCGAGGCTCATGGCGCCAGGAAAGGCCTGATGGCTTCGATCAACTCCCGAGGCCGCTCTTCGGCGACAAAGTGCCCCGCACCCGGGATGATCACGAAGGTGGCGTTTGATGCGAACGCCTCAACCAAGGCTCTCTGGCTCTGGCCGATGCCCTTCTCACCTGCAATCGAGAGAACCGGCGATGACAGTTTGCCCGCCGAGAGAAGCTTCTTGATCTCGTCGGCGGACGTGTACGCCGATCTGTAGTAGCTCGCGCTGGACGTTCCGACGCCGGGCCGTGCAAACGCCTCGATGTACGGGCGCCAATTCCGGAACGGCGCCGCGATCCTGTCGCCGGTGAACCCCGCCCAGAGGTGGCGCAGGAAGATCTCCTCGCGCCCCTTCAGCAGATCGGCTGTGGTGTCGCCATTCTGGTCCGACATCAGCAGGAAGGGGATGAAGGTGAAGGCCGAATTCGGCGTGCTGAAGGTCCAGATTTTCTCGAAGCCCGCGCCGACCAGCGCGCTTTCGACGAACACGAGCTTGGTGACTTCGTCTGGATATCGCAAAGCATAGGTGGCGCCCACCGCGCCGCCCCAGTCGTGGCCGACGACCTCGACGTGCGCGATACCGAGCGTTTTCGTCAGCTGATGGATATCTTCCGAGACGTTGGCGAGGTCATAGCCGCCACGGGCGACTTCGGAGAGCCCCATTCCTCGAAGATCGGGAACGATGACGCGGTGGCTTTTCGCCAGGGCCGGAGCCACCTGGCGCCAGATTTCCCCAGACTGGGGGTAGCCGTGGATGAGGATCACTGGGGAGCCGCTGCCAGCTTCGGAAACATGGAGCCGAACGCCATTGACGGAGATGTAGCGGGACTGGAAGCCGAGCTTGGCCCACCGTCGCGCCACGTCCGTGGAGAGGACGGTGGCGGGCATGGTCATGGCAGTGGCGGCCTTAGCCCTTGACCGAGCCGTAGCTGGATCGGGGGACAGGACCGCCGCAGCGAGTATTGAGCAAATCACTAGCGCCACGCTTCGCAAGCGATCCCCCCTTCGAAACCAGTGCCTCGATAATCCCCGTCAGACTATGCGGATGGATCAACGCGGACCAATCATCTGAATTGGAGGGAGGTATTGCATCGCCTTATGGCTGAACGGCTCAATAGCCGTTCAGCCCATGAGCCGACCACGCAACCAGGTCTGGGCGGGCTCCACATCGCACCGCTCATGCCAGACCAAGCCCATGGTGAACCCGGCCACGTCCAGCGGGGGGACAAGGATCTGAAGGTCGCGTGACTTTCCGCGCACGAGCCGTTCGGGAACCAGAGCAATCTGGTCAGAACAAGCGATCAACTCCGGAACGATGAGGAAGCTGGCCGCTGATACGCTGACGCGGCGTTCCCTTCCGATCGCGTTCAGCGCGGCGTCTGCTGGTCCGCCAAAGCCGCCTCCGCGGGGCGAAACCACGACGTGGGTCGAGGCGCACAGTTGGTCGATGTCGATCGAGCCTTTGACGACAGGATGGCCATGGCGAGCGATCACTACATATCGCTCTTCAAAGAGAGGGCTTGTCAGCAGTTGCTTGGGGGCGGTGTTCGGCGTCATCACCGCCAGGTCCACCTCACCGCGCTCCATCTGTCCCACCAATTCCGGAACGTACAATTGTCGCCAGGACAGGCGAAGCCTTGGAGCTTCTCGCTGAATCTCGACGATCCGTTCGATCAAAGCGCGCTGCGCATAGTCGGAAGCAGCTATGGCGACCGTAAATTCCGCCACGGACGGGTCAAAGTACAGGCGCTCGGCCACAACCGAACGCAGAGCCTTAAGAGCCTCGCGCAACGGAGCCTGAAGCTCCAAGGCGCGCTGCGTTGGGATGACTCCGCGTCGAGCCGGCACGAGCAGAGGATCGCCGAATATCTCCCGCAGTCGCCGAAGTTGGGCCGATAGGGCCGGCTGGCTGAGGTTCAGCCTGACGGCCGCCCGTGTCACATTGCGTTCGGCCAGTAGCGCTTCCAACGCCAACAGGAGATTCAGGTCGGGCCGGCTGACATCCATCATATGGATAGCATATCCACGCACGAACGATTCCGAGAATACCTCTCGGCCAACTCGAGCCTTGGCTAGCTGAACCGACGGGGATGCGGGTCCGGAACGGGCGGCGATCTCAATTTCCGCTTCTGCGCGTCCGGGGCTTAGCCAAGCCAGTCCGCCGCCAGGCGGCGCCTCCAGCGAGCCGACATTGCAAGACCCCGCGGTTCTGGGCTAGGGCGTCGGTTCGCAATGCCCGCGCCCGGCCATGAGACCGTTGTGACATCCGATCAGGCTCTACCCGCCGATCTTCAGCTGCCGACCCGACGCGGGCTCCCGGACGACATCGCCTACCTGCGCGCGGCCTATCCAAGGGCGCAATGGCAGGGCCTCGCCAACTATGGCGAGCTGGCCAACTTCTGGCTGCAGATACACGACAGCCTGCGCAGGCAGGGCGGCGAGCTGAAGCAGGCCACCGATGCGTTCGGCCAGGGCCGGTGGCCGGCGGGCGCCGATTTCCCATCCGTCTTCGCGCCCCGGTTCAACCGGTTCCTGGGACACCTGAACGGCCATCATCAGATCGAGGACAGCGCCTACTTTCCCAGGTTCCGGGCGCTCGACCGCCGGATGGGCGCGGGATTCGCGATCCTCGAGGCCGACCATGGGCTGATCCATGAGCAGATCGTCGCCTCGGTCGACGCGGCGCGGACCTTGCTCCAGGCGTTGACGCAGGGCGGTGACGCACAGCGGCACGCGGCGGATGCTTATAGCGGGGCTATGGATCGCCTTCTGGACTTGCTCGGGCGGCATCTGGCCGACGAGGAGGATCTCGTCATCCCCGGAATGCTCGAATACGGCGAGCGAAGCCTTGCTTGACACCCTCCAGCGAACTCTCGCCACACCCGGCATTGAAAACGGCCGCCAAGGGCGCACGCGGCGGAATGGCCGCGACGAAGCCAACGTCGGCTCCTGGCGCTCAACGGCGCCTGGAGGGCGGTGAACGCCGCCGTCAAAATCGCTGAAGATCTTCTCCGGCGACCACTTTCCCGGTGAAGCGCCGCCGCACCTCGGCCAAGTCCTGGGGCGTAACCGACTTGAGGTGGGATAGGACGAGCGTTCCGACCCCGGCGCGTTCAGCCATCTCCCCGACTGCGGCCGGGGACAGATGCTCTTGCTCCACATGCAACTGCAGCCTCGGAGGGAGATTCTTCTGATCCGCGGGAGACGCCATCTCGGACACGAGGATGTCCGCTCCCTTGGCCAGCCTTGTCACGGCTTCGCTTGGGCCGGTATCGCCGGTGAAGACGACCACTTTCCCAGCGGCCTCGAACCTGAGGGCGTAGGACTTGTTGCGGGCGGCCGGTGAATCCGGGGGCAGGTGGAAGTGGCTGTTTTCCGCTGCGATCACCCGCACATTCCGATCGGAGCAGATCAGCCCCGGCAGCCCAGAGGTGTGGTCATCGTGGAGATGAGTGAAGAACACGACGGAGACGTCCCGCTCCGAAAGGCCCGCCCGGGCGAGCTGGCCGGGAACACCATCACCCGCGTCGATGAGATAGTGGGTCCCAGCAACCTAGATCAGGCTCGCCATCCCTTCGCGGTCGAGCTGACCTCCGGGACCTCCGCCCGCGCCGAGCAGAACAACCTCCAGCCGCGGCGCGGCCTGGGGCCGCGCGGGCGATTGTGCGGCGGCGGTGCTGACCACGGCCGCGGTCAGGCAGGCCATGGCCACGCAAGATATCGCGCCTGCCCGGAACACCAGGTCGCGCCCGCCTTGCCGTGGACGGAGTTTCTGGAAGTGCATCCGCTGCCCCGATAGCGCGATTACCCGACATCAAAGCCTAGGATCGCGACTTCTGCCAGAGGCGGCGAGGAAGGTGCTGTTTCCGTCAGGGAGCCCAGATCGATCACCGCCAGCACCATGACCGCGGTCGCCGCCCAGCCACGCCGTTAAGCGCGAAGGCCGCCGAAGAGCCACAGTAGAACGAGCACAATGAGGATTAGCCCGGCTACGCCGCCCACCCCGGGCAGACCATAGTTTCTGTGGGCGTAGTAGCCGCCGCCGCCGCCAAAAAGCAGGACGAGCACGACGATGATGAGGATGAGGCCCAAGGGTTCGCCTGTACAAAGGATGCCGATGAGTGGCTCAGCGGCAGATGTTCAACGCCTACAAGCTTCAACCGTTCCAGCAATGTTCTCGGGCCGCTGCGGCAGAAGGGCCGCGCCGGATTTCAGCTTTGCGCCTTTGTTGCGCCGCGAAAGCCGTGTTAGTGTCGCGACGCCGACATACCTCTTATCCAGTTGACGCGAGGCTGCCGACAACGGCGGGGAGTGGCTTGCGCTGCGCGAACCTCCCGACGGCATGGTGAGGCCTTCATGGCCATTGGCATATCTACTGCGCCCACTGTGGCGGATAGCCTCATACTGGCGATGATTGCGTCTTCGGATGCTCCGCTTCTCCTTCTGGGCGGGGACCTTAAGGTGATCGCGGCCAGCCACTCGTTCGGGCGCGCCTTTCATACCGATCCCGTCAGCGCACGTGGGCGCTCGATTTTTGAGCTGGGCTCGGGCGAATGGGACCTGCCCAAGCTGCGCTCCCTCCTCAGCGCCACGGCATCCGGCCACGCCGCGATCGATGCCTATGAAATGGATCTGACGGGCCTCGACGGAGCGATCCGTCGCTTGGTGATCAAGGCTCAAAAGCTCGAATACGGCGACGCCGACGCCCCCCGCCTTCTTGTAACCATTTCTGACGTCACCGAAGCGCGCATGGCTGAAAAGCTCAAGGACGATCTGCTGCGCGAGCGGGCCATCCTCCTCGAAGAGATACAGCACCGGGTCGCCAACAGCCTGCAGATCATCGCCAGCGTGCTGATGCAGAGCGCGCGAAGCGTGCAGTCGGAGGAAACGCGCGCTCATCTGACAGACGCCCACAATCGGGTCATGTCGATCGCGACCGTGCAAAGGCAGCTTGCGTCCTCCGGCAAGCTCGATGTCGAGCTTCGTCCCTACTTCGCCCAGCTCTGCCAGAGCCTCGGCGCCTCGATGATCCGCGATCACAAAAGGCAATCGATCGAAGTGACCGGAGACCAGAGCAGTGTCCGCGCAGACGCGTCCGTCAGCCTCGGCCTGATCGTGACCGAGCTCGTGATCAACGCGCTCAAGCACGCCTTCCCCGACGGCCGGACCGGCAAGATCGTGGTCGACTATCAGTCCCACGGCCCCAACTGGACCCTGGCTGTGAAGGATGATGGGGTGGGCATGCCCACCGATGTCGCCAACACGCCCCCTGGGTTGGGGACCAGCATCGTCGAGGCTCTGACGCGACAACTGCATGCGCGGGTTCAAGTCGCCGACGCCCACCCGGGCACCTCGGTATCGATCATTCACACTCAGATCGCCGCGGTAGACAATTCGGGCGCGGAGCCCATCGGTCGCGCCGTCTAAGCCTGCATGCATGAGGCTATGCGGGCGGCATTCATCGTCCCGCCCAGAGCCAGCGTGCGCCCGTGGAACCTAAGCCCCAAGGAGAGGGTTGGCCTGGGGTGTTTGGCAATCAGCATCCTCGCACTCAACTGAACGGGCTCGTCGCGCCAGCTCGGTTCCACGTTCCGGCCCGAGGTTTTGCGTGAGCGAGGACTGATGGTCGGCTTCATGTTCGCGACGGGGATCGAGAACAGCGTTCCTACGATCGATGGCGGCAAGACCCGCGTGGACGAACTCGAGAAGTGTGGGTTCTACAAGCACTGGAAGACCGACTTTCAGCTCGTGCAGGATTTCGGCATCGAGATCCTGCGCTACGGTCCGCCCATTCACACGACCTTCATCGGGCCGGACAAGTACGACTGGGGCTTTGCGGATGAGACGTTTGCCGATCTGAAACGGCGCGACATCGTGCCGATCGTCGATCTCTGCCACTTCGGCGCGCCCGACTTCATCCAGGATTTCCAGAACCCCGACTTCCCCGCTCTTTTTCAGCGCTACGCGCGGGCTTTCGCACAGCGCTATCGGTGGGTGCAGCTCTATACGCCAGTCAACGAGATGTACATCTGCGCGACCTTCTCCGCCCGCTACGGCTGGTGGAACGAGCAGCTGAGCAGCGACCGGGGCTTCGTCACCGCGTTGAAGCACCTGGTGAAGGCGAACGTCCTGGCCATGCAGGCGATCCTGGAGGTGCGCCCTGACGCCATTTTCATCCAGAGCGAGTCCTCCGAATATTTCCACGCCGAGAATCCCTCTGCGATCGGCCCGGCGGAGGTGATGAACTCCGAGCGCTTCCTCTCCCTTGATTTGAACTACGGCCGCCGCCTCGATTCCGAGATGTATCGCTATCTATTGGACAACGGCATGACCGAGGAAGAGTATAAATTCTTTCTAGATCATAGGATGAAGCAACATTGCATACTGGGAAACGACTATTACGTGACGAACGAACACCATGTGAAAGCTGACGGCTCGACCTCGGCTTCAGGCGAAATATTCGGCTACAACCAAATTACACGTCAATATTACGAACGATATCGACTGCCGGTGATGCACACCGAGACCAACTTCAAGCAAGGCCCCGATGGTGACGAGGCCGTCAAGTGGCTGAAAAAGGAATGGGCGAACGTGCTTCGCGTCCGCAACGACGGCATTCCGATCCTGGGCTTCACCTGGTACTCCCTGACCGACCAGGTCGACTGGGACACCGCGCTGCGTGAGAATAATGGAACGGTCAACCCGCTCGGCCTGTTCGATCTCGACCGGAACCCCCGACCGGTGGGCGAAGCTTACAAACAGCTGATTGCAGACTGGCGCGAGGTGCTGCCGACGCAAAGCGTGTGTCTGGTGGTTCCCGTCGAGAGGCCGGGCGAGTACGAAGCTGCGCGGGCCGGGCGGCCTCAGGAGTCGGGGCGCAAACCGACGGCGAACGCCGCCCAGCTGAAACCGTGAGCCTCGTCGCCTTCGGCATGGCGGCTCATTCGCTGAAGAGCAGGAGGTGGCCGTCCGGATCGGCGACCAGGGCCGCGACGGTTCCCGAGGCGAGCGTGACGGCGCCAGGCGAAATGAACTCGGCGCCGGCGGCCCGGAGCCGCTCCACCAAGCTGGGCAAATCCTCGACCTGGAAATCGAGCCGCGTGGCGGCGATGTCGTTAGGCCGGAGCCTGGTCCGGCCATGTCGAGGGTGGGGATAGCCCAACAGTTCGATGTGAAGGCTGGTCGGATCGGCCGGTTGCAGGGCGACGATGTCCACGCCGTCGCTCGCCAGTCCATCCAGCCGATCCTGCTCCGGTCCGCGGTTCACCGAGCGCCCGGTCACGCTCATGCCCAGCGTCTCCGTGTAGAAGGCAAGGCTTGTGGCCACGTCGGCGACGCCGAGAGCGGAGTGGTCGATCCCGAGGCAGTTCCCGCTTGCGTTCGGCGCCTGCCAGCGTGCGGCCCCCACGCCCGGCGGAAACATGGACAGCTCGAGCGGATGGCCCTCGGGATCGCGAAATTTGAAAGCGGTCACCGAGCCCGTGTTGGGCGGAAGCCGCTCGGGACCGTCGGTCGAGATCGGGATCATGGTCCGGCCGCGCCGTAGGGCGCCATAGGCTTCGTCCATGTCGGCGACCACAATGGCGATATGCTGGAACCATAGATCGGCAGCCGTGCTCTGCGGCGGGTAATCGCGTCCCCTCGGGTCGCAGGCCGTGAGCTCGAGCTCGTCGCGTCCGAGCCGCAGGACCGACGACCTTGTGTGGACTTGCTCCACGCCCAGCAGCTGGGCGAGCGCGCCGCCGCCATCGACGCCTTGCGCGACGCGTTCGAAGCCGAAGCTTTCGCAGTAGAAGGCTTCGGCGGCGGCCAAATTCCCGACCACGAGGCTGACGCGGCGGATGCGGACCACGCCATCAGCCGGCATGGCGGCGTCCGCCCGACATCGCGCGGCTCACAAACATCGCAGGCCGCGGGTGTTGACGAAGATGGCGTAGAGGGCCTGGGAGGCGCACAGGAACAGCCGGTTCCGGTTCAGGCCGCCGAAGGTCACGTTCGCCACCGTGGATGGGACCAGAATCTTGCCCAGCAGGGTTCCGTCCGCAGCGATGCAGAGCACCCCCTCGGGCTGCCCACACCAGAGGTTGCCGTCTTCATCGCAGCGGAACCCGTCCGCATTGCCGTGCTCGAACTCGTAGAACACTTGGCCATTGGAGAGCCTCGCCCCATCCTCGGAGACGTCGAATACCCGGATGTGCGGCCGTGGCTCACCGGAGGCCTCGCCGGTTTCGGCGATGTACAGCTTCCGCTCGCCCGGTCCGAAGGCCAAGCCGTTGGGGGCCTTGAAAACGTCGGTGGCGACGGTGAGCGCGCCGGAGCTCGGGTCGAGCCGATATACGTTGCAAGGCAGTTCCTGGCTTGCCCGAGCGCCCTGGTAGTCGCCAGCGATGCCGTACGGCGGATCGCTGAACCAGATCGCGCCATCGGACTTCACCACCACGTCGTTGGGCGAGTTCAGCCGCTTGCCGTCGAAGGAGTCGGCGAGCGTGACGACCCGGCCATCGTATTCGGTGCGCTGAATGCAGCGACCCAGGTGCGAGCAAGTGACCAGGCGCCCCTGCAGGTCTCGCGTGTTGCCGTTGGCGAAGCCCGAAGGCTGGCGGAAGACTTCGACGCCGCCCGCCTCGCTCCACCGCAGCATGCGGTCGCCTGGGACGTCGCTGAAGATGAGCATGTCCATGTCGCCAAACCAGGCGGGCCCCTCCGCCCACCGGAACCCCTCCCCGAGTTTCTCCAGCAGGGCGTTGCCGACGATGTAGCCGCTGAACTTCGGGTCGATGATCTCGTAAAGGCCCATGGCGGCGGTCTTTCCTGGCTTTGGGCGTGCGTCCTGCGTCATTTGAATCGGCATGGCGATGCGGGTTGAGGCGGCGATTGCATCTGCACGATCATCAAGACCGCGGGCTCGTCGCCCACGGTTCCGGACAGGTGGCCCCTGTGGCCGTCCGCGTCGGGCTTGGCGCCCTGATCCTCGCCGAACGACATCTCGCCCGGCCCCATCTCCACACGATGGCCGTCCATCGTCTGGACGAACCAGCGGCCCGAGAGCGGGATGATCCATTGCGGTTTGGGATTCTCGTGCCAGGTCCCGGTCCAACCCGCGGGCTGGACCGTGAGCAGGACCACGGCCTCGCCCGAAGCGAGCTGATCCTGCCACTGCGGCGCTGCGGGCGGACTGATGCTCTTGGAGATGAAATCGTTCGCTCCACATCGGGTTTGCCGGCTGACGCCGTTCTCGTCGGTCCAGACATGCCAGTAGGGGACGTTCGGCGGCGGGCCCGGATCCCGGCCTTCGGTCTTGGCGGTTGTGTCGGCAGGGCGAGGCGAGGCGTCGGTCATGAGGTGGGTCCCGATCCGTCCGAGTAGCTTGAGCTCAGCGGGTGCGCCAACACCTCTGCGGGGGGCGCCAGCGATCCGGCGAAGACGACCAGCAGCAAGCCGCCGACCAGCCCGAAGTTCTTCACGAATTGCCAGAAATGCTCCCGCGACTCGCTGTGCGGATCCGACCAGAAATGGGGGAAGGCCCAGAACCGATGGTACAGCACCGCGGTGACGACGCAGAAGCCCGCCAGCAAGAAGGCAGCGAGCCGGTCGTGCCATCCCAACACGATGCAGAAGGGCGTCAGTCCCTCGATCAGGATCGCCAGGACGACGAGTACGGGGCCGCCGGGAACCCAGCTGGAACTGGCTTGAGCCAGGCCAGCGCGCCAGTCGAATATCTTCTCCAACGCGCTCAGCGGAAACATCGCGACCAAACAGATCCGGGCAACCAGGAGGACGGCGAAGCTCAGAGGTGTCATCCTGCCTCCCGGGGACGCCAACCCCCGCCACCCACAAAAGAGCAACGCTCCCCATCGTCCGGCGTTCCCCCTTTCGGCGCCAGTCGAGGGACGAGCGATGAGCAACGACCGTTACGACGTCATCATCATCGGCTCGGGCGCGGGCGGCGCGACCTTGGCCCTGCGGCTCGCTTCGACGGGCAAGCGGATCCTGCTCCTGGAGCGGGGCCGCTATCTGAAACGCGAATACGACAACTGGAGCGCCGAGGAGGTCTTCGTCCGCGCCAAGTATCAGGCCAAGGAGACCTGGTATGGAGCCGACGGGAAGAGCTTCCATCCCGGCCTGCATTATTTCGTCGGCGGCAACACCAAGGTGTACGGCGGCGCGCTCTTTCGTTTGCGGGAAAGGGACTTCGGCGAGGTCGTCCATTGCGATGGCGTCTCACCGGCCTGGCCGATGGGCTACGACGTCTTCGAGCCCTACTACACCGAGGCCGAGGCGCTGTTCCACGTCCACGGCTTGCGCGGGGCCGATCCGACCGAGCCGCCGGCAAGCGGGCCTTACGCTTATCCGCCGGTCTCCCACGAGCCGCGAATCCAGGAGCTTTGCGACGCGCTGGTGCGGGAGGGCCTGCATCCCTTTCCACAGCCGCTCGCCATCTTGTTGGACGAGGAGAACGGCGAGCCGACGGTCGCCAGCGCCTGCGTGCGCTGCAGGGCCTACGACGGCTTTCCATGCCTGACAAACGGCAAGGCCGACGCGCAGATCATCTGCGTCGAACCGGCCCTGCGCTTCGCCAATGTGACCCTCCTGACCGACGCCTATGTGGATCGTCTGGAGACCGACGCGCTGGGGCATACGATCACCGGCGTCCATGTCAGTCGCCACGGCGAACACGAGGTCTACGAAGCCGACATTGTCGTCGCCGCCTGCGGGGCGCTTTCCTCGGCCCTTCTGATGTTCCGGTCAGCGAGCGACGCCCACCCGAACGGGCTCGCCAACGGCTCCGACCAGGTCGGGCGCAACTACATGCGCCACAACAACTCCGCGTTGATGGCGGTGTCGCGCCGCCCGAACGACACCGTCTTCCAGAAGACCATGGCCCTGAACGACTTCTATTTCGGAGCCGAGGACTGGGAGTACCCGCTGGGCGGCATTCAGCTTCTCGGCAAGTCCCATGGCGAACAGGTGCGCGCCGAAGCTCTGCCGGCGATGTTCGATTGGCTTCCCGAAACGCCCTTCGACGAGATCGCGCGCCATGCCATCGACTTCTGGCTGATGACGGAGGACCTGCCGCACCCGGACAACCGCATCACGCTGGCGCCGGATGGCCGGGTCGTCCTCGCCATCAAGGAGAGCAACATGGAGGCGCACAGGCGGCTTCGAAAAAAACTCGAGGGTATGCTGAAGGCGGTCGACATCCATCCTCAGCTGATCGAGCGGTCGCTCTATCTCGGAAAGGACATTCCCATCGGCGGCACCGCCCACCAGGCCGGCACGATGAGGTTCGGCGTCGATCCGCAGACCTCTGTCCTCGACCTGAATTGCAAGGCGCACCAGCTGGACAACCTGTACGTCGCCGACGCCAGCTTCTTCGTCTCGATCGGCGCGGTGAACCCGACACTCACGATCATCGCCAACGCCCTGCGCATCGGTGATCATCTGGAGCAGCGATTGCGGTGAAACGCTTCGCAGCCGATCGGGCGCGCATTCGGGCGGGAGCCGCCGAGGACTCCAGGCGTTCCACCCCAGGGCCACGACATTTTGTCCGAGGCCCTCGCAGTGGGGCTGATCGCCATGGCTGAACAGTTCAAGGTTGGCGACAAGGTCAGCTGGAACTCGGAAGCCGGGCGTGTCAGCGGCACGATACTTCGGATTCATCGCGAGAACTTCGTCCACAAGGGCTACACGCACCACGCGAGCCGCGAGGATCCGCAATATGAGATCAAGAGCAGCAAGACCGATCACATCGCCATGCACAAAGGCCCGGCGCTTTCCAAGCTGAGCGACTGAACCTGCGGACGGGCGCCTCGAAAGCGCAGCCAATGACCGAGACCGCCGAACCCACCGCGTCTCCTGAACCTTTGGAGGCGAGCCTCACGCGAGCGGACGATCGCCTGCTCTTGAGTCACTGGTTGCCGCCGCAGGGGGGCATAGCGCCGCGCGTGCGCATCGGCCGGCATTGGATCAGCACCCTATGGGCGCTGCCGATCGGCGGCGCGGCGCTGATGATCCTGATCGCCGTCGCCCAGAGCCTGCGTGAGCTTCCCGCCGTGCAGGCCTTCATCCGGGAGCACCCGGGCATCGCCCAGGGCGCCCCGTCGATCGACTCCGGCTTTCCCTGGTGGCTGCAACTCCAGCACTTCGCAAACATGGTCTTCATGCTGTTCATCATCCGGGCCGGCCTGCAGATTCTCGCCGACCACCCGAGACTTTACTGGGCGCGGGATTGCACGCCCGGAACCGACTGGTTCCGGTTCCAGAAACCCGTCCCTGAGGGGCGGATTTGGACGGCGAAGGACGACTCCGTCACCCTCCCTTCGTGGCTGGGAATTCCGGGTATTCGCCATTCCGTCGGCCTCGCCCGGTGGTGGCACTTCTCCGTCAATTTTCTCTGGGTGATCAACGGCGTGTTGTTCTACGCCCTGATCTTCTCGACCGACCAGTGGCGGCGGCTGGTGCCCCTGACCTGGGGCGTGTTCCCGGCGGCGTTGTCGACCGCGATCCAATATGCGTCCCTGAACTTTCCGGTCGACCATAGCTGGACCCGTTACAACGGCCTGCAACAGCTCAGCTACTTCACGACCGTCTTCATCGCCGCGCCGGTGTCGATCCTCACCGGCCTGATGCAGAGCCCGGCGATCTCCAACGCGCTCGGCTGGTTCGGACAGGTGTTCAACCGCCAGGCCATGCGGTCGGTCCACTTCATCTCCTTCGCCTGGTTCGTGTTCTTCATCCTGGCCCACGGGATCATGGTGTTCGTGACCGGCATCCGCGAGAACACCAACCACATGTTCGCCGGCGTGGAGAACAGCTCCTGGGCCGGATTTCCGCTGTTCCTGCTCGCGATGGCCATCCTGATCACGGCCTGGTTGGTCGCATCGCCGTTGACGATCCGGTACGCGCGGCGCGTCCAGCACACCGGGAAGTTCATGATCGGCTGGCTCAAGGCGTTGTCGGAATGGTGGGACCCCCGTTCCGAACTCACCGCCAAGGACATTTCCCCTTACTTCTGGCCGAACGGGACCATGCCGAACTCGGAGGAGTTCGAGGGCCTGGTCGCCGATGATTTCGCCAGCTACAGGCTTCGCATCAGCGGGCTGGTCGAGGCGCCGCGAGAGTTTACCCTGGCCGAGCTCAAGGCCATGCCCAAGCAGGACCAGATCACCACCCACTTCTGCATCCAGGGTTGGTCTGGCGTCGCCAAATGGGGCGGCGTGCCCATGCGCCACATCCTCGATCTCGTGCGCCCCAGGCCGGAAGCCCGCTTCGCGGTATTTTATTCCCTGGCCGATGGCGGCGACGGCGGCCGCTATTATGACGTCCACGAACTGTTCGACATGCGTCACCGGCTTACCATTCTCGCCTACGACATGAACGACGCGCCGTTGGGGGTCATCCACGGCGCACCGCTCAGACTGCGCTGCGAGAACCAGCTTGGCTTCAAGATGGTGAAGTGGGTCGTCGCGATCGAGTTCGTCGCGGACTTCGCCCACCTGGGCGCGGGCCAGGGCGGCTATAACGAGGATCACGAGTTCTACGGCTACCGGATGCCGATATGAACGATTCCGGGAACCGCGAAGTCCATGAGACCGCCGGCCTGCCCCAAGCCTCGGAGCAGGCCTATGACCGCCTCGGCCGTCGCCATGACGGCGTCCTGAAGCGCGTCCTCGATCTGGGAGACTACCAGCGGCTTGCCAGATCGCGCCTGCCCCGGGCGGTCTACGGCTACGTGGCGAACGGCGTCGAAGCCGACGTAGCGCGGGACGACAACCGCAGGTCCTTCCAGGATTGGCGCATGGTCACCCGGGTGCTGCGCGACGTGTCCAGGCGCTCGCAGGCGACCGAGCTGTTCGGACACCGCTACGGCGCGCCATTCGGCATCGCCCCGATGGGCGCGGCGGCCGTGGTCGCCTACGACGCCGACAACCGCATGGCGCGAGCAGCGGCGGCGGCCAACATTCCCTTCGTGCTCAGCGCCAACTCGATCACGCCCATGGAGGAGCTCGCCCGCAACAATCCGAACGCCTGGTTCGCCTCATACCAATC
>Ga0265338_10003955_pt1 | contig 20413 bp, 13 predicted proteins | sample 42126metaG_FD_193579 | JGI IMG/M metagenome (GOLD analysis project Ga0265338, IMG submission 193579) | Rhizosphere microbial communities from Carex aquatilis grown in University of Washington, Seatle, WA, United States - 4-21-26 metaG | ecosystem: Host-associated > Plants > Roots > Rhizosphere...
TGAAAGTCTGATCCCGAGTCTGATACCAACTCTGATACCCTCGGCCGGCGGTTAATTCCGGGCCGGCACGCGTCACTTGATACAATAGGTTCCATGGATAATTCGTTGATACAGGCCTTCACGGTCTATGCGCTGCCCGTGCTTTTCGCCATTACTTTGCACGAAGCAGCGCACGGGTACGTCGCCCGGTTTTTTGGCGATAACACAGCATATATGTTCGGGCGCGTCACACTGAATCCGATGAAGCATATCGACCCAATGGGTACGATTGCGATGCCGCTGATCCTGTACTTCCTGACTAACGGCGCTTTTTTGTTCGGTTACGCTAAGCCGGTGCCGGTCGCGTTCGGCAATTTGCGCAATCCGCGTTGGCACGGCATGTGGGTTGCGCTCGCCGGCCCGGTGTGCAACTTGCTGCAAGCGATACTTTGGACCTGCATCTTCAAGGCGCTCGCTGAATTTGCCGGCGACTCTTCCTTGACGCATTTTTTAGTGTTGATGGCGCGTGCCGGCATCCTGGTGAATCTGGTGATGTTCGTGTTCAACCTGTTTCCGGTGCCCCCGCTCGACGGCGGTCGCGTGCTGGTGGCCTTGTTGCCGACAAAAGCCGCAATCCGGTTTGCTGGAATCGAGCGCTATGGTTTTATTATCGTGATGGCGCTGGTCTTCACGGGCGTCCTCACGAATATCTGGTTGCGGCCGCTGGTGACCGCAATCATCGGTCTGCTCGACCTGGTATTTTCTTTTACCGCTTTTTAGTCGACTCTACCTACCCAAGCTATGTTTCCTGATCGAATTTTTTCCGGCATGCGTCCGACCGGCTCGCTGCATCTTGGCCACTATCACGGTGTGCTGAAAAACTGGATCCGGCTGCAAGCCGAGTATCCGTGCTTTTTCTGCGTGGTGGACTGGCACGCACTGACTACCCACTACGAAACGCCGGATGTTATCGAAAAGAATGTTTGGGAGGTGTTGACCGACTGGCTTGCATCCGGCATCGATCCGGCGCAGGCGACGCTGTTTATCCAGAGTCGCGTGCCCGAGCACGCCGAGCTCGCCTTGCTGCTCGGCATGAGCGCTCCGCTGGGTTGGCTCGAGCGGGTGCCAACCTATAAAGAGCAGATGGAAAAGTTGAAGGACAAGGACCTTTCGACGTATGGCTTCCTTGGCTACCCGGTGTTGATGGCGGCCGACATTCTGCTGTATCGCGCTTCGCTGGTGCCGGTGGGCGAAGATCAGGTGCCGCACGTGGAGATGACGCGTGAACTGGCACGCCGTTTCAACTATCTGTACGGGCGCGAGCCGGGTTTTGAGCAAAAGGCCAACGAGGCGGCCAAAAAGCTGGGCGGCAAGCGCGCCAAGCTGTACCACGTATTGCGCAACGCCTACCAACAGGACGGCGACGACGAGGCGCTCGAGCGCGCTCGTGCGATGCTGCAGGAATCGCAAAGCCTGTCGCTCAACGATCGCGAGCGTTTGTTCGGCTATCTGGAAGGTTCGCGCAAAATCATTTTGGTCGAGCCGCAGGTGTTGTTGACCGAAGCTTCACGCATGCCGGGGCTGGATGGGCAGAAAATGTCGAAATCCTACGGCAACACGATAGGCTTGCGCGAAGATGCGGCGAGTATCGAAAAGAAAGTGCGGACCATGCCGACCGATCCGGCGCGCGTGCGACTCACCGATCCGGGCGACCCCGACAAATGTCCGGTCTGGGAGCTGCATCAAGTCTATACCGACGCAGCGACGCACGAGTGGGTTCAAAAAGGCTGCCGCACGGCGGGCATCGGGTGTCTGGAGTGCAAACAGCCCGTGATCGACGGGATTTTGCGCGAGCAGCAACCCATGCTCGAGCGCGCTCAGAAATACATGGACGATCCGTCGCTATTGCGCGCGATCGTGGCTGACGGCTGCGACAAGGCCCGCAAATACGCCGTCGAGACGATGCGTGAGGTGCGTGAGGCGATGGGCCTGTCTTATTCGTAACGTCGGTGCTGGTAACGTCGGTGCTGGTAAATTCGGTGCTGGTAAATTCGGTGCTGGTAAATTCGGTGCTGGTAAATTCGGTATACGCAGCCCCGGCATTCGTCACCACCGCATCCATGGTACCGGTGTCCGCGTTGCGTATGCCGGCATCGGACCCATCCGGCATCTAAACCCGGCGCAGGACTTGCCAACATGTCTGAATCAAGCACCCGTGGCCACGACGCCGCACCTGTCAGCGCCTGGGTTTGCCAGTGGGCGCATCTGATCGCCGCGCGCGGCACGGTGCTCGATCTGGCATGCGGTTCGGGGCGTCATACGCGTTGGCTGACCGCACGCGGTCATCCGGTATTGGCGGTAGACCGCGATGCAGCAGCGCTCGCCACCTTGGTCAACCTGCCGACGGTCGAAACCCTGCGCGCCGATCTTGAAGCGGGCGCGTGGCCATTGCGGGCACAGCAATCGTTTGCAGGTGTGGTTGTTACCAATTACCTGCATCGTCCATTGCTGGCAAAATTGCCGGAAGTGCTGACGCCGGGCGGCGTACTGATCTATGAAACCTTCGCCGCCGGTAATGGTGTGTTCGGCAAGCCATCGAACCCCGATTTCCTGCTGCGGCCGGGCGAGTTGCTCGATGCCGTGCGTGGCCGGTTACGCGTGGTTGCATTCCAGGACGGGTTGCGTGGCGGACCGGTTCCGGCCCTGGTACAGCGCATCGTCGCGGTACGGGAGCCGATCTGGAGTGCTTCGGACGCCCGAAATGAGCCACTTCATTACGCGCTACTACAACTTTAGTGAATTGGCGGCGCGATCGGCTACAATCGCAACTTACTGAATAAAGTGCAGATTTTTATGTCAAACGGCTATTCCTCAGGAAATTCCCTTTTCGTTCGCGATGGCGTGCCGGCAGTCACCGGCAGCATCGTGGCCATCGTCACGCCGATGATCGGTGACGGCAGTCTGGATCTGCCGCGTTTGCGTTCGCTGATCGACTGGCATGTCGCTGAAGGCACTGCCGCGATCGTGATCGTTGGCACGAGCGGCGAATCGCCGACGGTCAGCGTCGATGAGCACACCTTGCTGATCAAAACCGCGGTCGATCATGCCGCGCGCCGTATTCCGATCATCGCCGGCGCGGGCGGCAATTCCACGGTCGAAGCGGTAGCGTTGACCGAATATGCGAAGCAAGTCGGCGCGGATGCGACCTTGCAGGTGGTGCCTTACTACAACAAGCCGACCCAGGAAGGCATGTATCGGCACTTTTCGACGATCGCCGAACGTGTCGATCTGCCGGTGATCCTGTACAACGTGCCGGGGCGCACTGTCGCCGATCTAAGCCACGACACCGTGTTGCGCCTCGCGCAGGTGCCCGGCATCGTGGGCGTCAAGGACGCGACCGGTAATCTGGACCGCGGAATCAACCTGATCAAGCATGTGCCGCGGCATTTCGCAGTCTATAGCGGCGATGATCCTACCGCGACCGCGCTGATGCTGATGGGCGGTCACGGCAATATTTCGGTCACGGCCAACGTCGCGCCTCGCGTGATGGCTGAGTTGTGCCGTGCCGCGATCGCCGGCGATGCCCGGACCGCGCGCGAGCTCCACATGAAAGTGTTGGCGTTGCACCGCCATCTCTTTATCGAAGCGAATCCGATTCCGGTCAAGTGGGCATTGCAGCAACTCGGCAAGATCGAAAGCGGCATCCGCCTGCCATTAACCCCGCTCGACGCCTGCTATCACGACATCGTGCGCTCGGCGTTGCAAGAAGCCGGCCTGCTGAACAAGTAGACGGCGACCGTGTCATGCTCACGGCCCGCGTGGCATGTGGACGATGACACTATTTAGTTAGATTGAAGGACCTATGAGAAGCTCTGACCTTATCCGCTCCGAATACTCCCGCACTCCGACGGGGACCCAGACGTGGACCCGTACGCTGCGTATTTCCGCTGCGCTGCTTGCAGTGTGTTCGCTAGCGGCCTGCGACACGCTGGACAACTACTTCGCCGGCGATAAGGTCGATTACTCGACCGCCAGTGCTGCGCCTTCGCTGGCCGTGCCACCGGGCCTGTCCACACCGGCGCTCGACAAGCAATTCACGGCGCCGCCGGCGACCGCTGCCTTGGGCGGCGTGCCGGACCGGATCAAAACCGCGAGCGGTAACCTGACCGTGGGTGTGCCGTCACAGAGCGACCCGCTGGGCATGCATGTCGAGCACGATGCGAAGCAGAGTTGGCTGGTCGTGGACGGCCGCACGCCGGAGCAACTGTGGCCGCAACTGAACGATTTTTGGACGAAAAACGGCTTCGTGCTGACGACCGATTCGGCGCCGACCGGCGTGCTGGAAACCGATTGGGCGGAAAATCGCGCAAAAATTCCGGACGATTGGTTTCGCAAGTCGATCGGCCGCCTGCTGGACTCGGTGTATTCGTCGGGTACCCGTGACCGCTTCCGCACACTGGTTGAGCGCGGCCCCAACGGCACCACCGATATTTTCATCACGCACCGCGGGATGGAGGAAGTTGTCACCGGGCAGGACAAGGAAACCACGCGCTGGGTCGATGCCCCGCGCGACCGTAATCTCGAACTCGCGTTTACCAAACGTCTGATGGAGACCTTCGGCCTCACCACCGACCAGGCGCAACAATTGGTAGCGCAGTCGCCGACAGTCGATCGCGTCCAGACACAGGCCGACGGCAGCGCATCGACCCTGATCCTTCGGGAGCCGTTCGACCGCGCTTGGCTGCATGTCGGCGTGGCACTGGATCGTAGCAATTACACGGTCGCGAGCAGCGACAAAGGCCGTGGCGTCTACACCGTGAGCTACGTCGACGTGGCGCAGGAAACCAAAGCCGATGGCTTGCTCAGCAGGGTTTTCGGCAGCAAGACCGCGCGTCCCCAACCCGGCAAGCAATATCTGGTGAGTGTGAAGTCCGTCGACAGCGGGGCGCAGGTCGCCGTGATCGACCAGTCCGGTCAGCCTGATGGGTCGTCCGATGCCAAACGCCTGGTCACGCAGTTGCATTCGCAGCTCGACTGATCGCCCGGATGCGATGTTCCAGTCTCGGCAGCGGCAGTGAAGGGAATGCGCTGCTGATCGAGGCCTCGGACGGCAGCACGACCACGCGCGTTCTGCTCGACTGCGGCTTTTCCCTGAAAGAAACCGAGCGACGCATGGCACGGCTGTCGCTCGGGATCGGCGATCTGGACGCCATTCTGATTACCCACGAACATTCCGATCATATCGGCGGCGGCCTGACCGTCGCGCGACGCACCGGTGTGCCGATTTTCATGAGTTGGGGCACCGCCCAGGCGGTGGGAGCGATTCCTGTCGACGTCGATTTGCAGCTATGCAAAGGCGGCGAGATGTTGGAATTGGGCGATTTGCAGATTCTTCCCTTTACCGTGCCGCACGACGCTCGCGAGCCGGTGCAGTTCACATTCTGCGACGGCGATCGGCGTCTTGGCGTGCTGACCGATATCGGCGTCGGCACAGCGCATGTCACCGAGGTGCTGAGCGGGTGCGACGCGCTGATACTCGAATGCAATCACGACCGTCAGATGTTGGCGCAAAGCCAATATCCCGCTTCGCTGAAAGCGCGCATCGGCGGGGATAGGGGGCATCTGGCCAACGATGCCGCGGCTGCCATCCTGGCCTCTCTAGACCGTTCCCGCTTGCGCCAATTGGTTGCGGCTCACTTGAGTCAGCAAAACAACTCGGCCGAGCTGGCGCGTGCCGCGCTTGCCGAGGTGGTTGGCCGGGAACCGGCGGAAATTCTGGTGGCCACGCAGGCGGAGGGGTTTCCCTGGCTGATGGTGTAAATAGCGGGTTCGATCCCAGACGATGCGGACGATTACGCGGAGAAAATCCAGGCGAAAAAAAACCGGCCCGTAGGCCGGTTTTCTACGTAGCAGCCCGCCTTATTGGCTGGCGCCCGATGCCGGTGCAGCCATCGCGCCGGAAGCCGATGCGTCCGAAGCCGGAGCCGACATGGCCGACGATGCCGACGTATCAGCCGGAGCCGATGCCGGTGCTACAACCGCGGCCGGAGCCGAAGCGGAGGTGTCTGCGGCCGGAGCTGCTTGATCGCTGCTCTTGCTGCATGCTGCCAGTGCGAAAGCTGCAATCAGGGAAGCTACGAGGAGGGATTTCTTCATGATCACGTCCTTTTATGGTTAAAGGTAATTAACAGCGAGTAAGCAACAGCACGAAATTCCTGACCATGATGCGCTATGGCCGACTCTAGCCCAAACGGATAAGGTGCCGTTGGGCACCGAGCCCGAATGCGGCAAGCCCATAATTATAGGCAATTTCAAATCGAGCGTCGATACGACTTGGGACTCGGGAACACGTATTGCACCCACAAAATTTCATATACTGGAATGCAGATTTTCCTCGAGGAGAACCTTAGCTAATTCGCATCCAGCCCGCACAATACCATTCGTACAGGAGGATTGACATAGGAGAATCGTGAGATAGTGTTACAAAGTTTTGCTGTGTCAGGCACCGATTATTCGCCAATTTCGCTATCCAGGACTTCAATTCGGAGCTCAATCGCGAGCGCTCTCCATTGATGTAATAACAGCGCGCGTCGTACAGTAAAATTGTCTTCAAATCGAGCTGCGCGCCCCGCTGTCTAAGCTTTTTCACGAAACTCGCATACGCTAGCGGACGCTGTGGAGGATCGAAGAAAACATGCTGCTTGGGCTCACTCAAATAGCTGCCGAGAAATTGTTCGATATCCTTTTCAGTCCAGCGAATCTTCGCCAGCATATCTGAGACTTTTCTCACCATATGTGCCGGTACGCGCGCCGGTTCTACGGTGGCCGGTTCGCCCGCGTCGCTGTAGCGCGCCTCAACGGCCGCGGCTCGTCCCGGGGCATCGCCCAGATGCTCGGCGAAATCGTAAAGAAATTGACTTTGCAGTTCCGTGACTTGCGGCGCTCTGAAGCCAATCGAGCAGGTGATGCATTCGCCCTCGGCGACGCCATCGTGCGCAATATGGGGCGGCAGGTACAGCATGTCGCCGGGTTCCAGCACCCATTCTTCCTCGGCCGTGAAATTTTGTAGCACTTTCAGGGGCAAATCGGGCACCAGCGTCAGATCTTGCTGAGCGCTGATGCGCCAGCGCCGCGTACCGTGCACCTGCAGCAGAAACACGTCATACGAGTCGAAATGGGGGCCGACGCCGCCACCGTCGGTTGCGTAGCTCATCATGATGTCGTCCAACCGCGCGTCGGGGATAAACCGGAACCGATTCATCAACGCATGCGCTCGCTCGTGGTATAGGTTCACGCCTTGCACGAGCAAGGTCCACTGACGCGCCTTGAACGATGGCAGATCCTCGGACTCGAACGGACCGTGTTCGAGCTGCCAGCGCTGCTTTTGCTGGCGAATCAGCCGGCTCTGGATATCGTCCATTTGCGCCAGATTGAGCAGTTCAGCCCGGGCTATCAATGCGCCCGGGTCGGCGAGCGCTTGACGGATCAGCAGCGGCTTGCGGTGCCAGAACCGGCGCATGAACTGGTTGGGCGTGAGCCCACCGAGCAGCGCGGTACTTTCGTCAGGGGACGGCACTGGCGCCGGGGTGTCGGGAGTATTGCGAATCGAGCGAGGGGGCCTTGAAGGCATCGTATAATATGGCTTGAAATTTGGAGATTCGAATGAAAATCGTGAAAAACACGGTTGTATCGCTGGCTTACAAGTTGTCGGACGCGCAAGGCAATCTGATCGAGGAAAGCGATGAGCCGATGGTGTATCTGCACGGCGGCTATGATGGCACGTTCCCGAAAATCGAGGAAGCGCTGGACGGCCAGGAACCGGGTTTTGCTACCCAGATTCAGTTGGAACCCACCGATGCATTCGGCGAATACGATCCCGAACTGGTGAAAATCGAAACACGCGGCCGTTTCCCTGAGCCGCTCGAAGTCGGGATGCAGTTCGAAGGTACACCGGAAGAAGGCGATGACGATCTCGATGCGCTGATTTATACGGTCACCGATGTCGCGGAGGATAAGGTCGTATTGGACGGCAATCATCCGCTCGCCGGCATGGCCCTGCGATTTGACCTGACCGTGGCCGATGTGCGTGAAGCGACGCCCGAGGAAATCGAGCACGAACACGCTCACGGTGCCGACGGCGTCGAAGTGATGGATCCCGAGGACGAGGAAGACGAGGATACGGGGCCGACGCTGCACTGAGCGACCATTCGTTATCGCCTGCAGGCGCGGCGGCATGTGAGGCCGCGCCTTACGCTGCTCGGCCGACCGATCCGTCTGGATGTGCGCGGATCTCGCGGACGCTGACTTCCATCATCTGACGTGGCGCCAACGCGGTTCGCGCATCCGCTACTGGGGTCGCGAGGAGTGTTTCTGCGCGTCGTTGCCGCCCTTATCCTGCTCCAGCAAGTTGGGCACCGTTTCGGCGGGCAACGGCAACAATTCGGGCGCTGACACGCCGCTGGCAGAGTCGGGTAGCGCATAGCGCGGCGCCCCGCTTTGCGAACCGCTATCGACCGGTACTTTCGCCATATCGGCCGGCACTTGGTGCGTGGCAACCCGAAACACGGGTTCATGGCCGGTCACGACGTCCACCGCGACCCAGCGTTGCGCATCGGGCTGTGCGTCGATCTGCAACTGCCAGATATGAGTGACCGGCGCGCCTTTTTTACGCCGCTCGGGCAATTCGAGGCGAAAGGCCGGGCCCAATTTTGGCGGTGTTTCGCGCGCAGCGCTCTCGGTACGTACCTTGAAATCCGCTTGATGAACCAGCAGCACCGGGCCACCGAACTGTTGCGCAAACTTAAGCAGGTCGCGCTTGAACTCCAGATAAGGATCGCGCGGCTGTGCTTCGCCAAAATTGAACCAGTCGAAGGCGCCATGCCGACGCTGCTCCTCCCAGCCTGGATCCCCTTCGATTGCGATGACCACGGCTTCGGTCCTGCGCCGCTGGCTGACGCGATAAGCGTGTTCCAACCAGTATCGGTTCGCCACGACTCGATCTTCGAACTCGCCATTGCGCCCGCCGCCGCGCATGAAATGATTGGCGCTACTGCTCACGTTCAACCCGATGAACAGCACCGGACCGTCCTGCCATTCGATGTTTTCGTGGAACTGGCGAAAGCGGGTGACGTCACTCTCGCGCGTGAGCGGCAACGTCTTTTGACCAAGCGATTCGGTGCTGTCCAGAAAATGCTCGCGTAAAAAGTCCAACCGTTCGAGCGGATCGTATCCTCCAGCTTCTGGTAATTGGCAATTCACCCAATCGTTGGCGCCCGGGATCAGGATCAGCGGCAACGGCGAGGTATTGAGCAAGTCCACGCGGCTTTGCAGCAAGGTGTCGCTGCACTGTTCTCCGGCGAGCTTGAGGTTGCCGGTGTCGAGGATAAATGCGGGCTGCGCCGCGCCCAGCGCCAAGAGTAGGGTGCGCGCGGCGGATTCCCCTGCCGTGCCGGCCGGCACGTTGCCGATGACCGCGAATCGCACCGGCGGCGCGGCGCGCAGGGACGTGCTCAGGGAAGCGCCCAGGAGCAACGCCAACAGCCCCGACAGCATGCGCCTGGGTGCACGCTGCAGCCGCGGTAGCGTAAGCCAATCAGACATTGGGTGCAGGGTCGAGCAATGCGCGCAACTCATAAAGTAGATCGAGTGCTTCGCGCGGCCGTAGCTCGTCCGGGTCGATACTGCTTAGTCTGGCCAGCGCCGGATGGGGCAAGCGCTCGCTTTCGGCTGCATCATCTTGCGTGGGCGGCAACGCATCGACAGCAGGTGCAAATAGATCGCGTTGTGGCGCTGCGTGGGATAGCGATTGCTGTTCGAGCTGCGCAAGATGCTTGCGCGCTGCACGAATGACCGCAGGCGGAACCCCGGCCAACTGCGCCACCTGCAAGCCATAGCTCTGGCTGGCCGGCCCGTCGCTGACCGCGTGCAGGAAGACGATTCCCTGACCGTGTTCGACCGCCGACAGATGCACGTTGGCTGCCTGAGGAAAGTCATCGGGCAACAGCGTCAGCTCGAAATAATGGGTGGCGAACAAGGTATAGCAACGGTTATGGGCGAGCAGATGACGCGCGATCGCCCAGGCCAGCGCCAGCCCATCGAAGGTCGAGGTGCCGCGTCCGATTTCGTCCATCAGTACCAGGCTATGCGCGCTCGCCTCGTTGAGAATCGCGGCGGCCTCAGTCATTTCCACCATAAAGGTCGAGCGGCCGCCGGCCAGATCGTCCGCGGCGCCGATGCGGGTGAAAATCCGATCGACCGGACCGAATCGCGCACGCTGAGCAGGCACATAGCTGCCTACATACGCGAGCAGCGTGATCAGCGCGGTTTGCCGCATGAAGGTCGACTTACCGCCCATGTTCGGACCGGTGATCAACAACAACGTGCGCTCGGCGCTCAGCACACAATCGTTGGCTATAAAGCGTTCGACCTGGGCCTCCACAACCGGATGTCGGCCCTGCACGATTTCGATGCCATCGAGGTCGCTGAATTCCGGCGCGATCCAGTCGAGCGCGCGGGCTCGCTCGGCGAGTGCCGCCAGCACGTCCAGCTCGGCCAGGGCGCTTGCCACCTGTTGGCATTCAGGGATATGGTCCAGCAGCGTTTGCAACAGCGTATCGAATAGCCAGCGTTCGCGCGCCAGCGCGCGGTCCTGTGCCGAGAGCGCCCGGTCTTCGAACGTCTTGAGTTCGGGGGTGATATAACGCTCGGCATTTTTCAAGGTCTGGCGGCGTCGATAGTCGTCAGGCACCTTGTCGGTTTGGCCGCGTGTGACTTCGATATAAAAGCCGTGGACCTTGTTGTACTCCACTCGCAGATTGGCGATGCCGGTGCGTTCACGCTCGCGGGTTTCGAGATCGATGAGGAATTGCCCGCAGTTTTCCGAAATATCGCGCAGTTCGTCGAGCTCGACGTCATAACCGCGCGCCATGACCCCGCCATCACGCAGATTCACGGCGGGCTCAGTTGCGATTGCTCGGGTGAGCAATTCGACGCAGGCGGGCGGGGGCGCCAAATCGTTGGCGATGCGCGCCAGCGCAGCGCATTGCTCGGTGAGCGGTGCGAGCGAGGCGCGCAATGCGGGCAGGCCCTGCAAGGTGTCGCGCAGACTCGCCAGGTCGCGAGGCCGGGCGCTCAGCAGCGCGAGGCGGGCGGCGATGCGCTCGACGTCGGCGATATGCCGTAGCGCGGCACGAATCGCGTCGGCATCGGCGCCGGACGGCCCGTCCAGTAAAGCCCCGATGGCCTGTTGGCGCGCTTGGGCCTGACGCGCGTCGCGCGGCGGATGATGCAGCCAGTGACGCAGCAAACGGCTACCCATGGAACTTGCGCAGGTGTCGAGCACCGACATCAGCGTGGGCGCTTCGGTGCCGCGCAGCGTTTCGGTCAATTCGAGATTGCGCCGCGTTGCCGGATCGAGTCCGATGTATTCGGATTCGCTTTCGATTTTCAGGCTACGCACATGCCTGAGTTGCTGGCCCTGCGTCGCCTGCGCGTAAAGCAGCAGGGCGCCCGCGGCCCCCAACGCCGGTGAAACGGGACTGGCGCCGGCGGCACCCTGACTCAGCAAGCCAGCCCCGAAGCCGTCCAGCCCCGCGACGCCGAGCTGGGCACAGAGCTTTTCGCTACCGGTGGCCGGATCGAAATGCCAGGCAGGTACCCGCGTGAGCGGCGCATAGCCGGTCGGCGGCGTGAATGTGGTCGGCGCCGAAGCGGGCGCCGTTCTCGAACCGGCCGCACCGGCTGGATTCGCCGAACCCGCCGCCGAACCCGTCCCGCCGGTGGCCCCACTTGCAGCACCGGCATCGGCCGCGTTCTCCATCAATGTATCGGCGACCAGAATCTCCGCTGGGCGGATGCGCTCGAAGACGGCAGCGACACCTTGCGCGCCGACCTCGGCCAGGCGCAAGCTGCCGCTGGCCAGATTAAGCCAGGCCAGGCCCACGCTGCTGACCGCGCCGCGGCGATTGCGCGCCACCGAGAGGGCAAGCAGGAAGGCGTCGCTCTTGTCGGATAGCAGGGCGGCGTCGGTCAGGGTGCCAGGCGTGACCACACGCATGACCTTGCGTTCGACCGGTCCCTTGGAGGTGGCCGGGTCACCGATTTGCTCGACGATCGCAGCCGATTCCCCCAGCTTGACCAGCTTCGCCAGATATTGCTCGACAGCGTGATGCGGCACGCCTGCCATTTTGATCGGCTCGCCGCCGGAATTGCCGCGTTGTGTCAGCGTAACGTCGAGCAGCCGCGCAGCCTTGACCGCGTCGTCAAAAAACAATTCGTAGAAATCCCCCATCCGATAGAACACCAGCGTGTTGGGATGATCCGCCTTGATGCGCAGATATTGCTGCATAACCGGGGTGTGGCTTTCAAGTAGCATAACCATTTATACAAATCTAAAATAATCGTTTGAAAACATAATGTTATGACTTATCGATTGCGCGGAATCGACGCAGCAATTCAAGACTGAAAGCGATGTTGAAAATACGGCGGCGTCGACTGACCGGGCATTCGATGATTACTGGCGCGTCGACTCAGCGGGCTATCAAGCCGGCTATGAAGCTGGCTATGAAGCCGGCTTTGGTCTGCCGGTCATGCGTAAGCGTCGAAAAGGGGCAACCGCAAGTGTACCTTTGTCGGTACCGGAACGCCGAGGGCAACGGTGTAAAAGACGTGTCAGCCGATAGGCTAGAGTTTAAAGGACGCTTGGGCATCGTAGGCGTGGGCACGGAGTGCGTCCGCCGCGCACGCCTACCATGTCCTCACCCACCGCATGGCAAGGGGAACGCAGACGCTGCCCCATGCCAGCGCGCATATCAACAGTGCGATGCAGACGGCCGCACTGCCGCAATCCTTCGCGCGTTTGGAAAGTTCGTGACGGTCAAGAGAAATTCGATCAATTGCCGCTTCGATGCTGGAGTTGATTAGTTCAACCAACAAAACAAGCAGGGCCGTTATAAGCAAAATCGCGCGTTCAAGCGCAGAAATATTCAAAATAAACGCGCAGGGCACCAGTGCGGTGAAAGCAATCAATTCCTGCCGAAATGAACTCTCCTCCCGCCACGCGGCGATGAATCCATCGATGGAATTGCGCAGTGCAAAGAAAACGCGAGTCACTCCGGTGCGCTTGCGAACCCCGTGCTTTGACGTAGTTTCCACTGTCATGATGATCGGAATTTAACCAAGGATTGGGCTGAAGCGGACCGTAGCCGCGCGGATGCCTGGGCTGCGACACGTCGACACGCGAGGCCCTATTGGCATTGTTCTTCGAACGGTTTATCACATTTTTTAGTCAATCAGAGTTTTTATTTCTTATGTTGGGTGGCGAACATACGTCATGGTTCGTAGAACTAAAGTGGCAATCTAATCAAACCGATCGACAAGGGCCGAAGAATAAATAATTGCATTTAGAGGTCGCCTGCCGTGCATGCGGGGGTAATTTACCTTGCCCAATATTTTTGGAAGCCGGAAATATTTTCCGATTATCTATAGTCGGAAGCTGAACGACACGGTTTTTCCGGGAGCATGCGGCCTTCGAGTGTATGCAGGGGTGTTCCCAAGTTGGTTCTGTGTAGTGATTGTCCTCGCGGGCATCTTGTCCACGCCGGCCTGCGCGGACAGTTTGGCAGCATCGTCCGCCGTGCCGGCCGAGCAAGGCGACGGGGCCAGACCTCAGCATGAGGGCGCACTGGATCTATCCGGCAGCGCCACTGCGGCTGGCGGCCACGAGGGCCCTGGGGTCGTGCACATCCCGTTCTCCGCACTGGGTGCGTACCGCACACTCAACCTGCGCGGTCTGGAGGACATACGTTCGGTCAACGTTGGCGTGCGGCTGGACCGAATGGTGAAGTCTGCGCGCTTGCGCCTGACCTACGCATACTCGCCCTCATTGTTGTTTGCAATGTCGCACCTCAAGGTGTCGATCAACGATGAAGTGGTTGCCACACTGCCGTTTACCGCGGGCAACGCGGGGCGTTCAGTCACACGGGAAATCGCGATCGACCCGCGTTTGCTGACCGACTATAGTCAACTGCAACTCAGGCTGATCGCGCATTACTCTATGGATCACTGCGAGGATCCGTCGAATTCCGCGTTGTGGGCCGATATCAGTCCGACTAGCGAAATCGTCCTCGACGAAGCCCCGATCCCGCTGCCCAACGAGTTGGCGCTGTTGCCCGCGCCGTTTTTCGACGGGCACGACGTCAACCCGTTGCGTCTGACGTTCGTGCTCGCGCCCACAGCGAACAACGCGACACTGCGCGCTGCTGGCATCGTCGCGTCGTGGTTCGGCGCGCTCGCCGACTACCGCAACGCGCGTTTTCCGGTCTCGTCCAAGCTGCCCGAGGACGACAACGCGGTCATCGTTGGGCGCTTCGGCGAACTACCTGCAGGCCTCTCGCTCCATGAAGTCGATGGGCCCACGCTGCTGGTGGAGGACAATCCCGCCGCGCCCGGGCGCAAGCTATTGGTCGTCACCGGCAAAAGCGCGGCCGACGTCGACAGCGCGGCTTACGCGCTCGTGCTGCGTAAGCCCGGCTTGTCGGGCCCGCTCGCGAAACTTCCCCACATCGAACCCGGCCCGGTGCGCAAGCCGTATGACGCGCCGCGCTGGATCCCCGTCGATCGCCCTGTGCAATTCACGGAACTGATCGAGCATCCCGAACAGTTGCAAGTCATCGGCGGGGTACCCGAATCGATCATGTTGAACCTGCGGGTGCCGGCGGATCTGGTCTCGTGGAATGACGCGGGCGTACCGGTGAACCTGAAATACCGCTACACGGCGCCTAGGGTGCAGAACAACTCGGCGCTGTCGGTCGAAATGAACCAGCAACTGATCAAGTCGTACCGCCTTGCGCCCAGTGACGATAAAAGCGGCGCCGGCGGCGCGCTCGATACCGCGCAGCGCTCGACGACGGACTTGGAAATTCCGCCATTCCTGATCGGCAGTTCAAACGAGCTTGCCGTGCGCTTCAATCTCGATTCCGAGAAGAGCACGCTGTGTTCGGGCGTTGCGACCAACCCGGCACGTGCCGCAATCGACCCCGATTCGACGATAGATTTCAGCCGGTTCGTCCACTATGTGTCGATGCCGAACTTGCGGTTCTTTTCCAGCAGCGGTTTCCCGTACACGCGTTTTGCGGATCTGTCGGAATCGGTCGTGGTCGTTCCCGCGCACCCGACGCAGCAAGAACTGGAAGTCATGTTGACGATGCTTGGGCATATCGGCAAATGGACCGGCTACCCGTCGCTGCGCGTCACGCTAGCCCGACCGTCCCAAATCGCGCAACTGACAGACAAGGACCTGCTTCTGATCGGGGGGACGCCGTCGGCGCCGCTCGTGACGGCCTGGAAAACGTCGGTGCCCGTCATCGGTGACAGGGCTGCTGGCGCAATGCAGCGCACCGCGCTGTCGCTTGACGCTGGCGCTGCAGGCACTACTAGCAGCGCTGCCAGCGCCGCGCTCGCCCCGGCTGCCCCGCTGCAACTGAGCCAGTCGACCCCGCTCGCTGCGGTCTATGGTTTCCAGTCGCCGCTTAGCGCGGGCCGCACGGCGATTGCCCTAGTGTCGAGCGACGCCGACAGCCTAAGCGCACTGCTCGATGCATTCGATAGTCCGAGCCTGGTCGCACAGATGCACGGGGACGTGATGGTGGTGCGGCACGGCAGCGTCGAAAGCATGCAGATCGGCGAACCTTACTTCGTCGGCACGATACCTTGGCACGCGCGGATCTGGGGGTTCGCGATGCGCCATCCCGTGCTGCTCGGCGCGCTCGGTGTGTTGGCCGGCTTGTTGCTCGCGGTCAACGCGTTCAATTTCCTGCATCGGGTGGCCGAGCGCCGCCGGGAGATGTGAGCGATGGCAACTCTCGCGAGAGCAGGGGCGCTCCTGCGTCGCAATCTGCGACGCGGGGAGACGCTCGTCGTCGGCATCGCGGTGGCATTCGCGTGTGCTGCGCCGATACACGCAGATGCGGCGCAGCCCTGCGCCGCATGGCCCGAGTGGGAGCTATTCAAGCAGGAGTTCGTGTCGGCGGACGGTCGCGTCATCGATGCGAGCCAAGCGGATGCACGCACCGTGTCGGAGGGACAGTCGTATGCATTGTTCTTCGCACTGGTCGCCAACGATCGCGTCGCGTTCGACCGGATCCTCCACTGGACCGAAAACAATCTCGCCGCCGGCGACCTGACCCAGCACTTGCCCGCCTGGTTGTGGGGACGCACGGAAGACGGCAAATGGACCGTGCTGGACGCGAACTCGGCATCGGACGCGGACCTTTGGATCGCCTATGTGCTGCTCGAAGCCGGGACGCTTTGGCAGGAGCGCAGCTATGCAGTGCGCGGCACGAGGCTCGCTGCGCGCATCCTCACGGACGAAACGACGGCCGTGAGCGGGTCGGGCCGACTCCTGTTGCCGGCGCCCACGGGCTTTCAACTATCCGACGGTACCTGGCGCGTCAATCCCAGCTACACGCCGCCTCAGGTCGTGCGCGCACTGGCCGTGCGGTTTCCCGGTGAACGACGCTGGAAGCAGCTTGCCGACAACGCCGACGGCATGCTGAAAGACACCGCGCCACGTGGGTTCGCTCCCGACTGGGCGGTGTACCGGGACGGCCACGGATTTGGGCCCGATTCGGGCAGCCGGGGCAGCATCGGGTCATACAACGCGATACGTGTCTATCTGTGGGCGGGCATGCTCGACCCTGGCGATCCGCTCGGCGGCACGATGCAGCGAACCTTCCGGCCTTTTGCCGACCATATCGCGGCGTATGGCGCACCGCCCGAGGAGGTCGACACAACAACAGGCGTGGGCGGTGCGAACCAGGGTAATGCGGGATTTTCGGCGGCGGCCTTGCCACTGCTGAGCGCGCTTGGCGAGCGCGCGTTGGCGCAGGGACAAGCCGATCGTGTGGCGCAACTCAATAGCAAGGAGGCGCCCGGTTACTACACCAGTGCGTTGTCGCTGTTCGGAATGGGTTGGCACAACGGACGGTATCGTTTTGCGGCCGATGGCACCTTGCGTCCTGCATGGAGCACGGCGGGGAGAATAGCAGGAGGCACACCATGCACCCCGCAATGAAGCGGCAAGCATGGCACGCGGCGGTGGTGGCGCTGCTGCTCGCACCAGGCGTGCTGCGCGCGGCCACGTTGCCTGTCGATGCAAAGCGTTACTACGACACGTCGCGGATGTGGTCCGCGAAGCACCGCGACGATCTAGCGCTGTCGCAGATCCAGAAGGCGCTGCTCATCGCGCCGCGCGCCCCCTTGCTGCTGGCAGAAGAGGTGCGTATCCAGGTCCGGCTTGGGCAGCTTGATGCTGCACAACAGGGGCTCGCACAGTTGCGCACGCAGTTGCCCGACGCGCCCGAGACACAGCGCATCGAGGACGAATACCGCGTCGCGACGGCGGGCCGGCAGGAGATGGCGGCCATCCGGTTGCTCGCGCGCAGCGGTCGTGCCGAAGAAGCCAGCCGGCGGCTGCAGGCATTGTTCGTGCACGGCGCACCGTCCGGTGCGCTCGGCGCCGAGTACAACCAGATCCTCGGCGGCACAGCGGCGGGTCGGCCACAGGCTATCGCAGCACTGCGCCGCACGCTGGCCGCCGATCCCGAGGACTTGAGCGCGGAACTGGTGCTCGCTCGCCTGCTCAACGAACGGGCGACGCGCGCCGAGGCCGAACGATACGCGCATGACCTTGCGACACGACCGGACGCTGACCATGCGGCGGCGATGGAAGTATGGCGCAGCGTGCTGAAAGCGGCGTCGGACGACCCAGCCTATCTCGCGTCGTTGCGTACCTATGCCTCGATGGTGCCGGACGACACACAGATGCACGATCGCCTCAACGAATTGGCAGCGCAGATCGAAACACAGCGGCGTTTGCAGAGCGATCCTGCTTTCGTCGCACGGCAAAGCGGACTGGCCGCGCTCGAACGAGGTGATCTGGCCACCGCCGAGACGTTGCTCGTGCGCGCCGCGCGCGAGCGGCCGAACGACGCGGACGCGCTTGGCGGTCTGGGGCTGCTGCGCATGCGCACCGGACACCGCGACGAGGCAAGCTCACTGTTTCTGCGCGCGGCAGCAGTGGCTCCGGACAATCGGGGCAAGTGGCTCGCGCTCGCGCACGCGGCGCAATTTTGGGGCGCTCTGGCTACCGGCCGCGAGGCGCTTTCCGCCGGCCGTGCGCAGGACGCCGAGCGCGCCGCGCGCGTCGCGTTACAGCTCGATCCCAATAGCGAGGATGCCCGGCTGCTGCTCGCCAATGCACTGGTCGCGCAGCAACGGTGGTCGGATGCCGAACCGCTATTGGACGCGCTGCTCGACGCGCCGCGCCCAAACCTGTCGGCCGTGTCGGGCTTGCGTGCGGTGTACGAGCATACGCAGCGTGCTGCACAGCTGCCGGCGCTGCTCGAGGCGTTGCAGAACCGCCTTGCGTCGGTCGAAGACCGGCAGGCATTGGCGCAAATGCGTGCGGAACTATTCGTGGCGCAAGCCGAACAATTGCATGCGAATGGTCATGACGGCCCGGCCGCCGATTGCTACGAAGCGGCCCTGAAGCTGACGCCCGACGCCGCGTGGACTCGCTTTGCGCTGGCGCGCCTGTACCGCGACCTGGGTTCGCCTGAGCTCGGCCGGCAAGTGATGACAGACGGCGTGGCGGCGAGCCCGACGCCGTCGATGCGCTACGCCGCGGCGCTCTATGCGAACTCGGTGGATGACGTGCGCGCGGCGCAGACGCTGCTTGCGGGCGTGCCGCCGGACGCGCGCACCGATGGCATGCGCGCGCTGGCACGCAGGCTGGACGTGGAGGATTTGCTCGCCGCCCCGCGCGATGCGTCCACGGACCGGTTGGAGGAGGCTCGCACGATGGCGGGCGACGACCCCTACCTGCTGGCGTCGGTCGGGGCCGCCTATATCGACGCGGGCAAACCTGACACCGGCCTCGCTGTGTTGCGTGCGTGGATCGACGCGCATGGGGACGAGGCCGATGTGGACGTCCGCCTGCGTTATGGCGACTTGCTGGGCAGTGCGCGCCGTGACCGCGAACTCAAGGCGTGGCTGGCTGAGCTGCGTTTGCGCCCCGGGCTGACCGAGCACCAGCGGGTGCGGCTGGAAGACCAGTCGCTGCGGCTTGCGTTGCGCGAGGCCGACGCGGCCCTTGACCAGCACGATTACGACGGCGCGCGCGCGATACTGGCCTCGGTGAGCCCCGCCGGTCAGGCGGACAAGCGCTACAGCCTCGAAGTGGCGGACCTCGAACGCATGCAGGGCAACTATGCGGCGGCGCGCGCGGCACTCGCGCCCATCCTCGCCAGCGCGCCGGACGACGCCGATGCACAACTGAGCCTCGCTCGCGTGCTGGAGGCAAGCGGCGCGCGCGAAGCCGCTCTCAAGCTTACCCAACGCGTCTTGCAGCAGACCGCACCTGACGATGTGGACACGCGGCTCGCGGTGTCGCGCAGGCTGACGGCCTTGCACGAGACGGACGAAGCCCATGCCGTGACGGCGCAGTTGCAAACCGCCTATCCGCAGCGTTCAGACGTGACGGTGCAGGCCGGCCGCGTGGCGCAGAGCGAGCAACGGTACGACGATGCCGAGTCCCTGTATCGCACAGCGTTGCTGCAGGAGGCGGCGGCCGGCGTGGGTCTTGCATCGGGCGACTCGCCGGCGCAACGCGCGCTGGACCGGCTCAACGAGCGCCGCGACCCGGAGGTCGAGGCCGGGTGGATATCGGCGTACAAGTCGGGCGACGCCGGTATTTCCGACTATCACGCCCAGCAGGTGCCGATCTACGTGCAGATTCCATACCGCTACGACGGCCACCTGTTCGCGCATATCGATACGGTCACGCTCGATGCCGGCACGCTGAGCGACCCGGATGTCGACAGCTATACGCGCAATACCTTCGGCACCTTTGCCGCGCGCATCGACGGTACTCCGCTCGCGGCCTCGTTGCATCAACATGCGTTCGGCGTTGCGCTGGGCGTCGGCTACCTGTCCGATGCATGGCGTTTCGATGCGGGCACGACGCCGCTCGGCTTTCCGGTGCAGTACGTCGTCGGCGGCGTGCGCTATCGCTTCGAGACCGACAACGCGAGCCTGACCATCGGCGCTTCGCGCCGGCCGGAAACCAGCAGCTTGCTCTCGTACGCGGGCGCGCGTGATCCGGTGACGGGCGCGACCTGGGGAGGCGTACGGCGCGACGGCATCGATCTGCATGGTTCCATCGACATCGGCAAGGTCAATGTGTTCGCGAGCTTGGGTGCCGGCGAATTGACGGGGCACGAGGTGCGCGATAACCAGGAGGTTACGCTGCGCACCGGCGTCGACGTGCCGCTGTATGAAAAGTCGGGCATGCGGGTTAGCACCGGCCTGATTGGCAATGCGTGGCACTACACGAACAACCTTCGGTTCTACACGTTCGGACAGGGTGGCTATTACA